>Ga0182024_10000491_pt1 | contig 101501 bp, 92 predicted proteins | sample P32metaG_FD_120480 | JGI IMG/M metagenome (GOLD analysis project Ga0182024, IMG submission 120480) | Permafrost microbial communities from Stordalen Mire, Sweden - P3-2 metaG (Illumina Assembly) | ecosystem: Environmental > Terrestrial > Soil > Wetlands > Permafrost | place: Sweden: Stordalen... | reverse complement strand
GCTCCGGCCGACGGTGGGCGGACCTACATCCGCTAGTTCAAGTCAGGCCGGAAACCCCGGTACTCACGAAATTACTGAAGACCAACCTCTCGGCGGTGGACCCTCAACGACATCATTGGTGTTCTGGGCAGGAGAGCCCCATTGGGACTTGTTGGCCTCGATCACACCCCGCTGAGATGCGAAGTGCCATGGAAGTGCGGGTCAGTGCCTCGCGCTCTTCGCCATCGCTCGGGGCAACTGGAAGTCTCCGAAGAATTTCCAGATGGTGTCGGTGGCGTTGATCTCGAATGTCGTGAACCCCGTGATGTTCGCAATCGACTGGGTGAACTTGCTTCCCGGCCAGGCGTGCCCCCCGTCGAGAACGATGTAGAAGACCACACCCACGCCCGGGGGGCACCGGTAGGTCCGCTCGATGATGTGGGGGGCTCGCATCGTCTCGGTCGAGTGCGGGTTGCAGCCGTCCCTGTTGGCCCAGGCCCGAACGTTTGCGGGGTAACCCGAGCCGTTGAGGTTGGCCGGCACCGTGGTCGTCGTGGGGGGTGTAGGTCCCCCGTTCAACGCGTGGTTGAGGACCGCGGTACCGATCCCGCCGTTGAAATACAAGATCGGGTCGGCCGTGCCGTGAAAGGCCAGGATCGGGACCGGGCGGGCGGCCAGGCAGGGCTTGGGCATCAAGAGACCCGAGACGGCAGCGATCGCGGCAAATCGGCTCGCCATGGTGCACGCCAGTAACGAGACCATGAAGGCCCCGTCGGAGAAGCCGTCGGCGTAGACCCGGGACGTGTCGACACACAGACGCGATTCGATCGAGTTGAGCATGTCGGTCACGTAGGTCAGATCGGCGTTGGGGTGCGACGTCGCGCTCGTGTCCCACTGCGAAGGATTGCCGGTCCCTTGCGGAAAGGCGACGATGAAGCCGTCTTTTTGACCCAGCACGCCGAACTGAGAGGTGGTCGCTTGGAGTTGGGCCCCTTCGGCCAAGCCGTGGAAATCGAGCACGAGGGGGCGAGGGGTAACCGCAGGGCTCGGGGCGGGCGTCGTGAGCAAGAAGAGACGTGGGGTCCCGTTGACCTCGAGGCTCTGCTGCTCGGTGGCGACCGCCGGTCCCTGGGGCATCCGGCAACCCGACGAGGCGACGGGGGCCGCGGTGGCCCGGACCGGCGCGGTCCGAGGGGATCGGGGCGCCGCGCTGCTGGCGCTCGACGAGCAGCCGGCGCCGACAACGGTGAGGGCGAGCAACGCGACGAAGCAGTGACGCGCCGATCCGACGTGTCCTTTCCCGGGGCGGACGAGGCGCCCTGGCACGGGACCGACCGACCCGCGGTGCGGTGGCAATACGCAACGGTCCTTAGACAAGAGGCACCGTGCGCCCGTGGGCTCCCAGCACGCTCGCCGAAGCGTCGGCTCGGTCAAGGCGCACCTCGAGGTCGGCCGGGAGCTCGACGGATCGGTGCAGGTAGCCCAGTGCGGCCGGACCGCCGACTCCCGGGCACCAGGCCGCCGACGTGCAGGAACCGAGCACCTTCTCTCCGCCCGGGACGAAGATCGGGGCCCCGATGAGTTGGGCGAGGTCGAGGGCGACCGGGGGGTCGATGATGATGCCGCACAGGCGGCGGGCCACCTTGTTCCCGCGTGCGTCGAGCCGGGCCACCAGCTCCTGGCCCGTGTAGCACCCCTTGGTGAAGTTCACCGTCCGTTCCAACAGATGAGCTTCCGCGGGGATCGTCTTGTTGTCGAGTTCGGCCCCCATCTCGGGGATCCCCGCCTCCACCCGGAGCGCCTCCCAGGCACCCGAACCACACCATTCGACATGGTCGGGAAGCGCCGCCTCGGGATCCACGCCGAGCAGGTCGGCACCGAGGGTCCCGTTCACCGCCACCGCCAACATCCATGTGCGCTCGCCACTCGTGGGCTCCTCAGTGATCAGGTGGAGCGCGTCGGGCACCTGGTCTCCCCTGAGGGCAATGCACGACCAGTCGCGTGGCTCGATCTGCACTTTGGAACGGAGCTTGAAACGGTTGAGCCGATCGACGACGGTGGCACCGAAACCGCCGGCCACGTCGAGCACGAACTCGTCGTCGGCTGATCGCAGCACCCGCAGCAGGGCCACCAGCTTTCCTTCGGGGGCGAGCAGCAACGATTCAGCGTGCTCGCCAACCCCGAGCGCGCCGACATCCTGGCTGCACTGTCCTTGGAGGTAGTCGGCGGCGTCGCGGCCCCGAACCACCACCACATCACGGTTCAGCCGGTAGGCGCCCACCCGGTCCCGCAACGCCTCATATTCAGACACGAGGGCGGCTTCGGGCGGGTCCACGCCCGGTTCGCTCATGTCGACCCCGAGCAGGTCGGCGACATCCGTCGGGCCTCCCCGACCGCGGCGAGCAGCGCGGCCGCTTTGTGGGTGCACTCCTCGTCCTCGCGGCGCGGGTCACTGTCGGCCACGATCCCGGCCCCCGCCTGCACCGAGGCTCGACCGTCGGGGCTGACAACCATGGTGCGGATCACAATGGCGGTGTCGAGGTTGCCTGAGAAATCGAGATAGCCGACGACGCCGCCGTAGATGCCCCGCTTGGTCGGCTCAAGTTCGTCGATGATCTCCATGGCCCGGACCTTCGGGGCACCCGAAAGGGTCCCCGCGGGCAACGTGGCCCGTAGCACGTCGATCGGGCCCTTCCCCGGGGCGAGGCGCCCGGAGACCTGTGAGGTCAGGTGCATGATGTGGCTGTAGCGCTCGACGGTCATCAGCTCGTCGACCTTTTCACTCCCAAAAGACACCACCCGACCGACGTCGTTGCGGGCGAGATCGACCAGCATGACGTGCTCTGCCACCTCCTTGGGATCCTCGGACAGCTCCCCGCCGAGCAACGCGTCGTGCTCGTCGTTCACCCCGCGCGGGCGGGATCCGGCGATCGGTCTTGAAATCACGACCCCGTCGCGCACCCGGACCATGGGTTCGGGCGACGAGCCGACCACCGTCACCTCGGGGAAGCGCAGGAAGTACAGGTACGGACTCGGGTTGAGCAGCCGCAGGGCCCGGTAGACCGCAAAGGGGTCTGCGCCGAGCTCGAGGTCGAAGCGTTGGGAGAGGACCACCTGGAAGATGTCGCCGGCCACGATGTACTCCTTGGCCGCCTCCACCGAGGCCATGTACGCCTCGCTGGTCATCATGCGCGTCGGCTCGGCCACCGCTGCTCCGGGCTCTGGGAATGGCACGGGCGACGTGGTGTCGGATTCGAAGCAATCGTCAGCCAGCACGCGCAGGCGAGCCTCGGCCCCGGCGTAGGCCTCGGCCATCTCGGATTGGGTCCAGTTGTCCTCGATCACCACGTTCTGCACCAGGACGATCCGCTGGCGCCAGTGGTCAAATGCGGCCAGTTCGCCGATCACCACGAGGCTGGCATCGGGGTAACCAAGGTCGTCGGGGGGGGTGTCGGGCAGGTGCTCGATCTCGCGCACCACGTCGTATCCGAGGTAGCCGACAACCCCCCCGTGCAGAGGGGGAAGCTCGTCAAAACTCGGCGAGCGATAGGCCGCCAACAGTTCTTCAAGGGCGGCGAGCACACCGTGGCCACCACCGGTCGGGACCCTGAGGGGCCCTGTCGCCGAGACCTGCGAGCCCCGGGCCACGAGCGTGCCCAGTGGGGAGCGACCGACAAAGGAATAGCGTCCCCACCGTTCACCACCCTCGACCGATTCGAACAGGAAGCCTGGACCCTGTCCGACGATATTGGAAAAGGCGGCCACCGGGGTGAGCGTGTCGGCCACCACCTCGGTGAAGACCGGCACGATGGTGTACTCGGCGGCCAGGGCGACAAACTCCGACGGGTCAGGCCGGATGCGCAACCCACCAGCGGTGTCCGCGCCGGTGTCTGCAACCGCACCGGCGTATTTGGCCCGGCTCATCGAATCTCGCCCGGCGCCGTCCCGCCGGGCTCGGCGGGGCGCGGCATCCCCGGACCCTGTCCGACCGAGCGATAGAAACAGCTCCAGTTCCGGGTGTGGCAACCCCCCTCGCCGTGTTGGTCGACCAGCACGAGGAGCGCGTCACCGTCGCAGTCGACCCGCACCTCTCGCACGTACTGGCGGTCGCCGGAGGTCTCGCCCTTGTTCCACAGCTCCTTGCGGCTCCGACTCCAGAACCAGGTCCGCCCGGACTCGAGGGTCCGGCGGAGGGCCTCGGCGTTCATGTAGGCCACGGTCAGCACGTCACCACCGGTCGCGTCCTGGACGATGGCGGTCACCAACCCGTTGTCGTCGAAGCGCACCTCGCCCAGGTTCGCCTCGTCAACCACCAGTGCGATGCCCCGTGCTCCTCCGGTCATCACGGTCTCACAGGTACAGCCCGGTACCGCCGTCGATCCGCTCGGAGGCCACCGCGTGGATGTCCCGCTCGCGCAGGATCACATACTCCTCGCCTTGGACCTCGACTTCGAAACGGTCCTCGGGATTGAACAAGACCTTGTCGCCGACCTTGATGGTGCGGACGTGAGGCCCGACGGCCACCGTCTCGGCCCAGGCCAGCCGGCGGGAGACCTGGGCCGTTGCCGGGATCAGGATTCCGGCGCGCGAGCGTCGTTCTCCCTCTGCTTGGGAGACTTGGACCAAGACTCGGTCGAAGAGCACGGTGATCGGCTGTTTTGGGTCCCCGGCCTGGGACGACTCCTTCGATGCCACACCGGCACGGTACCGCATCACCGGCCGGGGCCGGACCGCGCCAGGCACGGCTCCGGCGAGCACTCGCCCGGGGGCGGCGGATCATCGACGATCGGACGCTTCGACCGGTCGGACCGTCACCCCAGCGGCGGCGAGGTACTCCTTTGCCTGACCGACCGAGTACTCCTGGCGGTGAAAGATGCCGGCGGCGAGCACGGCGTCGGCGCCACCGCGCCTCACCCCCTCCACCAGGTGCTCGAGGGTGCCGACGCCACCGGAGGCCACAACCGGCACGTCCACGGCGTCGCTGACCGACCGGGTGAGATCGAGGTCGAAGCCGTCGCGGGTGCCATCGCGGTCCATCGAGGTCAACAGAATCTCCCCCGCACCGCCTTCGGCGCAGCGGACGACCCATGAGACGGCGTCGATCCCGGTCGACCGTCGCCCGCCGTGGGTGAAGACCTCCCAGCCTCCACTGCCAGTCCGCGCCCGGGCGTCGACGGCCACCACGACGCATTGGTCGCCGAATTCGCCGGCCAGCTCGGCGACCAATTCGGGGCGGTCGATCGCCGCGGTGTTCAACGCCACTTTCTCCGCGCCGGCCCGCAACAGCCGGCGGGCGTCTTCAGCGCTGCGGACGCCGCCACCGACGGTGAGGGGAATGAACACCCGCTCGGCCGTGCGGGCCACCACGTCGACCATGGTGTCGCGCTGATCCGACGACGCGGTGATATCGAGGAAGGTGAGCTCGTCGGCCCCGTCGTGGTCATAGCGGGCGGCCAGCTCCACGGGGTCCCCGGCATCGACCAGGTCGACGAAGCGCACGCCTTTGACCACCCTCCCCCCGGTCACGTCCAAACAGGGGATCACCCGGATGACGCGCACGCGGCCATCCCCTCTTCGAGTCCGACTCGGCCGTCGACGAGGGCCTTGCCCACCACCACGCCGGCCAGGAGGCGAGCACACAGCGGCCCACGCAGCGTGACCAGAGCCCGCAGGTCTTCAACCGATCCCACCCCGCCGGAGGCCACGACAGGCAGGGTGGTGAGATCGAGCACACTTTGCAGCCCAACGGTGTCGGGGCCTTGCAGGGTGCCGTCTCGTTCGATGGCGGTGACTACCACGGCACCGAGCGGGGCGGCGGCGACCTCGTCTAAGAGCTCGGCCACCGTCCGTCCCGAGCCGAGGGTCCAGCCCCGGCCCGACGCTTCGAGTTCCCCGTCACGCCGCCGCCGGTAATCGAGGCCGAGCGCCACCTGGCCCGGGTGGCGGGTGGCGAGGTGTCCGGCGAGACCGGGGGTTTCGAGGGCCGCCGTCCCGAGCACGACCCGGGACACACCGGCATCGAGCAGGTCGGCGACGTCGTGCTCGCTCCGCACTCCCCCGCCGGTTTGGACCGCGATACCGGCGCGTCGGGCAATCGCCTTCACCGTCGCCCGGTTCTCGGGCTCGCCGCTCAAGGCGGCGTCGAGGTCGACCACATGGAGCCATCGCGCTCCCGCGGCGACGAACCGGTCGGCGAGATCGAGGGGGTCCCCGTACTCCTGGATGCGCCCGAAGTCCCCCTGGACCAGGCGCACGGCCACGCCGCCTCGAAGATCGATAGCGGGAAGGAGCTCCATTACGCGCTGGACGCTGCGACCTGCACCGCGCAGCGGGTGACGAAGTTCGACAAGATGGCCAGACCCGCCGATCCGGATTTCTCGGGGTGGAACTGGGTGCCCCAGACGTTGTCCCGTTCGGCCGCCGCGGCGACGGGACCTCCGTAGTCACAAGTGGCGACCGTCTCGGGCCCGACCGCCGGGGCGTAGGAATGGACGAAGTAGACCCAGGGCGAAGGGTCCAACCCGGCCAGCAAGCCCGAGGCGACCCCCTCGCGTCGCACCAGCCGGTTCCACTGCATCTGGGGGTGCTTGACCCCAACGGGCAATCGGATGATCGGACCGGCGAAGGCCCCGAGCCCGCGGGCTCCGGGGCTCTCGTCTGATCGCTCGTAGAGCAGCTGGAATCCGATGCAGATCCCGAGGAAGGGCACACCGGTGTCGATGGCGTGACGGGCCGCCTGGCCGAGGCCGCTGTCTTCGAGCGCGGCGGCACAGGGTCCGAAGGCGCCGACCCCGGGCAGCACCACCCCGCTCGCACCGGTCACATCGGCGGGGTCAGTGATCAGGCGAGCGGGCGCTCCGAGGTGGACCAAGGCGTTTTCGGCCGAGCCGAGGTTCCCGATCCCGTAGTCGAGGACGACGATCGACCCTTCGGCGCTCACAGAGAACCCTTGGTCGAAGGGATCCGCTTCCCTTCGGTTCGCACCGCGTCGCGAAGAGCGCGGGCCACCCCTTTGAAGCTGGCTTCGACGATGTGGTGGGTGTTCTTTCCCTCGCGCTTGTTCACGTGCAAGGTCAGGGCCCCGGCCGTGGCGAAGGCGCGCCAGAACTCCTCGGCCAGCTGGGGATCGAACGGCGGTTCGCCGAGTCCGACGGTATCGGGAGCGAATGGGACGTCGTACGCCAGATACGGACGGCCCGACAGATCGAGCGCGACCTCGATCAGGGCCTCGTCGAGGGGAAGCAGGAGGGAGGCGAAACGCCGGATGCCCGATTTGTCCCCAAGCGCCTCGGCCAGGCATTGACCGATCACGATGCCGACGTCTTCGACGGTGTGGTGGGCGTCGACCGCCAGGTCACCGTTGGCGTGCACCGAGAGGTCGAAGCCACCGTGGCGGCCGAGCTGGTCGATCATGTGGTCGAAGAACGGAAGGCCGGTCGACACTTCCACCTGGCCGGTGCCGTCGATGCCCAGGGTCACGGCGATCTCGGTCTCTTTGGTCTTCCGACGCCGTTCGGCCCGCCGCACCTCCTGGTCGCTCTCGCCAGCACCTCGGGTCATCGCAGGATCTCCTCCAGTGCGTCCACGAATCGATCGTTCTCGCTGGGCGTGCCCACCGTGACCCGGAGACACCCCGGGAGCCCGGGCCAACTCGAACAGTTCCGTATCAGTACGGACCGTTCGACCAGCCCTTCCCAGACCTCCCCGGCCGCCCGCTCGTGGGGCCGAAAGAGAATGAAATTGGCATCAGACGGCCAGGTCTCCACCGGTAATGCTGCCAGAGCGGCGGCCAGGCGCCCGCGCTCTTCGGCCACCAGCGCCACCCGGCCCTCCATCTCGGTCCGGTATTTGAGGGCCAGAACCCCGGCGACCTGGGTCATCGCGGACAGGTGGTAGGGCAACGCGGCGTCGTCGCAGGCGGCCACCACGGCCGGATCGGCGATGAGATACCCGAGCCGGGCGGCCGCCATAGACCAGGTCTTCGAAAACGTCCGCACCACCACGAGGCCGTCGGCATCGGTGGCCGTCGGCCCGGCGCGACCCGATCCCCGCAACTCCAAGGCCGACCAGGAGGCGAATTGGCCGTAGGCCTCGTCGACCACCACCAGACCCGGGGCACGGGACAGCACCCGAGCGACCAGTTCGGGGGTCTCGGCCCGTCCGGTCGGATTGTTGGGTGAGCACACGAAGGTGACCGTCGGTTGGGCCTCGTCTAGCACTCGCTCGACGTCGTCAGCATCGATCCGGAAGTCCGAGGCACGCCCGGCGCTCGCGACCTCGGTGCCGGTGAGGCGGGAGATGTGGCTGTGCAACGCGTAGGTCGGTTCGAAGATCAAGGCGCGCCGCCCCGGCCCGCCGTAGGCGAGCAGCAGGCATTGGAGGGCCTCGTTGGATCCGTTGGCGCAGAAGACTTCGCTCGCGTCGACGCCGTGGTACTCGGCGAGCCCGGCCCGGAGTTCGCTCGCCAGGCGGTCGGGGTAGCGATTGAATTCAATGCGTTCGAGCGCGCCGGCCAGCTCGTCGCGCCAGGTCTCGGGGGCGGGGAAGGGTGATTCGTTGGTGTTGAGTCGGACTTTCGCCGGCACCTGTGGGGAGTGATAACCGCTCAGTGCGGCCAAGTCGTCACGGCGCGGGACGAGGGAACTCATGACCGCAACCTGATCGACTCGGCGTGTGCGGCCAGACCCTCGGTCTCCGCGAGGGTCATCACCGCCGGTCCGAGCGCGTCGAGGGCCCCCGGTCCCGCCGTCACGGCGTGGATGTGACGGCGGAAGTCGTCGGCCCGTAGGGCCGAGGCGAACCGGGCCGAGCGATTGGTTGGGAGCACGTGGTTCGGACCGGCCACGTAGTCACCGAGACTGGCCGGAGATCCCGGGCCGCAAAAGACCGCTCCGGCCGCCCGCACCAACGGCAAGAGCGCCTCGGCGTCGTCCACCATCAGCTCGAGGTGCTCGGGGGCCACGACGTTGGCAACGGCCATGGCGTCGTCCACCCCGTCAACGAGGCAGGCGTAGCCGCCCCGGCCAAAGGTTGCTTCCAAGTCGGCCCGGCGGGGAGAGGCCGCCACCAGCCGCTCGACCTCAGCACTCACTTCGGCTGCCTTATCGGGCGACCAGGTGACCAGCCAGGCCAAACCGTCCGGCCCGTGCTCGGCTTGTACGACCAGGTCAATGGCGGCCAGCACCGCCGGCGTCTCGGGGCCGGCGACAACGACGACCTCGGAAGGACCGGCAAAGGCGGACGCCACGCCTACGACACCGGACACCTGCCGTTTGGCCTCGGCCACATACAGGTTGCCCGGTCCGACGATCACGTCCACCCGGGCGATCGTCTCGGTCCCGTAGGCCATGGCGGCGATGGCTTGCGCTCCGCCGACCGCATAGATCTCGTCGATCCCGGCGATCGAGGCCGCGGCCAAGGTCGCGTCGTCGATATGACCGCTGGGGCCGGGGGGCACACACAGCACCACGTCGGGAACCCGGGCCACCCGCGCCGGTGCTGCGCACATGAGCACGGTCGAGGGGTAGCGGGCCCGGCCCCCTGGTGCGTAACAGCCGGCGCGTTCGACCGGGCGCAGGAGGTGGCGGACCGTCACACCCCCAGAGGAGAAGTCACCCGGCGGCGTGCCCTCGTTTGCGTGGTAGTCGTAGATCCGCCGATACGCGAGCTCGAGTGCGTCGTGCAACGCGGGTGGCACTCGCTCGGCCGCCCCCGCAACCTCTTGGGCGCTCACCCGCAGCTCCTCGACGACCGCCCCGTCGAACTCGGCCGTCAGGGCGCCGACCGCGGCGTCACCCTCGGCCCGCACCCGGGCGATGATTCCCGACACCACTCCGGCCACGTCTTCGCCGGCATCGACTGGACGCGGCAAGTCCTCGTCGAAGGGCGGGCGGCGGCCGCGCAGATCGAGTGGGGTGAGCAACATGGGTCCCCGATGCTACCTGGGCCGATACCCCAACCCGGCTGGTCGTCAACGCGCGTCGAACGCGCCCCGACTTGGCAGTTCGTTTCGAGATCGAAGCACTCGACTGCCCCCCGAGGCGCCCAATGGGTCATCATGCGAGGGTGCAACGGCGCAGCGAGCTCGCGGAACTCTCCTCTCTCACCTCGACGCTAGAAGAACTCACCCGGCGGGTCACGGCCATGGCCGAGACGGCCCGGGACCAGGGCGACGAGGACCTGGCGATCGAGCTGTTCGGGGCCGAACGGTCATTGCACGGCTCGCTGCGCCGTCTCCGACGGGTCTCGGGCCTCTCCCCCTGAGCCGGGCCTGAGACCGCGCGACGTTCAGACCGCGTAGAGCACAAGCTCGTGGCCCAAAAGCCCGGCTGCGCTCCGCAGGGCGTTCTGCCGGGCTGCGACGACGGCGGCATTGTGCCGGGCTGCCGCCTCGGCCACGGCGACGGCGACCAGGTCGCTTGTGTCCGCCCGGGCCGCGAGCTCACCGGCCCGACGGGCCCCTTCGTCACCCAGCACTTCGACCTGTGAGCCGGCGAGCAGGCCCTCCAGACGGTCTACCCGGGCCTCGGTCCGAAAGGCGTCCGCCACAGCGGAGGCCGGCACCACCGGGACGATGCCGTTGGCCAACGCCGCACGATGCATGGCCCAGACGATGCGATCGCCCCGGGCGGCCGCCCGCAGCGCCGCCGCGCCGTACACCAGTCCGTCGCGCGAGCTCATCAGCGACGACGCACCCGCGAGGCCATTCCTGAGACACCTGAAAGCAGCCGGGCGAGCAGCGCCTCCCCCGCGGCGATCTCCTCAGCGGTGAGAGCTCCCGCCTCGGCCTCCCACGCCGCCACACCCCGAAGACCTCGACGGACACGCAGTTGGCGCTCGGCGGCGCTCGAGAGCCAGGCACTGAAGGACACCCCGTCCTCCTTGGCCGCCGTTTCGACGGCGCTGGCCACCTCATCGGCAAGAGAGACTGATCGCTTGGTGACCACGGCCCAATGGTAGGACCCCAGTAGCACCCCGGTGCGGCGACCTCGGGCACTACGCGACGACGGCGCCCCAATGGGGCGCCGTCGTGCGAGCGGGCCGGGCGGCGGATCCCGGATTCCGCTCTTATGGAACCAGGTGGCGGGAACCGGTTCCTATAACCATCGTACAACACTCGCTTCGGAAATGCTCCCTCCTTCAGAAGTCCTCTACCAGGGAGTTCCCGAGTAGTCAGAAAATGCCTCGAATGGTCCAAACCATTTCGCACCCAGATTGCACCGTGGCGAACCGCTCGCCAGCCCGATGGTGGAGGGCGCCCCTCAGCGGCTCTTTCGACCGCGCTCCTCGGTCCGTCGGGTGTGCTGCTGCAACGACGCTTCGACAAAAGTCCCCGCTGATGGGCAGATATCGGCCAGCACGCAGTCGTCGCATCTCGGGGCACGGGCGTTGCAGACCCGGCGACCGTGCAAGATGAGCCGGAGGCTGAAAGCCCCCCACTGCGCTGGCGGCACCATGGCATCCAATTCGTGTTCGACCGTGACCGGATTCTTCTCCGTGGTGAGTCCGAGACGCAGGCTTAGTCGGCCGACGTGAGTGTCGACGGGCAGACCCGGGAGCCCGAAGGCGACGCTACGCACGACGTTGGCGGTCTTGCGACCGACGCCGGGAAGAGTGACCAGTTCGTCGAGTTCGGTGGGGACGATTGCGTCGTAGCGTTCGACGACGGCCTTGGCCATTCCGAGAAGGTTCTTGGCCTTCGAGTGAAAGAACCCGGTCGACTGGATGATCCCTTCGAGCGTGGCCGGGTCGGCGCCGGCCAGGGTCTGGGCGTCGGGGTAGGCGGCGAAGAGCACCGGGGTCACCATGTTGACCCGTGCATCGGTGCACTGCGCAGAGAGGATCGTGGCGGCCAACAGCTGGAAGGGATCGCCGTAGTCGAGCGCGCAGAGCTCGGTGGCCGTGCCCGGATACTCCTCGGCCAACCGATCCACGACGACCCGGGCTCGCCCCTTTTTGGTGCGCGGGCCGGTCATCGGTCGCAGGTTACCGGGCGGCGTTAGCCTGCCGTTGTGGGCGACTACCGGGTACAAGTGAAACGCCACGTCGGACCGGCCGACATCGCTGAGGTGACCGACCTGCTCGGAGCCGCCTACGCCGTCGATGGTCATCGCCCTCTCGGTGAGCACAAATGGCTAGATCTCGTTCACGGCGGCCGGTTGGGTTTCGCCGGACTCTTGGCCCACGAGGTTGACGACGCCGAGCTCGTCGGTTACGGCCAACTCACCGGCGGTGACGGGTCGTGGGGACTCGAAATCGTCGTGCACGCGGCCCACCGAGGCTTCTCTGAACACATCGGCCGGGCCCTACTGGTGGCCGCCCTCGAAGAGGTGGGCCACCAAGGGGGCGGCCACGTGCACTACTGGATCGCCAGGCCGACCCCAGAACAAGACGCCGACGCCCAGTCCCTCGGGTTCCGCCCAGAACGCGAGCTGCTCCAGCTGCGCGTTCGGCTTCCCCTCGACACCGAAGGCTCCGGCCCGGGACCCGAGGTTCGCCCCTTTGTGCCCGGCGCGGACGAAGAGGCGTGGCTGGCGGTCAACAACCGAGCCTTCGCCGGACATCACGAACAAGGAAATTGGACACTCGCAACCCTGCTCGAACGAGAAGAGGAGCCGTGGTTCGACCCGGAGGGCTTCCTCGTGCTCTGGGAGGGCGATCGACTGTGCGGCTCGTGTTGGACCAAGGTCCATACCGACGCCGATCCGGCAATGGGCGAGATCTTTGTCATCTCGGTTGACCCCGAATTCCATCACCGTGGCCTGGGCCGGGCCCTGACCCTCGCCGGACTGGACTGGCTGGCCCGGCGCGGCCTCGCCGTCGGCATGCTGTACGTGGACGAGAGCAACGACTCGGCGGTCAGGCTCTACCGTTCGCTCGGCTTCGGCGTCGACCACCGCGACCGGGCGTACCTGGTCGACGTGGCCCCAACGAACACCTGAGGCCCCGCGACGTGCTCATTGCACTCCGGCACCTACCGCTCGGCCGATCCCGTAGGTAACACTGCTGGCCACGACGGCCACCACCAACTGGCGCAGGGCAGAGCGCAGCCGGGAGCGGCCGGTGAAGACGCCAAGCGCCCACCCAACGGTCAGCGAGGCCACCACCCCGATTACCACCGAGCCCAGCACGGCCGTCGTGCCGGAGGCGAAGAACCAAGGCAACAGGGGGAGCAACGCCCCGATCCCGAACGCCACAAAGGAGGCGGCGGCGGCCTGGACCGGTGAGCCCAACGCACTCGGATTGATGCCGAGCTCCTCTCGGGCGTGAGTCTCGAGGGCCAGTTCGGGATCGCTCATCATCTCTTCCACCAGCTCCCGGGCCAGTTCGGGTGCGATGCCGCGCCGTTCGTAGATTGCGGCGAGCTCCCGACGCTCGGATTCGGGACTCTTTCGCAGGGACTGGCGTTCCACGTCGAGCTCGCGCTCGAGCAGCTCGCGTTGGGCCTGCATGGAGACGAACTCCCCGGCCGCCATCGAAAATGCCCCCGCTACGAGCCCGGCCAAACCGGTCAATCGGACGATGCCCGCTCCGGGCTGGGCTGCAGCCACCCCGAGGATCAGCGAGACGTTGGTGACCAGGCCGTCGCTGACCCCGAACACCGCCGCTCGGGCACCCCCCGCCTGGACGTTGCGGTGGTGGTGCTCGACGCTCTCGCTCTCCTCTTTGTTGGGCGGCTCATCCACGGGTCGAGCGTAGCGATCCCCGGGTGGTTCCCCGCACTGGCAGAATCGATCCCGTGGACAAGCGCAAGTGGATCGACCAGAGCCAGCCCCAGACCCTGCAGGCCGCCACCATGCTTTGCTACCTCAACGCTGTCCTGGCGGTCGTCTACTTCCTCGCATTCGGGGTAGGACTGTCCCTCGTCTTGGTGTTGATGGGCGGCGCCGCCTACGGCATCGCCAACGAGTGGCGCTGGGCCTACTGGGGGGCCGTGGTGCTCGCCGGGATCTACCTGGTCTCGCAGATCGCGTACTTCCGCGTCGGCACCATCTTGAACCTGCTTTTCGCCCTCGTGCTGGTGGCCCTTCTCCTGCATCGCCAAAGTCGCGCCTACCAAAAGATCTGGTTCCACTGACTCGGGTCGGCCGGAGCACCCGGCACCGAGCCATGTCGGGCCTCCAGCGGCCCTGATCTAACGTGGCGAGGTGGTCGGGACGGCCGCTTCGATTCCCAGGCGATGACAAGGAGCAGGCAATGAGCACCACCGTGAGCAGCATCGACGAGTTCCACCCGCTCGTGGGCACGCATCTGGGGTACAGCGACTGGGAGAACATCGACCAGGCCCGAGTGAACCTCTTCGCTGACGCCACTGGGGACCATCAGTGGATCCACGTAGACCCCGAACAGGCCAAGAGCGGGCCGTTCGGCGGCCCCATCGCCCACGGATATCTCACCTTGTCCCTCGCTCCGGTGCTGTTGAACAAGGTGCTGCATGTCGACGGCATGACCTTCGGAGTCAACTACGGGTGCAACAAGGTGCGCTTCCCCTCCCCGGTCCGGGTCGGCTCCGACTTGCGCCTCGGAGCCGCAGTCGCCGCCGTCGACGACGTCGAGGGCGGCGTGCAGGTGACCTTCGACCTCACTCTCGAGGTCAGAGATGCCCCCAAGCCCTCCTGCGTCGCGCAGGTGGTCTACCGCTACTACCGCTGATCGGGCCGTCGGTCTCGGGGTGAGCACGAGAACGCGAGGGGCGTACGAGCCCGATCTCCCGACGGGCGCGGACAAGACCGCCAAGGTGCGCTCGATGTTCGACACCATCGCTCCGCGCTACGACCTGGTGAACCGGGTGATGACCCTCGGGCTCGACCAGGGATGGAGACGGACCACGGTGAACGCGCTGGCCCTTGCTCCGGGCATGGTGGTCTTGGACCTCGCCTGTGGCACGGGCGATCTGAGCACCATGGCCAACCGGCGTGGCTACCGCACCATTGGCGCGGATCTCAGCTGGGGCATGCTCGCGGCCAATCGAACCGGCGAGCCGGCGCTGCAGTGCGATGCCGCCAACCTGGCCCTCGCCGATCGATCGATCGACGGCATCGTGTGCGGCTACGCGCTGCGAAACTTCACCGATCTGGCCGGATCACTGCGCGAGGCGGCGCGGGTGCTGCGCCCCGGAGGGAGGATTGCCGTATTGGAGGTGGCCGCGCCCCCCCGCGGATTGATGCGAAACGGCCACCGGATCTGGTTCGAACGAGTGGTCCCGGTCCTCGGCGCCCTCCTCTCTGACGCCGACGCCTACCGCTATCTGCCCCGTTCGACGGCCTACCTCCCGAGCGACGTTGGGCTGCGCCGGCTCTTCCTCGACGCCGGTTTCTCCACCGTCGGACGTCGGCTCCTCCACGGGGGCCTCAGCCAGCTCATTACCGCAACCCGGGCCGGGCTGCCCGAGCCCCCCGACACCCGGGCGGCCCGGTGAGCGCACACGGCGAGCGGGTCATCGACCCGGGACGCCTGCGGGCATTCAGCGTGGCCCTTGACGAAGGCCCCCCCATCGATCCGGTGGCCCTGGGCGGCGCCGACGGGGTCTTGTTCGCCGGGCCGTCGCTCACTTTGGCCGGGCGGGGCGTGGCCGCGGTCCTCCCCCTGGCGGGCGGCCTCGAGGCCCGGTCCGGACTCGAGGCCGTCGCCGACTGGCTGGCCGCCGTCGCCCACACCGACCTGGTGGGCCGGCCCGGCTCGAAGGTGACCGCGCTCGGGGCGCTCCCTTTTGACCGGAACGCCCCGGGCACTTTGATCGTGCCCGAGCTTCTCTTTGCGCGCGACGCCGGCGGGCACGAATGGGCCGTCGTCGTCACCGAAGAAGACCGACCACCGGACCCCGCGAAACTGCGAGCGCAGTTGACGGCCGCGGGGAGCGGAGCCCACGCCCCCCCACCCGGTGGGAACCCCGGGGCGTTGCCCACTTTGCAAGCCCTTCCGCCCCCCGAGGGGTATGAGGATGCCGTAAACGCCGGCCTCGGGGCCATCGACGCCGGTGCCGTCGAGAAGGTGGTGTTGGCCCGCTGCATCGACGCACGCATGGACGCGCCGCCCTCGGCTGCCGACGTGATCCGCCGGCTCTGGTCCCAAGAACCGACGTGCACGGCGTTTGCCTACCCGGTCGAGCAGGGTCGCTTTCTCGGCGTGACGCCCGAGCTGTTGGTGGCCCGATGGTCGACTCAGGTGACCTGTCACCCCCTTGCCGGCACAGTGGGCCTCGGCGGGGTGTCCGACGAGGACGCCATCGCACGATTCCTCGAATCGACCAAGGACCGGACAGAGCACGAGTTAGTGGTCAAGGAGATCGCGTTGGCCCTTGGGCCACTGTGTTCGAGACTGGATGTCCCGACCGCACCCTCGCTCGTCCGGCTCCACTCCGTCGCCCACCTCGGCACTCTTATACGGGGCACCCTTTGGGGGACGCCGCCGGCCTCGGTGCTCGGGCTCCTCGCCGATCTGCACCCCACCCCGGCGGTCGCGGGCGTCCCCAGAGGCGCCGCGCTCGAACTCATCGCCGACAACGAGGCAGTGCCCCGTGGGCACTGGGCCGGACCGGTTGGCTGGAGTGATGCCGGAGGCGACGGGGAATGGATGATCGGGATCCGCTCGCTCACTCTGGCCGGGACGACGGCGAGACTGTGCGCCGGCGCCGGCATCGTCTCGGGCTCTGTGCCACACGACGAACTGGCCGAGACGACGGTCAAGCTGGCCCCGGTGCTCGACGCGCTCTGGCCCGGATCGAGTTCCCTGCTGCGCCGCTGAGCATTTGGCGGCTCGTCGCGCCGGGCCCGGGCCGGCTCAGGGGGTGAGTTGTGTCCTTTGCGGGACAGCCTTCCCGGGCGAGCCAGAAGGAGCGTCGTGCACCGCGGGCGCATCCCCGCTTCCCGACAAGGGCACCTCGACGGTGAAGGTGACGCCGTGGCCGGGGTCTGAGTCGACCCGGACCTCCCCACCCAAGGCCACGGCGATGGCCTGGACGATGGAAAGGCCGAGCCCGGTCCCGTCCCGGGTGCGCGCCGCGGTGCCCCGGTAGAAGCGGTCGAAGACCCGGGCCGCTTGGGTCGAGTCGAGCCCCGGGCCCTCGTCAGCCACCGAAACGAGACCCCGCCGCCCCTCGCGCCGCACCGTGACGGTGACCGGCGTTCCCGGCGGGGTATGGGTCAAGGCATTGCGGACCAGGTTGTGGGCCACCTGACCGAGTCGGTCAGGATCGCCGGCCACCAGCACCGGACCCTGGGTACGCAACTTGATCTGGCGTTCGGGGTCCACCGCCCGGGCGTCGTCGACGGCGTCGCGGGCCACCCGTCCGAGGTCGACGGGAACGCGCGCGAGCGGGCGGCCCTGGTCGAGCCGGGCCAGAAGCAACAGATCGTCGACCAGACCACCCATCCGGGCCGCTTCGTTCTCCACTCGGGCCAAGGCCCGTTGCCGGCTCGACTCGTCAGTGAATCCGCCCTTTCGCAACAGTTCGGCATAGCCGCGGATAGAAGTGAGCGGGGTGCGCAGCTCGTGGGACGCGTCGGCCACGAACTGGCGGAGCCGGGCCTCGGAGGCCGATTGCTCCTCGAAAGCCGACTCGATCTGGGTGAGCATGGTGTTCAAGGCGGCCCCGAGGCGGCCGACCTCGGTCCGTTCGTCGATCGTGGGGACTCGCTGTGCCAGGTCTCCAGAAGCGATGGACCCCGCCGTCTCGGTCATGTCGTCGAGTGGGCGAAGGCCCCGACGCACGGTCCACACCGCCAGGATGCACAGCACCAGGACCACGGCGAGGGAGGCCAACAATTCGATCCGGATGAGGGACGAGAGGGTGTCGTTCGTCGGGTTGAGTGAGGTGGCGGTGATCAGCGTGCCCTGGGGGACGGCGACCGCCTGAGCCCGGTAGCGGGCGGCCGAACCCGGGCCCGCCCCGAGATCGAAGCCGTCGGCCTCCGGTCGAAATGTGCCGTGGTGGCGCCCGAAGGTGTGCTTGTTCGGGATGGACTCGATCTTGATCGAGTCCGGGAGAACCGGTTGGGGGTCCGGATGCTCCGGCGAACCCGAAGGGGCGCTGATGACCACCCGTCCTCTCGGATTGACTACCAGCACGTAGACGTCGGGGCTCACCCGGTTGTCCAGCCCCAACGCGTTCGGGGTGCGACCCCGCTGGGCCGCATAGACGAGGTAGTTGTAGGCCAGGCGTTGGGACGAGTCGAGCTGGGCATCAGCACGCCCGTAGAGGAACGAGTGCAGCGCCGTGTACGTGACGACGTCGGCGATGGCGAGGCCCAACACCAACAGGACGGCCATGGTGATAGTCAGCCGGCGGTGGAGGTTCATGGTGCGGTCGTCCATGGCATCTGCGGCAGCGTCCTCACCCTCGCTCGCGCGGCAAGCGCAGGCTGTAGCCCACCCGCCGGATCGTGTGGATCAGCGGGGGCTCGAACTCGTCGACCTTCTTGCGGAGGTAGCTGATATAGGTCTCTACGATGTTGGCGTCGCCGCTGAAGCCGTAGTCCCAGACGTTGTCGAGGATCTCGGATTTCGACACCACCCGCCGGGAGTTCTCGAGCAGGTAGTGCAGGAGGTTGAACTCGGTCGCCGTCAACTCGATCTGGACGCCCTGCCGGGAAACCTCGTGGAGGTCGACGTCCATGACGAGGTCGGAGAATCGGAGCTGGGGTCCGCTCCCGTCACCGTGCCCGGCCCTGCGGAGCACGGCTCGGACCCGGGCCATCAATTCGTCGAGGCTGAACGGCTTGGTCACGTAGTCATCGCCGACCGCCAGCCCGGCGATCTTGTCCTCGGTGCCGTCCCGGGCGGTGAGGAACACGACGGGCACCGTGACCCCCTCGTCGCGCAACCGACGGCAGACCTCGGCTCCTTCGATGTCCGGGAGCATTACGTCGAGCAGGATCAGATCCGGGGAGCTCGAACGCGCGACCCGGAGGGCCTCGATCCCGCTCGCCGCGCTCTCCACGCGGAACCCTTCGAACCGCAGGGCCGCCGACAGGAGGTCTGTGATGTACGGCTCGTCGTCGACGACCAGGATCTTTTCCTTCTCCGCGCTCACCGGACCATGATCGCAGAGATCATCGGGGTCGAGCCGCCGGGGTCGGTGCGGGCCGATCTCGACCGGCCCAACCCAGGCCCGAGTACCGCCGATCCCCTTGGGGCCCCCAGACCGTGACGAACAGCGACTACGAACCGTCGACGCGGCGTCGGGTGCCGGCCCAGAGGCGGCCGAGCCCCCACCAGGTGACGAGGGCGAGGGCTTCTACCACGATGGCCGAGGACATCTTGGATTCGCCGGCCACCCGGTCGACGAATTTGATGGGGATCTCGGTGATGGCGGCGCCGGCCTGGCGGGCCCGGTAGGTCATCTCGATCTGGAAGCCGTAGCCCTCGGCCCGGACGCCGTCGAGATCGAGTCGCTCGATCAGCGTCGCGCTATAAGCGCGAAAGCCAGCGGTCGAATCGGCCACGTGCAGACCGAGCACGGCCGACGCGTAGCGGTTGCCTCCTCTCGAAAGCAGGTGACGGTGCCAACTCCAGTTCGGAATCGAGCCCCCCGGCACGTAACGCGACCCGATCACCACCTCATAGTCCTCGTCGAGCGGCGCGACCAGCGCGGGAAGGGCGTCGGGGTCGTGGGAGAAGTCGGCGTCCATCTCGATGAACGCCTCGTAATCGTGCTCGAGACCCCAGGCGAAGCCGGCGCGATAGGCACTTCCGAGACCGGACTTGGCGCTCCGGCGCAATACGTGGAGGTCGCCGATCTCCTCTGTCATTGCATCGACCAAGCCGGCCGTCCCATCGGGGCTTCCGTCATCGACCACCAAGACGCCGGCCTTTGGCAGCGCAGCTCGGATCCGCCGAACGATCCGCTCGACATTCTCAGCTTCGTTGTAGGTCGGGACGACGACCAAGACACGCACGGCGGCAGCTTACGGGAAGTCCGATGGGTCCCCGGGTTCGTCCCCAACCTGCTCGAGGGGGTTGTCGCCCGACACGATGCCCGGGCCCCGGCGGATCTCGAGGATCATGACTTGGAGCGCCCCACCGACGGGTATGCCTACGAGTGCCCCGACAAACGCGCCCAGGCCCGATCCCAGCCGGTCACCGAGCGTCGCCCCGACAAGGACGGCCAGGAGCACCCACAGCGGGTTCAGGCGCACGGTTTTGGACATGATGGCTGGGTTCAGAATGTGGTTCTCGATCTGCTGATAGGCGAGGAAGACGACGAGCATCACGATGCCGGCCGTCAGTGAATGCACGAAGGCAAGGATCACGACCGGGATGCCGGCGATCATCCCACCCACCAACGGCAGGAGGTCGACGAGGGCCACGAAAAGCCCGAGGAGCGGCGCGAAGGGGACATGGAGCAGTTCGAGGGTGACGAACACGATAACCCCGGCGATGATCGAGGTCAGCGCATTGCCCAGCATGTAGCCGGTGACCGAGCGCACGGTCTGGGTGTAGACCCGCTCCACCCGCTGCCGGCGGGCCGGGCGCATGACGCCGAGGATTGCCGCTCGCATCTTCGGGGCTTCCAACAGTTCGAAGATCGACAGGACGCCGATCGTCGCCAAGCTGATGACCGTAGAGAACGCGGCGACCCCGGCCGAGAGAGCCTGGGCCGGCTTGAGGTCCTTGGTAACGGTGCTCCCGAGCTTGGGGGCGTTCTTTTGAACGAAGGTCAGGAGGTGCAGACGGCGCAGAAAGCGCCCGATCGACCCCCGGCCTTGTTCGGCCTGTTTCACCAGGCGGGGGAGATCGCGAGAGAAATGGCTGACCGCGGTCACCAGTGGGGCGGTGAACAGGTAGAGGATCCCGCCGAACACGAGAACCGCCAGAACGAACACGAGAGCGGTGGCCCACCCACGGGACAGCCCGTGGCGCTGGAAGAAATGCACCGGGGGCGTGAGCAGCAACGCGATGAAGCCAGAAGCCACCAGATACAACACCACGGTCCGAAGCACCCACAACAGCGTCAACGTCATTCCGACGACGACCACGGTGAACGCGGCAACCGCCGCGGCCGTCAAGATGGTCGGCAGGGGGATCCCCCGCGCCGCTGCGGAGCCGAACATGCGGCCGCGCCAGGTTTCGGGCACGCCGCCGGCTCCGTTCGCCGGGGCACTGTCGGCGTCGGTCACCCCCGCCCGCACGCCGCGCCCCTCCTTGCGCCTTTCGGCTGGACCGGGCATCTCTCCAGCATTGCAGGTCCAACCTGGTGGCACGTGCAAGCATGAGCGGGATGAGCGACGAGAGCGGGGAACAACACGCACCTACGGTGCCCAGCGTCTCTGCCAACGGGGCCCGCCCCGACCCCGCCCCGACCCCGCCCGAATTGGGGGACGTCAAAGGCGCCGGCACTCCCCCACCGTCCAGTGAGGCCGAGAGCCTGGCACCGTCAACACACCCGGAGGCCACCGCCCAGACCGAGCCGGTGACCGAGGCCGTCGGATCTGGTGGACCCGGTGTGGTGGCCCGGCGCAAACGATGGATTCCCCGTCAGGTCAAGTGGACCATCACGGTGGTCATCTTGTTCTTCGTGGCCGAATACATTTTGTTGCCCGAGATCGCCAGCGCCCGCAAGTCCATCAACCAGATCGACCACATCAACGTGATCGGCCTCGCGGTCGCCGTCCTACTCGAGGCCGCCTCGTTGACCGCCTACGCCCAACTCACCCACGCCGTGCTGTCACCCGATGCACCACGTCGCATCAAGCTCTTCCGGGTCAATATGTCGAGCCTGGCTGTCAGCCATGTGCTCCCCGGCGGCACGGCGCCGGGGACCGCCCTGGCCTACCGTCTACTCACCGACCTCGACGTGCCGGGGAGCACCGCCGCCTTCGGGCTCGCCACCCAGGGGGTGGGATCCGCTGTCGTTCTCAACGCAATCTTCTGGCTGGCCCTGCTGATCTCGATCCCGCTGAACGGATACAACCCCCTCTACGGCTACGCGGCCATCCTCGGGGTCATATTGATCGGCCTGTTCGCGGGCACCGTCCTGCTCCTCACCCAGGGCAAGCACCGCGCCGCTGACCGTCTGCACAAGGTGGCCGAGCACCTGCCTTTCGTGAACCCCGACCGCATGTCCTCGTTGGTCCAAAAGGTTGCGGATCGCCTCGAGGTCTTGCTGCGGGACCGCCGGCTCTTGGGGCATGCCCTCATCTGGGCTTCGATGAACTGGCTCTTCGACGCGGCGTCGCTGTGGGTCTTCATTTTGTCGTTCGGTCACGTCGTCTCACCGATCGACCTGCTGGTGGCCTACGGACTGGCCAACATCCTGGCCGTGATCCCCATCACGCCGGGGGGCCTCGGCGTCGTCGAACTCACCTTGACGGCAACCCTGACCGGGTTCGGCGTCCCCGGTCGGATCGCCGCGGTCAGCGTGCTGGCCTGGCGCCTGGTCAATTTCTGGCTACCCATTCCCGTCGGCGGGGTCTCCTACCTCTCGCTGCGCTTCGGGTCGAACGCCCGGCGGCCCGGGACCGCCGAAAGCCCCGCCGGGGGCGACGCGGGCCCCTGAGTGCCTGGCTAGTGGGCCTTTGCACCCTCGCTCGTCGGCCACGTCCGACCGGCCGGCCGGGGATCGGGTTCCCGTCGGCGGCGGGCCCGGTCGATGGCCAGCTCCTTCAGCCGCCGCTGGGCGTTGATGCCATCTCGCGTCGGGATCCGTCGCCAGCGGCGGTCCGGGCCAAGAGCCCAGGCATTGGTGTCATCGCGGAAGACCAAGTCGAGGATCTCGAGCAGCCGGGCCTGCAGTTCGAGATCTCGCACGGGGGTCAGCACCTCGATGCGACGGTCGAGGTTCCGCTCCATGAGATCGGCCGAGCCGATCAACAACGTGAGAGGCGGGCGGTCGTCACGGTCGTCGCCCGCGGGTGCATGAGCCATGTCATCGTCGCTGCCACCGAAACGGTAGATCCGGCTGTGTTCGAGGAACTCGTCAACCACAGACCGGACCCGGATGGTCTCTGAGAGTTCGGGGATACCGGGCCGCAAGCAACAGAGGCCGCGGATGGCAAGGTCGATGGGCACGCCGCTCCCAGAGGCCCGGTAGAGGGCGTCGATCATCTCGGGATCTGTCAGGCCGTTCATCTTCATCACGATGCGTCCGGACGGACCGGCTGTCGCCTGCTCTTCGATCATTTCGAGGACGCGCTGACGCAACGTCACCGGAGCGACCAGGATCTGGCGGTAGCCGGCATGGCGACTGAAGCCGGTGAGGTAGTTGAACAGATCGCCCACGTCGGCACCGATGTCGGGGTCGGCGGTGAGAAGGCCCAGGTCTTCGTAGATCCGCGCCGTCTTGGAGTTGTAGTTACCCGTCCCGACGTGGCAATAGCGGCGAATACCCACGTCTTCTCGCCGCAAGACCAGCACGGTCTTTGAATGGGTCTTGAGGCCGACCAAGCCGTAGACCACGTGGACGCCCGCTTCTTCGAGGGCGCGGGCCCATCCGATGTTCGCCTGCTCGTCGAAGCGAGCCTTCAACTCGACCAGCGCGGCCACCTGCTTGCCCGATTCTGCCGCCTCGATCAGCGCGGCGACGATCGGGCTGTCCCCCGAGGTCCGGTACAGCGTCTGTTTTATCCCGAGTACATCGGGGTCGGCCGCCGCCTGGGCCACGAAGGCCTCGACCGAGGTCGCGAACGAATCGTAGGGGTGATGGACGAGCACATCGCGTTCACGAAGGACAGCGAAGAGATCCATCGGCTCGTTCCCCGCGGTCGCCAGGTGCGGAGGCGTCATGGGGGTCCAGGTCTCTTGGTGCAGATCGGGCCGATCGAGGGCGTAGACCGCCCACAGACCGCCGAGACCGATCGGCGCATCGACGGTGTAGACCCCGTCGGGGGGTACCTCGAGTTCGGCGGCCAACCGCTCGGCGAGAGCGGTGCTGGCCGACGAGGTGATCTCGAGACGCACCGCACTGCCGAAGCGGCGGCGCCGGAGCTCCATCTCGACGGCCACCAAGAGGTCGTCGGCCTCGTCCTCTTCGACCGCCAGGTCCGCGTTTCGGGTCACCCGGAAGGCATCGTGTTCGCCGATCGTCATGCCGGGGAACAGGGTGTCGAGATGGGCAGCGATGACCTGCTCGAGGGGGACAAAACGTTCCCCGTCAGGCATCACGACGAAACGCGGCAGGACCGGCGGTACCTTGACCCGGGCGATCCGCTGCTCGCCGGTACCGGGATCGGCGACCTCCACCAGCAAATTGAGGGACAGGTTGGAGATGTAGGGGAACGGGTGGCCCGGGTCGACCGCCAAGGGGGTGAGGACCGGGAAGATCTGCCGGGCGAACACGTCGACGAGATAGCTGCGGTCGTCATCATTGAGCGATGACCAGTCCGAGAGCCGGACCCCGGCGTCGCCCAGCGCGGGCACCAAGCGGTCGAGGAAGATCCGGTCCTGGCGGGCCACCAGTTCTTCCACTCGGTTCCGGATGACCTTGAGCTGCTCACCGGGGCGGAGTCCGTCGACTGATCGGCTCCGGACCCCGGCGGCAACCTGGTCCTCGAGGCCGGCCACGCGCACCTGGAAGAACTCATCGAGCAATTCGGAGAAGATCGCCATGAACTTGACCCGCTCCAAGAGGGGCACCGCATCGTCATCGGAGAGATCAAGCAGCCGTGAACCGAAATCGAGCCGTGAGAGCTCCCGATTGGTGAACCGCTGGTAGCCGAACGCGGCGATCTGGTCTTGGGAGGGCGGGACCGGGCGCGAAGACGGCTCCATCAGGGCGCTGGGCTGGGAATTCGCCGCTGAATCGTCGGTCGACGTCGCAAGCGCTTCGCGCCCGTCGGTGGTGGTGCTGGTGTGTTCAGGGGCCATGGTGGTCTCCACCGGGAGGCTACTACCCGCCGCTACGCTCTCAGAAGTGGTCCAGACAGCGTTGCGAGCCCCCTTGCGACCCCCGGCCCAGCCGCCGCGCCTCCGCCTGCCCCCCTGGCAACGCGGGCCCAAGCCGCGCCGGCGCACCGAGCTCGGCCTGCTGCCTTTCGGGTCGGCGATCACCGTTGCGCTCTACACCATCGCCGAGCTGGGTCAGAAGTCTCGGATCCCCCCCCACATCTTCCCGTTCCTCGGCGTAGTCGTCGGCCTCGCCCTGGTCGCCCACATCACCAACCGCTGGTTGGCGCCCAACGCCAACGCCGTCATCTTGCCCATAGCCGTTCTGTTGAACGGCATCGGTTACGTCGTGATCGCCCGGTGGCACCCCTCTTTGGCGAAGTCTCAGGTTGGCTGGGCCGCTGTGGGGGTCGTGGCCTTCTTTCTCACGCTGTTCGTGGTGCGAAGATCGCGCGACCTCGACCGCTACCGCTACCTGTTGCTACTCGCGGCCGGTGCCTTGATGCTCGCGCCGCTGATACCGGGTTTCGGGGAGAACATCAATGGCGCGAGGCTCTGGGTACACGTCGGGACGAGCTTCTCGTTCCAACCCATCGAATTCGCCAAGATCTTGCTGTGCATCTTCTTTGCGTCGTACTTCGCCGACAAAAAAGAACTGCTGTCGATCCCGACTGCCCGGATTGGTAACCGGTTGGTGACCGATCCGCGTCCGCTCGTTCCCATCTTGCTGGCCTGGGGACTGGCCATGGCCATCATCGGCGTCGAAAACGACATTGGCTTCGCGTTCTTGATCTTCACTCTGTTCATCTTCTTGCTCTACATCTCGACAGGCCGACTCGGCTACCTCGTGCTCGGCCTCGTGCTGTTCATCGGCGGGGCCCTCATCGCCGCCCACCTCTTCTTCCAGGTGCACCAGCGGGTTACCATCTGGCTCGACCCCGAGAATCACCAGTCCTTACTCGGGGCGGGCCAGCTGATCCAAGGGTGGTACTCGTTCGGGAGCGGGGGCGTGGGCGGGACCGGCCTCGGACTCGGGGTATCGGGTCAGTATGTTCCCAACATCACGAGCGACATGATCTTCGCCGGCATCGGTGAGGAGATGGGGCTCATCGGATCGAGCGCAGTGGTCATCGCGTTCTTGTTGCTGGTGGGTTCGGGTTTGCGCATCGCTCAGACAGCCCGTTCAGACTTCTCCAAGCTGCTGGCGACCGGACTGACCATCCTCATTGGCTTTCAGGCCTTCTTCATCATGGCCGGCGTGCTGCGGCTTTTGCCGCTGACCGGAATCACCCTTCCCTTCGTGGCCTACGGTGGCTCGTCGCTCGTGGCCAACTACGTCCTCATCGCGCTCCTCTTACGAGTCTCCAATGAAGGCGCCTCCACGCCGGCCGAGGAGGCCACCGGGGTAAGCCTTCCGAGCGACAATCCCTATGTGCTCGCTCCCTGACGATCCGCGCCGTCAGTCGCAAGGCACGACGTCACCAATGTCGTCCAGCAAGCGTTCGTCGGCCAACAGGGGGGCCGGGACCAGCTGGCGCAGAGCCAGGGCGATCCCGTCAGTGGCCCGGCACCCGATGACCTCCCGTCCCCGCTGGCCCATGAGATCCAACTCGGCCAGGTAGGTCCCTCCGGTTCGCCCGGTGAGCCGCACGGCCACCACGTCTGCTCCGAGGCGCCGCAGCACCGTGGCGAACAGATCGTGAGTCAGGGGCCGAGGCGTGTCGAGGCGGCGGATGGCGTATGCGAGGGCCACCCCTTCGGGCAATCCGATTGGGATACTCAGCTGGCGCAGTGGCGGCTGGGCCTCTTGCAACGTGAGCATCGGGTACTGGTCGGGCAGGTCCACTGTCACCGACATCACGTTCATCACCGTGAAGACCGCAAAGCGCTCGGTCGGGACGTTTTGGTCGTCTTCGTCCACGCCCGGACCAACCATCAGCCGCCCCGCCGGGCGTAGACGCTTAGCGAGATGCCCACCGCTGAAAAAAAGCACACGATCGCCGACCCGCCATAGCTGAGGAAGGGTAAGGGGATCCCGGTGATGGGCATGATGCCCATGGTCATGCCGGCGTTTTGGAACACGCTGTAGGCGAGGAAGGTGAAGACTCCGGCGCACAGCAGCCGACCGAAGGAGTCCCGGGCCAGCTCGGCCGCCCGCAGGATGCGCCAGGCCACCACGCCGAGGAGGCTGAGGACGATGACCGAACCGAGAAAGCCCAGCTGTTCGCCCACCGCGGTGAAGATGAAGTCGGTCTGCTGCTCGGGCACGTAGCCGAGATTGGTCGCGGAGCCATGTAAGAGGCCGGTTCCGAACAGACCACCCGAACCAATGGCGTTCTTCGCCTGCGCAAGGTTGTAGATGGCGCCCTGCTGGTTGGGATCCGTCGAGTTCGGATGGAGAAATGTCGTCAGGCGAGCGATCTGGTAATGGTGCAACACGCCGGCCTCGAGAGCGACGAACACCACCAGCGCGGCGGCGACCACCAAGATCACGAGGATCCGTCCGGGGAGCCCGGCGACAGCCAACATGACCAGCAGCACGATCGTCATGATGATGGCGGTGCCCAGGTCCGGCTGGATCATGACCAACACGATCGGAACCCCGGCCAGCGTCAGCACCCGGATCACGTCGCGCCACGTCAAGCCCTCGTTGCGTCGCGAACAGTACGTGGCGACGGCCACGATCAGCCCGAGTACCGCGAACTCGGAAGGTTGGAGCTGGAGGCCCCCCAGGCTGAACCAGCGCTGCGACCCGAGGGCATGAGACCCGACGCCCGGCGCCAGGACCGCCAGGAGAGCCAGGACGGTGATGCCGTAGAGAAGCATCCCGATCGATTCGAGCCGCCGGTAGTCGATGACGGCAAAGACGGCCATCGCCGCGATACCCCCGAGGACGAAAAGCCCCTGGCGCTTCAAGAAGTAATGGGGATCGACCCCTTGGGCTACGAGCACCCCACGGGTGGCCGTGTACACCATGACCACCCCAACGGCGGCCACCAGCAGTGTCGTGCCTATCAGCACCACATCCACACCGAATACCCGCCGGTTGCTGACCGTTGATCTGGGGGTTGTGATCACTGGGCTGGCACCGCAGGACAGAATAACGGCCGTGGACCCTCAACTTCCCCCGGCCCCCCTTCCGCTGGCCACCGCCTCGACCACGGGGCACGGCTGGCTCGAGGACTTGCTCATCAGGACCGGGGTGGACCCCTCTACCGCCCACACGGTGAGCGAGTTTGTCATCCGACCCCTCGAGATCATCGTGGTGGTGGCGGTGGCGGCCCTGGTGGCCCGCTACGGCGCCCGCGCCATCCGCCGGGTCCTCACCAAGATGGCCCGACCGGCCACCGGGCGTTCGGGGTCCCCCCGGGCCGAGGGCCGGGTGGCCACCGTGGTCGCGCTCATCTCAAATGTCTGGCGCTTCTTCGTAGTGATCGTGGCCATCTCGATCATCCTCGGCATGTTGGGCGTCAACCTCACCCCGTTGCTGGCGAGCGCCACGGTCATCGGCGCCACCATCGGTTTTGGTGCCCAGTCTCTTGTGCGCGACTACCTCTCGGGCATACTCCTCACCGTCGAAGACCAGTACGGCATCGGCGATTCGCTCACCGTCAACGACACCACCGGCGTGGTCGAGGATCTGAGCCTGCGCGTGACCCGGCTGCGTTCCCCCGACGGCACCGTGTGGTACGTCCCCAACGGCGATATCCGCAAGCTCGCCAACACGTCGCGGGGCTGGGCCAAAGCAGTCGTCGACATCCCGGTGATCCCAGGCGGCACCGAGCAACTCGCCCGAGTGAGCGCCGTGGTCGCTGGCGCGGCGCGAAGCGTCGCCCACGAGGCCCGTTTTGTCGGCGGCTGCACCGAACCACCCGAGGTCTTGGGTATCGTCGCTGCCGACGCCGAAGTGTGCACCCTCCGCGTCGCCCTGCGCACCACACCGGCCCAGCGCGCCACGCTCGAGCGGGCCCTCAGAGAAGCCACCATCGGTGCCCTCGTCGACAGCGGGCTGTGGGCCGGCCCGGGCTCCGAGGAGGCAGTGCCGACCGGTGACGTCGCCGCCGAGATACCGCCGAAGCCGCAGAGCGGACCTGGGACCTGAACGATCCCTCCCCTGGCGAGTCGGCTGACCCCGTCCCGCGGTCCAAACCTCGACGCGACACCCGAACCGGCCGATCGTTCGCCACTTTGGGGCACCGGGCCGGTTTCGGGCGCCGGGCCGCGCTGCACAGACACCTTGCCTTCGAGGCACGATCCGAACCGGCGGAGCCGGGCGGAGAGGGTGGGATCCGTTGAGTCGACGAATCCGCCGGTGACGTCAGGAGCGGTCAGCGACCGCCGACTGCGCCGCGGCCCATAGGACCGCCACCGGCGGCTCGAGGCCGGTCCAGGCCTCCAACTGGGCCTCGGCCTGATGGACGAGCATTCCGAGCCCGCCGACGACTGACGCTCCGGCTTCCGCCGCCGCCGTCAGCCAAACCGTGCGCGCCGGGTGGTAAATCAGGTCGGCCACAACCTGACCGGATCCGAGCGTCGCCGGATCGACAGCCGGGGTCAACGCCGCTTCGGGTGTCCCGGCCATGCCGGCCGGGGTGGCGTTGACCACCAGATCCATGCCGGCGGCCTCGCCGGGGCTTCCGACCCGGCCGCCGGATCCCCCGAGTGCGGCCGCCGCTTCGGCCCGCTGTGGGTTGCGGTTCACCACCACCACCTCGTGGGCCCCCGCCTCGGCCAGAGCCAGCGTCACCGCCCGGGCCGCTCCGCCAGCTCCGATGACCAGACAACGGCGACCGGTCGGTTCGAACCCCGCCCCTCGGCGCAACGAGGCCAAGAATCCCGCGCCGTCGGTGTTCTCCCCGATCAAACGACCACTGCGGACGATGACGCAGTTCACCGCCCCGAGACGTTCGGCCACCGTCGTGCGCTCGTCGACTCCGGCGGCCACCTCGGCCTTGTGGGGCATGGTGACCGACATCCCGGCGAAGCCCAACGCGGCGATGGCCTTCAGGGCGCCGGTCACCTCACCCGGTCTGATCGTGAAACCGACCGAAGCCCAATCGAGCCCGAGCGCGGCGAAGGCGGTGTTGTGGAGGAGCGGGGAGAGCGAGTGGGCGACGGGATCACCCATCACACCCACGAGCGTCGTGGTGGCGGTCGGCCAGGCGCCGTCGGGACGAGTCACCTATCCGACACCTCGGCTCTGGGCAAGTTGCTCGTTGGCCATCTGCTCGGCGAAGGTGTCGGCGAAGGCCTCGGTGCCGACCTTGTCAACTACCACGAAGAAGAGCCACTGGCCCGGCGTCGGGGAGACGGCGGCGGCCAGGGCGGCCTGCGAGGGGATGCAGATCGGTGTCGGCGTCAACCCCTTGTTGAGGTAGGTGTTGTAGGGGCTATGGAGTTTCTCGTCAGCTGGTGTCACCGGCCCTCCGTCCTGACCGAGCGAGTAGAGCACGGTCGAATCCATCTGGAGCGGAATTCCCTGGGCCACCCGGTTGTAGATGACCCGGGCGACCGGGCCCATATTCTTCACGATGTAACCCTCTTTTTGCACGATCGAAGCGGCGGCGATCACCTCGTAGGGGGTCATGCCGAGAGCAGAGGCCGAGGCCGTGGTCAACCCGGCCGCCGCCGCCTGTTGGTCGAAGTGGGTGACCATCTGGGTCAACAGCTGGGTGTTGGTCTCGCCCGGGAGCACCTGGTAAGTGCCTGCACCAAGCAGGCCCTCGAGGTTTTGCGAGCCCGCGGGCTCGAAGGGCGAGTGCACCGCCCCGCTCTTGGTCAACGCATCGAAGACGTTCCCACTGTGCCCGGGGATATCGTCCACGGCATTGGCCACCTCGTTGAGCGTGTAGCCGGGCAGCACGGTGACCGCGAAAACATCAGGACCGCCACTGAGCACCGTGCGTACCGCGGTGAAGGACTGGTTCTTGAAGAAGCGGTACGCCCCCGGTTCGATCGACGGAGTGCCGTGGATCAAGAAGTTGAGCCGGAAGGCCAACGAGCTGCCGATGACCCCTTTGTCCGCCAGGGTGCCTACCACCGCGTCTGTCGGTTCGCCCTGGCTCACCGATACGATGACCTGGGGGCCTACTCCTCCGAACGGATGCGCCTCGATCTCGTAGAACGCCACCACGGCGATGACGACGAGCACCACGAAGCCCAGCGCCGCCACCAGGACCCGGCGGCGCCGGTAGCGGCGGCGCTGTCGCGCTCCGCCGCGACGCGGCTCGTCTCTTTCGGCCGGCGGACCCGAAGCAACGGGCGCCGGGTCCGCGGGGGCTGGGCCGGCGTCCTCAGGGCCCGGCCCGAGCGGCGGCGAACCCCCGCTCACCGGGTCTCGAGCCAGGCTTGGAGGAGCACCGTCGCCGCCGCGCTGTCGACCACAGAACGACGCGCTCGTGCGTCTTTGCCCGCACTGGCCAGCGCGGCGTCGGCCGACACCGTGGTCAGCCGCTCGTCGAACGTCTCGACCCGGACCCCTGAACCGGCGAGTGCCGACTCGAGCAGGGCGGCCTCCGAGCGAGCCGCCCGGGCTGCGGGGCCCTCCCGGCCGTTGAGGGAAAGCGGCAATCCGACGACCACGACGCCGGCGTCGATCTCTTCGACGAGGGCCAGGACCGCCAGGCGATCGCTGCGGGGATCCGCGCCGCGCTGGATCATCGGACGGGGGAAGGCCACCGATCCGCCCCGGTTGCTCACGGCCACACCGATGCGCCGGGTTCCAAGATCCAAGGCGACCGCCCGGTTGTTCGGGCGCGCCTCGGGCACCGCCTCGCCCCGGTCGCTCGGCGCCCGCTCAGCCACCGAGCAGCCGGCGGCGGGCCTCGGCCAGGGCCTCGTCGAGTCGGCCGGGGTCCCGTCCACCCGCCACCGCAACTTCGGGTGACCCCCCGCCCCCGCCGCCGACAATCGGGGCGACCGCGCTGACGATTGTCCGGGCATCGGGGTCGCCCCCCGTGGCCACGACGATCGTCGCTTTGGCGGGCTCGGGGGCACCCCCGACGACGGCGCCGACGACGCCGTCGCGCCGCAGCACCGCCTGGGCGAGCGCCCGGAGCTCCTCGGCACCGCGCCCGTCGCGACGGGCGACGACGATGCCACCCTCGGCCCCGGTCGACAATTGGGCCGCGTCGGCGTCGATGGCCGAGTTTCGTAGGCGACCGAGCTCCTTGTCGGCCGTCCGCTGACGCTCGACCAACCGCTCGAGCGCCTCGAGGACACCTTCGGGCTCCACCTTCAACAAGGTGGCCGCCCCTTGGACCACCTCGTCACGCCGGCGGGCCCGTTCGACCGTGGCGAGCCCGGTCAGGGCCTCGATCCGCCGGGTGTTCGAGCCGATGGAACCCTCAGAGACGATGGCGATCGGACCGATCATCCCGAGGGCGTCCACGTGGGTACCGCCGCAGAATTCGAGGCTGTGGGAACCGGCCCGGACGACCCGGACGGTGTCGCCGTATTTGTCCCCGAAAAAGGCCGTCGCCCCCATGGCCTCGGCCTCGGTGCGCGACGTCTCGGTGGTCTCGACGTTATCGTCGGTCAGCACGTCGGCGTTGGCCATCTCGCTGACCGCGGCCAACTCTTCGGCGCTCGGGGCGCCGTGATGGGAGAAGTCGAAGCGAAGCCGGTCGGGGGCCACCATGGACCCTTGCTGGCGGACGTGATCGCCCAACACCTCTCGCAGGGCCGCGTGGAGCAGGTGGGTGCCGGTGTGGTTGCGGCGGGTGGCCTCACGCCGCGGGCCGTCGATGGCGGCGAGAGCGTCCTGGCCGGTGAACAGCTCCCCGGTGAGCCGGGCCCGGTGAGCGTGCAGACCGGGCAGGGCCGGCACCGTGTCGTAGACGTCGGCCCGACCGGTCTCGGTGACGATCGAACCGGTGTCGCCCACCTGGCCGCCGCCCTCTGCGTAGAAGGGCGAGCGGTCCAAGAAGACCTCGGCGGTCCCGGACTCGGTACCGGCCAGCACGGCCAGCACTCGGGCCGGCACCGCATAGTCGCTTGGGCCGCGCCCGACGAATCGGGTGGGACCCTCAGCTTCGAGCAACTGCCGGTAGGAGTCCTCGTCGGCCGCCGCCGGCACCCGGGCGGCCGCCCGAGCCCGGGTCCGCTGCTCGGCCATGTGCTCTTCGAAACCCTCCCGGTCGACCTTGATGCCCGACTCGGCCGCCAGCTCGGTCGTCAGCTCGATCGGGAAGCCATGGGTATCGTGCAGGCCGAACGCGACCTTGCCGTCGAGGGTCTCCCGTCCCGCCGCGGTGGTCTCGGCCAGCGCCTCGTTCAGAAGGCTCAGTCCGGTGCGCAGCGTCCGGTCGAATCCCGACTCCTCGCGACCGAGCACCGATTCGATGGTGCTCACGTCCGCGCTGACTTTGGGATAGGCATCGCCCAGCACTTCGGTCGCGGTCACCGCCAGCTGTGGGGTGATCACATCTTCGACCCCGAGACGCCTGGCGGTCATCACGGCCCGCCGGATGACCCGGCGCAGCACATATCCCCGGCCGTCGTTGGACGGCAGCACGCCGTCGGAGATGAGCATGGTGGCGCACCGGCCGTGGTCGGCCAGGACCCGCAGCGCTACGTCGTCCTCGGCGTCATCGCCGTAACGGCGGCCGGTGAGCGCCTCAGCCCGGGCGATGATCGGGCGGATGGCGCTGGTCTCCCAGATCGTGGGCACGTCCTCCAAGATGGTGAGCAACCGCTCGAGGCCGGCCCCGGTGTCGATGTTGGGTCGCGGAAGTGGGAGCAACGACCCGTCGACCTGCCGGTCGAACTGGGTGAAGACCAGGTTCCAGATCTCAAAAAAGCGTTCCTCGTCGCCGTGCGCGGGGCCCCCGTCCTCCCCCCAGGTCGGTCCGCGGTCGTAGTAGATCTCCGATGACGGCCCGCAAGGTCCGGTCTCCCCCATCTCCCAGAAGTTGTCCTCCCCCATCCGTTGGAGGCGCTCGGCGGGCAGACCGACCACGTCTCGCCAGATCTCGGCTGCCTCGTCGTCGTCGGTGTGCACCGTCGCCCAGAGCCGGTCGCCGTCGAGCCCGAGGTCGTCGGTGAGCAATTCCCAGGCAAACGGGATCGCCTCGGCCTTGAAGTAGTCACCGAAGCTGAAGTTCCCGAGCATCTCGAAGAAGGTCAGGTGCCGGGTCGTCCGTCCGATGAGCTCAATGTCGTCGTGCTTGCCCCGGATGCGGACGCATTTCTGCACCGAGGTGGCCCTCGGGTACGGGGGGGTCTCCTCGCCCAGGTAGTAAGGGATGAACTGGTTCATCCCGGCGTTGGTGAACAGCGGGGCCCGCGGGTGGTGCGGGATCAGGCTGGCCGAGGGCACCACGACGTGCCCGCGGGCCGCGAAGAAGCCCGTGAACTCGCCACGCAGTTGGTCCGCATCCATCCCCGCGAGCCTACTGGTGGGCCCGCCGGCCCCCTTGCGCACCCCAGGTCCTGGTGTTGTCAGGACCCGCCGCGCCCTGCCCGTTCGACCAGGGGACTTCGGGGGGCGACGGGCGGCGCCCGAGGTCGTCCCAGAGTTCTCGTTCCCGCCGGGATCGTTCTTCGCGTCCGACCTCAACTGCGCTGCGGGCCCGAGCACCGAACCGGGTGACCGAACGGCGGGCCTCATTGGCCAGGTTCTCGGCGGTGAGACGCTCGGTTATTTGGGCGACCCCCTTTTTGACCCGTTGCTCAGCCCACAAGGTCCCCCCCACCCCGAGCAGTACCCCGGCCCCGACCCACCAGGGGCGCCGCATCAGCGAGTCTTCCGGGGCGGGGCCGGGTCGCGCAGCTGTCGCAGCCCACTGGCCGTGCCGGCCCGGAAGGCCAGCACCTTGACCACCGGGTTGGCGAAGGCTCGCTGGGCGAGGCGTGACGCCGAGTCGACCGTGGCGGTCACCGACTCGGTGCCCTCGAGCACGGCCTCGACCCGGGCCATCTCCGAAGTGGCGTGATCGACGGCCTGGCGGGCCTCGCTCACCAAGGGCACCGCCTCGGCGCGCAGCTCCTCCACCCCCCGCTCGAAGCGCCGCACCTGGCCGACGAAGATCGCGGCGGCGGCCAGCGACACGATGGCGGCCACACAGGCGACCACGGCGGCGACGAGAACGACGACATCGGCAGCGGACACGGGACGACTCTAGGTGTCGGCCATGCCGACGATCGGATTGTTGAGGGGCGTGGCTCCCGTCGAGCCGAAGAAGTTGGCGTCGCCGAAGCTGAAGATCCCCCCGTCAGACGCCACCTCCCAGTAGCCACCGCTGTCGGGGGTGCTCGCCAGGCCGACGATGGGGCGGTTGAGGGGGGCGGCCCCCGTCGAGCCGTAGAACTGGGCATCGCCGAAGCTGAAGATCCCCCCGTCAGACGCCACCTCCCAGTAGCCGCGGCCGTCGAGCGTGGCCCCCAGTCCGACGATGGGCTCGTTGAGGGGCTGGCCGCCCATCGATCCGAAGAACTGGGCGTCGCCGAAGGCAAACAGTCCCCCGTCAGACGCCACCTCCCAGTACCCGCGGCCGTCGGGGGTCGCCGCCAGGCCGACGATGGGCTCGTTAAGGGGCCGGCCGCCCATCGAGCCGTAGAACTGGGCGTCGCCGAAGGCGAACAGTCCCCCGTCAGACGCCACCTCCCAGTACCCGCGGCCGTCGGGGGTCGCCGCCAGGCCGACGATGGGCCGGTTGAGGGGCTTGCCGCCCATCGAGCCGTAGAAGTTGGCATTGCCGAAGGCGAAAATCCCCCCGTCGGACGCCACCTCCCAGTAGCCATCGTCATCGGGGGTCGCCGCCAGGCCGACGATGGGCTCGTTGAGGGGCTGGCCGCCCATCGAGCCGTAGAAGTTGGCATTGCCGAAGGCGAAAATCCCCCCGTCAGAGGCGTTGAGCCAATAACCGAGCCCGTTGCGCGGACTGCCGAAGACGTAGCGGGCGCCCGGCACCACGCCTGAGGTGCCGGCCGGCGTCGTCACCGTCACGTCGACCGCCTCGGGCGCCGGGGCCGCCGGGATTACCACGGTGACGGCGGTAGCACTCGCCGAGAGGACCTGGGCTTCGAGCCCCGGGCCGAAGTGCACGGCCGACACGGTCGCCAGGCTCGATCCGGACACGGTGAGGGTGCCCCCGCCCTGGACCGGTCCGTGGCTCGAGCTGAGCCCGGTGACCACCGGACAGCCCCCGGCCGGCTGGAGGGCGCTGAGCAGGGCGGCCACGTTCGGGGATCCCCACCCCGTGGCCATGTCGTAGCCGGTGCCGGTCGGATAGTCCCCCCCGCCGGTGCTCGTCAGGTCGTTGTTCCCCGCCACCGTCACGTCGTTGAAGGCGCTCGACGCGCCCTCACCGAGGGTATAGAGCGCCGGGGTGGCCATCCCGACCGGGCTCGCGCAACCCTCGTCAAGCAGTGCGAAGGCCGCTGCCCACAGCGGCGCCGCCGCACTGGTGCCCCCGACGACCCCCCAGCCACCCTGCGCGGGACCCGAGTTGTAGGTGATGTACCCGGTGTTGGGAGCGGCGTCGGCCGACACGTCGGGGACCTCCCGGCAGTTCCCCGAGCCGTTGGCGCACGGGATGCCCGAGGACTGGCCGTTCTCCACCGGCACCTGCCAGCTCGGCATGTCCCAATTCGCCGAGATGCCCCCGCCGCCGGCGCCGTCGTTGATGAAGTCGGCGCACGACTCGGACCCCGACCCCTGGCAGTCGTTCCAGACCCCTTCGCCGGTCGGTGTGCCGTTCGGCAGCGCCGTCCCGCCCACCCCGACCACGTCGGGCTGGGCGGCCGGGTCGTCCACCTGCAGGGAGTCGTTGGGGTCCAAGGGGGGAGGCCCGCCAAGCCAGCAGGCCTCCGAGCCCGAATCGCCCGAGGCGGCCACCATGGTCTGGCCCTGGGCGGCCATCTCGGCGAAGACCGTCGCCTCGGCTGCCGCCGCCGAACCCGGACCGTTGCCGGCGGGGATGTTCTCGGGCTCACAGACCCCCCAGCTGGTCGAGAGCACCTGAGCGGCGTCGTCGGTGGCCATCTTGTCGAGGGTGTCAAAGGGACCCGAACCCGGGCCGTTCTCGATGGAGTTCGGACCGCTGTACACGACGATGTGGGCCTGGGGGGCGAGGGCGGCGGCGTCTTCGATGTCGAGCGAAGCCTCGCCCACCCCGGGCCCGGTGCCCGCCCCGCCGTCGACCGCCACATTGGTGACCGAGGTCGAGATCCCGTAGCACGAGAAGAACGTCGAGATATCGCTCGGCTCGTAGGGCTCGAGTTCGTAGATCCCGATGGTGACCCCGCCACCCAAGCGCCCCTGGGCGTAGAGCGGCGAGAATGAGTAGGCGCTGGCCAGCTCGTCCATCGTGAGCGGGCCCGACGGGAACGACATGCCGCGGGCCACCGCACAGGCCTGGGGACCCGAGGAGTTCGCCGAGACGGCGGGGACCGGGGCGGTGGCCGGCCGGGTCGTCGTCGACGTGCGCAGGTCGTTGTGCCACCGGGCCAGGTTGCTCAGTCCGACGATGGTGGCGACCGACGGGGCGAGGGCGGCGGGGACCGACGGGGCGGTGGTCGCGGTATACGCCGCGCCACCCGAAGCCAGTTTCACCGCGGACATCGTGGTGGCAAAGGCGCCCGAGATCTCCGCAACGGTCCCGGTTGCGGGGATCAGCAGGCCGTCGGGCGAGGTCGGCCCCACCGCCAACCCCTGGCCGGCCAGCCAGGTCCGCACCGAGACGATCGCCGACCGGCCCGGACCGAAACGGGGCCCGAACTGTCCGGGGGCCAGGTAATGGCGGTAGTCAGGTGAGCTCGGGGTGGACACGGCGGCTACGAACGACGCCAGCGCGCTCGGATCGGGCACGGCGAGCATCACGTCGATGGTCATGGTGCGACCCGGCGGGAGCGACCCGGTCAGCGCTGCTCTCTGCGGGACCGCCGGCAGGGCGCCCGGGAAACTCACCCGGCCGCTCGGGTCGGCTCCGGCCGCCGGGGCCAGCAGGGCGGCGGCGACAAGCGCCCCCGCCGCCAGCATGGTCACCGAAGCGGCGCGCCACCGGCCGCGCCGGGTCCACGTCGTGGGCTTCTTCGTGACGCGGGTCGGGGGGGCGCGGTTCGGGACCGGGCGGCCTCGCCTCATTGGCCACCCCGGCGCCGACGGAGGCGCTCGTTGAGCTCTTGTTCGGCTCCGTGCTCGGAGGGCTCGTAATAGACGTGTCCCTCGGCCTCGTCGGGTCGGTATTGTTGGGGGACCCAGCCCGCTGCCACGTCATGAGGGTAGCGGTATCCGACCCCGTGTCCGAGATCACCAGCGCCCCGGTAGTGGGCGTCCTTCAGATGGGCCGGGACTCGGCCGCCGTCGGCGGACACCACGTCCTCTCGGGCCCGCCCGAGCGCCACGGTGACCCGGTTGGATTTCGGGGCACAGGCCAGATAGACGACTGCCTCGGCGAGGGAGAGGGCCGCCTCAGGCAGGCCCACGAATTCCAGGGCCCGGGCCGCCGCGTCGGCCACGACCAGGGCCGACGGATCAGCCATGCCCACGTCCTCGCTGGCCAAGATGACCAGGCGGCGGGCGATGAAGCGGGCGTCCTCGCCCGCGTCGAGCATCCGGGCCAGCCAGTAGAGCCCGGCGTCGGGGTCAGAGCCCCGCACGCTCTTGATCAGAGCGCTCACTTGGTCGTAGTGATCGTCGGCCCCTTGGTGGTACAGGCGGCCGTCTCGGGCCCGGGACACGTCGTCGAGGGTGACCCGGGGCGTCGGGGCGTCGCCCTCGCCGGTCGCTGCTCGGGCCACCGCCAGCGCCACCGCCACCTCGAGAGTGGTAAGAGCCGCCCGGGCGTCCCCGTCGGCCGCGGTGACGAGGGCGGCGATCGCGTCCCCGTCGGCCTCGGCGTCTTCGGCGAGAAGGCCCCGGCCGACAACCACCTCCAATTCGGTGGTCGTGAGGGCCTCGAGGCGCCAGAGGGTGGCCCGGCTCATGAGCGGGGCGTTGACCTCGAAGAAGGGGTTCTCAGTGGTGGCCCCGACCAGGACCACCAGGCCCTCTTCGACCCCGGGCAGCAAGACGTCTTGCTGGGCCTTGTTGAACCGGTGCACCTCGTCTACGAACAAGATGGTCCCCCGCCCCTGCTCTCCGAGGCGCCGGCGGGCCTCTTCCAGCGCCTCGCGCACGTCTTTGACCCCCGAGGCCACGGCCGAGAGGGGAACGAAGGTCTTGGCGCTGACGTCGGCCAGCAAGCGGGCGAGGGTCGTCTTGCCGGTTCCGGGGGGTCCCCACAAAATGGCCGAACCCAACCGGTCGGCCTCGACGAGGACCCGCAGGGGGGCACCGGGGCCGACCAGATGCCGCTGGCCCACCACGTCATCGAGGGTGCGGGGGCGTAGCCGGGCGGCCAGCGGGGCGCGGGATTCGAGGCGCGACGTGGCGGCGGCGTCGAACAAGTCGCCGCCCGGGGTCATCGCTCGGGCGCCGGGACGGTGGTCTTGATACCGAGGTCGGCCAGGGCATTCGCCGAGAGTGCCTTGGGTGCGCCGGTCAGCGGGTCGGCCCCCGACTGGGTCTTCGGGAAGGCGATGACCTCCCTGATGGTGTCGGCGCCACTAAAGATGGCAGCCAGCCGGTCGATGCCGAAGGCGAACCCGGCGTGGGGCGGCGCACCGTAGCGGAAGGCGTCGAGGAGGAACCCGAATCGAGCCTCGGCCTGTTCGGCGCTGATGCCCAAGGCGGCGAAGATCCGGCCCTGGATGTCGGCGCGATGGACCCGGACGCTCCCCGAGCCGAGTTCCCAGCCGTTGAGCACGAGGTCATAGGCCTGCGAGCGCACCGCGGCGGGATCGGTCTCCAGCAAGTCGAGGTCGTCGGGGTGGGGCATGGTGAACGGATGGTGGGCCGGGACCGGGTGACCGGCCGAATCCACGCCGTCGAACATCGGGAACTCCACCACCCAGACATAGCGGTAGGGGCCCTCGCCGACCGGTCGGCCGCCGAGGGCGACGCGCATCCGGCCGAGCACCGTGCACGCCAGGCGGTGCTCGTCGCTCACCACCAACACCAGGTCACCGACGACGGCCCCGCTCGCCGCCAACAGGCCGGTCCGTTCGGTCTCCGACAAAAACCGGTCAAGTGGCGAGTCCAGACCGACGACGCCGTCGCCCTCTGTCACCTTGAACCAAGCCAGGCCCTTCGCCCCTTCGGCCTTGGCCGTCTCCACCAGGCCGTCGAGCCTGGAACGGGCGAAGCTGGCCCCGCCTTCGACCACCAGCGCCTTGACGGCGTGTCGCCGGGCGCCCTGCGGCGCGGCGAATGCCCGGACCTCGGTGGTGGCGAACACCTCGCCCAGATCGACCAGCTCCATGGCGAAGCGCAGGTCGGGCTTGTCAGTGCCGTAGCGCTCAAGAGCCTCGGCCCAGGTCATCCGGGCGATCGGCGGCGGCCGCTCTCCTGTCGCCGCTTCGGCGGCGTCGAGAACCGATTCTGAGACGAAACCCAACACGTCGTCTTGGTTGACGAAGGACGCCTCCATGTCGAGTTGGGTGAACTCAAACTGGCGGTCCGCCCGCAGGTCCTCGTCGCGCAAGCAACGTGCGATCTGGTAATAGCGGTCCATCCCCGACACCATCAGGAGCTGCTTGGCCAGCTGGGGGCTCTGGGGCAGGACGTAGAAGGCGCCGGGATGCAGTCGGCTCGGCACGGCGAACTCTCGGGCCCCTTCGGGCGTGGGCGACCACAAAAGCGGGGTCTCCACCTCGCAGAACCCCATTCGGTCCATGGCCGCCCGGAGGGCGGCGTTGACCACGGCGCGCAAGCGGAGGTTGGCCTGCATGCGCGGCCGGCGGAGGTCGATGTAGCGGTACCGAAGCCGGGTCGCCTCGTCCACGTCCACCCGGTCCTCGACGGCGAACGGGGGCGGCTCGGCGGTGGCCAGGACCTCGATCTCGCAGTCGCCCACCTCCCAGCCGCCGGTGGCGAGGTTCGGGTTCTCCATCCCCTCGGGTCGACGTCGAAGCGTGCCGGTGACGGCCACCACGTACTCGCTGCGGGCATCGACCGAACCGTCCACCACGCACTGAATTGTGCCGGTGTGGTCACGCAGATCAACGAAGGCCAGGTGCTCGCCGTGTTCGCGGCGGCGCGACACCCAGCCGCAGAGCCGGATGAACCTTCCGACATCGCCGTCTTCGAGCTGCCCGCAGAGGTGGGTGCGCATGGAGGTGGCGCCGGGCGCCCCGTCCCGTGCTCCTTCGCTGATCATCGCTCGTCCTCTCGCAATGCCGCGACCACCGCGATCACGTCGTTCAGCGCCACGATTTGCTGATCGCTCGCTGTGCGCAGTGGGCGGAGCGACACCGTACCCGCGGCGAGTTCGTCCGGTCCGACGATCAGTGCCACCCGGGCCCCGGAGCGGTCGGCCAGCTTCATCTGGGCCTTCATCGACCGGCCGTCGAAGGCCCGGTCGGCCCGGAGTCCGGCCCGGCGCAGCTCAGCGGTCAGGTCCCGGGCGCACGCCCCACCGGCCACGTCGACCACAAAAGCATCGAGGGCGGGCGTGTCGAGGGGGAAGACGCCTTCTGCGTCACAGGCCCCGAGGACCCGCTCGATGCCGATCCCGAATCCGATGCCCGGCGTGGCCGGGCCCCCGAGCATTTCCACCAGGCCGTCGTAGCGCCCGCCGCCGCCGATGCCGTTCTGCGAGGCGGTGATCGCCGCCGAGGCGAACTCGAAGGTCGTCCGGGAGTAATAGTCGAATCCCCGCACCAGGCGGTGGTCCAAGACGGCTTCGATCCCGAGGGCGGCCAGGCCCTCTCTCACCCGGGAGAAGTGGGTGGCACAGGGTTCACAGAGCGAATCGACGAGGCGGGGGACGTCGGTGGTCGCCTCGCGGCAGGCCGCTCGTTTGCAGTCGAGCACCCGGAGTGGATTGGCCTCGAGCCGCTCCCAGTGCTCGTCACACAACTCGGCTCGACGCTCGAGGAGGACCGACCGCAAGAGTTCGACGTAGGCCGGGCGGCACACCTCGTCGCCCATGGAGTTGATCTTGAGCTCGTAACGGCGGAGTCCGAGAGCGACGAAGAAGTCGTCGGCGATCGAGATAACCTCCACATCAAGATCGGGATCTGACGCCCCGAGAGCTTCGACCCCCACCTGGTGGTGTTGGCGGTACCGCAGGCCCTGGGGGTTCTCGTGGCGGAAGGCCGGGGTCACGTACCAGGCCTTCCAGGGCAGTGGCGGGCGGTGCTGGACGTAGGCCCGGACGACCGAGGCGGTGCCTTCGGGCCGCAGGGCCAGCATCTTGCCGTCGCGGTCGGCGAACTCGTACATCTCCTTGCCGACCACCTCGCTCCCCTCCCCGATGCCGCGCCGGAAGACCTCGGCGTACTCGAACAGCGGGCTCTGGATCAACCCGTAGGCGGCCCGTTCACTGAGCGAGGCGAAGGTGCCGATGAGCCGCTCCCAGCGGACCGACTCGGGCCACAAGATGTCGTGGGTGCCCTTGGGGGACTGGGGTGGCTCGGCGGGGCGGGGCGCGCCTGGGCCCTTGGCACTCTGGGCGCGCACCGGCTCGGGTCGGTCAGCCATGGCCGTGTCAGCCCTTCTTGCCCGGGAGCTGGCGGTAGGCGTCAAAGACGCCGTCTAAGTGCTTGAGCGAGGCGATGAGCGAATCGAGGTGGTTGGGGTCGGCGAGCTCCACGTCGAAGGCCATCCGGCTGACGCGGTCGAGGGCGGTGGCGGTCCGGGCGGCGACGATGTTGAGGTGGTGCTCGGACACCACCCGGCTGACGTCGGCCAGCAGGCGGGACCGATCGAAGGCCAGCACCTCGAGGGTGGCCAGGAAGACACCTTCGCCGCCCCGGTCCCATTCCACCTCTATCAGGCGCTCTTGGGAACGGGCCGACAGCGCGGTGGCGTTCGAACAGTCGGCCCGGTGCACCGACACCCCGCGACCCTGGGTCACAAAGCCGATGATCTCGTCACCGGGCACCGGGGTGCAGCACCGCGCCAGGTGGACCATGACGTCGTCGAGCCCCTCGACGTAGACCCCGGCTTTCGACCGGCGTCCCGAGCGCGTCCCACGGATGCCGGTCGTCGCCGTGGTCGGTAGCTGCTCGGGCTCCCCACCGCGCAGCTCGCGGCTCAGTCGCTGGACGATCGATTGGGCCGACACCTGATGCTCCCCGATGCTGGCGTAGAGCGCTTCGACGTCGGCCAGGTTCATCGACGCCGCCACCTGCACCAAGGCGCTTGACCCCATGACCTTTTGCAGCGGCATCCCCTCGCGCCGCAACTCTTTGGCCAAGGCGTCCCGGCCGTTCTCGATGGCGTCTTCTCGTCGCTCCCGGCTGAACCACTGGCGGATCTTGTTGCGGGCCCGGGGAGAGGCCACGATCTGCAGCCAGTCCCGAGACGGCGCTGCTGCCGCGGCCTTGGAAGTGAAGATCTCGACGGTGTCAGCCGAACTCAACACGGTGTCGAGGGGAACCAGACGCCCCTTCACCCGGGCCCCGATACAACGGTGCCCCACCTCGGTGTGGATGGCGTAGGCGAAGTCGACCGGCGTAGAACGGGCCGGCAACGCAATGACCTTGCCCTTGGGGGTGAAGACATAGACCTCGTCTTGTTCGAGGTCGAGCTTCAATGCCTCGAGGAACTCGACGGGGTCGCTGGTCTCGCGCCCGACGTCGGCGATGCGTTGCATCCAGGCCATCTCCGAGGAGGCGTCTTCTTTCTCCTTGTAGCCCCAATGGGCGGCGATCCCGTACTCGGCCCGGCGGTGCATCTCGTTGGTCCGCACCTGCACCTCGATGGGTTTGCCGTCGAGCCCGATCACCGTTGTGTGCAGCGATTGGTAGAGGTTGAATTTCGGAGTGTTGATGTAGTCCTTGAAGCGGCCCTGGACGGGGGCCCAGATGGCGTGGATGGCCCCGAGAGAGGCCCAGCAGTCCTTCTCCGACGCGGTCACCACACGGATGCCCACCAGGTCGTGGATGTCGTCGAACTCCTTGCCGCGCACGACCATCTTCTCGTAGATGCTCCAGAGGTGCTTGGGGCGACCGGTGACTTCGGCCTCGAGTCCGCTTCCCAGCAGCCGCTCACGCACCGACACCAACACCCGGGCCAGGTACTCCTCGCGCTGGGGGGCCCGGACGGCGACCATCTGTTCGATCTCGGCGTAACGCTTGGGGTGCAAGGTGGCGAAAGCCAGGTCCTCGAGCTGCCATCGGACCTGTTGGACGCCGAGGCGATGGGCCAGGGGAGCGTAGATGTCGAAGGTCTCTTGGGCCGTACGCCGCTGGTTGGCCTCAGGCATCACGGCAAGGGTCCGCATGTTGTGCAGTCGGTCGGCCAGTTTGATCAACAAGACACGCCAGTCATTGGCCATGGCCACGAGCATTTTCCGGATGGTGGCGGCCTGCTGCTGCTCCTTCGAGTCGAACTGGAGCCGGTCGAGCTTGGTGACGCCGTCGACCACCCGGGCGACCACCGGTCCAAATTCCTCGGCGATGGCATCGAGGGTGACGCCGGTGTCTTCCACTGCGTCGTGCAGGAGAGCCGCGGCGATCGTCGGGGCGTCGAGACCAAGCTCGGCCACGATGGCCGCCACCGCGACAGGGTGGGTCACGTAGGGCTCACCGGACCGCCGGTACTGATCGGCGTGGGCCACGGCGGCAACCCGGCTGGCGGCCAGGATCAGTCCGGGGTCCTCGCCGGGACGGCGAACGGAGAACTCGCGCAGGACCGGTTCGAGCAGATCGCCGAGCGCGCTGTCCCCCGCCACGTCTGCGGGAGAAACCCGTGCCAGGGCCACCATTTCTCTACGCTACCCGACCCGTGCCGCTCCTCGATCCCCCAGCGGTGCTCCCAATCGCTTCGAGAGCGACACTCGGCGCAACAGAAAGCGGCACTCAGCGACGCTTCTTGTTCTTGCCCTTCCCACCTTTTCGCGGTCGCGGGGCGGGACGCGTGGCCCCTTGGGCACCGCTCGGCTTGGGTCGAGACGCGCCCGATCCGCTGGCGGTCTTGGAGGCTCCGGCGGCTCTCGACGCCCCGGCGGCGACTTTGGTGGGTGTGGCGGTCTTGGCCGCGCCGGGTCGGATGGTCCCGCTGCGCGCTCCCTTGCCGGCCTTGACCGCGCTGGCCCCCGCTCCACCGGTGGCCGCGCCGGTCAGTGCGGCGGCGGCCGATGGTGTCAGCAGTCCGACCCGATCCCCGCGCGTCTCAAGACGCTGGCGGATGGTGACGTAGCGTTGCTCGCGCTCTTTCATCGCCGCCAACACCGGGGCAGCGATGAAGATCGACGAGTAGGCCCCGCTCAACAACCCGACGGTCAAGGCCAGCCCGTAGTCCTGGAGGGTGGTGGCTCCGAGCAGCTCGGCTCCGACCAACAACACGGCCAGCACCGGCAAGATGGCCACCAGCGACGTGTTGATGGACCGGGCCAGCGTCTGGTTCATCGAGAGGTTGATCATCTCGGAGTAGGTCATGCGACCAGAAGCGCCAAAGCCCTTGGTGTTGTCTCGCACCCGGTCGAAGACCACGACGGTGTCGTAGAGCGAGTACCCAAGGATGGTCAAGATTGCGATGACCGTATCGGGGGTGACCTGGAAGCCGAAGAGCGAATAGACCCCGATGGTCACCAACAGGTCGTGGACCATGGCGATGAACGCGGCCAGGGCCATCTTGGGTTCGAAACGGAAACTGATGTAGATCGCCACGACGATGAAGAAGACAACGAGGGCAATCAGGGCGCGCTGGGTCACCTGACCACCCCAGGTCGGCCCGACGTGGGTGACCGAAACCTCGTTTTCGTGCACATGACCCAGATGTGCCAGCGATGCCTGGACGTCGTTGCTGATCGTGGTCTGTCGGTCCGGTGGCAGGGAATTGAGGTCGGCTTGGACCTCGATCTTTTGGTTTACGCCGGTCCCGAGGATCTCGACGGTGGGGTTGGTGAGTCCGGCCGCCTCCACCGCGCTGACGGCCTCGGTCTGGGTGACGCCGGGGGCGGCAACGATCCAGGCGCTGCCCCCCTTGAAGTCGATGCCGAGATTCAGACCGCGAATGCCGAGAGAGAAGATCCCGAGCACGATGATGATCGAGGAAATGAGGAACCACCACTTGCGCCGGCCCACAAAGTCGAACGAGGTCTCGCCGTTGTACAGGCGCGAGATCGGACCCGGACCTTTGGTGGAGGAGGTCTTCGCCGCTTTGCGCTCGGCCGCGTGCTCCTCCATCTCTTCGAACTCTTCGAACTCCTCTTCTTCGAGGGCGGTTTCGAGTTCTGCCTCGTCGGGCTGGAGGCCTTCGTCGAGCTCTTCTTCGACTCGCTCGACGACGTCGGCCCCGTCGTCGGGGGGCGGCTCGCCCGAAGCGTCGATCTCGAGGTCCACGAGTTTCGGGTCGTGACGCTCCACCGGACTCACGCGTTGGCTCCCGCTTTGACGGCCAGACCCGTCGAGATCCCGATCATCTTGGCCTCGGTGAGGCGCTCGTTGCGACCGAGAATGATGACCAAAGGTCGGGTGTAGAAGTACGTGATGAAGATGTCCATCAGGGTGGACAGCCCGAGGAAGAAGGCGAAGCCCCGAACGTCACCGACTGCCACGAGATACAAGACGACCGCGGCGGCGAGTGAAACCAGGTCGGCGGCCAGCACCGTACGCCAGGCGCTCTTGAATCCGCGGTCGACGCTGGTGCGCACGGTGCGCCCCGATCTGGTCTCGTCCTTTAGTCGCTCGAAATAGACGATGTAGGAGTCGACGGTGATACCGATGGACACAATGATCCCCGTGACACCGGCCAGATCGAAGCTCGGGGCCAGAGCGGTATGGCCGAGAGCCGAGATGATGGACCACAAGAGCGCCGCGGTCACCGCCAGTCCCGAGACGACCACCAGCCCGAGCAAGCGGTAGTAGACGATCACATAGATGAGAACCAAGAACAGCCCGGCGAGCCCGGCGAACAGCCCCGCCTTGAGCGAGGACTTGCCCAAGGTCGGCGAGACCGTCGTTACGGTCTGCTGCTTGAGGCGGACCGGCAGGGAGCCAAACTGCATGGCGAGGGCGAGGCTCTGGGCTTGCGTCTGGGTGAGGCTCCCCGAGATCTCACCCTTGCCGCCAAATGAGCTGAATGTGGCCTGGCCCGGCTGGATCAGCGGGGCCGACTGGACCACTCCGTCGAGTTCGATGGCCAGCAGCTGGTGGAAGTTGTTGGACGCCACCGTGTCCCACTTGCCCGAACCGGTCCCGGTCAAGGTGTAGTTCACGACCCAGTTCCCGGTCTGGTCCTGCTGGGCGACGGCCGAACCGATGGAGTGCCCGTTCAACTGGGAAGGTCCGAGGACGTAACGGTCGTAGCTTCCGGCGTTGGGGATCTCGGGCAACAAGACGGTCTTTAGGGGATCGTCGAGCGCCGCCGGGGTGCTCGGGTAGCTGGCGAAGGACTCGTCGGGATTGGGGGTCTGCGAGGTGTAGCCGGCGGTTGCCGTACTGCTCTGGGTGACCGCCAGCGCCGTCTTGGTGGTGGCGCTTGCCGCGCTGCAGGTAGGCAACGCGGCGGTGACCGGCTTCGCCCCCTTGGTCTTGGTACCGGCGAAGACCGGGGCCCCACACAGGACCGGGCGGAAGTAGAGCTGGGCCGTCTGCCCGATCGTTTGCAACAGGGCCTGGCCGTTTTTGACCCCGGGCACCGACACCGCGATGTTGCCGCCTTGGGTGCTGACCTGGGCCCCGGACACCCCGAGCCCGTTCACCCGGTTGCTCAGAACGGTGACCGTCTCGTTGAGATTGGCCTGCGTGGTCTTGTGGACCGGCGTGTAGATGACCGAGAGGCCACCGGCCAGGTCGAGGCCGAGACGGGGCGACCACTTCGCCGCCACTGTCGCGCCGAGCGAACCGACGGCAATCACCACCACCAAAAAGAGACTGATGATCAGGCCCTGCTGCCGTTTGGCCTGGGCACGTGACTGGGGGGGGCTCATGGGCTCGCCTCCTCCCCCGGCCTCCCGCCGGTGTCGTCCTCGTCGGCTTCGTCGTCCTCCTCGTCGTAGTCCATCTCGGCCTCATCGACCCCGGCATGGGCTGCGGGTTCAACCTTGCGGAGGATGGCGCTGCGGACCATGACCAACCGGGTCGGGGTCCCTTCGACCACGCCTTCCTCATTGGCCTCCCCGGTGAGAATGGTGAACCGATCCTCGTTCATCTCGAGGACCCGGCCCACAATGCCCCCGGCGGTGAGCACCTCGTCTCCCACCTCGATGGCCGTCATCAGGTCCCGTTGCTTGCGGGCTTTTTGCTGCTGGGGACGCAGCAAGAGGAAGTAGCCGGCCGCGGCGATGACCACCAGGAAGATCAGGAACCCGGCCGAGCTGCCCTTGGCCTTGGCGGCGGCGGCGGCCAAACTGGGCCCGAGCGTCAAAAGATGGGTCATGTCCGAGCGTGCCCTCGGGCGCGTCGGCGCAGTGTTAGTGCCCGCACAGGAGCGACACCATACAGCCTTGGGCACCGGGGCCGTTCGGCGCCCCCGACCGACGCACCGCCGTGGGCGGGGCCCCACAATCGGCCCGTCGACTTGGTCCGGCGCCCGCTCCGAGCAGCCCCGGTTGCCTCGGCATCCCGGTCGCAGCGCCGGTCGGGTCGTGAGTCCGGCGCCAGGCAATCACATTGCACTCTCATTCACAGTAATACCGGATCGCAACGTGGATACGCCGCCGTTGCACCGACCGAGGGTGATACTCCCATCAACAAGCGTGCTCCAGGGCACCGGTAGGGCCGAAATTGTGGCCTCGCCGGATTCGCCTGCGCTCGACAGTTCTGGCGGGAACCAACCGGGGGGAGCACGGGGACCGGCTGAGAACGGCACCACCTCCGGCCACCGGGTTCGCCCGGGCACCGGGGGTGGTGAGCCGGGCCCCCGTCCCCATTTTTCCCGCCTTCGCCCGATTTCCCCGGAATTGGCGCCATCCACGGATAGGATCGTTGTTGCCGCTCCGTTGCAGTTGTCGGCCGGGAGAGCCCCGGCCCGGCTCGGGCGCTGGGAGACGTGAAGCGTGCGTGACGGCGTCACATCGATTCTCGCGATCGAAGACGATGCCGATATTCGGCAATTGCTGCGCGCTCTGCTCGACCGCGAGGGCTACACCGTCACCGAGGCGACCAACGGGCGCGACGGTTTGCGGATCTTCCACCAGGCCCGGCCGGACCTGGTCATTCTCGACGTGGGCCTCCCCGACCTCGACGGGTGGCAGGTCCTCGAACGCATCCGGGACATGAGCGACGCCCCGGTACTCGTGCTGACCGCCCGTTCCTCAGAGCAGGACAAGGTCCGGGGGCTCAACGCCGGGGCCGACGACTACCTCACCAAACCATTCAGCCGGGTCGAGCTGCTGGCCCGCCTGCAGGCCATCCGCCGCCGGCAGGTGGCCAACACGACCCCCCGGGCCATGTTCGACGACGGCTCGGTGCAGGTCGACTTCGCCCACCAGCAGGTGAGCGTGGGCGGCCAATCGGTCCTTTTGACGCCGACCGAATACCGCCTGCTCTCGGCCCTCGTCCGCCACGCCGGCCAGATCCTCTCGGCCGACCAACTGATCGAATTGGCCTGGGACGACCCGTCGGGGCTGGCCCCGGCCCGGGTGAAGTACGCCGTCTTGCGGCTGCGGCGCAAGCTGGATTGGGACGACCCCGACGAGTCGCCGCTCGAGACCGTGCGGGGCTTCGGCTACCGCTACCGCGCCGCGCGATGATGAACGGGAACCGCTCGGGGGGACCAATCCTCGACCCAGCGGTGGCCCTCGAACGCATGCGGGGAGGGTCGGCCTACCCCCCCGGCTTCTACGGCACGGTCCGTCAACGCATCCCGGTGTTTGCCGCCGTCGGCGCCCTCTCGGTGCTGGCCGCCCTGATCCCGTTCCCCCATCAGCGCACGGTCGAGATCCTCGTGACCGGGACCATGTTCTTCGCCCTCACGACCCTGGCCGTCTTTCTGCCGTGGCGGCACATGCCGCAGTGGTTCTGGCCCATCGTGCCGATCGCCTACGTGGGCGTGATCGCGTTGCTGCGCGACGCCCAGGGCGGAACGTCGTCCGGACTGGTGGCGCTGTTCTTCTTGCCCATCATCTGGCTGGCCTTCTACGGGCGGCGGACCCCCCTGATCGCCGGTCTCTGCGCGGTGGTGGCGGCGATGGTGATCCCGATCGTGCTCATCGGTCCCCCCGCCTATCCCAGCTCGGAGTGGCGGTTGGCCATCGTGACCACTGTGGTGCTTTCCTTGGTCTCATTCTCATTTCTCGCCATGGTTGGGCGGGACCGGGCCTATGTGGCCGACATGGCCGAGCAGTCTCTGCTCGCCCAGGAGAACGCCCGGCAAGCCCTCCAGGCGCGCGAACAGATGGACTCGTTGCTCGATGCGGCGACCGAGACGGCGGTGATCGGGACCGACCACCGCGGCATCGTCCGTTTCTTTTCGGCCGGCGCCGAGCGCATGTTCGGCTACACAGCCAGCCAGGTGGTGGGACAGCGCGAGTTCATCGACCGCAAGGAACTCGCGGCTCGTCAAGGTGTGTTGGCGCACATGGTTGAGTCGGGCATGTCGGTGGGGGTCGCCGAGGAATCCATTTGGACCTTCGTGCGAAGAGACGGCAACCGTCGCCGCTGTGCGGTGACCATCACCCCCCAGCGCGGCGTCGACAATCAGTGCGGCTTCGTCATCGTCGCCCACGACGTCACCGAGCGCGAGCATCTCGAGGGCGAGCGCGAACGACTGCACACGGTGCAGCGCGAAGCGACCGAGATCCTCGTCGAGCAGAACAACCGCCTCCGCGAACTCGCCCAGATCAAAGACAACGTGGTCGCCACCGTTTCTCACGAGTTGCGCACCCCTTTGACGGCGATTCGCGGCTTCATCGAGCTCCTCCTCGACGACAAGACGTCGTTGACCGACGAGCAGGCCCGCATGTTGAACACCATCGACCGGAGCTCCAACCAGCTCCTCGCCGTCACCCAGGACCTCTTGGACAACCCCGGGGGTGGGCATCAATTACAAGTGATCTTCGTCGATACCGACCTCTGCGCGCTGGCCGCCGACGCGGTCGAGGTCATGACGGCGACGGCGGCAGCCAGTCACATCACCCTCACCCTCGTGACAAAGGGTGCTGTCCTCGTCCGCTGCGACGTCTCACGGCTCCACCAATTGCTGGCCAACCTGCTTTCCAATGCCGTGAAATTCAATCCGGCCGGGGGACGGGTCGAGGTCCGGGTGAGCCATCTCGCTCAGCTCGCGTGCCTCGAGGTGCTCGACAACGGCCCGGGGATCCCGGTGGCCGAACGTCCCCAGCTCTTCGAGCGCTTCTACCGCTTGGCCAGCACGGCCGACCAGGGGATCCCGGGCAGCGGACTGGGGCTGGCTATCGCCAAGACGGTTGTCGAGGTCCACGGGGGCACAATCGAGATCGTCGACACCCCGGGGTGGTCGACCACCTTCCGGGTCTACCTGCCCCTGGCCCATGCCCGCCCCCGGACGGTGCAGCGCGGAGTGGTGGCGGGTGCGAAATTTGTAGAGCGCGGCGCCGTTCGGCCCGGCGTTTAGAACAAGGCGGGCCCGTCTGGCGTGTGGCCCAGGTGGTCCCAGGCCCGTTGGGTGGCCACCCGGCCTCGGGGCGTGCGCTGGATCAGACCCTGTTGGAGCAAGAAGGGCTCGTAGGCGTCCTCGAGGGTGTCGGGCTCCTCACCAATGCACTGCGACAAGGTGGTCAGTCCCACCGGTTGGCCGTTGAAGCGTCGGCAGAGTGCGTCGAGAATGGCCCGGTCGACCTTGTCGAGCCCGAGTTCGTCCACCCCGAAGAGCACCAGCCCTTCTTCGGCGCTCACCCCGGTGATGACCCCGTCACCTCGGACCTCGACGAAGTCGCGCACCCGCCGGAGCAGTCGGTTCGCCACCCTCGGCGTCCCGCGGGAGCGCTCGGCGATGCGGGCAGCACCCGGTCCGTCGACTGCGACTCCGAGGATGCGTGCGGAACGCTCGACGATGGTCTGCAGCTCGACGGGATCGTAGAGATCGAGTCGGCCCACGAAACCGAAACGGTCCCGCAAGGGTCCGGCCACCAACCCGGTCCGGGTAGTAGCGCCGATCAACGTGAAGCGCGGCAAGTCGAGTCGGATCGATCGCGCCGTCGGTCCCTTGCCGATGAGGATGTCGAGCTTGGCGTCCTCCATGGCCGGATAGAGGATCTCTTCGACCGAATGGTGCAGGCGATGGATCTCGTCGATAAACAGCACGTCGCCCTCTTGGAGGTCGGTCAACAAAGCGGCGAGGTCACCCGCCCGGTCGAGGACCGGGCCCGAGGTCACCCGGAACCCCACGCCCATCTCAGCGGCCACGATCCCGGCCAGCGAGGTCTTGCCCAGGCCCGGTGGCCCAGCGAAGAGCAGATGGTCTACGGGCTGACGACGCCGTCGCGCCGCCTGCAAGACGATGCCCAAGTGCTCCACCAGCTGGGACTGGCCGACGAACTCCTCGAGTGTGCGGGGCCGCAAGCCCGCCTCTTCGACCTCGTCGACCGGGGCTCCAACCGGGTCGACCGCCCGGGGCACCGGCTCGTCGGCTCCGCCGCCGTCGACGGTCTCTGTGGACGCGAGCATCTCGCGCCGGGCTCTTGGGCTCATCGGGCGGCCAGCTCACGTAGGGCCAGCCGGAGCATCTCTTCGACCCCGAGCTCTTCGTGGAGCCCCTCGATGGCCCGGCGAATCTCGTCTGGGCCGTACCCCAGCTCGACCAGGGCCGCCCGGGCTTCGGAGCGGGCCGACCGGGTCCCCGATTCAGGCACGGGGCCAACGCCGGACAGGTCCGGCAGGTCGAGGCGGCTCTTCAGGTCGATCAGGAGCCGCGCCGCCGTCTTGCGGCCGACCCCGGGCACGGCGCAGAGGGTTTCGACGTCGTCTTCGATCACCGCGGTCGACAGGGCCGCCGGCGAAAGTGCCGAGAGCACGGCCAGGGCGAGGGTCGGGCCGACCCCGTGGGCCCCGAGGAGCGCCTCGAAGCACCGCCGTTCATCATCGTGGACGAAGCCGTAGAGGACGAGGGCGTCCTCGCGCACGTGGGTGTGGACGTGGAGGAAAACATCCGAGCCGTTTGCTCGCAGTGAAGCGGCAGTCCGCGTGGTCACCGACACCCGGTAGCCGACCCCGCCGACGTCGACGACGATCTCGGTCTGGCCCGTGCGGGCCGCGAGCGTTCCCCGCAGTGATCCGATCACCGGCGGGCTCCCGCCGCGGCGTCGGCCCGGTTGAGCGCGGCCGCCAACGCGGCACCGGGTGCTGCGACCGGGCCGGAGCGGGCCCGGGCGGCGTCGACCGCCCGGCGCAACGGCAAGGTGCTCAGATGGCAGGCCGCCAGGGCCAGGGCGTCGGCCACGTCGGGTGGGCGGGGCACCTCGGCGAGGCGGAGCACTTTGGCCACCATCTTTTGCATCTGCTCCTTGGTGGCACTGCCGTAGCCGACCAGGGCCTGCTTCACCTCGTTGGAGGTGTACTGGGCCACCTCACAGCCGAGTTCGGCCGCGGCGACCAGCGCCAGTCCGCTGGCCTGACCCACCGACATGGCGGTACGGGCGTTGACCTGGAAGAAGACCCGTTCGACGGCAACGGCATCGGGTCGGTGCTCGAAGAACAGGGCGCGCAGCTCTTGGTGGACGATGAAGAGCCGCTCGGGGAGCGGGGCCTCGGGATCGGTCTCGATCACCCCGGCGCACACGGCGACCAGCCCGGCCCCGTCGTCGGAACCGACCAGGCCGTAGCCGCAACGGGACAGGCCCGGATCGACACCCATCACGAACATGCGTTCGACTCTATCGCAGGGGCCGCGGCCTGGTGGGGGACCTCGGGTCAGCCCGGCGGTGGCGGGGGGAACGTCACCTTGCCGGCCGGGAGGACCGCGTCGAGGACGCCCAGGTGGACCACCCGGTAGGGCACTCCCTGCGCGTGCAGGAGCGCCTCGAAGGCCGCTTGGGTGTAGCCCCCCGGTCCCGGTGACGGGTTGGCGAAGACCTGGGCCGCCTGGGCACTCTCCCCCGGCGCGAAGAAGAGCCAGGCCGGCCGGGGCGATGCGGCCACCCGGGCCGCCAGCACCGGCCAGCGGTCGAAATCCGCCGGCGACGGGCTGACCGCGACGCGGCCCGGGGCGAGGAAATCGAGCACGTAGGACGTCCAGTAATCCCCGTAGGCGTCATCGATGTGTTGGGCCTGCATCGATGCGACGACCTGGCGGGCCGGCGCATCAGGATCAGACCATCCGCTGAGCAGGTGCGCCGGATTGAGAGGCACACCCGCTCCCAGGTGGGCCGCCGCCGCGGTCGTCGCCCCTGAGGCGAGAACCAAAAGGGAGGCACCGACCAGCCCCAGCGGACCGACCACGGTGCGGCGTCGGGGGCCGCGCGGACTCCGAGGGACGCCGTCGGAGTACGAGGACGGCGAGTGCAGTCCCCCGCCGTCGGGCACCACCGCTGGGACCAGGGCCGGCCCGGCCAGGGCGGCGGCCATCATGACGACAATCAGGGGTGCGAGATAGACGCCGTAGCGACCGTCGACCCAGGCGCTGGCGGTGGGAAAGGCCGAGTACAAAAACGGAAAGGCCATGACGCCCAATGCCGGCGCGAACAGTGGCGCGGCCCGGCGTCCGGCCCCGACGCTCACGAGGGCAATGCGAGCCAGTGCCGCGAGCACGAGGACCACGGCGACGGCGTAGAGGACCGGGCCGACCCGGTTGCCCCCCACCCAGTTGCCGCCCGGCACGGCTCGCACTCCCAGCTGCATTGGCAGGACGTCGTGGAAGAACACTGACAGGCGGCCGCCATAGTCGACGGTGGCCGGGGGGATGACGCCCGGGCGAAGGGACGCAAAGTCCGAACGGGCGTTGGTGTAGATCCACGGGAGGGCGCCAACCACCGCGCCGCCCACAGCCAAAAACACCGGAGCGAGTTGGAGCCCCCCCGGTCGATCCAAGTCGCCGAACAGGCGGCGCCACGAGGCCACCAACAACACCGCTGTCGGGAGGGCGAAGTAGACGATCTCAGGGGACGCCCACCACCCGAGGCCGGCGGCCACGCCCAAGACGACAAAACTCACCGGGCCCGACCGACCGCGGTGGATCTTGAGCGCACACAGCACGAGCACCAGCCCGCAACACAGCGTGGCCCCGCGGAATCCAATCTCGCGTACCGAGTTCCATACGGCGGCATACGGCCAAACCCAGGCCAGGGCGCCCGCCAGCGCGGCCAGCCGGCCGTTGCCCGTCGTTTCCTTGACGATGCCGGCCACGAGGAAGGTCGCCACACCGGCCAAGAGGGCCGCCGAGGCGTTCAGGGCCAGTGGACCGTCGCTGAACTTGAACAGGGCGCTCACCACATAGGGCTCCACCCCGCCGTAGTGCTGCCCCCAGTAAAAGGTGGTCGGGTGGCCAGCGACGATCGCCTGGCTCATGAGACCTACCACCGCCTCGTCACCGAACAACACGAGGTGCGCCAACAGCCAGGTCCGCAGCACCAGCCCGAACAGTGCGGCCACCACAACCACGAGCACCGGCACGATCCGCGCCGCCACCGACCAACTTGAGTCCCCGCCTCCTTTGTCTCGACCCGGCACCGGCGACGCCACGAGAGGGGCGTCGTTGATGGCGGCCCGTCGGGTCGTCAAGGTCGCCGGGCCCACCGAGGAATCCCGAGCCGTTGGTGGTGGCCCGGGCGCCGACCCGGCGACGGGACGAGACCGCGACGGGCGCCGAGCCCTGGGCGGCGGAACCGAAGACGGGAAGAACTCTGCGGGGCCAGCGCTCCCCCCGTCCACTTTCGGTGCTCCGGGATCTCAGTCGTCGAAGCCGGCGAGCACTGCGTCGGGAATGTCGTAATTGGCGTGCACGTTCTGCACGTCGTCGTGGTCGTCGATCGATTCGAGAAGTCGCAAGATCCTCTTGGCCTCGGCCTCATCGTCGATGGCGACGGTCGATGTGGCAACGAGGGACAGCTCGGCCGAGACGGGTGTGAGGCCGGCCTCCTCCAGGGCTCCTCGCACGGCGGCCAGGTCCTGGGGTGCGCAGGTCACCACCCAGAACTCCCCATCGTCGGTGAGATCCTCGGCGCCCGCCTCCATGGCCACCTCCATGATCCGGTCCTCGTCGAGCGCACGGGGTAGTTCCACCATTCCCTTGCGCTCGAACTGCCAACTCACCGCGCCGGGTTCGGCCATGGATCCCCCGTTGCGACTGAAGAGGTTGCGCACCTCGGCACCGGTGCGGTTCCGGTTGTCGGTCAAGGTCTCGACGATCACTGCCACGCCGCCGGGGGCGTACCCCTCGTAGTTGACCGCTTCGTAGCGGACTCCCTCGAGTTCCCCGCTACCCCGCTTGATGGCCCGTTCAATCGTGTCGAGAGGGACAGAAGCGTCGCGGGCCTTTTGGTACATGGTGCGCAGTCCGGCATTGGCGTTCATGTCACTGCCGCCCTCGCGCGCCGCCACTTCTACCTGGCGGATGAGCTTGGCAAAGATCTTCGCCCGCGCCTTGTCTTGCGCGCCCTTTCGGTACTTGGTGGTGGCCCACTTGGAGTGACCCGACATGTTTGGTGCTGTCTCCCTCTCCCGGTCTCCCCGAGAAGCCGCCGGGGCGATGTTATCGGAGGTCCGGCGCCCTCTTCTTATCGTGCGACCATCCGGGCGAAGACCCGGTGCAGTCGTCGGTCGCCGGTCAGCTCGGGGTGAAAGGCGGTGGCCAGCACACTGCCCTGGCGCACGGCCACCGGGTCCCGGCCTCCGCCCTGGCTCGACAAGCTGGCCAGTACCTCGACGCCCGGCCCGGCGGTGACTACGACCGGAGCCCGGATGAATACCGCGGGCAGCGCGCTGTCCGGCATCTCGAGCTCGGCTGCGAGGGTCGGTGCCGACAGCTCACTTTCGAACGAGTCGCGCTGACGCCCGTAGCCGTTGCGACGGACCACGCAGTCGAGGGCGCCGAAGGTCCGTTGATCGGGCCGGCCGTCGAGGACGTCGGCTGCCAAGAGCACCAGCCCCGCACAGGTCCCAAAGACCGGGAGGCCACCGGCGATGACGGCCCCTAGCGGCTCGAAGAGTTGAGAGGACTCGAGGAGCATCGACAAGGTGGTCGACTCACCGCCGGGAAGGACGATTCCCGCCAGACCCTCGAGGTCGGCGGGCCGACGAACCGGGGTCGTCGCTACTTCCAACTCGGCGAAGGCGAGGGCGTGTTCGCGAACGTCGCCCTGCAGCGCCAGGATCCCGATCGTCATGGCGCAGCGAGCGCCGCGCCGATCACCAGCCCCGATCGGCCAAACGCTCGGTGATCTCGGTCATCTCTTCGCCCCGCATGGCCTCACCCAGACCCCGACTCACCTTGGCGACATGCTCGGCGTCTTCGTAGTGGGTGGTCGCCTCCACGATGGCCCGGGCCATACGAGGAGGGTCGCTGCTCTTGAAAATCCCCGAACCGACGAACACCGCTTCGGCCCCTAGCTGCATCACCAACGCGGCGTCTGAAGGCGTGGCGATCCCGCCAGCACAAAAGAGCGGGACGGGCAGCTGCCCGGTCCGGGCGATCTCTTGGACCAGCCCGATCGGCGCCGACAAATGCTTGGCCCAGCCGTACTGTTCGGGCCCGTCAGCCTGGGTGAGCCGTCGGATGTCTCCGATGATCGAGCGCAGGTGGCGAACCGCCTCGACAATGTTGCCCGTGCCGGCCTCACCTTTGGAGCGGATCATCGCCGCACCCTCTGAGATCCGGCGCAGGGCTTCGCCGAGGTTGGTCGCCCCGCACACGAAGGGGACCGAGAAGGCCCACTTGTCGATGTGGTGGGCCTCGTCGGCGGGAGTGAGGACCTCGCTCTCGTCGATGTAGTCGACGGCCAAGGCTTGGAGCACCTGTGCCTCGGCGAAGTGGCCGATGCGGGCCTTGGCCATCACCGGGATGGTCACGGCCTCCTGTATGGCCTCGATCAGGGCCGGGTCACTCATGCGGGCGACACCGCCGTCCCGTCGGATATCGGCGGGGACCCGCTCGAGGGCCATCACCGACACCGCCCCGGCGTCTTCGGCAATCTTGGCCTGGTCCGCGGTGACCACGTCCATGATCACCCCACCACGCAGCATGTCGGCCAGGCCGCGTTTGACCGTGAAGGTCCCGGTGCTGCGCTCGGACTCCGGGGCCGCCCCAGCCGCGTCGCTCGTCATGGCCCCATCTTACCGACCACCAGGTCGAGCGCCGTCGGGCACCGTGCCCGCTCACCGCGCGGTGCGTCAGGCACACATCTGAGCGAGAGGGGCGACGCCCGACACGAACCGGGGTGATGGACGGTCGCCGGGTCCTCGTCTCCTCACCATTCGGCGAGGGCGGCGATCCGCACGGGCGTGGCGTCGAGCTCGCCGACGAGGGGGGCGTCGCGACGTCCGACCATCGGGTCGACCCAGAGCCAGCGGGTCAGCGCCATGCGCCGACCGGTGAACACCGAGCCGACGCCGGGTTCGGGACCGTGTTGGAGGACGTCGAGGGCATCGCGGAGCCCGGGTGGGTAACGGACGGTGGCCACGGCGATCTGGTCGGCCAGGTACTCCCGGCCGCGGCCAACAGCGGTGTGTACAAGGCGGTCACTGCCGGTCAACCACACGAGCGGCAACAAGGCGGTCAGCGCCACCGAAGAGACGGCCCCATCGTGGCGCTTCAGGTGGGCCAACTCGTGGGCCATGACCCCCTCCATCTCGATCAACCCGAGCCCATCGACCAGCCCGGTCGTGACTACGAGCACGGCACTCGATCCCGAGCCAAGCACGCAGGAGTTAGGGATTGTGTCCTCGATGACCATGAGGCGGGGGACCCGCAGCCCGAAGGTGGCACACAGCCCTTCGACGATGTTGTGCACGCCGGGGAACTCGTCCTCGTCTACCGGCTGTGCGCCCAGTACGCCCAGGACCACGGCGGTGGCACCCCGGGCGATGGCGAATGACAGCGCCACCGCCACGATGATCCCGGCGATCACCCCGACGAGGAGCCCGACTGCGAGTCCGAGCACCACACCGACCACCAGGCCCGCACCCAGCCCGTCGATCACCGTCAGCAGTCGGCGTCGCCGGTCCCCCACTTTCGCCGCGCCCTGTTCTTCGGGCGCGTCCGGCGGGGCGACGACGGTGACCGGGACGGCCAACTCTTGGGGGACGCGACTCCCCGCCCCGCCCCGACCCGAGCCTCCCGGGCGCCCGGATCCACCGGTGCGGCCCGAGCCGCCGCGAGAGCCCGAATTCGAGGTCCTCCCCCCGTTGCTCTGTCCGCCCCGACCACCGCGGCGCCCAGAAGAAGAGCCTCGCCGGTTGCCGCTGCGACCCGATTGTCCCCCGGCCCCGCCGCCCGACGAGGGCGGGCGGGGTGGCGGCGCTGGAGAGGAGGGCGAATTGCTCATCGCCTCGTCAGGTTACTGCCCGGCGCGGGGGGACCCAGACCCCACGGCCTCCTGGTAGATCTCCGCGTAGCGGGTCGCGAGCCGCCCCATCGACCAGTCAGCGGCGTGGGCCGACGCGCCGTTCAGGGCGGCATCGGTGGACCGTCCGGTGCCGAGCGACACCTGGGCCACGGTTTCCACCAGGGCCTTGGCCAGGGCCTTGACGTCACCGGGTGGCACGAGGATGGCGTGACCGCCCGCAGCGTCGCGATAGCCCGGAATGTCTGAGGCGACCACGACGCAGCGTGCCGCCATCCCCTCGAGCAGCACCATCCCGAACGACTCCCCGCGCCGCGAAGGCGCGCAGAGAATGTGGGCACCGGCCAGGCGCCGGGCGACCTCCTCGTCGGAGAGCACTCCCAACCACTGCAACCGGGCCGAGGAGGGATGCCGGCGCCGAAGGCCCTCGGTCGACGGGCCGTCGCCGGCGACCCACAGCGTCGCGGTCTCGGGTACCTGGGCGAATGCGTCGAGCAACACTTCGAGGCCCTTGCGCGTCTCGTGCCGACCGAGGAACAGGACGGTCGGCCCGTCGGTCGGGGTCGGCTCGGCCGACGCGAAGCGTTGCACCTCCACCCCGTTGAAGAGGACTTCGTAGTCACCGCCCATCGCCGCTCGGGCGGTCGCTGCCGCCTCCTCGCTGACGGCGGTGCGGGCCGAGAGTCGGGCGTTGGCCCACCGGGCGACCGGGGCCATCAGCGTGTACCACGTCGAGTCCCCCGACCGGTGGTAGGTGCCGACGAGCGGGAGCGGAGATCGGGCCACACAGCCGTAGCCCACCACCGGGGCCAGTGGCTCATGGAGGTGGACTATGTCGAAATCGCCACCGGCGGTGAACCGTTCGGCCCGGGCGGCGGCGAAGGGCGACAGTGCGACCGGTGCCACCGAGCCGTTCGAACGGAGCCCGGTCGAGCGCCCGACCACATAGGTGTCCCCGTCGAGCCCGATCGGCCGCTTGTCGTCTGGGGCAACGACGGTCACGTCGAGCCCGAGCGAGCGAAGTGCCCGGGCCAGTCCCACCACCTGGCCCTGGACCCCGCCGGGGCGGCTCACACTGTACGGACAGACCATGGCAACGCGCACGGTGCCTCAGTTCTCGCCCGGCAGCGGTGGGTCGCTCGGCCAGTTGGGCTGGAAGAGGTGCCACTGCTCGGGCGACCGGCGGATGTATCCCTCGAAGTGTCGGGCGATCTCCTGGGTGATCCGGCCCACGTCCTTTCGGAAGCTGCCGGTGCGCTCGGTCGAGATAGGCGCGGAGATCACCGCGGTGTGGTCGCGCCCCGGACCGCTGTAGACCACGGCGGTGATTAAGGTCGCCCCGGTGCGAAGCGCAACCGTCGCCGGCCCGGCGGGGAAGGTGGTCTCCTCGCCGAAGAACTCGACGTTTACCCCGTGGCCTTGCAAGTCGCGGTCACACAGGAGCCCGACTAGCCCACCCTCGCGCAGCCGCGTCAAAACCGCGCTCGCCGAGTCGGCTCCCAACGGCACGATGGTGAGTCCCATCGCCCGGCGCTGGTCGATGAACCACTTGAAGAGCTCGGGTGGCTCGATCACTTCGGCCACGCTGGTCATCGGGTACCCCTCGGAGGCGAGAAAGGCCCCGCCCCACTCCCAGCTCCCGACGTGGGGCAACGCCATCACGACGCCGCCACCGGCGGCCATCGCCGCTTCGAGGTGCTCGTAGCCCCGCTCGACCATCATGCGTTGGTTCACCTCGGCGATCCCCGTCGCCGGGAGCCGGGCCCCCTCGACCCAGTAGCGGGCGTAGGCCCGGAAGGCCCGGCGCGACCAGCGCCGCACGAGATCGGGGTCAGGGGAGGCGACCGGGGACGCCGTCGCCAACACCCGCGTCAGATGACGGGCCGACAGCTCCTTCGGGCCGAAGCGCCGTCGGGCCAGCACTTCGCCGACGACGGCGGCGGCCAGGTTGGCCGCCGGCTCGGGCAGGGCGGACAGCGCGCCGCCGAGGGCGCGGTACACCCAATAGGTTGCCTTGGACTTCGCGGTGGACTCCGCCATGTCGGTGGGCTCCGGCGGCGGCGTACGGCTCAGATCCGGCGGCGGCCCGACGGGCCGGTGCCACGCACGGCTCGCGCGCCTTGCCTCTCACGGACCCGCCGGGCCCGCATGGCCCGACCGGTCCGGCTGGCCGGTGCCTCTTGGCGTCGGGCCCGCCACCGGCCGACCGGTTCTCCGGCCCGTCCGAGGGCGCGCGCATGCGTTGCACCCTCCCGCCGGGCCCGCCACCGGCTGTCCACCCGACCCTGGCGCCAGTGGGATCGGGCCGTCCGGTCGCCCGATGCCGCGGCGATGCCGGCCACACCCTCTTCGGCCCGCACCGCCGCCCGAGCGTCGGCGGCGGTGCGCGCCGGGCCTTCGGCTGCATTCCAGACCCGCACAAAACGCCCGATGGCGGTGGCGGCGGTGAGTGCGAGCAGGACCCAGAGCACCGGAACCAACAGCCAGGCGGCCAAGAACCCCACCCCGAGCAGGATCATGCGCTCGGCCCGCTCCATCAGACCGCCCTTGGCGCTCAGCCCCAGGGCCTCGGCCTTGGCCCGCTCGTAGGAGACGAGGAAGGTGACCCCGAGGATGGCCAGGGGCAACAGGACCAGGTGCCCCTCGTGCCGGGTCACCAAGTACCAGGCCACTCCCCCCATGACGACGATGTCGGCGACCCGGTCGCTCACCGAGTCGAAGAAGGCGCCGCGGACCGACGCAGTGCCCCCGGCCTTGGCCACGGGCCCGTCGAACAGATCGTGAAAGCCGGTGAGGGCGAGGAGCGGGACGGCCAGCAGCAAGTGCCCCGTGGCAACGGCGACGGCGGTGGCCCCTGCGAACACCAGACCTGAACCGGTGAGCACGTCGGCGGTCACCCCGTGGCGGACCAGGGTCCGGCCGACCGGTCCGGTGGTCCGGTCCACCGCCTCTCGCCAGCGTCCGTCGAACATGTTTCTCCTCTGACTTGGGGGGCGCCCTTGGATCTCTGCCACCCCAAGTCCCTCGTCGACGCGAACGGCGTCGTTTCGGGGATCGCACGGCCCACAGATGGGATCTCGCCTGGGCCGCCGTCTGCCCTCTTCTGGGGTTCAACGATACCACCCAGGATCCCGAGAACCCCGCTTGGGGCCGATCTTCACGGCCGGGTCCAGCGGGGTCCGCCGCTGTTCTCGCGGTGGGTCCCCGGCCGTCTCGTCGGCCCCCCACCGCCGTCTCGGGGACCCGCGATGGCTGGTCAGGGGCGGGTCGAGCGGCGGAGATCGAACCGGACCGGCCGGCCCCGACGCGCCCGGGGCCGGCCCACGTATGCTCGCAAAACGCACGACTGTTCGAGGGAGCTCGAGCGGTTCGGCGCCACAGGAGGTGCTGTGTGACATTGTCACCCTCGAGCATCCGCAACGTCGCCCTGGTCGGACATCACGGGGCGGGCAAGACGACGTTGGCCGAGGCCCTGCTCGCCTCGGCCGGGGCCATTGCCCGCCAGGGTTCGGTCGAGCGGGGGACCACGGTCTGTGACTTCGAGCCCGAAGAGGCCAGCCGGCAATTGTCGGTCTCCTTGGCCATCGCGCCGTTCAACGTCGGCGGGGTGAAGGTGAACCTGCTCGACGCACCGGGCTACGCCGACTTCGCCGCCGACATGGTGGCTGCCCTCGCGCTGTGCGATCTGGCCGTCGTCGTGGTCAGCGCTACCGACGGCGTGCAGGCCCAGACCGAGGACGCCTGGCGGGCCGCCACCGCCCTCGGGCTACCCCGCGTGGTGGTCATCGACAAGCTCGACCGCGAACGGGCCGACTTCGACCGGGTGCTCGCCGAGGTGCGCGGCGCCTTCGGCGCCGGGGTCGCCCCCGTCGAGCTGCCCGTCGGTTCTGAAGCCGGCTTTCGCGGTGTGATCGATCTACTCGATGACACCGCCACCCTCTACGACCTGGGCTCGGGACCGCCGATCCGCGGGATCAAGGGTCCGATTCCCGACGAACTGGTGAACACCGAGCACGAGGTGCACGAGCAATTGGTCGAAGGCATCGTGGTCGGTGACGACGACCTCATGGCCCGCTACCTCGACAGCGAGACCATCGGACGTGACGAGCTCGAATCCAGCCTGGCCGGTGGCGTCGCGGCAGGCTCGGTGTTCCCCGTCTTGTGCTGCTCGGGTGCGACCGGCGTGGGCGTGGACCGGTTGGCCACCCTGCTCGTCGAACTCGGACCGGCGCCGGACCAACGCCCTCCGATCATCGTCGACGCCGGAGACACCACGACCGAGGTGAGGTGTGACCCGGCCGCTCCCCCGCTGTTGAGGGTCTTCAAGACCCTCTCTGACTCCCACGCCGGCAAGATCTCCTTGTGCAAGGTGCTCTCGGGCACCCTGCGGCCAGACGTGGTGCTCACCAACCCGAGGAGCCGTTCCGACGAGCGACTCCACGTGCTTGAAACCCTGCGCGGCCACGAGGCCACACCGGTGGCCGAGGTGGTGGCCGGCGACTTCGTCGGAGTGCCGAGGCTCTCGGCCACCCGCACCGGCGACACCTTGGCGCCCAAAGGCACCCCGGTGCTGGTCAAGCTCCCCGAACCCGAACCGGCCGCCCTCTTGGCCGCCGTTCGACCCGCCTCGAGGGCCGACGACGACAAGCTCATGTCGGCCCTCCAGCGCCTCTGCGAAGAGGACCCCGCTTTGAACGTGACCCGTGTCGACGAGACGCACCAAACGGTGCTCGGGGTTGCCGGCGAGGTGCACTTGGCGGTCACCATCGAACGGCTCAACCGGAAATTCGGAGTTCACGTCGAACGCGAGGACGTACTCATCGCCTATCGCGAGACCGTTTCGAAGACGGCTGCGGCCGAGGGCAAGCACAAGAAACAATCTGGCGGCCACGGCCAATTCGGGGTGTGCCACGTGCGCATCGAGCCCCTGGGTCGCGGCAAGGGCTTCGAATTCCACGACGAGGTGGTGGGTGGCGCGATCCCGCGCCAGTACATCCCGGCGGTTGAAAAAGGCATCCGAGAAGCCATGGCTGGAGGTGGCGCGTTCGGCTACCCGGTCGAAGACGTGGCGGTGACCGTCGATGACGGCAAGTACCACTCCGTAGATTCCTCGGAGTTGAGCTTCAAGATGGCCGGGGCGTTGGCCTTTCGCGAAGCGTTGGCCAACGCCGGGCCGGTGCTCTTGGAGCCGATTTCCCGGCTCGAGGTCACCGTCCCTGCCGACCTCCAAGGCGACGTGCTCGGCGACCTCCACTCGCGCCGGGCCCGCATCCAAGGGACCGACTCTGGCGGGGATGGGGCGCAGATCGTCGCGGCCTACGTCCCGACCGCCGAGCTGGCCCGCTACGCCGTCGATCTGCGGGCCATCACCGGCGGCCGCGGCCGCTTCCGCACCGAGCACGACCACTACGACCCGGTCCCCGAACACCTGGTCTCTGCGATCTCTCGGACCCCGGGCTGACGCCCGGCCGGTCGGCTCAGCCCGTCGGCCAGGCGGCGTGGAGCTTCTCCCAGACGACGGTGAGCGGCTCGGGCATGACCCGGATCCCGGCCACCGTGGTCATGAAGTTGGTGTCGCCCGACCATCGGGGCAGAGCGTGCAGGTGCAGGTGCTGGGGGATGCCGGCGCCCGCCGCCCGGCCGAGATTCGCCCCGATGTTGGTGCCGTCGGGTTCGTAGGCCCGTTGCAGGGCGGCCAGCGCCGCCCGGGTAGCTCCCCACAGCTCCACCGATTCGGTCTCGGTCAGCTCGCTCAGGTCCCCCAGGTGGCGTTGCGGCAGCACCAAAAGGTGCCCGCTCGCGTAGGGATAAAGGTTGAGCACGACCAGCGTCTGCTCCCCCCGCCACACCACGCCGTTGTCACTCGAAGGTTCCCCGCTCGCCGCGATGCGACAAAAGACACACTCGTCGGCGGCGCCGGTACGCTCGGCCGCCGTGGCCGCGGTGACGTACTCGTGGCGCCAGCCGGCCCACAATTGTTCGAGGGGCACCACTGGGTCCTACGCCGGAGTGCCGGCGATCTCGGGCACGCGTTTGGCCGCCACATCGGCGACCACTTCGCGAAGCAACTCGTCAACGGCCACGTCGCGCTCGGGCCGATCCGAGCCCCGCCGGTTCACCCCGACGGTGCCTGCGGTCACGTCGTCGTCGCCGACGACCAGCACGTAGGGCGTCTTGGCCACCTTGGCCCGGCGAATACGGGCCTTGATCGACTCGTCAGCCGTGTCGGTCGACGCCCGCAGGCCGGCGCCGATCAGGCTGGCCGTCACGGAGGCGGCGTAGGCCAAGTGGTCGTCGCTCACCGGAAGCACCCGCACCTGTTCGGGAGACAGCCAGGTGGGCAGGGCACCGGCGTAGTGCTCAAGGAGGATGGCGAAGAAACGTTCGACCGAACCGAACAGCGCCCGATGGATCATGATCGGTCGGTGCCGGGCGTTGTCTGAGCCGACATATTCGAGCTCGAAAAGCTGCGGAAGCTGGAAATCGAGCTGGATCGTCGACATCTGCCAGGTCCGCCCGATGGCGTCGCGGGCTTGGACCGAGATCTTGGGGCCATAGAAGGCACCACCCCCTTCGTCCATCACCAGCTCGAGGTCACGGGCAACGGCTACGGAGCGCAGAGCCTCTGTGGCCACGTCCCACTCCTCGTCACTCCCGACGGACTTGGTCTCGGGCTTGGTGGACAGCTCCAGGTAGAAGTCGTTGAGCCCGAAATCCCGCAGCAGGTCCAAGACGAATGTGAGCAGCGAGTCCAGTTCCCCGGCCATCTGTTCTTCGGTGCAGAAGATATGGGCGTCGTCCTGGGTCATGCCCCGCACCCGGGTCAGCCCGTGGACCACGCCGGATTTCTCATAGCGGTAGACCGTCCCGAATTCGAAGTACCGCTGCGGCAGCTCGCGGTAGGACCGCTGCCGACTGCGGTACACGAGGATGTGGAAGGGGCAGTTCATTGGTTTCAGGTAGTACTCAGTCCCGCCATCGAGCTCCATGGGCGGGTACATCGAATCCGCGTACCACTCCAGGTGGCCCGAGGTCGCGAAGAGTTCGGACTTGGTGATGTGGGGCGAGTAGACGAACTCGTAGCCCGACTCGGCGTGGCGTTGGCGCGAATAGTCCTCCATCAACCGGCGCACCGTCCCCCCCCTTGGATGGAACACGGCCAGACCCGACCCGATCTCGTCGGGGAAGGAGAACAGGTCGAGCTCGGCACCCAGCTTGCGGTGGTCACGCCGCTCGGCCTCTTCTAAGCGGTGGAGGTGTTCTTTCAGAGCCGCCTCGGACTCCCACGCGGTGCCGTAGATGCGCTGGAGCTGCGGACGTTTCTCGTCACCGCGCCAGTAGGCGCCGGCCACTCGCATCAGCGTGAAATGTCCGAGAGCGGCGGTGGACGGCACGTGCGGTCCTCGGCACAGGTCGCTGAACGCGGGCGAGTTCCAATAGGTCGAGACCACCGCCTCACCCCCGGTCGGCTCGGCATCGGCGTCCACCTCGTCTGCCCCCCGGGCCACCGCCTCGATGATCTCGCGTTTGAACGGCTGGTCCGCGAACAGCTCGAGCCCTTCGTCGATCGAGTGCTCATGGCGTTCGAATGGCTGGTCTTCGGCCATGATCTCGCGCATCGTGGCCCCGATACGTTCGAGATCATCGTCGCTGAAATGGGCGCCGTCGGGCAGTTCGAAGTCGTAGTAGAAGCCGTCTTCGATCACCGGGCCGATCGCGTAGTGGGCGCCGGGCCACAGTCGGAGCACGGCTTGGGCCAACACGTGAGCCGTCGAGTGCCGGAGCACGGCACGGCCGGCGACCGAGGTCGCGGTGAGAATCGCCACCTCGGCGCCGTCAGGCAATTCGGAGGTCAAGTCGACCTCACGTCCGTCGACGGTGGCGGCGACGGCCGCTTTGGCCAGACGCGGACCGATGGCCTCGGCGAGGGTGCGGGCTGTAGCCCCGGGGGCAAGTTCTATGGCCGACCCGTCGGGGAGGCGGACGGTCACCGTGGCTGCCATAGGTACGTCAACCTCTCGTGTCGTGGTCGGTGGTGAAAAGAGCAGCGGTGCATCGACACCGCGGCTCGCAATGCGGCGCTGCCCGGGATTCGACCCCTTGCGGGGTCACCCAGTAGTGCCGAGCGCCCGCCAGGTCAGCGGGCCCGCACGGGGCAACCCCGCCGTTCTCCCGCTGGCCCATCGGTCTGGGCTCGACCCGGCCCATCGGTCCGTCGGGACAAGGGCGGGTGAGGTGCAGGTCACACGGGTCGCTGTGACCATGACGCCGAGCGCGACCAGGGGGAACGCCGCCACGATGCCGATGAGAATCCAGGTCGTTTGCATCTCCGTCTCCCCCTCCAGGTTACCGCGCCTCGCAAACACCGCTTGTCTGCGGCCAACGGCGGGGCGAGCGCGCCGCTCAGAGGGTGACGCCGAGCAGCCCGGCTGCAGCGGCCACCGGCTTGCCGACGGTCGCACACGCATCGATGAGCGCGAGCGCGCCTGGCGCGTCGAGGTCGTCGTCGAGGCGGTCGCGGGTACCGGCGAGGGCGGGGTCATCGGTGAGGCCAGAAGCCCCGGAGCCATCCGCGGCGCGCCAAGCCTCGAGCCTGGCCGCCGCGATGTCGAGGTCGGCGGACTCCCATTCCCAGTCCTCGCGGTAGTGGTGGCCCAGGAGGGCCAGACGCACCACCATCGGTTCCCACTCCTTGACCAGGTCGCTGACAAACACCAAGTTGCCGAGGGACTTCGACATCTTCTCGCCGCCCAGCCCGACCAATCCGACATGCATCCACAGCTTCACGAACGGTTGGCCGGTGACCGATTCTGACTGGGCCGCCTCGCATTCGTGGTGGGGGAAGATCAGGTCCCGGCCGCCGCCGTGGACATCAAGGGTCGTCCCGAGTTCACGCATCGCCAGCGCCGAACACTCGATGTGCCACCCCGGACGGCCCGGTCCCCACCGCGACTCCCAGCTGGGCTCATCGGGAAGCGAGGGCTGCCATAGTACGAAGTCGAGCGGATCACGCTTGCGCGGATCGTCGGGATTGCCACCGTGCTCAGCGGCCAGGCGCAACATGGCCGGCCGGTCGAGGTGGCTCACGTTGCCGAACCCCGGAAAGCGCGAAACATCGAAGTAGACCGCGCCGCCAGCCTGGTAGGCGTGGCCACCCTCGAGGGCGTCGCCCACCAACGAGAGAATGTCGGAAATGGCCGAGGTGGCCCGGGGCTCGGAGAACACCGGGAGGAGCCCGAGCACTGCCATGTCCGCGTCGAACCGGGCCATCTCCTCGGCCGCCAGATCCAGGTAGTGCACCCCGAGCTCACGTGCCTTGCGCAAGATGTCGTCGTCGACGTCGGTGACATTGCGCACACAACACGTCTCATGCCCGAGGTCACGCAGACGCCGCTGGAGAACGTCGAACGTGAGGTACACCGCGGCGTGACCCAGGTGGGCCGAGTCATACGGGGTGATGCCGCACGTGTAGATCTTGACCAGGTGGTCGGGCTCGAAGAGCACCACCCGGCGACGGGCGGTGTCGTAGAGCTCCATCCCCATGGTGCGATCAGATGCCGGCCAGCCGGAGCGTGCTGTGCGCCCGGTGCCGGATGTTGAGGGTGACGCACACGGCGGTGAACGCTTCGATGGCCCCCGCCTGGTTGAGGCTGCCTGCATCGAGGGGCCGCAGCCCGTCTATGGCGCCGATCAGCTCGACGGTCGCCGCGGTCGCTTCGAGATGGTCGGAGCAGACAAGCACGTCGGCCAGCAGCGTCGCATCGAGATCCTCCATCTGAGACGCCGGAAGGTGGTGCAAGGACGCCGCGACCAACGCCCCGGGAGCCGCGGCCGCCACGGCGGCCGCCACCGACCCGCGCGCCGGGATCAGGGGCAGCATCTCGCGACCGTCTTTGACCAACGCGTTGGCCATGGAAATGACGACCTTGCCGGCCAACTCGCCGGCGAGCGACCGGACCGTAGACGGCGCGGCGTCCCAGGGTGTGGCCACCACCACCAGGTCGGCCGACACGGCGCCCGCATTGTCGGCCCCGACGATCGTGAGGTTCCGCTCGGGCCAACGGGCCCGGACCCCGTCTGCGATCTCGTCGGCCCGAAGACGCTCGCGCGAACCAATGGTGACGTCGACCCCGGCGGCGGCCAGCCTGGTCGCCAGACCCCGCCCGGCCGGACCGGTGCCACCGACGATTCCCACGTGCATATTCCTTACCTTTCCACAGGCCCCAACCGCCGGGGTCAACAACGAGGCGCGGCCTTTCCTTCCCGCCGCGGTTCCCGGCGACGCACCGGTCGGGATCTTCTGGCCTGTGGTGATCTATCGTCGCCAGCCATGGGCATTCTGGCGGGCAAGCACATCTTGGTCACCGGCGTCCTCACCGACGCCTCCCTCGCCTTCGCCGTAGCCAAGCTGGCCCAACAAGAAGGCGCCGAGGTGGTGCTGTCGGGAGCGGGCCGCGGGCTCTCGCTCACCCGGCGCACGGCAAGAAAGCTCCCCCAAGAGGCCGACGTCCTCGAGATCGACGTCACCGAGCCCGAGCAGCTGGCGGCGGCGGGGGCCGAACTGGCCAGGCGTTGGGACCGACTTGACGGCCTGCTGCACGCTATTGGCTTCGCGCCCCCCGAGTGTCTCGGCGTCGACATGTTCGCGGCGGGTTGGGATGAGGTGGCCGTGGCCCTCGAGGTGTCTGCGTATTCGCTCAAGGCGCTGGCCGAGGCCTTCTTGCCTCAGCTCGAAGCGGCCGGAGCGGGCGGAGGTGCTTCGATCGTCGGTCTCGACTTCGACGCCCGGGTGGCCTGGCCACTCTACAACTGGATGGGGGTGGCCAAGGCCGCTCTCGAGTCGCTGACCCGCTACCTGGCCCGAGATCTCGGTCCGAAAGGAGTCCGGGTCAACTTGGTGGCCGCCGGCCCGGTGCGCACCATGGCCGCGAAGTCGATCCCGAGGTTCTCGGACTTCGAAGACACCTGGGCCACCCGGGCACCGCTCGGGTGGGACGTGCATGACGCCAACGTCGTGGCCCGCGCCTGCGTGGCGCTCATGTCGGACTGGTTCCCCATGACCACCGGCGAGCTCGTTCACGTGGACGGTGGCGTGCACGCCATGGGAGCCTGAGCCATGCCTACCCCTGAGCAAATGAGAGAGGCACTGGCCCGGTACTCGGAGACCTTCGGCGCCCGCGACCTCGACGGCCTCGTGGCGCTGTTCACCGAGGACGCCGTGCAAGCCGACCCGGCCAACGTCGTGCCCAACATCGGCCATGAGGCCATCCGGACCTTCTTCCAGAACGCTCACGACGCCTGCATCGAGTCGAGCTGGGAACCGACGGCGGTGCACATCTGCGGCGAACACGCCGGGGTGGACTTCACCGTGCTGGTCACGATGGAGGGCGGTTCGATGACCATCGAAGGCGTCGAAGTCTTCACCTTCGCCGACGACGGGCGCATCCGAGCGGTCAACGCCTACTGGGGCGACGCCGACATCACCTTCTCGCCTGCCTGATCCTCGCCCCCGACCGGCGCCCGGAGCAATCCCCGCCCTGGTCACGACCGACAACCACCGAGCGGTTCACCGACCCCACGGCCCATGGGAACGGCCGCTGGGTCCCCGTCGACCCGCGTCGGCGCCCGGCAGACACCGTGGGGATCGTCGATCGGAGCCGCACCGGTAGGCTCCGATGGACGTGAGACGAGGGAACGGACACCATGCCGCCGCCGAATAGAGGGGGTATGGGCATGGGAGGCGGATGGGCGGGCATGCGCTCGTTCCGCCAGGATCGAGCCGTCCTCCAGCTACGGATCAAGAAGGGGACGACCCGGCGGATGCTGCACTTCGCCGTTCCTTACCGGCGCATCTTGGCCATCTTCTTACCGGTCGTGATATTCGACGCCGCCTTGGCAGCGGTGAACCCGTTGATCCTGCGCGCCATCATCGACACGGGGATCGCCCAGCACAACACGTCACTCGTGATCTGGCTGGCCGTCCTGGCCGCCGGCATCGCCATCGTCGACGGCGGCCTCTCCCTTTACGAGCGGCGGGTGTCAGCCCTGGTCGGCGAGGGCCTTATCTTCGATATGCGCTCGAAGGTCTTCCGCCACATCCAGCGCATGCCGCTAGCCTTTTTCACCCGCACCCAGACCGGCGCCCTGGTCAGCCGGCTCAACAACGACGTGATCGGGGCCCAGCAGGCATTCACCGATCTGTTGTCCAATGTCGTCGGCAATCTGGTCACCGTGGTGATCGTCTTGGTGGTCATGTTCATCCTCAGTTGGCAGATCACCCTGGTCGCCCTCGTCTTGTTGCCCATCTTCCTCATTCCCGCCCGATTCGTCGGCCGCAAGCTCGGGGCGATGACCCGTGAGGGCTACAACCTCAACGCTGAGATGAACATGGTGATGAACGAGCGGTTCAACGTGTCGGGCGCCATGCTCGTGAAGCTCTTCGGTCGCAACGACCAAGAGGCCGAGATCTTCGAGAAGAAGGCGGCGAGGGTCCGAGACATCGGGGTGGCCCAGGCCCTCTACGCCCGGCTCTTCTTGGTGGCCCTCACTTTGACCGCGGCCCTGGCTACAGCCTTCGCCTACGGATTCGGCGGGGTCGAAGCGGTGAACGGGACCATCGAGGTGGGCACGGTCGTCGCCATGACGGCCTACCTGACCCGCCTCTACTCGCCGTTGACCCAGCTCTCCAATGTCAACCTCGACGTCATGACCACGCTCGTTTCCTTCGAGCGGGTCTTCGAGGTCCTCGACCTCGTGCCGATGATTGAAGAACGCCCCGACGCCCGATCCCTGCCGCGAGGACCTGCCACCATCGAGTTCGACCACGTCGACTTCACCTACCCGAGCGCCGACGACGTGTCGTTGGCCTCGCTCGAAGCCGTCGCCGTCTTGGAGTCCGCCCCGCGGACCCAGGTGCTGCGCGACGTGTCGTTCCGGGTCGAACCCGGACAGATGGTGGCACTCGTCGGACCCTCGGGTGCGGGCAAGACCACCATTTCGAGCCTCGTGCCGCGGCTCTACGACGTGACGGCCGGGGCGGTGCGCATCCACGACATCGACGTTCGCGACGCGACGTTGGATTCGCTTCGAGACGCGGTCGGTGTGGTGACCCAAGACCCGCACCTGTTCCACGACACCTTGCGGGCCAACCTCCTCTACGCCCGGCCCGAGGCGACCGACGACCAACTCACAGACGCCCTCGAACAGGCCCAGATTCTTTCTTTGGTCGAGTCCCTGCCCGACGGGCTCGATACGCTCGTCGGAGAGCGCGGTTACCGCCTCTCGGGAGGCGAGAAGCAGCGGGTGGCCCTCGCCCGCCTCATCTTGAAGGCTCCCGACGTGGTGGTGCTCGATGAGGCGACGGCCCATCTCGACTCCGAATCCGAAGCGGCGGTGCAAGAGGCCCTCCGAGTGACCCTGGCCGGACGCACCTCGCTCGTCATCGCCCACCGGCTTTCCACGGTCCGTGAGGCCGACCAGCTGCTGGTGATCGACGACGGGCGCATCGTCGAGCAGGGCACCCACGGCGAGCTGCTGGCCCGAGACGGCCAGTACGCCGAGCTCTACCGCACCCAGTTCGCCGACCAGGCGGCTACCCCGGCCGCGCCGGCCCCCACCGGGCCCTGATCCGACGCCGGTGCGCCACCTCGGAGCGGGCGGCGGCCGGTCATCCGTGCCCGACCTTGCCGTTGTCTCTACAGTGAGCGGGCTGAGAACGATCAGCCTGACTACAGGGGGGCCCGCAGCGACTTGTCGGTGCGGTGATCGAGAGGAGACTCGATGAGTGGGGTTGGCCTGGTGCTCGGGGCGGGTGGCGTCGTCGGTCAGGCCTATCAGGCCGGCGTGCTCTCGGCCCTCGAGTGCGAGGTCGGTTTCGATCCCCGAAACGCAGAGGTCATCGTCGGGACCTCGGCCGGATCGGTGACCGCCACCCTGCTGCGTCTCGGCATCCCGGCTTCGGACCTGGCGGCCCAGGCACTCGGCACACCGCTCACCGATCGCGGCAAGGCGCTGTTGGATCAGCTCCTTCCCGCCGCGCCGGGATTTCCTCCGATCCGGCCCGGCTCCCTCCTGCGACCATGGCGCCCGCCCTCCCCCGCGCTCGTCGCCCGGGCGGCCCGCCGCCCCTGGGCTTTCCGGCCCCAGGTGGCGGCCATGACCCTGCTGCCCGCAGGCGAGGTCGACCTCACCGAGAGAGCCCGCGCCCTCGATTCGCTCGTCGGCGACGCCTGGCCCAACGGTCTGTGGATCTGCGCGGTCCGTCGCAGTGACGGGGCCCGGGTGGTCTTCGGCCGGCCGGGCTCTCCGCGCGCCCCGCTCGCCGCCGCGGTGATCGCCTCCTGTGCGATCCCGGGATACTTCAGCCCGGTCGCCATTGGTGGGGTGGAGTACTTCGACGGCGGGGTCCATTCCTCAACGAACGCCAACGTGCTCGCCCCACGTCGACTTGCAACCGTGGTGGTGGTCTCGCCCATGTCCTCGGCCTCGCAATACGCCGGCTCGGCCGACGGGCCCCTGCGGTGGTCCCTGCACCGCCGGTTGGAGCGAGAAGCTGCTCGACTGGAGGCGAACGGGACCAGGGTCATCCGGATCGAGCCGGGCCCGGCGGTCCGAACCGCAATGGGACTTCGGGCCATGGCCGAGGACCGCTCGGACCGGGTGGTCCAGGCCGCCTACGACGAGGTTCTCGCCGCCCCACCCCGCCTCTCGGTCCTCGAGGACCTGGCCGGTTAGTCCCCTATCCACAGGGTCGGTGCGGCGGTAGATTTGCCGAACGAGGCACACGAAGTTGACCAACGAGGAGGCTCGATGAGCAACGACCGGATGAGTCCTCTCGACACCTGGTTCCTCAACCTCGAAGACGGCACGAGTCACATGCACATCGCGTCGGTGTGCATCTTCGAAGGTCCCCCTCCCCCATTCGGCGACGTCCTGTCGATGATCGAGGGCAAGCTTCCCCTGGTCCCGCGCTACCGACAGGTCGTCGCAACCGTCCCCCTCGGCCTCGGGCGCGCCGTATGGGTGGACGACCAGCATTTCAACATCGACTACCACGTCCGCCACAGCGCGCTGCCGGCCCCCGGCGGGGAGATCGACCTGCGCAAGTTGGTGGGCCGGGTGATGTCCCAACAGCTGGACCGTTCGAAGCCCTTGTGGGAGATCTGGGTCGTCGAAGGCCTCGAAGACGACCGCTGGGCCATCTTGGCCAAGACCCACCACGCCATGGTGGACGGAGTGGCCGGAACCGATCTGTTGACCGTGATCATGGATCTGTCCCCCGAGACGGCACCCCCCGCACCCACCGATTGGAACCCGCGTCCCACCCCATCGAGCCTTCAACTGGCGACCGACGCTGTCGTCGGACTGGTCAAGAGTCCCTACGAGCAGGTCCGAGCCGTGCGCGCCTCGACCCGAGCGATGCGTAGGGGTGTCGGTCAGATAAAGGAGGTCGCCGCCGGCCTGTCATCGATGACCGGACTTGTGCGCCCTACCCCGACCTCCAGCCTCAACGGCCCCATCGGTCCCCACCGCCGCTACGCCTGGGCGTCGACCTCGGTCGATGACGTTAAGGTGGTGCGCAAGGGCGTCGGCGGGACGTTCAACGACGTGATCCTGGCCGCCATCACCAACGGGTTCAGAGAGTTGTTGCTCTCCCGGAGCGAATCGGTGGATCGGGTGGTGCGCACCCTTGTCCCGGTTTCGATCCGCCCCCGTGACGCGAGCGGCAAGGCGGTCGGGGACGGCACCGTGGAGAACAAGGTCTCGGCGATGTTCGCCGAGCTGCCGATCGGCATCGCCGACCCTGTCGAGCGTCTCGCTGCCATCACCGTCCAGATGGAGGGGCTGAAGGAATCCAAACAGGCCGTCGCCGGAGAGGCGCTCACCGCGATGTCGGGGTTCGCTCCGCCGATGTTGCTCGGCGTCGGGATGCGCCTGGCCAATCGGATGCCCCAGCGCAACATCAACACGGTGACCACCAACGTCCCGGGACCCCAGCTACCGCTCTACGTGGCCGGGCGACGGATGTTGAAAGCCTTCCCCTACGTCCCCCTCGCCGGCAGCATCCGCATTGGTGTTGCCATCTTCTCCTACGACGGGCAGGTCAACTTCGGGGTCACCGGCGACTACGACACCACCGAGGACCTCCCGGTGCTCTGCGAGGGCATCGAAAACGGAATGACCGAACTCCTGAAGCTGAGCGACTGACCCTCACCGGCCCGGCTGATCACGCCCGATCAAGAGTCGCCTGAATCTTTCTTTGGTGGAGCCGGCGCACCGCGTCTTCGGCCTCTGCTTTCGGGCGGACGGCCACGACCGCCTTTCCCGTGCGGTGGATCTGCCACGCCAGGCGCTCGGCCCGCTCGGGAGAGTGGCCGAAGATGTCAACGAACGCTTTGATCACCGTCTCGAACGTCGTCACGTCGTCGTTCCACGCGATGACCGCCCAAAGGTCCTCGTGCGCGAGGAGCTCGTCGGCGTCGGGGGTGGAAACTGCGGGAAGCTCGACGGTCTGGGTCATCGGGACGTGCGGTGGTGGGTGGGCCCATTTCGCCCCGGCACGGTGCGATCGATCCGTAGCCCGCTGTGGCCGGGCAACCCACGGCGAGAGGGCGACCCGGGCGGGTCACCTTCGCGGCGGTGGTTCACCATGACCAGCGCACCCGAGAACGGCCAGGCCCGTCTCCTGCCGGCTCATTGTCCATCCCTTCAGTCTCCCAGAGAGTCAGTGCTGCTCTCAACGGGTCGGGCGAGGGCCGGTCTCGACGCGATGGATTGGCCAGTACGGCCGAGGCTGGTTGGGACCCTTCGACGGAGACACGCCGTCATGGCCCGCTTGGGTGTAGGTGACGGTGAAGTTGTCAGGCCGAACTCGCGTCGGCGAATCGTCCAACCCGATCCACACCGAGGGGAGAGCGAACCCGGGCGAGCCGGGCCCGGTACGCTGCGCCCATGGACTATCGCACGCTCGGAAGTACAGGGATCAAGGTCAGCCCGCTGTGTCTCGGGGCCATGATGTTCGGCGCATGGGGCAACCCCGACCACGAGGACTCCGTCGCCATCATCAATCGGGCGGTCGAGGCCGGCATCAACTTCATCGACACCGCGGACATGTACTCGTTCGGGGAGTCAGAAGTCATCGTGGGCAAGGCGCTGAAGGGCCTGAAGCGAGAGAAGATCGTGCTCGCAACGAAGGTGCACGGTGCGATGGGGCGCGACCCCAACGCCCAGGGGAACTCCCGACGCTGGATCTTGGCCGAATGCGACAACAGCCTGCGGCGCCTCGAGACCGACTACATCGACCTTTATCAGATCCACCGACCCTCGCCGGAGACCGACATTGACGACACTCTCGGCGCCTTGAGCGATCTCGTCACGGCGGGAAAGATCCGCTACGCCGGGAGCTCCACCTTCCCCGCCCACCAGGTCGTCGAGGCCCAATGGGTCGCCGAGCGCCGGGTCCGAGAGCGCTTCCGCACCGAGCAGCCGCCCTATTCGATCCTCGTGCGCGGCATCGAGACCGACCTGCTAGCGGTCTGCCAGCAATACGGCATGGGCGTGCTGAGTTGGAGCCCGTTGGCCGGTGGCTGGCTCTCTGGGGCCTTCGGTGAAGGAAAGGCGAACACGTCGAGGCGCACGGCCATGTTGCCCGACCGCTACGACCTCAACTTGCCGGGGAACAAGAAGAAGCTCGAGGTGGTCACCGAACTGCAGAAGTTGGCCGATTCCGCCGGGCTCTCCCTCATCGAACTGTCCTTGGCCTTCGTGCTGGCCCACCCGGCGGTCACCTGCCCCATCATCGGGCCGCGCACCATGGAGCAGTTGGAATCCCAGCTGCCGGCGGCCGGGCTCTCCTTGAGCGACGACGTCTTGGACCGGATCGACGAGATCGTGCCGCCCGGCGAGGACCTCCTCACCAATGACGCCGGGTGGACCGCACCGGCCATCGAAGACAAGCGGCTCCGCCGGCGCTGAGCACCGCGGTCACCCGCACCGCGGTCACCGGGCCGCGGCGGCCTCCAGGCAGGCGTGCATCAGGCGGTAGCTGCGAGTGTCGCCGGTCGTCCCCACCACCATCTTGTTCATCACATAGCCCATTGCGAGTTCGGCATCGGGCTCGGCCCAGCCGGCCGAGCCGCCCATTCCAAAATGACCGAACGAACGTGGGCCGCCGATCCGGGCGAGATCGATGAGCCCGCGGTTGATCATGAACCCGAGCCCCCACTGCATGTCGAGACCCAGGAGCACCTTGTCGGGTCCCTCGGTCTCTTGGTGCACGGCCCGAGTCAACTGCTCGGGGCTCAAGATGCGGACCTTCTCCCCCGAAGGGGCCACCACGTCGCTCACCGCAGCGCCGTAGAGCCGGGCCAACGAGCGTGCGTCACAAATGCCGTTCGCCGCGGGTACCTCGGCCCGGTGCAGCTCCGGGGTGTTCCACACCCCGGGGTCAGACAGCGCGCCGCCGGGGGCATTGAGGGCCTTGGTAAGGGCGCCGTCGGGGGCCAAGTACTCGGCCAGTTGGCCCAGCTGGTCGCCGCCGGCCCCCGGCAATCCCTCGAGCGGGGCCCCCGCACCCCCGGCCTCGGCGAAGCTGACGAGCCGGGCCACCCGGTCCTCCAGACGGGCGGGCAGCCCGATGTAAAAGTCAGCGGCCAAAGGTCCGGCGATCTCGTCGGCCAGGTAACGCCCGACGCTCTTGCCGCTTACCCGGCGCACCACCTCACCGACCAGCCATCCGAAGGTCGTCGCGTGGTAGCCGTGCGCCGTGCCCGGTGGCCAGGAAGGGGCTTGGGCGCCCAGAGCGCGGACAACTGGCTCCCAGGCCACCATCTCGTCGAAACTCATCGAACCGTCGATCCACGCCAGCCCGGCGCGGTGGGCCAACAGGTCGGTCACGGTGACCGCTTCCTTGCCCGCCTGGGCGAACTCGGGCCAGTAGGTGACGACGGCGGCATCAGCGTCGAGTGCCCCCTCTTGGATCAGTTTGTTGGCGCACAGCGCCGTGGCGCCCTTGGTGGTCGAATAGACGAGGACCAAAGTGTCCTCTTCCCAGGGCTTCTCGGTGTGCTGGTCGGCGATCCCGCCCCACAGGTCGACCACCAACTGGCCTCGGTGGTAGGCGGCGAACGCCGCGCCCACCTCCTTGCCGGCATCGAAGTTCGCCTGAAAGGCGCCCCGCACCCCTTCGAAGCCCGCAGCCACCCAACCGTCAACGCTCATCGTCGAACCTCCCCAATCGGCCGGCAGGCTACTCCGCGCAAGCAACCACGGCGAGGGGCGGTCGCCTGGTGGGTCCCCACAGCACGCCTACTGTTCAGCGAGGATGGCGGCGATCTCGGCCAACGGATCTCGCAGCGCCGGTCCGGTCACCTCGACCACCGCCCGCTCGATGGTGCCGTTGAAAGCGAAGGGGGCCTCGTAGCCCTCCCCCACCGCCGGTCCCCATTCATAACCACAGGTGAGTCCCACCCCCACCCCGTTGAAACCGGCCGGGGTGAAGCGTTTGATCTCCCCCTCTGTGACCACCACTTCGTCCACCAATAGCTTGACCCGGCCGCCCAGGCCATCGTCCTTTTCGAATTCGAAGGCCACCTGGTGGCTACCCGGTCCGAGTGGCTCGGGGCTCACGAACACATGGCGGCGCTTGCCGTAGAGGTTGTGGACATACCGGGGACGTCCGTCGACGCAGTGGAGCGACCAGCCACCGAGGGCCGAACCCAGGGCCACGAGCACGCCGCACGCGACGACGCCGTCTCGGACCACCACGTCAGCCCGCACGATGTGCGAGCGGTTCTGCACTTGGACGGCGACCGACTCGGGGACCGGTGCCCCACCTTGGAAGTAGCGGAACACCGAGCGATCCCGTCGGCGGTCTGGCTTCTTGTTGATCAGCGCCCAGAGCGGCCGGTTGTCCAAGGGCAGCACGTCGTTGCGCTCGGCTTCCCCCCACCACAGTTCGATCATCGCCGCCAGGCGTTCGGGCTCCGCGGCAGCCAGGTCATTGGTCTCCGAGAGGTCCGCAGCGACGTGGTAGAGCTCCCAGACATCGTCGTCGAAGGGTGCGTTCGGATTGAGACCGTCGTTGTACATCGGACCGACCGGGTGGAACGTCACCGCCTTCCATCCGTCGTGGTAGATGGCCCGAGATCCGAGCATCTCGAAATGCTGGGTCAGATGCGTCTCGGGGGCTGTCTCGCCATCGGGTCCGAGCAACGGAGCGAAGCTCATCCCGTCGATGCGCGACTGGGGCACCGACTCGATCCGTTCTGGTGCGGAGACCCCGACCAGCTCGAGCACACTCGGCAGGACATCGACGGCGTGGGCGAACTGGTGGCGGATCCCGCCGGCGGACGGAGCGAACCGTGCTGGCCAGCTCACGATGCACGGGTCGGCGACCCCGCCTTCGTGCACCTCGCGCTTCCAACGCTTGAAGGGAGTGTTGCCGGCCATCGTCCAGCCCCAGGGGTAGTTGTTGTGAGTCAGGGGACCGCCGATCTCTTCGATTTTCTCGTGCATCTCGGCCACCGACGCCGGGTCGAGGTTCTCGAGGCGGATGTCGTTGATAGAGCCCTCGGACCCTCCTTCGGAGCTGGCGCCGTTGTCCGAGACGAGGACCACCACGGTGTTGTCGAGGTCGCCCACGTCGGCCAGGAACGAGAACAGCCGACCGAGCTGGTGGTCGGTATAGGACAAAAATCCGGCGAAACACTCCATGAAGCGGGCGGCCAGGGCCTTTTCGACGTCGCCCAGTTCGGCCCAGGGCCGTACCCACGCAGGACGCGGGGAGAGCTCGGTGCCCACGGGGAGCACGCCGAGTTCGAGCTGGCGGGCGAAGGTGCGGTCGCGCCACTCGTCCCAGCCCGAGTCGAACGCTCCCCGATAGCGCTCGATCCACTCCTTTGGGGCTTGGTGCGGTGAATGGCAGGCGCCGGTGCACAGGTACAAAAAGAACGGACGCTCGACGTCGACGGCGCGCAGGTCACCCACAAACTCGATGGAACGATCAGCCAGATCAGCACTGAGGTGGTAACCCTCGGCGACGCTCTTGGGTGGGCGAACGGCGTGGTTGTCGTGAAACAGGGCGGGCATGAACTGATGGGTCTCCCCGCCGTGGAAGCCATACCAACGGTCGAACCCACGGGCTAGCGGCCACGTGGCCCGCGATGAGGCCATATCCGTCTCGGCCTCGGGACTCAGGTGCCATTTCCCGACGGCATAGGTGGCGTAGCCCTCGGCCCGCAGGATCTCTGAGAGGTAACCGTTTTCTTTGGGTGGCTTGCCCCAGTAGCCCGGATATCCCACCGCCAGGTCGGCTACGCGGCCCATGCCGCTGCGATGGTGATTCCGCCCGGTCAACAGGCAGGCCCGGGAGGGCGAGCACAACGCGGTGGTGTGGAAGTTGGCCAGTCGCAGGCCAGAGGCGGCCAACCCGTCGATGACCGGGGTGGCGATGTCAGAGCCGTAACAGCCGAGCTGGGCGTAGCCCACGTCGTCGAGGACGACGAGCACGACGTTGGGCGCCCCCGGAGGGGCCGTGGTCTCGGGCGGCCACCAGGGCTCGGAGTCCCGCCAATCCCGACCGATCCGACCGCGGAAATCATCCCTGTCACTCATGGCTCTCCTTCGCTCGGCAAGCAGCTTGCCATCGTCGCGCCCGGCCGTTGAAAAACCGCGCGACGCCCGCATTGGCCCGCAACAGTTTGGCGCGACTCTCCGTCAGTCGAACGTCACCAGTGGATCGAAGGCGGCACGTTTGCAGACCCGTCGGAGCGCCCCGAGGACCGGACGTCCGAGTACGATGATCAGCACGGCGTTCGTGACGGCCCGGGGGATGTCGAACCCGAGCGAGGTCGTCACATCGAAGAGCACGAAGCGGTGGAGGTTCTCGACGAACCCGGCTCCGGGCAAAAAGGCAACGCTCGAGTGCGTGCCGACGAAGGGCCAGAACCACAAGTTGAGCAGCATGCCGTAGATCAGGCAGGCCACCACGGCGTAGGCGGCGAGGATCGCGAGTTCACGCTTACCCGTGGCCGGTGGCAGGCAACCGGCGCCGAGTCCCATCCAGGCGGCGCCGAGAATCTCGAACGGCAGCCACGGTCCGACGCCCCCGGTGATGAGCGCAGAGACGAACAGGGTGAGGGCGCCGAGGACGAACCCGAAGCCCCGCCCAAAGACACGCCCCGACAAGATGATGAGAAACCACAGCGGCTCGAACCCGTCGATCCCCGGGCTCGGGATCCGTAGTGCGGCCGCGCTGGCGGCCAAGATCCCGAGCAACGCCACCGCCTTGGCGTCGAGGGAGCCTTCGGAGATCTCCGCCAGCACGATGGCCAACAAGAACGGCACGAGCGCCACGAAGATCCACGGGGCGTCCGCCCCGTGGGCCGTATTGGGGCCGGCGTGCTGATGGATGAGCAACGGCCAGCCGAAAGCGACAATCCCGAGCAACGAGGCCAGCGCCAACAGGACTGAAGCGCGCGGTCGCAGCCGGATGGCCGGCGCGCGCGCCGCGGTAGCGGTCACGAGGCCGTCATTCACGGTCCGACGCCTTCGAGCGCGCCACGTACCTCGGCGACGGTCAGCCACGGCTCGGGGGCGAGAATCTTGGCCACCTGGGGAGCAAAGACCGGCGAGTGGCACACCACCTGACGGGCGGGGCCGTCGGCCACCACCTCGCCGTCGGCGAGCACGATGGCCCGATCGGCCACCCGGGCCACAAGCTCGACGTCGTGGGTGGCGAGTACGACCGAGTGGCCGGCGTCTCGCAGGTCCCCGAGGACCGCCACCAATCGGTCTTTGCTCGGGTAGTCGAGGCCGCGGGTCGGCTCGTCGAGCAAGACCAACGGGGGAGCCGGGGCCAGCACGACAGCCAGTGCCAGCGCCAGGCGTTGGCCTTCGGAGAGGTCTCGGGGGTGGCGGCCGACAGGCACCCCGGGCAGCACCCGATCGAGGGTGGCGGCCGTCGTCCCGGGTTCGAGTCCGGCGTCGTGGTCGGCCGTCGAGCATTCGGCGCCCACCGTTGCGCTGTACAGCAGCAAGCCGGCGTCTTGGGGCACAAGCCCCACCAGCTTGATGAGCTTTCTCGCCCCGAGGCCGACCGGGTCGTGCCCGGCCACATCGACCGTCCCGGCGGTCGGTGGGCGCAACCCGACGAGCTGACCGAGCAGCGTCGACTTCCCCGAACCGTTGCGCCCCATGAGCGCCAGCACCTCGCCGCGGCAAAAACGCAGGTCGATGTCCCAGATGGCCCGGAGTTCACCGTAGGAGACCGAGAGCCGGTGGGTAGCGGCCACCACCGACCCGGGGCGCAGAGCCGCCCCCTCCCCGGGTCGGGTTGGTTCGATCGTGGCCAGGCGCTCGCGCAACGGTGCGGCGATCCGTCGGGCGTCGCGCACCGAGAGGGGGAGCGGTTCCCATCCCGCCAGGCGTCCCAGCTCGACGATGGGTGGGGCCACCGGGGAATGTTCCATGAGCTCGCCCGGATCGCCGACCTGCAGGGGAGCGCCGTCTCCGGGAACGATGATCAGCCGGTCGGCGAAGGGCAGGACGCGCTCGAGCCGGTGCTCGGCCACGACCACGGTCAAGCCGAGGTCGTGGACCAGGCGGGCGAGGGCGGCGAGAACCTCTTCGGCTGCGGCGGGATCGAGGGCCGAAGTGGGCTCGTCGAGCACCAAAACCCGGGGTGACGCCGTGAGCACCGCCCCGATGGCCACCCGCTGTTGCTGGCCACCCGACAAGCTCAACAAGGAGCGGGCCCGGAGCTCGTGGAGACCGAGCAAGTCGAGAGTGTCCTCCACTCGCCGCCGCATGGCCGCGGGCTCGATCCCGAGGTTCTCCATGGCGTAGGCCAGCTCGTCCTCCACGACGTCGGTGACGAAGCTGGCCGCCGGGTTCTGGCCGACCAGGCCCACCACGTCGGCCAGCTCGCGAGGCGGGTGGTCCCGGGTGGAACGACCGGCCACGATCACTTCCCCAGCGAGGTGACCACCGGTGAAATACGGGACGAGACCGTTGATCGCCTTGAGCAGCGTCGACTTGCCCGACCCGGTTTGGCCCACCACCACACACAACTCGCCTTCAGAAATGGACAACTCGACGTGGGACAAGGTGGGTATTTCGGACTCGCCGTAGCGGAAGGAGACATCGCGCAGCTCGATCACCGGCCCCCCTCCACAACCGTCGGCCTTGACCCCGCCGCCCCGAACGTGACCGCCTTGGCCACAGCGCTCGGCTCGAGAGTCGCCGGCTCGCCGAGTGCTTTGGGTCCGACCGTCGCCGGTGGGGCCGGGGCGGCGATGGCGGGCACGAGGGCGACCAGGATGCCCACGCACGCAAGCACCGGGAGTCCCGGCACGGCCAACGGATAGAAACTGAATTGCACCGAGGTCGACCCGAGGGCTTCGGCCGCGGCCAGGCCGGCCAGCGCACACAGCCCCGACGCGGCGACCACCCACTCGGGCCAGCGCCACGGATCGGGGCGATAGCGGGTGCGGGTTGTCCGCTTTCCCCCCACACTCAGACCCAGCGCGCACAGTGCGATCCCGGCGGCGAGGATCGGAAGGCCCAGACCGAACAGCGACCCCACCGCGAGCACGCCGTAGACCCCGACGACCACGGCCAACAATCCGATCACGGTGGCGCTCGTGGCCCGGCGCCGGGTCGACCGGTTGGTGCCGTCCCGGCGGCCGTACCCCCGCGAGTCCATGGAGGAGGCCAGCTGCAAGGACCGGTCGAGGGCGCCCTCGAGGACGGGGATCGCCATACCCCGCAGCCCGGCGAGACCCCGGGTGGCCCGGCCCCGCAGGCGCCGGGCCTCGCGCACCGATGCAATGGTGATCACGATTTCGGGCGCAAAGGCGAGCGCCACGGTGACCGCCACCCCGGCTTCGTAGAGCACTGCGGGGAGGCAGCGCAGCAGCCGGTAGGGACTGGCCAAAGAGTTGGCGGCGCCGAAGCAGACCAGGATGACGGCCAGCCGCAGACCGTCGAGGAAGGCCTCGAGGATCGCCTCGAGGGCGACCGGACCCCCGATGTAGACCCCCGCTGCCCAGTGGGGCAACGTCAGGTGGGGAAGGACGAAGAGCACGTGACCGGGCAGCCGCTGGTTGAAGACGATCTCTACGACGATCCGGATGGCGATGACGATCAATCCCAACCGGAGAAAGAACGTCAACGAACGGGACCACGGTGCAGCGGTTCGGCGGGCCGCCACCACGAAAATCACCACCGCCGCGATCATCGCCAGCAAAAGCGGGTTGGTCGTCTTGATCGCAGTGACGGCCATACCTGCCGCCCAGATCCACCACGCCAGCGGATGCAGGGACCGCTGACTCGGACCGGTGCCTCGGTGCCGGCTCATGACGTATCCGTCTGCTTGCGCCAACGGAAGAACGCGCCGAGACCCAGCAGCGCGACGACGATTCCGGTAATCACAAGGGGCAGCGCCGCGCCCCCGCCGGACTTTGATCGCCCAGCCGTGCCACCGAGGGCCTGCGCCCGGCCCGGCGTTCGCCCCGCACCGTCGGTCCGGTCGTTGGCGGCGCGTGTGCTGTTGCCGAGGGCGGGCGGTGCCCGGGTGGTGATTGGAGAAGCCGCCCCCGAGGTGCCGGGCACCGAGGTGGTGGCGCCACCGGCGGCTTTGGTGGTCGCCGCCGGGTGCCCCGCCGAGGACCGGGAAGTAGTCGGCGTGACCGTCCCTCCCGACGCTGGCGTGGCCGGTGGGCCCGAACCCCCGGCTGCGGGCACCGTGCTGGCGCTCACTGCGCCAAACGGGGAGCCAGCACTCGGCGACGACGTCGTCGTGGTGAGCGGGGCCGTGGTGGTGGTCGTGAGCGCCTGGGGGCAGATGGTCGCGTAGCTCGGGGCGGGACCCGGCGTCGGTGCGTTCGGGTTGGCCGGCCCGGGGTTCTGGAACCGCCATCCCTCAACATCACCGGGAGCAACAGTGCTGCCCGCCGGTCCGTCGTTGGCGTAGACCCAATTGCCCGAGGTGCCGTGCCAATACGACCAGAAGTAATAGTTCTGACCCGACGAGGCGTCGCAGTTGGCCACGCCGTTTGCTGGGTAGCCATCGATGGCACACAAAAGGCCACTGTTCGCGTAGGCCACTTGGTCGTCGACGACGGCCGCCAACGCTGTGGCATCGGTGCTCGTGCCGGCCGGCACCTGTACACATTGCACAATCGGACCCGAGGGACCTCCAGTGCCGAAGTCGATGACGACAGCCACGTACACTTCGCTCGCAGCGGCCGCGATCCCAACACGCAACGGGACCAGCACTTCGGGGCCGGCCGGCGCCATCGCGGCGGCACCGGCCCCGAGCAGCAGCGCAGCGGGGACCACGCCACGCCATCGCGGCACCGAGGTCACCGCCCGCCTCGGGCCTGACTGCCGACGATGGATACGATCGGATTGGCGCCGACTTGCACGGAGCCTGAGAAGGCGGCGTCACCGAAGGCGTACACACCCCCGTCGGAACCCGCCATCCAGTAGCCACCGCCGTCGGGTGTGGCCGCGATCCCGACCACGTTGTTCACGTGAACTGCGAGCCCCGGTAACGACCCGGCATAATCCACGTCACCGAAGGCGTAGGCGCCCCCGTCGGACCCGCTGAGCAGATAGCCGTTCCCTTGCGGAGAAGCGCTCATCCCGACGATGTTGGTGACATCGACCCCGAGACCGGGTAGGGACCCAATGAACCCGGCGTCACCGAAGGCGAAGATGCCGCCGTCTTTGCCGACCAGCCAGTACCCTCCGCCGTCGGTAGTCGCCACGATGCCGACAACGTCGCTCACGCGGACACCGAGTGCCGGCAGGGACCCAATGAACCCGGCGTCACCGAAGGCGAAGATGCCGCCGTCCGCCCCTACCAGCCAGTACCCCCCGCCGTCGGTAGTCGGCACGGCGCCGACGATGTCGTTGACGCTCACCGCATCGCCCGGAAGAGACCCCTCATAGACGGCATCGCCGAAGGCATAAACCCCACCGTTGGTCCCGAAGAGCAGATAGCCCTTGGCGTCGGCGGTCGAGACCATCGACGTGATGTTCGCCACATGGATCCCGAGCGCGGGCAGCGATCCGAAGTACCCGGCGTTGCCGAAGGCGAAGATGCCGCCGTCGGCCCCAGCCAACCAGTAGGAGCTGCCCCCGGGGGGTGCGACCGGCGTGACCGGCGGGATGGGCGGGATGGGCGGGGCGACGAACGGAAAGGCCACCCCGGCCAGCGCCGGCACCGCCTGGTAGGTGGCGATCAGGTTCGCCGTCCCCGACCCGCCGGCGTCGACCGGGAAGACGAGGGCACCGGTGTCAGGCCCGCTGGTGAGCTGTTGGGACTCGAGGAACGACACCGGGGTCCCCGAGGGTTGAGCGAACAGCACGGCACTCGGTGAAAGTCCGAGGGCAATGATCGACTGGACGACGAGGGCCGTCGAATCGGGGTCACTGATGCCCGGGGCGCTCACCGTGTTGGGAAAGTACGACCAGCCGCCGTCGGCATCCTGACCGGCCGACAAGAAACCGAGCGCGCTCGACGAGATAGCCGGGGTCGCCGCAGCAACCGCAGCCAGGCCCTCGAGTGCCACCGCGGTCGAGTTGGTGTCTGGACCGTCGAAATTATCGGGCGTGCCGTCGCACGGGTTGTCGATGCTCTGGTAGCTGGTCCACCCCCCGTCGGGACACTGTTGGTTATCCAACCAGGAGACAGCCGAGGCGATCTGAGTGCCCGAGGTGATCCCAGCGCCGGCCAATGCAGCCAGACTCAACCCCTGGCGGTAGGCACCGTCAAAGGTGGGGTCCTGGGATCCGAACAGCCCGGTGTCGGGACCGCTCGCCCGCTGCGTGGCGAGCAACCGGGCCACGAGATTGTCACCAATCGTGGTGGGATTGACCCCGAGGGCGTCGGCGGCCAGGATCAGCAGGGCCAGCTGCCCCGGCCCATCGCTGCCGCCCACGTTCACGTAGGTGTTGACGGTACTTTCGAGATAGCTGAGCGCGCTGTCCGCACCGGTCCGGTTCACGGTCGTTGAGGCCAAGGCCAGCGCCACCTGGACGGTCGAGGAGAGGTCGGCCTGACCCGGGGTCGTAGTCGAAGGCACAAAGCCCTGCGAGTTGAGCTGGCCCGCCAACCACTGGGCGCCCGCCTCGGCCGCCGCGTTCTGGGGCCCGACCACCGGCCCAGCGGCCGGGCGCACGGCAGCGGAGCGCTCCGTGGCCGAAGCGATCGCCGGTGCCGCAGCGATCGAAAGAGACAAGCAGGTGCCTAGGGCAGCTGCGCTGAACCGGCGCGTGATGCGCATCGTGTCCTCGCTTCTGGGACAAGACCCGGAAGCTCTCATCCCAAGACCGAGATGGCGGCCAGCCGAGCCCCTGTCCGCGTTTCTCGACGGATTGGGAGCTCAAAAACACACCACCGCGGTATCCCGGCTCGTGGCGGATCGAATCTCGACTCGCCACCTACGGTTGCGGACCAGCGCCGGATTTCGACCGGCTTCCCCGCGGGGTGATGTGAATTGTGCAATGCCGAGGGTAGCACCACTCGGCTCGAGGACCGTTGTGATCGGCCGCCCCCTCAGGGTTGGCAGAGCCCCGTCGACACCCTTCACCGATAGGACGATCTCGGGTACGACGAGGCCACTTCGCACCCGGTTGCGGCCGTCGACCTCCGAGGTGTGCCCGTGCCCGGTCACGTAGGCGACGAGGCGCACCGCCCGAGAGCCTCGGGCGTCTCAGTGGCGCGTTGGCCCGCCCCCCCTCGGGGCTCCCATTTGACGGTCACGGTCTTGGGCTAGACGGCCCACCACGGCCAGAGCGGGCCACCCCGGAGGCAGCGGCGACGCCCGTGACAGGCCCGATCAGCCCGCCATCCGGGTCGGAGTACCGCTCCGGATGGCCCCCACCGCCGGACGGAATTAGAATCGGTTCTCGTTTCGGCCACCCGGCTGGATCGCGATCCGGAGGACCCCCGTGCACAACGAGCTCTGCAAGCGCCTGGGCATTGAATTTCCCATCTTCGCCTTCACCCACTGTCGCGACGTCGTCGCCGCGGTGTCCAACGCCGGAGGACTCGGCGTGCTCGGTGCGGTGGGCTTCAACGCCGAAGAGCTCGAGACTGAACTCACCTGGCTCGACGAACACGTTGGCGACCGTCCTTACGGTGTCGACATCGTGATCCCGGGCAAGTACGAAGGGATGGGCGAACTCGACCCCGTCAAACTCGAGGCCGAGCTCAAGGCCATGGTGCCTGACGGCCACCGGAAATTCGTCAAGGACCTCCTGGCCGAGCACGGGGTCCCCGAGCTGCCGGAGGGCCCTCGTCGAGAACTCCTCGGATGGACGGCAGCCACCGCCGCGCCGCAGGTTGAGGTCATCTTGCAACACGACAAGGTCAAACTGGTGGCCAACGCGCTCGGCACGCCACCCGACGACGTGATCGAGCATGTCCATTCGACCGGTCGGCTGATCGCGGCTTTGGCCGGATCGGTGAAGCACGCCGTGAACCACAAGAAGGCCGGCGTCGATATCGTCATCTGTCAGGGCAGCGAGGGCGGTGGTCACACCGGCGACGTGGGCAGCATCGTGCTGTGGCCCGAGGTCATCGATGCCGTCTCGCCCCTCCCCGTCCTCGCCGCCGGGGGTGTCGGCAGTGGTCGCCAGATGGCTGCGGCCATGGTCATGGGAGCGGCCGGTGTGTGGACCGGATCGCTCTGGCTGACCGTCGAAGAGGCCGACGTCCCGCCGGCGCAGATGGAGACCTACTTGGCGGCAACCAGTCGCGACACGGTGCGCTCCCGATCGTTCACGGGCAAGCCTTGTCGACTCTTGAAGAACGACTGGACCGACGCCTGGGAGCGCCCTGACACCCCCGACCCGTTGCCCATGCCCCTCCAGATGATGGTGGCCATCGAGGGGGTGTCCCGGGGGCACGCCTACCCGATCCAGGCCAAGGACGTGGCCTTCAACCCGGCCGGCCAGGTCATCGGGCGGGCCACCCAGGTCCGCAAGTCGCGCGACGTGATCCTCTCGATGGTCGACGAGTACATCGACGCTATCCAGAAGGTCGACCAGGCCCTCTTGAGCGACTGATCCCCCGGCTCGGCGGAATCTCGTGGCCGGGGCCACTGCAATAACCTCGGTCCCTCGGGCACATTGCCCGTCAGAGAGATCGGGGCACAGTCATGGAACTGCACGAGGCGCTGTACACCACCCGGGCCATGCGTCGGGTGCGACCCGACCCGGTCCCCAACGACGTCCAGGCCCGCATCCTCGACGCGGCCATCCGGGCGCCGAGCGGCGGCAATTCGCAAGGTTGGCGCTTCTTGCTGGTTGACGATGCCGGCATCAAAGCAAAGCTCGGGCCCCTCTACCGTGACGCGATGGACCAACTGTGGAAGACCATCTACGCGCCGGTCATCAAGGCAGCCGCGGAACGCCCCGATGACCCGGCCAGCATCCAAAGCGAGAAGGTCCGACGCTCGGCCATGTGGCTGGCCGACAACTTCGAGCAGGTCCCGCTGTACCTCTTCCCATTCTGTTTGCATGACCCGACGGGCGGGTCGATCTACCCGGCGGTGTGGAACGCGATGCTCGCCGCCCGAGCCGAGGGCGTCGGGAGCTGTCTGACCGTGGTGCTCGGCGTGTTCCATCTCGACGAGACACTCGAGATCCTCGGCGTGCCAGCCAACGATGGTTGGGTGCTCTCGGGTTGTGTCAGTTTTGGCTATCCGACCGGGCGTTGGGAGGTCGCCGAGCGGCGGCCGGTGCACGAGGTCAGCTACCGCAACCAGTGGGGCGGCCCACTTGGCTTCGAAGTGCCCGAACCGCTATGGACAGGTTCGGAGTAGCCCTTGATCCGACGGCCACGAGGAATCGCCGCCGTCTGCGTCATCGTGGCGGCGGTCGCCGTCGCCCTTCTGGGCCCGCTGTTGACCGGGCGGCCGAGCTCGGGCGTCGGATGGCCAGCGGGTGTCGCCCCGATCGCCGCCTTTGTGAGTCACGACCGAGGACTCGCCTTCACCCGCAACGTTCCGGTGCATTTCGAATCCGACGCCACCTTCGACAGGCAACTCGTCGCCGAGGACACATCGCAGAGCCCGTCCGAGCGGGCCAGCAACCTGCGGTACCAAGAAGAACTCGAAGCGCTCGGGCTGCTGGACGGATCGGTGAACCTCGCTCGGGCGCAGACCTCGGAGGACACCGACGACGTCGAGGGCTACTACGACCCGGAAACCAAGTCCCTCTTCGTCCGGGGGCGCCAGCTCGATCCACAGGTTCAGGTGACCATCGCCCATGAGCTGACTCACGCCCTCCAAGATCAGCATTTCGGGCTCACCCGGCTCGGCAACGAGGAGAGGACCGACGGAGAGACCGCCGCGATCACCGCCCTCGAGGAAGGCGACGCGGTGCTCAACGAGGACGACTACCTCTCCTCGCTTCCCCCCGTCGAACAACGCCAAGAAGCGGCCGAGGAGGGTGCCGGTGGCGGCGGGGCGACCCCGGGCATCCTCGACGTGATCGCCCAAGCCCCCTACGTCCTCGGCCCCGACATGGTCGAGGCTATTTATGCGCTCAGCGGCAACGAGGGAATCAATGCCGCCTTTCGCCACCCGCCGACCACCGAACTCGACGAGCTGGATGCGACGGCCTTCGTGCGCCACCTCGGCTCGGTGACGCTCCGCCCGCCGCCGCTCTTGGCCGGCGAGCGCCGGGACGGTCCGTCCGACGACTTCGGCGCATTTGTGCTCTACATGACCCTGGCCAGTCGTATCGACGCCCGCAGCGCCCTGGGCGCGGCCGACGGCTGGGGCGGGGGCGAGTTGGTCCAGTACAAAACCGGCGGCACATCGTGTCTTCGGATCGACGTGGTCGGGCGCTCCTCGGCACAGACTGCGGCGATCGCACTCGCCGCGGGTCATTGGGCCACCCTCATGGCGCCTGGCCAGGCCAGCGCGTCGGCGCTCGGGAGCGAGGTTCGGATCGACGCCTGTGATCCCGGTCCTTCAGCCAAAGCGGGCCCGCACTCCCTCGACGACGCCATGAACCTGGCCGACGAGCGGAACCAGAACGCCATCTCCGCCCTCTACGACGGGGCCGCACCGGTGGTGGCCGCTTGCGTGGGCGACAGCTCCCTCAGCGACTCCGCGCTGGTCAGCGCCGAGAACGCCGAGAACCCGACTGCGGCCGAGCCGAGCGTCCGGGTCCACGCGCTACTCCAGCGCCTCGTGTCAACGTGCGCTGGGAAACATCGGTGAAGAGGGTCCGATGGTCGGACCGTTTGGACCACCCCGGCCGGCGGCCTCGCCGGCTTGTCGGGAAGTTCACCGGTGTAGCTTGCCGAGCCATGGTGTCTTCGGGCCGGCCACGCACAGCGTCACTCGTCGCGGTCGCCCTCCTGGCCGGCCTTCTTTGGACCCCGAGCACGGCCGGGGCCGAGACGACCCCTTCGAGCCTCACCGCCCTCCCCTTTCTTCATGTCGTGGTCCCGACCAGCGGACCCGACCGGACGCCGTATCTGGCCGACCCGGCCAACCGCCAGATGCTCTTGCGCGGGGTTGCTGCGGTCGGGATGGAAGACGTCGCCTATGCGGGTGCGGACGGCGGCCCGGCGCTCTTCCCGGTCAACCCCTCCGCCTACAACGGGGCCTGCCCCAAGGCGTCGGCGCTCATCCCCCAGCCCCCGCTCTGCGAGGTCGAAGCCTCCAAGCCCGCCTATCAACAGTCGACGGCCCCTGGGAGCGGGGACGACTTCGCCCAGATGCGAGCCCTCGGGTTCAACGTCGTGCGCCTCGTGCTCAACTGGAGCCAGCTGGAACCCACCGCGGGGAACTACAGCACCAGCTTCGTCAACCGCGTGGCCCAGGTCGTGAGTTGGGCCCGCCAGCAGGGGATCTACGTGATCCTCGATATGCACCAGGACCAGTACTCCCCTATATCCTCCCGTCCAAACCCGCGACGACACCCGCAGGTTGTAAGCCTTCGGGAGGCTCCGACGGCGCACCACCATGGGCCGTGATGAGTGACGGGAAGCCGGGTTGCGCCCTGGCCGGGATCGACGAGCTGAACCCGGCCGAGGCGGCCGCGTTCTCCAACTTTTGGACGAACGTCACGGTGCCCTCCCCGAAGGGTTCCGCACCCGGCCCTGGTTTGGAAGACCACTACATCGGGGCCATGGCCGCACTGGCTCACCGATTCGAGAGCGACCCGGCAGTGCTCGGCTACGAGATCATGAACGAGCCTCAGCCCGGCTCGACGGCCGACCTGCCGGTGGCCAATGCGTACCAATCCTCCGCCCAAGAGCTCTACCCCTTCTACACGCGGGCGATCGAGGCCCTCACCGGGGTTCGCGACGGCAAGCCGACCTGTCCGGCCACCTCGCCGACGTCGCTCAGCGGGGCGTGCGCGTATCCGCAGCTGGCCAATGTCTCGCGCCAGCAGATCTTCTTCGAGCCCCTCGCCTACCGGAACCTTGTCGACTTCTCCATGCAGGTGAGTGCGCCCTTCTCTTCGTACAAGAACCTGGTCTTCGCACCCCACGTGTACACCTACGCCTTCACGATCGAACAAGAGCTCCTCGGCGCGCCGCCCGGGGGCGGCGGCTACCCGCCCAATTTCACCTTTGGCTACCAGACCGCGGAGTCCGAGGCCCAGGCCATGCATGCCGCGGTGTTCTCGACCGAATTCGGCGATTCGGCCAGCACGGACAAGACGATCGTGTCCAAAGAGGTAGCGGCCCAGGAGGCGACGCTCACCGGCGGAACGCTCTGGGCGTGGAAGGGGCTCTCGAAGCAGGCCGCCACTTGCTGGTGCGTGCGATGGCAGTTCTCGACGTACGAGACAACCTCAAACGGGACGGCGGGGGTCGGCGATCCGCACACCACTCCGTCCCCCGACGATCGCGTCATTGCCAGCCGCCAGATCACGATGGACCGCGTCTGGCCCCGGGCCACCGCCGGCCTTCTGGGCGCCTATCGCTACGACCCGGCCGGCCGATCGTTCGCGATGGTGGCTTCCGCCGTCACGTCGGTGCACCGGGGCGATCGGGCGGCCGAGACCGTCGTCTACATCCCCGCCACGGTCGACGGCGCGGTAGCCGCCGCCGGAAACGCGACGCTCGACGTCGTGCTGACCCAACCCGACGGCAGCCGATTGGCCTATGTGGCACCCGAGATCCCGAGCCACAAGAGCCCGGCGAGCGGCGCGAGATTCACCTATACCGTCACCGTGGGGCACGCCACCTCGGCGTTGCGCAACTCAGTCGCCCAGGCCGCCGCGGACCCGCCGCCGCCGATCGCCGAACCTCAGGCCCGGGCGTTGTCCGAACAAGCCCTCCACGCGGCCCTGACATCGACCAACCCGAAGATCCGGTCGACTGCCCAATTGGTGAACGTGCTGGCGGGACTCGTCCTCGGGTCGACCGACCCCAACGACCCGGGGTCGACTCCGGCCGGCTGACCGGCCAGGCGACTTCTCCGCCGCACGGCAGCGCTCGGAAAATCGTGTTACACATTGCTCACCAGGGTCCCTCCTGGCCCGAGCACCAGCCAGAGGAGGTGCTAGATGTCCCCGTCCGAAGAGACCGTTGACATGTTCGTAGGGATTGCCAACCACAACGCCGACGTCCTCGAAGGCCTGTTGCAATCCCGGGTCGACAGCATCGAAGCTTCGGGCCTCGATGCAAAGAGCTACTCGCTCGTGAACATCGCGGCGCTCATTGCCATCGGCGGTCCGGCCGCGTCGTATGCCTGGCAGATCGCCCTGGGGCTCGACGCCGGCGTTACCCCCGAAGAGATCCTCGGCCTCCTCGTCGCGCTCAACCCGGTGATCGGAAACGCCAAGGTCGTCGCCGCCGCCCCCGAGCTGGCCCTCGGCCTCGGCATCGACCTCCAGCTCTTGAACGAAAACTGAGCGACGGCCGTCATAGCTGGGCAACAGTCGCGCCACCGTCGGTGCGGCCAGCGGTGACGCAGCCATGCCCACGGCGAGGTGTTCGGTCGGAACCCCCGGTGCTACGTGTGAGCATTCTGGGTGCCCCGGGGTGATCGGGGATCGGTCACACTTCGGGGCCGAAGGGCTCAGGTGCCAGGCTCGAACTGCGAATTCTGAGGCTGCCGCGCCGGACACCGACGCCGTGCGGACTCACTACGATCACCTTCATGGCGGGACGCGTGCTCATCACCGGGTGCTCAAGTGGATTCGGACTCGAGGCTACCGTTGCCCTGGCCCGCCGGGGGTGGGTGGTTTTTGCATCCATGCGGGATCTCGGTAGGAGGGATCGGCTGGAGGATGCGCTCTACGTCGCCCGTATCAATCACGGGGTCGAGCTCGTCGAGCTCGATATCACCGACACAGGCTCGGTCGAGCGCGCCGTGGCGTCGGTCTTGGAGAAGGCCGGAGGCCGACTCGACGCCCTCGTAAACAACGCCGGCATCAGCGCCGGCGGGACGTTCGAGGACATGGACGCCGACGAGTTTCGCCGGATTCTCGAGACGAACCTCTTCGGCGTGCTGAACGTCACCCGGGCTGTCCTCCCCGCGATGCGCGAGCATCGCCGGGGCCGAATCGTGAACGTCACCAGCAGTGGCGCCTTCTTCGGATCTCCCGGTCTTTCGGCCTACGCCGCCTCAAAATGGGCGGTAGAGGGATGGGCCGAGTCGTTGGCCATGGAGGTGACGCCCTTTGGGATCCACGTCATCTGTGTCGAGCCGGGTGCCTACCGCACTGAGATATGGAACAGCTCGCCGCGGACGATTCCCGCCGATAGCGCGTATGCAGAAGCAGCCGGGTCGGTCGAACGCTTCGTCGAGGAGCGCCTGATCCCAAACGCCCGTGATCCGCGCGAGGTAGGCGAGATGATCGCGAAGGCGCTCGAAGCCCGCCAACCGCGCTTTCGCTACCCGGTCGGACCCGACGCCGTCGTCCAGCACGTGGCCCGAGGAAAGGTGCCCAACCGAATGGTCCGCTACGGCATGCGGCGACTCATCGGACTGGACCCCCCAGGTCACTGACGCCAGGTCCGGGCGTCAGTCCCGACCCGACGTGAACCGTCCGGGGGCTCCCGGATCGGCCATTGGTTGAGTCGACCGTATGTCGCAGAGGGGACCACCCACCACAATACGGCGGCCCCCGGGCCGATTACGACGGCGCGAAGGAGATACCCTCTTGGGGACGGGATAATCGATCAACTGCACTTCTTCGGAAGGCAAGGAGGACCGACCATGCCCACGGCCCACGAAGAGCAACGGCCCCCGGTCCGATGGCGCGGGATCAACCACTTGGCCCTCGTCACCAACGACATGGACGCCACCGTCCGGTTCTATCAAGGTGTTCTCGGCATGCCCCTCATCGCCACGATCGGGACGCCCGACTTCCGGCACTACTTCTTCGCCATGGGCTCGCAGAACAGTGTCGCCTTCTTCGAGTACGCCAATCCCCCATCCGCTCCTTTCGCCAAGCCGGCCGGCATTCCCGATGCCCGAGCGGCACAGTTCGATCACCTTGCGTTCAATGTGGCCGACGAGGACGCCCTCCTGGCGCTGCGCAGACGACTGAAGTCTCAGCATTGCGAAGTCACCGACGTCGTCGATCACGGTTTCATCCGGTCGATCTACTTCACCGATCCCAACGGCATCGCGCTCGAAGCGTCCTGGTGGGTCATCGACGGGACCGCGCGGGACGCGGACTTTGGCGACGACCGGCTGTTCTCGGATCCTGACCCGGTACCAGCCGTACGTGAACTCGAGCGCACCGGTTCGGTCTCTTCTGTGCCGGAGACCCATCTGTCCTAGTGCCACGCCGGATTGGCTAGGTCACCGTCTCGCCAAACGGCGACACGGCGAAGCCCCCGAAGGACGCCTGAAGGTTCGACCGGTACGCTCGAGCGATGAGTTCGACTCCCGACTCGCTCCGTCGGGCGCCCGCATCGGCCCGCAGGCGGGTGTCTATCGCCGCCGCCCTTGGCGTAGTGGGCGGCGGGGTGCCTTCGATCTGGGTTCCCTGGCAGGCCGCGGTCCTGATCGGTTGGGACGTGGCGGCAGTCGTCCTTTTGACCTGGATCTGGCTGGGCGTCATCCCGCTCGACGCCAATGAGACCGAACACCGAGCCGTGCGAGAGGATCCCGGCGTCACCTTGAGTGAACTCCTCGTCTTGTCCGCTGGGGTTGCCCTGCTGGCCGCGGTGGGTCTCGCGCTGCTGAAGGCCGGCCACGCCAAAGGTGGCACCGAGGCTTACCTCATCACCCTCGGGGTGCTCAGCGTGGGGCTGTCCTGGGCCTTGGTCCATACGATTTACACGCTGCGCTACGCCCGGATCTACTACTCGAACCCCATCGGTGGCATCGATTTCAACGAGAAGAGCCTTCCGACCTACCTCGACTTCGCCTACCTGGCCCTCACGATCGGTATGACGTTCCAGGTTTCGGACACCAACGTGACGACCAAGCCGATTCGCCGGGCCGCATTGGGCCACGCTCTGCTCTCGTTCGTCTTTGGCGCAGTACTCGTCGCCCTGACCATCAACGTGGTGGCGAGCCTGTTGCACTGAGCGATTGCCCGAGAAGAAAACGGGCACGCCGGGCAAAGGACGTTCTCATTGACGCGATGATCCCCCGCCTCAGGCTTCGATGCTCAAGCGACGCAATCGGCGCCAGCCGGCACAGGACTCCATTGGAGGTCCGCCCGTCAGGCCGAAGAGATGCTGCGCCAGAACGTCCAGTAGCTCGGATAGGTGAGCGCGTCGGTGACGTAGCCAGCGCTCACCAGCTCGGCGTGAAATCGGGGGAGGTTGCGCCACGGGACTCCCATGTCAACGTGATGGGCCAGATGCCAGCCCGTGTTGTAGGGCACCAACCAAAATCGGGCAAGCCACGATTGGCGGATGTTGTGGGTGGTCGCTCGGCGATCCTTGCTGGCTTCCAACCCACCATGCTCAGCGATGGCCCGAAGTCGGTTGAGGACCCGCCATTGGGTCATCCAGGGCAGCCACCACAACAGCGGGTAGACCCACCAACGACCGGTTGCCACCCATGAAATCGCCCACATCGCCGCTTGGACGCCAAAGATGCCCAGCACCATCCGACGGGCCGTCGGGACCCGTACGGCCTTGATCAACGAGATGAAGTTCTTCCACCCCGAAATTCCGATGGCGTCACGGAAAAGCCGTCGCAGCAGGGTCCGCCGGGTGCAGCGATATCCGCCGTAGAAGGCCATATCGGGCTCGTCGGGCCCGAACTCCACGCGGTGATGGGCGAAATGGGCGCGCCGGTACAACTGAACCGGGGTGAACGCGGGGTAGGCGATGAGCCACGTCCCTACCCAGTCATTCATCCGCTTATTCGAGAACAGGAGCTTGTGCGCCGCTTCGTGCATCAAGATGGCGAACCGCACGTACACCGGACCCATCAGCACGAAGGCCGCGAGATAGACCACAGGATCGTCGAGCAATACCGCGACGGTCAACAACGCGATGACCGTCGACCACAGTGCGGCCACACTGAGTCCGTTACGCCGGTTGTCGATCCGACGCAGGGCTGGGCGAAGCTCGGGGCGACACATCCCCGACGCGAGCAGCCGCTCGGTCGGCAAGACGTCGGGTCGGGTTGTCGGATCGGCCACCATCGTTGCCGCCATGGCTGTATATTACATGATTGGTGACATCTGATGCAACCAAGTAATACTCCGCTTACCGCCCGATCGGTGCTGGCCAGCACCCTGCTCGGCACTGACCCCCCCGAGCTTTCCGTGGCCAATCTCGTTCGTATCGCCGGTCTTTTCGGGATCAACGAGAACCGGGCCCGGGTGGCGCTGAGCCGCATGGTCTCCTCCGGTGAGGCCACGACCGACGGGGCTGGCCAGTACCGCCTCTCGGGACACCTCCTCCAACGTCAGCACCGCCAAGCGGCCAGTCGGTCCGGACAGACCCGCAATTGGTCCGAAGGATGGCACCTGGTAGTTGTGACGGCGACAGCCAGCGCGGCCGAGGTACGCGGTCGGCGGCGGCAGGCCCTCTCCTTTGCGCGGCTAGCCGAGCTACGCGATGGGTTCTGGCTGCGACCAGACAATCTCGGTCTGATCCTCCCCGACGAGATCGGTGCCGACGTGACGATGTTCTCGGGTGCCAGCCTCAAGGACCCGAAGCACCTGGCCGCGACGCTCTGGGATCTGAGCCAATGGGCCGCTCGCGCCAACGACCTTTTCACCCAGCTGCGGGCCCTCCCCCCGAAGGTCCCAAGTGATCTGGCTCCGGGCTTCGTCCTGTCCGCGGCGGTGCTCCGGCACTTTCAAAATGATCCCCTCCTCCCGTCCGATCTTCTGGCCCGTTCGTGGCCCGGCGACAAGTTGCGCCGCACCTACGACGGCTGGGACCGCAGCTATCGGCGCCTGCTCTCCCAATGGGTGAATTCGCCAGCCGTACGAGCCTAGAATCCGCAGAATCCGAACGGCACCGCGCCGCACTGCACCAACGCTTCGGTCGACCTACGTCGGTTCTCCTTCGCTCAGCTCTGCCGTTGCCTGCGCCACAGCTTCGGTCTCCTGCTCGCGGGTGAGCACCTGACCGCCACCGACGTCCCGCCAAAGCGCTGGCACCCGCCACAAGATGACCGCCACGCCGATCACGCACGCGAGTCCGCCTGACCACACGGCGAACTGGGGGCCGCCGAGCTCTGCAACGACGCCGGTTTCGGCGTCGCCCAAACGGGGTCCTCCGGCGACCACGGCGAAAAACGTCCCCGAGAGCCTCCCCTGGAGGTGCTCGGGCACCGTCCTTTGCTGCACGGCCTGGCGGAAGACTGCCGAAATCACATCGGCCGCGCCGGCCAGGGCCAGCAGGGCTAGTCCTATCCACAGCACGGGGATGACGCCGAACAACGCAATGGCCGTTCCCCAGACGACGACACACACGGCGATGGCGCGTCCTTGGTGTCGCACGTGTGAGCACCATCCGGTAAAGAGAGACCCAAGGAGGGCACCCGCCCCTGGCGCGGCGTAGAGCAGCCCCACCACTCCAGCCCCACCCCCGAACAACTCGGTACCCAGAGCTGGAAATACCGCGCGAGGCATTCCGAAAATCATGGCGTTGAGATCGATCAGATAGGTCGAAGCCAGCAGCTTCTGTCCCCTCAGGTGACGGAATCCATCACGCATCGAACGCAATCCCATCGGCGTCCCGCCCCCGCCCGGCACGAGGGCAGGCAGCAGTATCGCCACCACGAACGCCACACCGAACGTGGCAACGTCTATGCCGAATACCGCGCTGAAGCCGATCGCGGCGATGCTAACCCCCGCGAGTGCCGGTCCGACGACGAGCGCGATCTGCTGAACCATCGTCTGCAACGCGATGGCGTTCGTCATGTCCTCGTTGGGGACCAACATGGGCAACGCGGCACGGCGGGCCGGCCAATCCATCCCCTGAAAACCAGCCGCCGCTGCCGAGCACACGAAGAGCACCCACACCTGTGGATGCGACAACGCCGCATTCACGACCAGCCCGGCGCTGGCCATCGCCATCGCCACCTGGGTGAAGATGAGAATCTTGCGTCGATCCTTGGCGTCTGCCAGCGAGCCACCCCAGATGGCACCCGTCAGTAGCGGCACCAGCTGGGACACTCCGATCAGGCCGACGACCAGCGTGGAGTGCGTGAGCCGGTAGGCCTGATACGAAACGGCGACGATGGTGAGCTGGCTGCCCATCCCAGACACCAGCTGTCCGACCCACAGCCGACGGAATTGCCGGTGTTTGCGGAGTGGAGTGATGTCCGCGAAGAGACGAGTCACCTCGAAAGATTAGCGGTACTTCTCCGGCCGCTTCCCGCCAAGTCCGACACATGTGCAGTCCCACCGTGCCACTCGGTGCGTAGTAAGACCGCGTCCGAAACGATGCGGGATCCTCACACATCGTGATCGTTCAGTTGATGGTCGCTATCTCGCTGGCGCAGTACTTGCACTTGGTCGCAGCGGCTGGGAGATCATCGGACAGACAGTGTGGGCAGATTTGGGTCGGCGCCGGATCGCCGAAGACCGTCGTGCCCCTCCTCTTCATGTACGCCCGGTATGGCATCACGAGGACGAGATAAATGGTGGCCATGAAGATGACGAAGTAGACGATGGCCGAAATGAATGCACCAACATCGATCCGTTCTCCGTTGATCGTCCAACCAAGCCCGTTTCCGGCCGATCCCCCGCCGACTGCGTTGACGAGCGGTGTGATGATGTTGTCGGTGAATGCCTTGATAAGCGTGCTGAACGCCAGAGCGACGACCAGGCCGACAGCAATGACAATCAATTCACCCTGCATCAGGAAGTTCTTGAAACCCTTGAGCATCGGCGTCCCTCCTTGCGTGATTACCGGTTAGAAGATTCCCCGGCAACCTACCGGCCGGGGGAATAGCTCGTTGCGGAGACCTCCTTTGGATATCTGGCGGCCAAACCCCCGAGTCCAGCCGACGTCAAACCCGAACACGTGCCGGAGCTGGGCGGTGACCGCCTGACGGATCACCGGCCACGCCTGGGTCGAGGGCAAGTCAGTGGACTGGCAACCAGGCTGACTGTTCCAGCTGGGCGGCCGCCAAAGCGAGGTCGGACTTTCGCCGGCCTGGCATACTTGCGGCCCCTCGAACCGAGCACCACGAACGGAGCTATCCGATGGTCCACGAGTCCCGACGCCGAATCCGGGCCATTCCTCTGGTTGCCGCCTTGATGGCCCTGTGCGGGACTCTCCTGGTCAGCCCAGGGACGACGGACGGGGCAACCACTGCCACCACCACGACGACCACGCCTTCTCGATTGGCCCCTATGAGCGGCGCCTACGTCTTCTCTCTCACGTTCGGAGGAAGGGAGCGCGACTACCGGTTGCATGTCCCCCCGGCCGCGGCCAGCGGCAGGCCACTCCCGCTGGTCCTCAACCTCCACGGTGCGACCCAGAACGCCCTCTTAGAAGAGATCACCTCGGACATGGATCCCTCATCCGATAAGAACGGGTACCTGGTGGCCTACCCCGACGGCACGAGGATCTCCACCGTGCTCACCCCCGATCCGGTGGCCAAGCAGGCCCAGTACGGCTGGAACGCCGGACAGTGCTGCGGCCTGCCGGTGACCAAGCACATCAACGATGTCGGCTTCTTGTTGGACGTGATCCGCAGCGTCGCGACGCACACCCTCGTTGACCTTCGCCGGGTCTACGTAACCGGGATATCCAACGGCGGGATGATGGCCTACGCCATGGCGGCCGAAGCTTCCTCACGTGTCGCCGCCGTCTCATCGGTCTCCGGCCAGGTCGAGCTGCCGACCATCCACCCGTCCCGGGCGGTG
>Ga0182024_10000490_pt1 | contig 101529 bp, 90 predicted proteins | sample P32metaG_FD_120480 | JGI IMG/M metagenome (GOLD analysis project Ga0182024, IMG submission 120480) | Permafrost microbial communities from Stordalen Mire, Sweden - P3-2 metaG (Illumina Assembly) | ecosystem: Environmental > Terrestrial > Soil > Wetlands > Permafrost | place: Sweden: Stordalen... | reverse complement strand
GGGTGGGGGACACATTCTCAATCCAGCCCCACCCGTCAGGGTGGGGGACACATTCTCAATCCAGCCCCACCCGTCAGGGTGGGGGACACATTCTCAATCCAGCCCCACCCGTCAGGGTGGGGGCCTATCCATCCACCACGCCTTCCGCTTCAGTGATAACCTCTTTAGTCAGGCAGGATGGAGGTCCTATGCTGCACCGTGTTGTGATCGCGACTCTCGTTGCTCTCGCTTTCCGCGCCCCGGCTCCGGCGCAACCCCCCACTCCCCGCGCGCCCGCCGAGCCCATGAAGCCCCTCTACGTCCTCGAGGATTCCTACGTCGGCTGGCGACTCCCGCCCTCCGAACAAGCCTACGCCGCGATCGACGGCAAGCACCTCAAGGAATATGTGAGCGATCAGGCCGCCATCTCGCGCCACTATCGCGACAACGGCCATCCTCAATATTGGGGCCGCATCAGCGGCACCGAGGGCGACGCCGAGAACGCCAAGTGGCTGGAGGACACTTTCCGCAAAATCGGTCTGGACGAGGTCCATCAACAATACTTCGATCTTCCCGATCAATGGATGGCGCAAAGCTGGGCGATTACTGCCGCCTCTGGCGGCAAGACGCTCGAATTAACTTCTGCTCAGCCCGCGCATCGAACCGCGGGGACTTCCGCCGAAGGTCTCGATCTCGAAGCGGTCGACGCCGGTCTCGCCACCGATGCCGAGCTCAACGCCCGCGATCTCAAGGGCAAGGCCGTCTTCTTTTACAGCACGGATTATTTCTCGCGTCACGCCACCATCTCGAACGGCGCGTGGAAACGCATTGGGGATCGCGGCGCCGCGGCCATCTTCGTGATCCTCGCCGTGCCCGGCAACATTCGCACGCAGTTCTATCCGGTCGGAACCAATGTCCCCTGCTTCTCGCTCGGCCTTCAGGATGGCGTCGCTATTCGCGAGATGATCGATTCGTCGTTAATCAATGGAAAGCCGACGCCGCCGCACGTGAAAGTCCGTCTCGACGTCAAGATGGTTCCCAATCTCAAGACCTCCACCGTCTGGGGAACCCTGCCCGGCATGACCGACGAGAACGTGGTGATCGTCGGGCATCGCGACGGGTGGTTTGAAGGCGCCAACGACAACGGCACCGGCGTCGCCACCATGATCGGCTTGGCGGAATACTTCGCAAAGATTCCCAAGGCCCAGCGCCGGCGCACCATCATTTTCCTGGGCACCAGCGGCCATCATGATGGAGCCGCGTTGAGCGGTGCGTGGCTCGCGCAGCACAAGGAATTTTTCGCCAAGACCGCGTTGCTCATCAACTCCGAGCACACCGCAGCTGAGCAGCTCGTGCTCGGCAACGGGACGCTTTCGAAAACCAACACCAGCACGGCTTTGACCTGGTACGTCGGCGGCAGCGCCAGGCTGGGCCAGATCGTGGTGAAAGCGTTCGACGCGTTCGGCGTCGCCACCTATGACACTCCGGCCCGCACCGCCGCCGGTGAAATGGGACGCTACCAGACACTCGCGCCGTCCATGCAGGTGATCGACACCGGATATTACTGGCACTCCGATCACGAAACCCCGGAGATCATTCCCCCGACCGCGCTTGCCGCCATCACGCGCGCTTACGCGAAAATCATCACCGATCTCAATAAAGTCGAGATCAAAGATATCCAGCGGGCGCCCGCCGCGACCGGCGGAGGCCAGTGACGATTCAGAGCCGCGACCAAAGGGAGCGGCCTAAACGAGATCATCTTCGTAGATGAACCGTGACCAAAGAAAATTCCATGTTGCCACGTCGAAGCCTGCTCATCATCGCTCTGATGGTTCCAGCGACCCTCCTGGCTCAGGGCGCTGAGAATTCCAAGGGAAGCACCGTCAGTGTAATCGGTAAAGTGAACCATCCCGGCAAGGTCGCGCTCTTGGATGGTATGCGTGTCTATGACGGAATTGTAAATGCGGGAGGTTTCCTCGACTCTTCTAACCGAAAGAAAATTACGATTACTCGCGGCGGCGAGCAACACACTTTTAACGCTGCCGACTTCCTCCACGGCAAGAACGTCGAACAAAACATCCCTCTGCAAGACGGAGATGTGATCGAGGTTCCTTGAGTCGTCTTGCCAACTGTATTATTACCAAAGGAGCGGCCTAAATGAGATCATCTTCGTAACTGAACCGTGACCAAAGGGAGCGGCCTAAATGAGATCATCTTCGTAACTGAACCGTGACCAAAGGAGCGGCCTAAATGAGATCATCTTCGTAACTGAACCGTGACCAAAGGGAGCGGCCTCAATGATCATGTTCCAAATTAAGGAGACAACATGCGCCAACTTCGTAAATTAGGGATCCGTGGTTTATTGATTTTTTGCGCGGCAGCCCTTCTCGCCGCCGCGTACGAACGCCTTCAATCCTCGAACGTCATGATGAACGCCGCTAAGGCGTATCTTGGCTCGCTCACGCCGGAACAGCGCGCGCGCGGCACTTTCGCATTCGCCAATGACGAGCGCATGAACTGGCACTTCGTGCCTCCCGAGGCCTTTACCACCCTCCCCAAGGAACGCAAAGGCGTCGCCCTGCGCGAGATGACTTCCGCGCAGAAACATCTGGCCGAAGCGCTGCTCTCGGCGGGACTCTCGCAGCAGGGGATCATCAAGGCCCACACCATCATGAGCCTCGACCAGGTTTTGAAGGAGATGGAGAAAGGCGGGCCCATGGAGCGCGATCCCGAAAAGTATTACGTCTCGATTTTCGGCGAACCCTCCGAGCAAGGCACCTGGGGATATCGCTTCGAGGGCCATCACATCAGTTTGAATTTCACCGTCATGAACGGAAAAATCGCCTCCAGCCCGAGCTTTTTCGGCGCCAATCCCGCCGAAGTGAAAGAGGGGCCGCGAGCCGGCCTGCGTGCGCTCGCGAATGAAGAAGATCTGGGGCGAAAGCTGATCAAGTCGCTTACCGACGCACAGCGAGCCATCGCGATCGTCGACAAGGTCGCCTATAAAGACATCATCACTTTCGATTCGCGCAAGGCCGCTCTGAACGGAGCTCCCAACGGCCTGCCGTTTTCGAAGATGACCGGCGCGCAGCGTGAAATCCTGACGGAGCTGGTCACCGATTACGCCTCGAATTTTCCGGAGCAGATCGCTGCGGCGCGCATGGAGCAGTATCGTAAAACGCAGTCGAACCTGTTTTTTGCATGGTCGGGCGGGATCGAGAAAAACGATGCGCACTACTATCGCATTCAGACGCCCGCGTTCCTGATCGAATACGACGACACGCAGAACAACGCGAATCACATCCACTCCGTCTGGCGCGATTACAACGGCGATTTCGGACAGGATCTGCTGGCGCAGCACTATCAGGCGAGTCACTAACGCGCGACAAAGAGGCGCGACAGAATGGAGTGCTCGGTTTTTGAGGCACGACCGGTTTTTGAGGCACGACCGGTTTTTGAGGCACTACCGTAAGGGAGTGCGTTCCGGGCTTTAGGCGCGACCGAATGGAGCGCTCGGTTTTTGAGGCACGACCGGTTTTTGAGGCACGACCGTAAGGGAGTGCGTTCCGGGCTTTTAGGCGCGACCGAATGGAGCGCTCGGTTTTTGAGGCACGACCGTAAGGGAGTGCGTTCCGGGCTTTTAGGCGCGACCGAATGGAGCGCGTTCAGGAGATCAATACATGACCAACCACATCGGGCGGCGTGAAACGCTGGGCATTTTGGGATGGGCGGCCACGCGCGGCATCGCGTTCGCGCAGAGCAAGCCGCAGTTTCCCAAAGGCGCGGTTATCCGAACCGTTCTCAAGGACATGGCGCCGGAAGAGCTCGCTGGCGGGGCGACCCTGTTCCATGAGCACATGTCTCTTGCCGAGGATTTTCTGGCGCGCTGGGTCCAGTTCCAGCGCGCGGCGCGCGCGGCGGCGGGCGGGACCGGCGCGGCTAGTCCCGCGACGGGCCGCGGCGCGGCCCCGGTCGCGCCGCCTCTGGCGGCTTCGGCGACTCCGCAGAAATTCTTCATGGACGACCTCGATCTCATGGTCGAAGAAATGAAAGCCGCGAAGGCTGACGGGGTTGCCTGCTTGGTTGATGGCGGACATGAAGATATGGGGCGTAAAATTAAGAATCTAAAGGCGATGTCTGAACGATCCGGACTCCCGATCGTGGTCGGCGGAGGGTTCTACGCCCAGCCCTTTTACCCGCCTGAGATCGCCACCTGGAGCGAAGACCAGATCGTCGATATCCTGGTAAAGCGCGCCAATACGCAGCCGATTGGCGCGTTCGGCGAAATCGGCACCTGGACCGAGATGACCGGCGATGAGCGCAAAGTTTTCCGGGCGATCGGCAGAGCGCACCTCAAGACCAATCTCCCGATCTTCACGCACTCGGATTACGGCCGGGGCGTGGTGGAGCAACTCGATGTGTTTGAATCGGTTGGCGTGAAGCCGAATCGGATCTGCATCGGTCACATCGGGGGGCTGCGCGAGGCGGATCCGGTGGTGGTAAAGTCGCTTTGCAAGCGCGGCGCGTTTGTCGGCTACGATCGGCAGGGAGGCGCGGGCGATGCGCCTAACGTGCCGCAAGTAAAGGCGTTAATCGAGGCGGGATACGCCGGAAATCTGCTGTTCGCGTCCGATTTGTCCAGCGCCAACCAGCTCAAGGCGAACAAGGGTGGAGGGTACGCGAAGACCGTGACGGTATTCGTTCCGAAGCTGCGCGCGGCGGGCGTGGACGAGGCAACGCTGCACGGCATTCTGGTCGACAATCCGCGGCGATTTTTGGCGTTCGTGCCGAAGAAGTCGCGGAAGTCCTTAGGAGCGTAAAGAGACTGGGAGCGTAAGAAGACCGGGCGCGTAAGTGCGGCGGGAAAACACGGTGTTTTAGCGGTCGATGTACGGTGAAAACTCGGTCCTTTGCGCGGCGTTTTCGCGTGACATTCGCGGGTCTGGACGTCCGCCGGATGGGCGACTAATCCGGGGTGTTGCACTTCCAGGCTTTTCGGGACGAGGGCTCCATATTGTCGCGCCTCATGAAAACACGCGCTAAAGAATCCCCACCCTCACGGGTGGGGCTTGACGCGTGTTGATGATGGCCGGCACTAGCGGATTATTGGCGCCCGGGTACTCCCGATGCTGCCGGCGTCGAGCTCAAGATTGCTTCCAGCTTCGCGAGCCTGTCTTCGAGGCGCCGAATCTCCGCCTGCTGGCGCTGCACTTCATTCAGCAGCATCGAGTCGAGCACCTGATACTTTACCGTTTCGATCTCGCCGTCCGCCGAGTGCGCGACCAGTTCCGGGTACACCTCGTCCACTTCTTCGGCGATCAGGCCGTATTGTGTCGGCTTCGATCCGTCGGCGAAGGGTTTCTTGTAGCGGAAGGTGACGGGCCGGAGACGCATCAGATCGTGACTGGCCTCGCCCATGTCCTCGATATCTTCCTTGTAACGTCGAGAAGAACTGGCAACGCCCAACTGGCCCGTAGTGGTGTCGATCAGGACGGGGACGGCGCTGTTGGTCGTGGTGACGCCGTTCACACCTGCCACGAAGAACGAGGTCTGGGTGCCGAGGGTTCCGATCTTGATAGTGCCGTTGTCGCCTGGAGAGCCCGCACTGCCGATATGGATGTTGTAGCTAGGACCGCCGGAGACGTTAAATGCGGCGTCCTTCCCGATGCCGATGTTATTAGTCCCTGTGGTGATGTTTTGCAGCGCGCTCGCTCCAATGGCCGTGTTGCCGCTACCGGTGGTGTTGTAGTACAGCGCGGAGTTGCCGTTAGCCGTGTTGTAAGCTCCAGTAGTCGCGCGAGTCAGCGCGTATGCACCGGTGGCCGTGGTGCCAATCCCGCTGCTGTTGCTCTGAACCGCCGCTCCGACCCCCAAGGCGACGTTGTCGTGGTACGATCCGCCGGGCGCTTGCAGCACCAGGGTCCCTTGATACCGGACGCTACCACTCAGGTTGATATCGCCAGCCACGTCCAGCTTCGACCCCGGAGTCGTAGTCCCGATTCCTACGTTTCCTGTGCTGGATTGAATCCTCATCTGCTCGACAAATCCGTAGGGGTTGTACAAGCCCGATCCGCCTTTGCCAAAGCGCAAGTCTTTCGTAGGATCCCAGTAGATCGCCGGACCATAAATATCGGAGGCGAAGAAAGTCAAATAGTCGGTGATCTGCGCCATGCCAACTTGGGAAAACGGTTGCGTGCGGACATCCAGGGAGATCGCCGGAACCGTTCCGATTCCTACGCCTAAATTGCCGCCTCCTGCGTTGTATTGTTGCATCACTGAATTGCCCATGTCGTTGGCATCGGTGAACACCCCGATGAAGTTGGTCGTGCCTGTAGTTGCCCTCGGCTTCACGGCGCTCGTGGTGTTGGTCACGACGGTGGTCGACGTGGCGCCCGTGGTCGCCGCGGCACCGCTGGTTCCCATGGCGCTGCCTGCATTATTGATTCCCGTCGATGGCGCCAACAGGTACGCCGAAGCCGGCCTTCCTCCCAGCGTCTCTGCGTCCACCGATTTCAACGCGTACGGCACGCTAGTCATCAGCACGCGAGGCTGCTCCGCCTCGCCTGGAAGGTTGAACTGCGCACCCAGCCACCGTGGCTCTCCCGACGCGAATAGCTCCAACGGCACTCCGTCATTCTGCGTGGCTCCCATCAGGACCGAATATTTTCCTTCTCCATCCACGGCGACGTTTTGCGTCTCCTGCCACAGAGCGTTCCCGCCGGTTTGCTGGCTATACACAGACAGTGTCACGCTTTCGACGGGCTGCGCGGGTGTGCCGTTGAAGGGATGAAACGATCCGCTAAAGCGCACGAGTTTGGGAACTGTTGCGGTGGGTTGCGATTGCTGGGCGTAAGCGCCGGCTGTGCAAGACAGACCGAGCAGCATGGTTGTGATTAACAGACGAATATCTCTCATGATCCCCCTTGGTCTTTTTCGTAATCTCAGAAAAGAGCAAGAGCCCGCTGGCGTAAAATGGCTCCCGGCGGGAGTCAAGGCGGCGCGGGCTCTGTTCTTGTGGTTCATGTGTCATGCGATGTGATGCACGTTCCCAGCCATGAATCTGGACGGAAGATCGTCCCGTCTTTTCAATGCGGTCGTCAACTGTGGCGGTGTCGTGCGTGATCGGCGAGTCATGATAATCGTGAACGCACCATCACGGTGGACGGTAAGCAAGCGCTGAGGAACGATGCTAAGATCGTAACCTCGGCGAGGCGGTGGCGTTGGATTCGCCGCAGGCCTTGCTGGAGGACCGAACGGACATTCTTGGTTGGTCTGGAGTGCCCGAGCCCGAAGTCATGAACGAAGAACATAAGCCGCGAGTCGCGATCGTAGATGACGATCCTCTGATCGTCGAATCATTTGCCGAGCAGTTTTCGGACGAGTTCCAGATCCGAACATTCATTTCCCCTATCGATGCTCTGAAAGCGCTACCTACCGAACGCGTCTCGCTTGTCATCGCTGATCTACGAATGCCGGCGTTAGATGGAATCGAGTTGTTAGCAAGTCTCAAGCTGAGTGTGCCAAACGTCACGCGCGTTCTGTTCACGGCATACGCCGACCTCGAATGTCTATCACGCGCGATCAACCACGCTGCCATCTTTCATTACATTGCCAAGGACAGCCTCGGACGCAAGGGTGCACATTCGGAGATCGCCAACATCATCGTGCGCGGAATCGAGTTGAACCAACTACGCGAAGAACGCGACCGCCTGTTGAGGCGTGCTATTGAACAGGCCGAAGCTCTCCGAGAGGAAAACGAGCGGCTCAAGCAGCAGCGTCCTCGCTTGCTCGGCGCCAAGGGTTTCTGTTTCTCAGATCTCATCGGCACAAGTCCGTGCCTCGCCGAGGTAATCCGTCGCGCTCGTGAAGCCGCTCGCCACGCATTTCCCGTCTTGGTTTACGGTGAGACCGGTACCGGAAAGGAGATTCTGTCCCAAGCAATTCATTATGAGGGCGCGAGAAAGACACAACGGTTTGCCGCGCTCAATTGCAGCACAGCCAACAAGGAGCTGCTGATTTCGGAACTGATGGGTCACAACAAAGGAACATTTACGGGCGCGAGCGAGAATCGAATTGGACTGCTGGAGGTGGTGGATAAAGGGACTTTATTTCTTGACGAAGTTGGTGAAATGCCACTCGAATCACAGGCCCACTTGCTGAGATTTTTGGAGGACGGCGAGGTGCGCCCCATTGGGTCGGCGGTCGTAAAACACGTCGATGTACGGATCATTGCCGCGACGCATAGGAATCTGCGTGATGAGGTCACCGCTGGGCGTTTCCGGGAGGACCTGTATTATCGCTTGGATCGCGGAATTGAACTCAGGCTGCCACCGCTGCGAGACCGCATGGAAGACCTGCCGCCTCTCATCCTTCACCTTTTGCAGAGAAACAATAACGCAATCACTCAGATCTCGCCGGAGGCTATCGAGGGCCTCATGCGATGCGAGTTTAGGGGAAACGTTCGAGAGCTCGATGGGATGTTGCAGAAGGCTTCAGTTGAAGCGATCATTTCGGGCGAGAACGTTCTGTTGTCTTCGCACTTCCCAGCCTACGCATCCTCAGTTCTAGCCGCCGGAGGATCAGCAAATAGCTTGAGAACGCTCACTGACAAAGCCCAGATCGCCGTCATCGTTCACGCCCTTGGCCAACATAAGACTATCACGGCTGCCGCAGCCCACTTGGACCTCACCCGTGAGGGACTGTCTCGCAAGATGAAGGATCTCGGGATAAAGAAGTTGGAGGGAACGTGATCACGGCCTCCAGGCCAGGGTCCCGATTCGACAACACCATTTCCCCGGAGTGTTTTTCGATGATGCTTTTGCAGAGGGCGAGCCCGAGTCCGAGGCCTTGGGCTGGCTCCTTCGTCGTGACGAAGGGCTCGCCGATGCGTGTTCGCAACGACTCAGCCATTCCGGGGCCATCGTCCCGGACGCTCAAATCCAGAGCGCCATCTGCCTTAATGTCGCACCGCAACCATATGTTTCCTCCCGGCTCGACGGCATCGCAAGCATTTTCCAAGAGATTTACGAACACGTGGCTCAAGGCTTGCGGATCACACAGAAGCATCACGTCGTGATTAGTCGCCCTATGTATGGTCACACCTTTTGTTGAAACCTTAGGCTCAACAAGCGCCAGCGCGACATCGATTTGCCTGTTAATATTTGACGGAACCATGTGCCCGTGGGAGGGGCTAACGTATTCCCGAAGCAGGCCGTTTACGGAAGACAGTCGCTCGGTTCCCACCCGGAGGCGCTGAACGGCGCGAAAGAGCGATGCCTTTGCGGCAACCTCCTCTGGCGCTTTTCCGGAAAACAGTTTTGCGAGCAACCGCTCGATCGATTCGACATTAGAAGCTATGATCGCGAGCGGGTTGTTAAGCTCATGAGCGACGCCGGCAGCGAGACGGCCCAAGGCCGCCATCTTTTCGGATTGTACAAGCTGCTTATAGGATGATTCTATCTGGGCGCGCGCCAGGAACTCCCTCTCCCATAGATCGTTAGCAATATGCCGTCCGAACAGTAGAACGACGAAGCCGATCAGGTCGGAAATGGCAGCGGTTCCGAGGCGACTAACGTCCTCCGTGATTAACATCTCCGGAACACTAAGAATCGCTGCTACAATTAGCCCAACCAGCGCGGTCCGTAGAACTGTCGTAGGAATAAAAACACAATAAAACGCAAACAACACAGCGAAGCCGGCTGAATAAGATGTGCCAAATGCTCGCTCGTAAGACACCACCGCCGAAAAACCGCCGACACCCACAAAATATCCCATCGTAAAAATCGTAAACCTGTAATGCGTGCATAAATGCGTAAGGGCCAAGCCGCCTAGGCAGCACATCAGAAAAGCAGCGCCCAACTGGACGAAGACGGCTTTGGGATCATGGAACTCGAACCAAGGCTCAATTACATCTAACACGTACGCTGGAATGCCGATGAGGATGGCGAGCCGAACTCTCTTGTCGAGCAGCTCGCGATGCGCGGACGCTAGAGTGGTGACAGTGTCGTCTGACATCTTCCCTGGTCGAAGCATGTAGGCTACCACGTCGGGGTTTTCGGACCGCTGATCGCCTTAGAACACGGTTGGCACGTCTAGAACATTGAATAGATGACCGTTACGAGAAGCAGTTAGCCTGCATCGCCAATTGGGAATCTGGGCCGGAGAACCACCGAACGAGCGGTAGCCGTGAGGTGTCGATCACGGCCATCGTGACAATCCAGTCACGCCCGGCGGATCAGAATCCCATGGATCTCATCGTGACTCTCTGCCAAAATAAACGCCGGCGCTCATGGCCATCAGAATGCAAAAACCGTGCCTCGAAGGCCGTTCGTTGCGTATAGACTTGCTGCCGCGACTACACGATATTGAGCATTAGTCTATAGGGCACTGCTCGTCAGGCATTCCTGTATCGGCATTACCGTAGCGGGCATTACTGTATCCTATACCCCACTCCATCGACAGCCGGTCGAAGAGTAGCCTATGGAAGGACCGGAGCAGCCACCGCAGGCACGCTCGCGGCACGTGATGTACCGGCGAGAGAGGTCAAAACCGTCTCCAGCTTGGCTTCCAGTTGATGAAGGCGTTCCTGGAGGCTCAGGTTCTGCTGTTCCAAGCCGCGAATCTCGGCCTGCTGGCGCTGCACTTCGTTCAGCAGCATGGAGTCGAGCACCTGATACTTTACGGTCTCGATGGAGCCGTCGGCGGTGTGCGCGACTAGGTCGGGATAGACCTCGGCCACTTCTTCGGCGATCAGGCCGTATTGAATCGGCTGAGAGCCGTCGGCGAAGGGTTTCTTGTAGCGGAAGGTGACGGGACGGAGATCCATCAGGCCGTGGCTGGCCTCGCCCATGTCCTCGATGTCTTCTTTGTAGCGCCGGGAAGAGCTTATAGTACCCAACTGGCCGGTGGTGGTGTCGATCAGGACCGGGACGTTGCTGTCGGTGAGGGTGACGCCGTTCACGCCGCCGACGAAAAACTGGCTCTGCACGCCGAACGTTCCGATCCGGATCGTGGCGCTGTCGCCAGCAGCGCCGAGGGTGCCGATGTGGATGTTGTTGCTGGTAGTGGGCGCGGCATGGATCCCGGCCTGATAACCGATGGCGATGTTGTTGCCGCCGGAGCTGTAAGGCCCCGCCTGGAAGCCGATCGCAATATTGTCGCTGCCACCGATGTTGTTCCCCAGCGCTTCGTAACCGATCGCCGTGTTGCCGTTCCCGGTGTTCTGGAGCAAAGCGGAGGCGCCGATGGCCATGTTGAAGTTTCCGGGGCTGCTTGTGGGCAGCGCACCGACCCCCAACGCGATGTTGTTGTTGGCCGCGCCTCCGGGCACTGCCAGGAACGCGCTCCCTTGATAGCGCAGGTTCCCGCTGAGGTTGACATCACCCACCACGTCCAGAGCCGACCCGGGAGTCATGGTTCCGATTCCCACGTTCCCCGTGGCAGATTGAATCCGCATCTGCTCGACGAATCCGGTCGCGCCATATAACTGGGCTCCTGCTTTACCCAAACGCAGGTCTTTCCCGGGGTTCCAATAGATCGCCGGACCATAAATATCGGAGGAGAAGAACCCCAAATAGTCCACCGTCTGCGCCATTCCGATCTGAGAAAACGGGTACGTGCGCAGATCGAGCGACGGCGTGGTGTTGGCCCCCGCGCCGGGAACCGTTCCGATCCCTATGTAACTGTTGCCGCCGCTGTTCAACTGTTGGACCACTGAGTTTCCCAGGTCGTTCGACGCATCCGTGAAATACGGGAGGAAATTTTGCGTGCCGGAAATCGTCCTGGGCCTCACCGCTGTGGTATTGGTCATGACGGTGGTGGAAGTGGCGGGCGCGGTAGTGGTTCCGGAAGCGGTGGTGGACACGGCGTTGCTCGCCAGGGTTCCCGACGGGGCGAGCAGGTAGGCCGACGCGGGTTTGCCGCCTAGCGTCTCGGCGTCCACCGATTTCAGCGCGTAAGGCACGCTGGTCATCAGTACGCGAGGCTGCTCGGGTTCGCCCGGCCGGTTGAACTGCGCACCGAGCCAGCGGGGCTCTCCCGATGCGAATAGTTCCATCGGCACTCCATCATTCTGCGTCAATCCCATCAGAGCCGAATATTTCCCCTCTCCGTCCACGGCGACGTTTTGCGTCTCCTGCCACAAAGCGTTCCCGCCGGTCTGATCGCTGTAGACCGACAGTGTCACGCTCTCGACGGGCTGCGCCGGCATGCCGTTGGCGGGGTGGAAAGACCCGCTGAAGCGCACCAGTTTAGGAACCGTTGCAGTGGGCTGCGATGGCTGCGCGTAAGCCATGCATGCGCAAACGAGACCGAGCAGCGTGGCGGTGGTTCTAACACTAAGATTTTTCATGATCATTCTCCTGGGAGTGTTTGTAATTTCCGTGTCGGGAAGGCGAAAGCCCGCTAGTGTGGATGGACAACAGATTCTTTAGGCGACTTTAGCACATCCGGCCTGAAGATTGCACCTCGGCGTACGGATCGCGACTCCCGTGCCGCCTCGATCGGCAAAGAACGCGCAAGCCGGGGTGAAATCATGTAGGGGTGATTCAGGGCGACACTGGAGCGTTTCACGCTCTGGGGAAAATGCCTACTCGAAAATGGCGTCGACGGCGAGGCTGGAGGCATCCTTCGAACTGGCGAAAAACAGCGGGATGTGTTGGCCGGCCTTGTAGATGATGGAGCGGCCGTCCGGCCAGGAGACCTCGACCTCGCGCAATTTGGGATCGACAATCCAGAATTCGCGGCCGCCGTTTTCGAGACAAGTCTTGCGCTTGTCCAGCAGTTCCGACGCAGAGTTGGATGGCGAGACAACTTCGATCACCAGTTCAGGGACGCCGAACAGCCAGTCCTCAATCGCGTCCCATCGGGCTTTGGGCATGTAGGCAATGTCGGCGCCCCAACATTCATATTCGGGCAGTGGCCGGTAGGGCACTTCTTTTTCTACCAAGCCGTCTGGTCCAGCGGCTTGTTCGAGCAGACGGCGAAGCTGCCACTGCGCGCGAACATGTGGTTTCTTGGGAAAAGACACGTGGACCAGTTCTCCGTGGTGGAGCTCGTAGTGGCCTTCGGGGAGGTTGGGGATTTCGAGATATTCCTCGAAGGTCATCAGCCGCGTTGTGGTGGAGGCCAAGGGCGAATCCTCACCTAGAGTATAGCCGCGCCGACGGTCTATAGCGAGAACAGGAGCGACCTGAGGACTGGAGTGAGGCGATGGAGCTTACTCGAAAATCGCGTCGACGGCGATGCTCGAGGCATTCTTCGAGCTGGCGAAGAACAGCGGAATCGACTGACCGGACTTGTAGATGATGGAGTGGCCGTCGCGGGTCGAGACCTCGACTTCACGGGTTTTCGAGTCGACCATCCAAAACTCGATGCAGCCGTTCTCAAGACAGATCTTGCGCCGTTCGCGCATTTTCTTAATTGTGCTTGAAGGCGACAGAACCTCGATCACCAGTTCGGGTGCACCCACCATGTATCCGTCGCCCGGGAGCGCATCCCAGCGCTTGCGCGAGATGAATACGACATCGGCGATCCAGTACTCATTGCCGATCAGCGGGCGAAAGCCCATCTCCGTTCCCGCGATTCCGATATCGGACGCGGCTTTTGCGAGGAAACTCTGGAGGCGAAGGGCTATCTTGTAATGTCCAAGCTGAGGAGGCGGCACTTCAATCACTGCTCCGTGATGTAGTTCCTGGCGCACTCCAGGGGCTTCAGGGAGTTTTTCAAACTCCTCGAAGGTCAACAATCGAGTTGTCGTAGAGGCCATGGGCGAATCCTCAGTTACGAGTATAGCCGTCCGATTTTATAGTGGGCCTGCCGGCCTGTAAGCCGGTTTCTGTACTCCGCCTTCTTGCGAAGACGAAGCGGCAGTCATTCCTCTTGGCCGCGAATCTCTCCGCGGCTCCAGCAACCTACCCGGAAGTGGTAACGGAGCGGGCCGCTCCTCCTCCCCTATTTGGTCTTGCTCCGCATGGGGTTTGCCCTGCCAGCCGCATTACTGCGGCCGCGGTGCGCTCTTACCGCACCTTTTCACCCTTACCCGTCAAGGATTTGCATCCCGAACAGGCGGTATATTTTCTGTGGCGCTTTCCGTAAAACCCGCTTTAAGCGAGCCCCCCCGGCCGTTAGCCGGCATGCTGCCCTATGGAGACCGGACTTTCCTCCCCGCCCACTTGGTTAAAATAGACAGGGCGACTGCCCGTCCGGCAGGCCCGACCCTATTATCGTGGACCAATCGGGTCAGGGGCAACCATTTGGCAGGACATTGCGAGTGACCTCGCTTGAAACGTTTGAAACAACTGGCGTATCTCTGGTCAGTTGATGTATCCTGAGACAGTTGAGCCGCTTTCCGGTTTTTTGGGTCTAACGCCCGGATAAGATGCGGCCAGTCATTCAAAAGCACGCAGTCCGCAGTCGATAGGGTAAGCAGTTCTGGAGTTGAGGCGAGGGTCAGCCGATGTTTCTGCTTTTGACGAGCGTTGTTGCAGCGCTTCAAAACATAATCAAGCAGAAATGTTATAGTGGCAAGGTTGGCGTCCCTGAAGTTGTAGTACCAAGGAGAGTACTTCAATGTTGAAAAGATTCGCCGCGTTGTTGTGCGTGCTGCCCCTACTGGCGATGGGAGTGTTCGCTCAGGGTCTGAACACCAGTGCGTCGAAAGACGACTGGGAAGAGATCAACTACGAGTTTAATTCGTCCGTCCTGGTGGATGGATTTCCCAGCCTGCTGCGGCTGTCGGAACTGTTGCAAAAGAACCCGGGATACAAAGTCCGCCTGGAAGGCCACACCGACCGCATCGGTGGCGACGACTACAACGAGAAACTTGGCCTCGCCCGCGCCAACACGGTGCGCGACTTCCTGGTGAAGTACGGCGCCCGCCCGGGCCAGATCGACGTAGGCACGCGCGGCAAGGCCGATCCGAAATATCCCGGCCAGAAGCCGACTTATAGCAAGACCGACGAAGCGCGCTGGATGAATCGCCGCGTGGTGATGACGGTGACTGACGATCAGGGCCGTACCATCAGCGCAGCCGGGGTCGGCGACGCGATTCGCGCGATGGAGCCTCCCCGGGCAGCCGGCGGGATGGCGGACTGCTGCAGTGAAGTTTTGAAGCGGCTGGACAAGCTGGACGACATCGCCAAGGCATTGCAGGCTTTAGCGGATCAGAACGCCGCGCTGCGCCGCGAGCTCGACGCATTGAAACAGGGCCAGCAGGTCCTCGAATCCAAGGCGAACCAGCCCATGCCGGGCGCGCCTGCCGCGGCGCCGCCGTCGGCCGACAACATCGCCAAAGAAGTCGCCCAGGAGATTAAGAGAGAAGCCACGCCTAAGTTCCAGTTGCTGGGCGTGAACCTCGGCGGGGATTCGAACCAGCATCTCACGGCTACCGGAATGGGCCGATTCTTTGGTGTGTTCGACGAACATTTCGCCGTTCAGGCGCAGGCCAGTTTTACCTACTACAAAGACCAGAAAGAAGGCGAGGCCGATCTGGGCCTGGTCGACCGCATGGGTCATTTCCAGGCTGGCTTGTTCGGAAGCGTAAAACACGTGGCGCTCTCCGGCAATCAGAACGGCGGGAATCTGGGCCAAGCCTCCCTGACTGTCGACTATCTGTTCAAGTACGGCAAGATCGGCGCATATGGAACATACGCGTTCATGAACAGCGCGCAAATCAACAGCGTGGCCGCGATCCTGGCCAATGGCATAACGTCCCCCGATCTTCTCGACGAGCGTTTCCTGCGGGCCATCAACCAGGCCGGCGCCAGCTTCTCCTTTGGGTTGTGGGGCAACAATTACATGGAAGGCAACGTCGGGTATCTGAAGAGCGTGATGTACGGCGATCGCGCGGGCGGCACGGTGCGCTTCGTGTTCCCGTTGAACAGATTCCTGGCGCTCACCGTGGAAGGCGGATTGAACGAGACGCTGCTCGGTTCGGGCAACACCGGATTCGCGCGAGCCGGCCTGCGGTTCGGAAGCGCGATCAGGCCCAGGGACTACGCCGCCGGCACCGCACCCGTGCCTGTGGACGTGCCGCAGATCCGGTACGAGATCATCAACAAGACCGTGCGCACCGGGCATACGCCTCCGGTGGCCAACGCGGGTCCCGATCAAATCGGCGTCGCGGCGGGCACCATTACTCTTAACGGTTCGCAGTCGTACTCGCCGGATGGCTTGCCGATCACCTACCAGTGGACCGGCCCGGGCGTAGCGCTCTCGAATCCGACCGGCGCGATCACGACGTTCGCCGCGGCGGCCGGACAGTCCTACACTTTCGAGCTCACCGTGACAGATAGCCTGGGCGGCAAGGGTTCGGCGTATGTCCGCGTGACCACCACCGCGGCGGCGCAGGCGCAGGTTCTGTTCTTCATCGCCAATCCGTCGACCATCACGGCCGGCCAATCCTCGACGCTCCAGTGGGGCACGTCGAATGCGACCACGGTCACCATCAGCGGCCTCGGCAGCGTTCCGCTGAGCGGCAGTCAGCCCGTATTCCCGACCGTGACCACCACTTACACACTGACCGCGACCAACGCGACCAGCAATCAGACCTTGACCGCAACGGTGGTGGTGAATCCGTTAGCCGTCAGTATCGGGTTCTGCACGGCGACGCCGATGAATATCAGCGCGGGTCAATCGTCGACCATTTCGTACTCGACGGTGAACGCGACGTCGGTCACCATCACGCCGGGCGGCAGCATAGGACAGAACGGTACCGTCGTCGTTTCGCCAACCTCGACGACCAATTACCTCATTACGGCCACCGGTCAGAGTGGGACCACCACCACGTGCAGCGTGGCGGTAACCGTGACGCCGGGAGCAGTGCCGCAAATCATCACTTTCGTGGCGGTTCCGGCCACCATCAACAGCGGGCAGACGTCCACGCTGTCTTGGACCGTGCAAAACGCGGCCACAGTCAGCATTTCACCGGGCCTTGGCAACGTGTCGCTCAACGGCTCGCAGATCGTGACTCCCGCGGCCACCACCACGTATGTGTTGACGGCCACCAACAGTGCCGGAAGCGTGACCGCTTCGGCGACGGTGAACGTCATCGTGACACCGCCTCCATTGATCACGTCCTTCACGGCGAATCCGAATCCATCGCCGTCGCCGACTTCACCCGTGCTGCTATCCTGCCAGACGCAGAACGCAGTCAGTGTGACCATGGGCGGCATCCTGTTCCTGCCGGGAACGTCGATGTTCTATGAGCACCCGACGCAGAACACCACCTACACTTGTATCGCGACCGGCCAGAACGGTCAGACCGTATCGCAAAGCGTGACGGTTACGGTGAACCAACCGGTGGTGCCGCCGCCGACCTCGCCGCCGGTGATCGTTATCCTGGGCGGGCCGAACCTGGCCATACAAGCTCCGGAATTCGTCCCGCTTCCGGCCTCCATGGCCTTTACGCCGGATGCGTCCAATACGTACAGTCCGGTGGGCAATAACCCGCTGACGTTCGCATGGACGTCGTCGACCGCCGGAGTGAGCATCGCTGGCGCCAATACTTCCAAACCGACGATCACGGTCCCGGCTCCGGGGATCTACATCGCGAATCTGGCGGTGACCGACAGCAAGGGCAATGTCACCAATCAGATTCTGGTGTTGGATTGGCAGTTTAACCCGCATTAGCCCGATCGCGGGCTCGATTTCCAGCCCCACCCGTTAGGGTGGGGGACCTGTCGAACGTCCAGCCCATCCGTTAAGGGTGGGGGACTGGTCGAACGTCCAGCCCCACCCGTTAGGGTGGGGGACTGGTCGAACGTCCAGCCCATCTGTGTAGGTTCGGTTCGGCCTCCGGTGCATTATGAATTGTGAGTTTATGCCCCCACCCTTACGGGTGGGGCTGGAGCGGCGGTGGTTCCAGATTCCCCCACCCTGACGGGTGGGGCTGGAATCGCTTCTTACGCCGCTTCCTGTTCGCGGCTCATCCCCGCCGGAAACAGCGACTGCTGCTCGGCGTGCTGCGGACCATACTGCGCCAATTGCAGCGGATACCGGCGCCGCAACTCCATCGGAACCGGCGCGGCCGGGCGCTCGCCCGAGAACATGGCGCGAAGCTGGAGCGCGTTCACCACGCTCTTGGCCTCCGCGTCGTTATTGAACACGACGAAGGTCGATTCCGCATAGCGTCCGACGTGCTCGATCCGCTTGAGCCACTCGGCCAGCTCGGCTTCGGAATACAGATAGTCGTGCTGGCGCATGCGGGCGATGCGCTGGTGGCGTTGGTCCAGTTGATCGCGCCCGCGGTCATAGCCGCCCAGCGAGTTCCGCGGATTGCGCCCGTGCAGCCGCACATAGCCGATCCCGGAAGTGAGGAAAGCCGTGGGCGGCATCGCCCGTGTGTACTCCGGCTGGTCGATATTGCAGAAGCCGACGCGGTAATCGAGAAAAGTGCCGATGGCTTCCTCGGCCATCCAACTGCTGTGGCGCATCTCGGCGACCAGCGGGTACTCGCCAAACGCGCGCCGGAGCTTGATGAAGAATTCCCGATTCTCCGCCGTGAAGCGGAACGACCAGGGGAATTGCATCAGCAGCGCGCCCAGCCGGTTGCCGTTCAACAACGGCCGCATGCCGTCTTTGAAGACCGTGATTTCAGCGTCCTCGAGAATCCGCTGATGGGTAAAGTGCTGATGGAGCTTGGCGGTGAACTGAAAGCGTGGGTTGAATTCGACTTTCTTCATCCATAACTTGACTAGTTCAGGCTTAAGCGGCTGATAGAAAGAGCTGTTGATCTCGACGACATCGAACTGTTTGGCGAGCAGATCGAGAGGATGCTGCGCCGTTCCGCGCGACGCCGGATAGACCAATCCGTTCCAATGAGGATAGGACCATCCGGCGGTTCCGATTCGGGGGAGAAGTGACATAAAGGGCTCCGAAGTTGATGTGCGATGTTCGCTTTTTGTTCGCTAACACATAATAGCGAACAAAGGGCGAATCTGTCAAGCCTCTTCCGAGCCCTGGAGCATGCAGCGGGGAAAATCCCGGTCACCCCCGGGACCGGCTAACGTGAGTGTCCGCTGCCGCAGTTGTTGCGCAGCTCGTTGGGTGCCCCTGCCGGCGGCGTGCTGAAATTGTTGTCGATACAGGGGATCGCGCTTAGATAGGTCCAAATGGCCTGGATGTCGTGGTCGGTCAAGTTGCTAAAGACAGGCCAAGGCATGACTTGGAGACGAGAGCCGTCAGATGACTAGCTCCATTGGAGTAGGCGCAGAACGCGCTCGAAAACTATCACTCGATCTTTCAGTTCACGGCGGGGTTCAATCCACCGTTTTGCCGGCTGCCGCAGCAGCCGCAGCGGGTGGACTTTAGAGTCCGCGGCCGCGGGCGTTTGGGTAGTCGGATAAAATGCCTGACTCTTGGCGTTTGCTTCGGCCAGCGCTCAGGTACGGGTACGTCTATGATCGTGGTTTGGAAGAAACATAGCGCAGTCGAAGTGTTTCTCTATTAGAATGGTGTTTGGCATTTCGATGCGATATGAAAATCCCGAGTACGAAGCGCCATCGATAAAGAGTCAAGGAGTCAAGGAGTTGAAATGCAACTAAGACACATTAGCCGTTTTTCTCTATTGGTAGCACTGCTATCCCTTCTAGGTTCGGCTCCGGCATTCGCGGGCCTGGTAACCTTTACCGATAACGCCTTCACCGATTTGGCCAGCTACACGACCACTACACCCTATCTGTCCGATTCTTCAATCACGCTGACTGACGGTGAGTGTGCCACCTGTGGCAGCAGCGGGGGAACCGCCTTGCAGATCAGCTCCGCCACTGACGGAACAGGAACCGCCGGCACGGGCTTCTCCGACATTTTGTTCGTGAATCCGGCGTTTTCCTACAATCCCGCGACGCAGGGCGCCATCGTCTCCATCAGCGCTTCCGTGGACAAGGACTTGATCACCAGCTATGCCGCCGGTGATCCCTACGGCAGTACGTTTCGGCCATTGATCGAGCAGGACGGAATCTACTATCTCGCGGCGATTGTCGGCCCGTCCCTTACGTCCGGCGCAACCACCGGCTACAACATCCTTTCCCAGTCCGGGTTGGTGGCCGCGAGTTTCCTGTCATATAACCCCGCGACGAACACCTTCGGCACCGCCAGCCCGAACTTCAGCGGGGACCCCATGCTGTTCGGCCTGGCCCAGGTTTTTAGTTTGGGTGAGATCGGAACGCCAATCACCCTCACTGCGGATTACAACGCTCTGAGCCTGCAACTTTCCACGGCGCCCGAGCCTTCGAGCCTGCTGCTCCTGGCCCTTGGATTGGCTGGGCTTCTCGCCATTTCGCGGAGGAAGCCGGCCAACAAAGATATCGCGTAATCCCGCATCCCGGGCGAGTGAGGCGCGACCGTTCCTTGAGGCACGACCGTTAGGGAGTGCGTTCTTCCGCAACACACAGCGCCATCGTCTCGCCCTGACTCGCGGCCACGTAGTGGATCGCCCGTTCGCGCGCCTCCCGACTCGGAAGCAGCCGCGCACTTAAGTGACGGGCCCAGCGCTTCCGTTCCGGCGAGTCGAGCGAGGCTCCGTTAAGCGCGCGGCTCCCGTACGCTTTGAAATCCTGAGCGGCTCGCTCTGGTGTACAGCAAATGTGCACTACGACGTGGACGTGGGTTTGCCGCACGTGCGCGGCGAACAATTTCCATCCGCGATATTCGCAGACAGACTGGATTGCAGAGAGGACGATTGAGCGCCGCGGCTCGTCAAGCAGGTATGGTGGCTGCGTCAGATGTTCCCTTTCGAACGCCAGCAGCGCTGGCTCATCGCCGCACATCGGGGATCCTGGCTGATTGTGATTGCGATCGACTGAACCGCGGGGATCCCCGTGGAGATGCGAGGAGTAGCAGGAATAGGTGACGAGGTAGGTCACTCTTGGTAGTGGTCGGCCGCGTGCGAAATTCTCACGCACTCCCTAACGGTCGTGCCTCAACGGTCGTGCATCGGCGTCGTGCATTTGGGGGAATACGCACTCCCTAACGGTCGTGCCTCAAGGGTCGTGCATCGGCGTCGTACATTTGGGGAACACGCACTCCCTAACGGTCGTGCCTCAACGGTCGTGCCTCGACGGTCGTGCATCGGCGTCGTGCCGCGCGCCGCAAAACGCCCTAATGCACCGTCGTCGCCCAGTCGGCTTTCCAATTGGGTTCACCCGCGACCGATGCGCTCTTGTAGGCGCGTTTTTCTTTATACATCCGGCGATCCGCCTCGGCGAGAAGTTGCTCGGCGTCGTTACCATCTCCGGGGAAATGCGCGGCGCCGACGCTGGCCGTCAACGCGCCACCCGAAAAGATCGCGTGGCCGACATCCCGGACCACGCCGCGGAATTGAGCGATCTTGGCCTCCACGTCCAGCGGATTCACCCCAGGCAGCAGCACCACGAATTCATCGCCGCCCATGCGCGCGACGTAATCGTATTCGCGGCACGCGAGCTTCAACCCCGTCGCCACCGCGTGCAGCACCTTGTTCCCTTCCAGATGCCCGAAGCGATCGTTCACCAGCTTGAAGCCGTCCAGATCCAGCACCAGCACCGTCAGCGGAGTATCGTGACGCTTGCCGCGCGACAGCTCCGAGTCGAGTTGCAGGAACAGCGACCGCGCATTGGGCAGCTTGGTCAGGTAATCCGTGGTGGCCGACGATTCGGCCTGGCGGAAGCGAATGGTATTCTCGATGGAAAGCCCGATCTTGGAGCTGATCGCCAGAAGAATGCGCAAATGATCCTTGGTGAAGGCGTCGCGCTCGGCATGATACAGGGTCATCACGCCCAGCACTCCGTTGATTCCTTCGAGCGGCACCGCGATGGCCGACCGCAGCGTGGAAAACTTCGAAGCATCGTTCAGATAGCCGGGCTCTACCGACGGATTTCCGTTCACAATCGGCTTGTGATTCTCGGCCACCCATCCGGAGAGCCCCTGGCCCACTGGGATTTCTAGCGCCGAGAACAGCCGGAAATCGTCGCCACTGACGTAATCCGGGAGAAGCACGTTGCCGCGGCGCACCCAGATGGCCAGCGAGTGATGCGGAATGATCTTGCGCAGCCGCACCGCCAGCACCGACAAGGTCTCATCCAGGCTGAGAGAATTGCCCAGGTCCTGGGAGATTTCGAACAGCGCCTGCACCTCCTGGCGCGCGGCGGCGATGGAGCTGAGAAAGTCCATCTGCGTTTCCTTGATCGCCGGCGCGACGTGGTTTGACGATTCGAAGCCCGCCGCGGGCGCCTCGCCGGCGATGATTTTCACGTCGGTCGAAAGTTTGTCGGTAACGTTGCCTTCCGACACCGCTTTCCGCTCCAGTTCGACGTAACGCTCCATCAGCAACTCCACCACGCGCGGATCGAACGCCTTGCCGGCTTCCGAACCCACGATCTTGATGGCCTCCTCGAGCGGCAGCGCGCGGCGATATTGGCGATCGGTGGCGAGCGCATCCAGGCAGTCCACCACTGAAAGAATCCGCGCGCCCAGCGGAATCTCCTCGCCCGCCAGGCCGTAAGGATAGCCGGAGCCGTCCCATTTTTCGTGGTGCGCGCGGACAATCGGCACCACCGGATAGGGGAATTTCACGCGTTCCAGAATCTCGGCGCCGACGATGGGATGGATCTTCATCTTCTCGAATTCTTCGGGCGTCAAACGGCCGGGCTTGGAGATAATGTGCTCGGGGACCGCCAGCTTGCCGATATCGTGGAGCAGCGCCGCTGCGCGCAGGGCATCCCGCTCCTCCGCTTTCAGCCCCAGTTCCTTGCCCAGTTCGGTCGCGTATACCTGCACGCGCTGAAGATGATCGTGAGTGGTGTGATCCTTGGCCTCAATCGCCAGCGCCAGCGCCTCGATGGTGCGCAAGTGCAGCGACGACACCTCTTCGGCGTGCACCTTTTCGTCTTCCAGGCGCTCCAGATACAGGCGATAGGAACGGAAGATCAGATACACCACCGGACCGGTAAGCAGCACCGTTTGCCATCCGACAAAGCTGTTGGCCAGCAGGCTGGCCCCACGCGCGATGGCCGCGCCGCCCAGATAATACGGCAGCGACCAGAAGAAATTCTCGCGCCACACAGGCACTACGGCGCGAGCCTCCGTCATCGCCGTTAATATCGCCGCGGGAGCGGTATTCATCAGGAACAGCGCACAGGCCGCAGCGGCCAGCCGGATGGATGGATCCACCGTGTGGGCCACCAGCCAGGAAGCATGGTAGACGCGCTCCGTGACGTCCACCGCCAGCGCCATCGCGGCGACGTTGAGGATTACCTTGGTCCTGGCCGGCCGTTCGGACTGTTTCCAGTAGCACTGGACCAGGGTCAGCACCGCGCCCAGGACCACGGTTTCCGGCCCGTTCAGCTCGACCACTCCGAACAGCACGAACAGAAACGTGAGCGAAAGAGTTCCGGTCACGCCCGGCACCTTGAGACGCATCCCGGCGGAGAACACCGCGACCATCAGGAACCCGCCGTACTTGACCAGATCCGGCGACTCCCACCGGGTGACAGCGAGCGCCAGCACGACCAGCCCCAGCGCCATGATGACGCCGACGTAAATGCGGGCTTTTGTCGTAAGCCGGTCGAAGTCGAGACTCATGTAGGGACTCTAGTAGCATCCCTTCGGCCAGACCACTCCGCGACTTTAGGTGCTATTTTTGAGTGACTTGCGAATAGGGACCCCGGCCCGAACGCGACACTCTGGCACTATGCGCCCGCTAGTCTTGCGACAAATTGGCGCATCCGCCGGGGTGGATTCCAATACACCAACTAGGGTCTTTCACGGAGCGCGCAGTTTAGGGAAAGCTGGCCCAATAGAGGTATAGCCCATGGCTGATGAAAAACTGATGGAGGTATCCCCTCAACCCTCGCGCATATTCCTGGGCATGCCGGCGATCATCGCCAGCCAGCCGATGGAGCGGCTGATGACCATGGTGGAACGCGTGGCGCGCTCCAGCGCCACCGTGTTGATTGCCGGGGAGAGTGGATCGGGCAAGGAGATTGTCGCGCGGGCGGTCCACCATTACTCGCCGCGAACCAACAAGCCGTGGGTGGACTTGAGCTGCGCCGCGCTTCCCGAACATCTGATGGAGAGCGAACTGTTCGGCTACGATCGCGGAGCTTTCAGCGGCGCCGACTCGAACAAGCCCGGCCTGTTCGAGCTGGCGCACCAGGGCACGATTTTTCTGGACGAAATCGGCGAGCTGGAGGCCAGGATGCAGGTGAAGCTGCTTCGCGTCCTCGACGGAGCTCCGTATTACCGGCTGGGCGGAGTCCGCAAAATCACCGTGGATGTGCGGGTGGTGGCGGCCACCAACCAGGAACTGGAGATCGCGGTGGGCGAGGGCCGCTTCCGCAACGACCTGTATCATCGGCTGAGCCAGGTGACGCTGCGCGTTCCGCCGCTGCGCAAGCGCGGCGACGATATCGCGCCGCTCGCACGCTATTTTCTGGAGCAGCAGGATACGCGGCTGCGCTTTTCCGAAGCGGCCCTCGATGTGTTGCTGGGCCACTCCTGGCCCGGAAATATTCGCGAGCTGCGCAATGTGGTGATCAAAGCAGCTCTGCTCGCCGAAGGCGAGACCATCGTGCCGGAGGATCTGCCGCTCACCCTGCATCCGCCGGGCTTCGTCAGTTCGAATGGACACGGCGGCATCGCGCGCGATGGCGCGGGTATGCTGGAAGCCGGCACGAGCAACGGGGGATCTTTTGGAAACGGCGTTCCCCGCCGGCCCGAACCACGCGCGGCCAGCCTGGAGGGGATGGAGCGGCGCATGATTCTCGAAGCGCTGGACGCCACCGGCGGCCATCAACAGAAAGCGGCCGCCAGGCTCGGCATCTCACGGCGCACCCTTAGCCGCAAGCTGAAGCTGTACGAATCGGAGAACGCGGGAGCGGCGGTATGAGCGCGGAAACCCAGGTCAACATTCGAGCGGTCCGCAACAAGATTGACGATAAGGAGATCAGGGAAAAGCGCCGCGAGTCGCGCCGTCCCGCCGACGGCGTCGCGCAGGTGGAGTTCTCCAATCCCCGGCCTGTGAAGATTGAGGGCCGCCTCATGGATGTCAGCCCCAGCGGCTTCCGAATGGCGCACAGCTATACTTCGCTCGCCGCGGGCCAAGTGGTCGACTTCTCACACTCGGAAGCCTCCGGGTCGGCGAGGGTGATGTGGAACCGGATTCTGGATCAGCGGGTCGAAACCGGATTCCTGGTGATCGCTTCCTGATCTCGTGGCGCGGGTTGATGTTGGCGCAACCTACGGCGTGAGATCCTCTAATATCTTTCCCTTTTGTTTCATTAGCGCGATCCAATCATGAAACGACATGGGGCAACGAACCAGATCTTGAGCCTGATGATTTGACACGAAAAGTTGACTCGCTATGTGTGGATGAGGAAGAGCCTTCGACCCTCGGCGGGAGATTGCCCGTTAGATCGTAGAAAGTAGCGACTCTCAAACTGGCGGCCATAATAGGCCGACGGTTGGATTTTTCTGCCAAGAAAAAGGAGAGAGTCGCTTGAAGAAACAATACCAGATCGAGAAGCAACGAGCCGTGCAGCAGTTCCGCCGGATCGCCAACGAACAGAACCCGAACATCCAGATGATCCTGCCGCTAGCCGACATCGTCGGCCTGTTGCAGGAAGGCGTGGGCAATCTGGTGCGTGAAACAGGATTGGCCCTGATGCAAACGGTGATGGAAGAGGAAGTCCGGCACCTGGCCGGAGACCGTCATCAGCAGCACGAAGGGCGCCGCGCGCACCGCTGGGGCAAAGAGGACGGCTACTGCGTGGTAGACGGCCAGAAGGTGCCGATCCGCAAAACGCGGCTGCGTACACCGGATAAGCGGGAGCAACGTCTGGGCAGCTACGAACTGTTCCAGCGCAGCGGACCGATGCAGTTGGGCGTGTGGGACAAAATGATGCGCGGTCTTTCGACGCGCAACTACGGGGCGGTGGTGAAGGACTTTCACAACGCTTATGGCATCGAGAAGTCGGCGGTGAGCGAGAACTTCATTGAGGCCAGCCGGGAGAAAGTGAAGCAGTTGATGGAGCGTCCGCTGGGCGAATTGCGTTTGTGCGCCATTGTCATCGACGGTACGCCGTTTAAGGACCGGCAGATGATCGCCGCCCTTGGGATTGGCTGCGATGGAACAAAAACCGTGCTGGGCATTCGCGAAGGTGCAACGGAAAACACGGCGGTGGTGAGTTCGCTGTTGACGGAGTTGGTGGAGCGCGGCTTGGACTTCTCGACGCCGCGGCTGTACATCCTCGATGGAGGGAAAGCGCTCGCCGCAGCCGTGCGCAAGCATGCCGGCGAAGCGGGATTCATCCAGCGTTGCCAGGTTCACAAACGGCGCAACGTCGTCGATCATCTGCCCGACGAACACAAGGCCGATGTGCGCCGGAAAATGCAGAACGCGTATGCGATGACCGACTACGCCGAAGCCAAGCGCGCACTGGACCGGCTCCATCGCGAGCTGATGGACCTGAATCCCAGCGCGGCACGCAGCTTGGAGGAAGGCATGGAAGAAACGCTCACCGTTCACAAACTACGCGTACCGGAGCAACTTCGCCGTACGCTGTGTTGCACCAACGTGATCGAGTCGGCCTTTTCCATCGTCGAGACCGTGTGCCGCAACGTCAAACGCTGGCACGATGGCGATCACATCGAGCGCTGGGTCGGTTCGGGATTGCTTGTGGCCGAGCGCCAGTTCCGCAAAGTTATCGGCCATCGCCACCTCCCGCTGCTGTTGGCCTCCCTGGCCACCGCCGTCTCTAAGAAACCTATTGCGAAAGGAGCTGCTGCCGCGTAATCTATGAAGGTCGAGAGTCGCTAACTTTCAACGACGATCCGGGCAATCTCCTCGGCGGATCCCAAACTGGCAGATGTGCTTTCCGCCGGCCTTTATGACAGCCAAGTCGTGCTTGCGTCCCGGCTCCACGGTTGCCTGGAGTCTCTTAGCGATCGCCTGCGCATCTTGCCGGTCTAACAGCATGCTGCTACTGCGGGATCGCTATGAACTCCCTCAACACTGCAATCTGTCTGAACGGCTCAGGCCCAAGCTGCTCTTTAGGTACAGACTCAAGGTACTCGAAGGTGTCGATTAACAGACTCTTCAGATTGGAGAACGCTTCCTCTTGTGTTTCCCCAGACGTGCTGATGTTCGCGTCAAAGAATGTGGCAACAAAACTCTCTCCGGACGGCTGAATATGAACCGGAATAGATCGCCTGAGCGTATACGGCTCAGGTGACAATGTGGTGATTGCGACGCTCGCTTGTCTTCGGGTGTCCGCGAGTTCCGCTTCTATCTTCGCGACGTTACGCGCCACTTCCTCAAGGGAAGCGGAGAGGGACTGAAATACGCCGTAGTCCACGGACTGCCCCGATGGCGGAAAAGGCTTGGGGTCGCTACTCATGGGATCTCTTCTTCCATAATGCCTCAATTCAAACTCGGTCGCCAATCTCGGCTCTGCAGGCTCGACAGACCACGCCACCCGATCACTCACTTCTGACTCAGCCCCCCATCCACCGCGATCACCTGCCCGGTCACAAAATTGTTCGTCGTCAAAAAAAACAGCACCGCGTCGGCGACCTCATCCGCCGACGCACCCCGTTGCGCTGGTGTCTTGGCGATCAGCCGAGCCTCGTGCGCAGTAGGTTCCCCGAACAGGATCACGCCCGGCGCCACCGAATTCACCGTCACTTTCGGCGCGAAGCATTTCGCCAGCGCTCGCGTCAGCATGATCACGCCCGCTTTCGATGAGCAGTAGTGCGCGTTTTTCGACCATGGCCGCAACCCGCCTAGCGAGCTGAGATTCACGATACGCCCGCCGTCGCCCGCAAGCATGCGCTTCGCGGCTTGCTGCGCGCAGAAAAACGTAGCCTTAAGATTCACCGAATGGATGAAGTCCCAGTCGGCTTCGGTGACTTTCAGCGGATCGATGGTGGTGAATCGGCCCGCGTTGTTGACCAGAGCGTCAATGCGGCCGAAGTGTTTTTCGATCGCCTCAAAGAGCTGCTCGATTTCAGCGACGTTTTCAAGATTTGCCCGGAACACCGCTGCGTTGCCGCGTTCTGCCCCGCATTCGGCAGCCGTCGCGCGAGCCTCGGCTTCCGACCCGTGATAGTGGATGGCGACCCGCGCGCCTTCCTTCGCCAGGCGCAGAGCAATCACGCGCCCGATGCGCTTGGCCCCGCCGGTCACCACCACGACACGTCCCTCGATCGACTGCATGGTCTTATTGTGACGCACGCTTGTGCCGCACGCTTTTCTTTCTGAGCCGCGACTATCTTTCTGAGCCGCGACTAAAAGGAGCGGCCTTAAACGCGCGACCAAAGGTCGCGCTTCTTTTTCGTGGCGCACGCGAGTCGACACCGTGTCGACACCTGTTCTTGTGCCCACACACAACCTCGACCCCTTCGGCCCACCGCGACATCCAAAGGCCCGGCGGTAAGTCTCCATCAGTGCTACCGGAGGGGAACTCCCATCGCCTAAGGTGTTTTTCCCTATAGATTAGGAGGCCACCCGAGTGTTAAGGGAGAGACCCGATGGGTACTATTGTGGTATGAGCACTTCACCGGTCGGGCCGGTTGAGCCGGAACTCGATCCGGCGGCGCCGTCGCCCAAAAAAACCAACCCGAAGGCTAACGTGAAGCTCATCTGGGCGGGCGGCGGCGCCGTGCTGCTAATAGCGGTCCTGGTGACCTGCAATGCGTTTACCATCTCGAACACCAACGCCGCGAAACCGGTCGGCGTCGTCGATTCAAACAAAGACGCAAAACCAGTGTTGGCGGCTCCGGCGGAAAGCAAGCCTGCTCCAACCCAACCATCCGGTCCCGCCGCAGCCAGTTGGATCCCCGTGTATCCCGGCACCACGCCCGCGATCACATCATCCGCGCAGACCCCCGAAAGCGATCAGAATATTTCGACGTTCAAAACCTCGGACGCGCCGCCAAAGGTAGTCTCCTATTTTCAGAATCAACTGATTGCGTCCGGCTTTAACATCAAAGCGGCATCCAGCGGAGAAGACAATGGCAGCCTGCTGGCCGAAGACGGTGCGAGGAAACGATCGCTGGTATTGAGCGTGAATTTGAACACTGTACCCGGCGGGACCGGTTCCGAGGCCCGCTTGGTCACCATCGAAAAGAAGTAACCGACCCGCGACCATCCTTTCGGAACCGCGACTGTCAAGGAGCGGCACGTTACACTCGCTTCTTCCACTGAAATTCCGGATCTTGCCCGCGCAACATAACCGCCGCCAGATTCTTTCATCCACTCTTATCCGCGTTCATCCGCGGCCAATGCCCTCACCCCAACGCCAGATTCGCCGAGGCGCGCATCGACATAGCCGAAAACTCGCCCCGCGCGAGTTTCGGGAACGCCGCCGCCGCGATCATGGCAGCATTGTCCGTCGAAAGTCCCGGCTCGGGAAAAAACACCGGGTACGCGACACGCCGCGCCTCAGCGGCAGCCCGCAGGCCCGTATTGCACGCGACGCCGCCTGAAATGATCAGGCTCCGCGCGCCGATCTGTTCCGCCGATTTCGTGGCCCGCCGCAGCAGCTCTTCGATCACCGTGTACTGAAAGGACGCCAGCAGATCGAGGGTCGCGCGCGGCGTGACGCGCAGCCATTCCTCGATGCTGAGTTGCGAGCCGGGCTTGGGATTCGCGGCGATCAATTCCCTTCTCTGCCCGATCTCCGCCTCCATTTCACGCGCCTGCACCCATCGCAGCACCGCGGTCTTGATCCCGCTGAAACTGAAATCGAGCGCATTGCCGCTCATCTTGGCGAGCGTGAACTTCACCGCGCGCGGATCGCCATGCGGAGCGAGTTGATCGATCACCGGTCCACCCGGATACCCGAACCCGAGCAGCTTCGCGACTTTGTCGAACGCTTCTCCAGCCGCATCGTCGCGCGTGCGTCCGAGCAATCGATACGTGAATCCATCACCCGTTGCGCCACCAGCCCCATGCGTTAGCTTGGGGCTCGCGCCATGCTTCGCGCCACTTTCAACAACCTCATACAAATGCGTATGCCCACCGCTCACCACCAGCGCCAGCGCCGGCAACTCGATCGAATTCTGGCTCACCACCGCGTGAATGTGCCCCTCGATGTGATTCACCCCGATCAGCGGCAACTTATGCACCATCGCCAGCGCCTTCGCGTAAGTCATGCCGACCAGCAGCGATCCCACCAACCCCGGTCCCTGCGTCACGGCGATCGCCGCGAGATCGGGCAGCCGCGTCGAGGATTCCTCGAGCGCGAGGCGAACCACCGGAACAATCGCGCGCAGATGCTCGCGCGAGGCCAGCTCCGGCACCACACCGCCGTACTTGGCGTGGGTCGCGATCTGCGACGAGACGATGGAGGAGAGGATCTTACGCCCGTCCTCAACCACCGCCGCGGCGGTCTCATCGCACGACGATTCAATGCCTAAAATTCGCATGAGATGCGCTTGCTTCTGTATTGAGTTTCGCGCACTCGCGGTCGCCGTTTTACTTGAGGCACGACCGTCAGGGAGTGCGTCCTTCCATGTGCTTACCATTGAGGTCGCTTCCAAGACGGAGGCCTTGGTACGTCTTGTTCTCTTGTGATGCCTTACACTCAACTCGACCGCATCTTTCTACCCCCTAGCTATTCAGCCATACAGGATGCCGCGGAAACCGAAACCCGCCGGGCGCTCGATTCGGTAAACGCCATGGATGTCGATGCCACCGAAATCGGATTGCGCGTCACCATGTCGCCTGACCCCAAGAACCCTCAGATGGAGCATTTCACTCTACATATCGACGCCAATGACATCGCTCTCGCTCGCCAAGCCGGCCAGTACACAGCGCAGCTATGGCTCGCTGCGATCACGTACCTCGCCAATGGACGGACCCAGGATTCCAGAATTATCGGGCTCAATCCCCACTACGGCGCCGCTGAGCGCGATAAGGTTCTGACGGACGGCATCGACTTCAATCAGGATATGAAGGTCGAGGCGGAGGCGAAGGAGATTCGCTTCATCGTGTTCGATCGCGGCTCGAACGCCGTCGGATCGATCACCATCCCCGTCAACACCGCCGCGCATTTGCCTTAACGAGCCGCGACCACACGAGCCGCGACCAAGCTGCGCTTGCGCCAAGGGAGCGGTTAAAAAAAACCCGTGACCATTTGGCTCCAGCCGCAGGAACCTGCTAGCGCGAGGTGGCACAGACTTTAGTCTGCGTTGCAGGTGGCACAGACTTTAGTCTGTGTGCATATCGAGATGCGTCACCTCAACATGTGTCACTTTAACGACAGGTGCTTCTTTCCGATTTCGACTACAACTTGCCCGAGGAACTGATCGCGCAGGCGCCGCTTGCCGACCGCGCCGCCTCACGCATGCTGGTGGTCGATCGCCGCACCGGGACCTGGGAGGATCGCGCCTTCCGCGATTTCCCCACCTATCTTCACTCCGGCGATTGCCTGGTGCTCAACGATTCGCGCGTGTTCCCTTCGCGCCTCTATGGGCGTCGCGAGCATGGCTCCGGCGGCCGTGTCGAAGTTTTTCTGACGAAGCAGGTCTCGCCCGATGGACTTACTTGGGAAGCGCTGGTGCGCCCGGGCCGCAAGATGCGCACCGGCGAACGAATTATTGTTTCAGAACCGCGACCCGAGCCGCGACCATTTGGCCAGAGGCCAACAAACGCGGTAGCGGGCAAGGGAGCGGTTACAAATCCGGATTCATCAACTCTTCAACCTTTCAAACCGCGACCGTCAGAGAGCGGAGCGCGCAACCCAATACAAGTAGTTACGAACAGAGTTCCCGATGGCGTTTCCGGCAGCGTTTCAGACAATGCCCTGATCGTCGAGATCCTCGGCCGAGGCGCGTTCGGCGAGCGCACCGTCCGTCTTCGCGCGACCGGCGATCTATACGACACTCTCGATCGCGTCGGGCACGTGCCGCTGCCGCCCTACATGCGTCGCGCCGATACCCCCGAAGACCGCGACCGCTATCAGACCGTGTTTGCGCGCGAGCGCGGTTCCGTCGCCGCACCCACCGCCGGCCTCCACTTCACGCCGGAGATTATCGATGCCTGCCGCAACGCCGGGGCGAATATCGCGCGCGTGACGCTTCACGTCGGCCTCGGAACGTTTCAGCCGCTGCGCGACGAAGTCGTGGAGCGCGCCCACCTGCATTCGGAGTCGTTCACCGTGCCCGACGAAACCGTTCGCGCGATGGATGCAGCCGCGCGCGTGGTTGCCATCGGGACCACCAGTGTCCGCGCGATCGAGAGCCAAACTCTTGAAAGCACGGCGGAAACGGTACATCGAAGCGAAACGGACCTCTTCATTTATCCCGGTTTCGAATTTCGCAGGACTGGCGCGTTGCTGACCAATTTCCATCTCCCGAAATCGAGCCTGCTGGTGCTGGTGAGTGCCTTCGCGGGCGCGAATTGATGCTCGCCGCGTACCGGCACGCGGTCGAGCAGCGCTACCGGTTCTTTTCCTACGGAGATTGCATGTTGATCCTGTGACGGCAGCCGCGGCATCCAAACGTGCGCGGGAAACACGGTGTTTTACCGACAAATTGCCGAGGATTACCGGTAAAAACACCGGTTCTTGCGGAGCCGCGAAATTGGCGGCCAATTTAGGGGTTCCGGGTGGTCCTTTACAATCACAGTGGTGGTTTTCAGCCAGTTTGCCGGGCTGGAAAACGGCATTAACTCATTGTTAATACAGCACTTGTGCAGTGGATCGGCGATTGCATCAGTCAGTCCAGGAAACTGCATGAAACGACTCGCACTGGCAGGCATGTTCGCGATACTGGCGGCGGCCGCTTTCGCCCAACAGCTACCACCGTGGTCGGAACAATTGCCGCAGCCTCAGCGCCCCGCGCCCGGTCAATATCCGCAAGGTCCCCCGCAGTATCAAGGTCAGCCGGGTCCGCTATCGGGACCGGGTCCCAACGCTGGACTCACTGACGATCAAGGCGACGCGCCGGATCGCGGAGTGGCTCGCATCAGCACCATGGTGGGGAACGTTTCGGTGCGCCGCGGCGATTCGGGCGATCTGGTAGCGGCTGCTGTGAACGCGCCGCTGGTGGCTGGTGATCGCATCGTGACCAGCGACACCGGCCGCGCCGAAGTGCAGTTCGATTTCGCGAACCTGATTCGCCTGGGCCCCGCGACGGAAGTGCGGCTGAGCGAGCTGGCGTATCATCGCTATCAAATTCAGATCGCGACCGGCACCACCATTTTCCGGGTGGTGCGCGACACCGACGCGCAGGTGGAGATCAGCACTCCCAGCGTCGCGGTTCGCCCGGTGAAAGCCGGTGTTTATCGCGTGAGCGTTCTGCCGGACGGCACGAGCCAGATCACGGTGCGGCTGGGCGACGCGGAAATATTCAGCCCGCGTGGTTCCGAGCCGCTGCATCCGGGCCAGACCATGGTCGCCCGCGGGTTGGCATCCGATCCGGAATTTCAGTTGAGCGCCGCAGTGGCGGACGACGACTTCGAGCGCTGGTGCATATCGCGCGACCGGACGCTCGAGCGATCTCCCAGCGCGCGTCACATGAGCCCGGACGTGGCGGGCTCCGAGGATCTGGACGGCAACGGCCGTTGGGTCAACGATGGCCAGTACGGCAACGTGTGGGCTCCGGCGGTGGCTGCCGATCCGGGTTGGGCGCCGTATAGCTGCGGGCGCTGGGTGTGGCTGGATTTTTACGGCTGGAGCTGGGTGGGGTGCGAATCGTGGGGCTGGGCGCCGTATCATTACGGCCGCTGGTATCGCGCTTCGTTCGGATGGGCGTGGTGGCCGGGACCGGCTTACGGTCCGTATTACTGGCGGCCGGCGCTGGTCGGATTCTTCGGCTGGGGCGGCGGAGTGGGCCTCGGCGTTGGATTTGGATTCGGGAATATGGGTTGGGTGCCGCTGGCTCCCTTCGAAGTTTTCCATCCGTGGTACGGCCGGGGATTTTACGGCGGATTCGGCGGAGTGGGCGTGGTGAACGTGAACGTGGCCGGCGCGTTCCGCAACGGGCGATTCCCCAACGCGGTTTCGAGCATGCGCGCGGGCGAGTTTGGGCGGGCCGGAGTCAGCGGCGGCAGTATGGTGCGGCCGGGGGCTGCCGATCTGGCGAGAGCGGGCGCAGTGCACGGGCAACTGCCGGTGACGCCTTCGCGGGAGAGCACGCAGTTCTCGAATCGAGCGGCCAGCACGGAAGGCATGCCGCGCACTTCCGAAAACACACGCTTCGCGTCGCACATGCAGACGTCGCAGTCGAATCGGATGTCGTTTGATCAGCAGCAGCGAGGCATGTCGCAGGGCATGTCGCGAGCAGCGGGAACTGGCGGGATGGGCAGTCAGGCGGTTCACATCAATCCGTCGATCGTTCAGAATCGCGGCGCGGGTGCCGCGGGGACAACCGCAACCGGCGCGCGAAGCGGCGTAGGTACGTCGTCGAGCGGCGGATGGCAGCATTTCGATCCGTCGGCAAATCGCGGAACAGGGTCATCGCAGCCGTCGGGCGGGATTCGCCAGGGGACCCCGCAGTCGTCAGGACAGGTGAATGGCGGATACCGCGGCGGGCAATATGGATCGACACCTGGATCACAACAGGGTTCGCAAGCGGGCCGCGGTTATGCGCAGCCGCAATCAAGAGGGTACGCGCAGCCGCAGTCGAGAGGCTATTCGCAGCCGCAGTCGAGTAACAGCCAGCAGCGCGGGACATCGGGCACGTCCGGCAGCTCGGGCAGCTCAAACAGTTCCGGCAGCTCCGGGGCCTCGCGTCCGTCGAGCAGCGGCGGGAGCCGTGGCAGTAGCGGAGGCAAAGGTCGCCGCTAGAGTTTTTCGCATTAAAGTTTTTTCGAGTTCGTGATTTTCTTCTTCCCTCGTGCGGCCCGGTGGGCATCTCCACCGGGCCCTTTTTTATTTGGTGGACAGGCGTTCAGCCGATCGCAAACAGGGTCCGGGAAAGGTCTTGAACTATAGCACCCAGTGCTATAGTATAGAAATAGGTTCTGCTTGCGGATCTTCAAATCCAGATGGTTTGAACGCTTTGCCCGAAAGGAAGGGATTGCGGATGCGGTCTTGCATGAGGCGGTTGCCCGTGCGGAACGGGGCCAGATCGACGCCGATCTTGGCGGTGGGGTCATCAAACAGCGAATCGCCAGACCGGGACAGGGGAAGTCGAAAGGCTACCGCACCATCATCCTTTTTTGTCACGGAACGAAAGCGTTTTTCGAGTACGGCTTCGCCAAGAGCCAGCGGGCGAATATCGGTGACCATGAAGTGCAGCAGTTCAAGGAAGCGGCGAAGCGCGTCCTGGCATTGACGGAGACGCAACTCGCGGAGCTGTTGACGAGAGGCGATTTTGTGGAGGTGAAAGGCGAATGAGCAAAAAATACCGAAGTGAAGCGATGGCGGCCGTCCATGAAACCATGCAGGCACTGCACGAGGTTGGGGCCATCGACAACCAGACCATGCGGCATTTCGATGACGCCTGCCTTACTCCCATCCGGCCATTGAAGCCTAAAGAGATCAAGGCGATCCGGGAGAGAGAACACGTCAGCCAAACTGTTTTCGCCAACTATCTGAACGTGACCAGCAGTCTGGTCAGCAAGTGGGAGCGGGGCGAGAAGCGGCCGTCCGGGGCCTCGCTCAAGCTGCTATCGCTGGTCGAGAAGAAAGGGCTTGACTCCGTTGCGTAGCCGCTCGCGCGGAGCTGTCGTCCGAAAATGGTTCGGCAGGTTCCCCCAACCCTGACGGGTGGGGCTGGATTGCGGCGAGATTATCCCCGCCAATAAATTCCCAAATCTCGTCGAGGTGAAGGCGGGCTTCCGGGTGGAAGTCGTATCCAGTCATCAACTGGACTGGGAACGACGCGCGGCGGCGCTCTTCTCGCGGAAGTACGCTTCCACCTCGTCGCCGGGGATCGGCTTCACCCTACCGCTCTTCAGGTCGTCATAGCAGCTGTTGAGCATCTCGCGTATTTGCGCCACCTCGTCGAAATATCCAGCTAACGCATCTTGCAACACCTCATGGGGCTCCTGTCCGCTTTGCGCGGCGAGGTCGTTGAGCTTCTTTTCGACTTCAGGGGTGAAATGAACTTCCATCACTATCAGCGTACGGAAAAAACTCGCGCGGAGCAAGCTGCACGAAACGGGATAGTGCGCGATATAGAAGGAAGTTTAGCGTACCGCTCCTGATCGTTCAGGCAACGCCGGGGCTTCGCGTCCGTCGAGCGGCAGCCGTGGGAGTAGCGGAGGCAAAGGTCGCCAATAGAGTTTGGCACTGGATTTTTTTCGAGTTCGTGATTTTCTTCTTCCCTCGTGCGGCCCGGTGGGCATCTCCGCCGGGCCCCTTTTTTTTGGCTAGTGAATTGTTATCCCCGCTCTCACGGGACTTGGTGGTCACGCTCGATCGCATCTTAGGCCGATCTCTCATGCCCGCCAAACGCGGTCGCAAGCTCCACTCACTGGTCGCGCAAGTGAGCGGCATTTGAGCGAAAGGGTAGCCTGTCCCCGTTTTACTTCCGCCCATCGATTGGGGAAAAGAGACCATCGGCGACCGCCTGGCGCGCCTGCGCAAGGAGCGCGGCTACACACAGATCGAGCTGGCTGAAAAGATTGGGATTCTACAAACGCTGGTGACCGACTACGAAACCGATCGCCTGCGCCTGACCGCGGAGATGGCCGTGCGCTTCGCCCTGGCGCTGGAGGTAACGCTCGATGAGCTGCTGCACCCGCGCGCCCGCAGCGCTTCCGGAAGGAAGCCGAGCCGCAAGGTCCTGCGCCGCCTGGAGCTGATCGAGTCGCTGCCGGTCCATCAGCAGCAGACCGTACTCAAGACTATCGACACCATGCTTCGAGGGCTGAGAAGCGCGAGCTAGACGGTGTTTGTGGATTGGAGGAAGGGGTTGCTGTCCCCGGTTTCGTCCGTACCGGATAGTCTCGTCAGCCGTCGCGGGTCAGAAAAGTCATGACGGAGTGATCAGTTCGGAGGAAGGGGTTGTTTCCCCGGTTTTCGGTTTCTTGATCGCTATCTGCGAGTCAACTTCATTGTCGTAACTTCCGGACCCGACGGAATCAGAAACGGTCTCTTGAGGGCGAACGACACTCTCCAAATCGGAATGACCAGAAACGGCCAAATCATTAAACTGAAGCAAAACAACAAGAAGCCCCCGAACCCTGCGCCACGGGCAAGGAGGTAGCCAGTGGCAAGAGCTATGAGCCTAATCACCAGTTCATACGTTCCACTGACCTTCAAACTCTGGTCGCAGATGGTGCATTTAAACGACCCACGAAGCGTGATGATTTCAGCCGGGACCTCGCCGCCACAAAGGGGACATTCCCCACCCCGTCGATAGAACATTTGGATCCTCACATTCCAATTCCCGGCTTCCACACTCCTAGCTTCGCCATTTCCGGATTTTCTGGAAGGCAACAATCACCAGTTCGCCATCGAGTTACAGGCGCTCTGAACAGCACTCCCGATTTTTTGAATGCCATTTCCAATTCCAACCGCTAAGCTCGCTGGCAGCCTGCGCAGCCAGCTCATAGCTGCTGTTGTAGGTACGCCGTATGTCTCAGCGGTCGCGACGACCGCGGTCCCATTTACGGTCGCACCAGCAGCCGCGCCAGCAGATGCGGCATAAAAAAAGATAATTGTGCATGGATTTTGGAGGGGAGCGCTGGTGTTGTATACCCCGACGAGTACTTGCTGCCCGTTCCCCAGCCATCCGTAGATTGGAACATCGCAGGTGCCGTTGCCCATCAGGACCTGCCCTGCCGGGCAACTGGAGCTATCAAAAGTGATCGTTATTGTTTGGCCATTGGCGTTCACGTTTACTGTGGTCGGGATGTTCGGATCTCCGATGATGGGATTTCCTTCCGGATCGTACCCGACAATTTGGCTGCTGGAATAGTTGACGCTACCGCTGCCGGAGCCCCCACCACCACCGCCACCACCGCCACTCTGGTAACACAGCACATCCGGATCGTCGCAATTCGGGTCGTAGCCTTCGTCGCAATCGTCGTCCGTGCAGTCGACCTCCAATCCTTTTCTATCCGTGTCGTTGGAAAACAGGGACAGACGAGCATTTCTCATATTTCCCCCCGGTCTGCAGAGGCTTCACGCGCGATTTCCTTCTTCGGCCGCCCTGGACTTCCTCGCTTCAGCCGACGCCCCAAATAAGTCTCCAATCGTCCGACAAATTCGTCAGGCCCCAGCGGGCGGCCTCCGAAGGTCGCTTCACGGATGGAGGGTCCCGCTTCAGTCCCCCCGCTCAAAACCGCGGCCCATTCCTCCGCCGTCCAACAGAGCCGCCAGTCCTCCAACGACACAACGCCGTACGCATCCGATCCGCCCAGGTGCACCGCCGCGCTACTCCAACGGTAATCGACCGCTTCCACAGCCAAGCCCGCTCGGACTGGATTCAGTTCAACATAGCGCATCACTGCGGCCAGGTGCTCCGGCGCCACCGGGCACGAATAGTACCGGCTCTGCCACAGATGTCCGCTACCGCGCTCCAGCGCGTGCCGGTATTGCGAATAGCGCATCTGAACTTGCCGCAACAGTCTTGCGAGCGACTCGGCCCGGCCTGGAAGCAGGATCAAATGAACGTGATTGGTCATCAGACAATAGCCGAGCACGTCGACTGAATGGAGCGTCGCGTATTGCTTCACCAGCCCAAGGTAGACGTCGCGATCGACGGCCGTGAAGAATACGTCGCGGCGCTCATTTCCTCGCTGCGTCACGTGATGAGGGCACTGCGGCACAACCACCCGGGCAAATCGCGGCACATTGGATATGTGGGAATCCGTACAAAGAGTTCTCCAGAAATCCGAGAAATGCTCGTCTGTCCCTGTTTTCCGCTATGACAACGCCAAGGCCGAGAGTTTCATGAAGACGCTGAAGTGCGAGGAGGTGTATCTGCAAAACTATCGCGACCGCGAGGAAGCGCGCACTGGTATCGCGCACTTCATCGATGAAGTGTACAACCGCAAGCGACTGCACTCGGCGCTGGGCTACTTGTCGCCGGCTGCGTTTGAAGCCAACACCAAGGAGGCGGCCGCGCCGCAGCTTTCTCTATGAGTTTTCTGAGGCATGAGGAAATCTTTCCATCCGATGGAGGCGCCGGCTTTGCGGCCAACGCCTCCGCTCATCGTCTGGATGAGTTTCCGGCGGGTTATTCCTTGGCGGGTTGCTCTCCAGCATGGCCCGCCTCCGCTTCACCCGCCAACAGGAGTGTACAATCGTCGTGTCTTGCTGGGAATCGAAAACCAGCCAACTGTAACCCGTCCCTATTTTCGTTGTCTCAGAGTAAGGGTTCACTCCAGTCTGTCCCTGTTTTCCCTCTCCTTCGTTCTCTCTTTGCTCCTAATCAGAGTGATCACACGCTTTGAGCGCCGGGAAGTTGGATGCGGTCGGCATGAAGGCCCGGTAGTCCGGAATCCAGTAGAATCCGCGATCATCAATCCCCTCGAATTGGAACAGATAGATTACGGCAGTGGCGTGGTCCTCGATCCTTTCCACGACCATCTGGGCCGGAGCCCCTGACAGTGGATTCCGGCCGTGGAGTACGTTAGAGATCAGCCCCAGCGGCTCGGCGAACGCGACGTATTGGGAGTCGGGAGACCAAAGGACGCTCGTTTGGATCTTTCTGCGCCCGATGAGGGCTGTCGTCTCGAACGTCGCCGCGTCAAGCGTCACGGCGTCTCCGTTTTCCAATCGGAGCGCGATCCATTTTCCGTTCGGCGACCAGGTTGGACTCTGCCCGGCTGCCAACGGGCGAGAGGACCCTGAGCTTGTGTTGTATATGTAGATACGACTCTTGTAGTCATACACGAATTGAGTCCCATCAGGAGAGAAACTGATCGATGTTACTCGATCTGGTCCGGACAAGGGTAGCACCAGCTTCATCGTATTCGTCGTCAGGTCTACATATTGTAGCCCTACGATCGAGCGTACATGGTTTTTCGGCATGGCGAGAAAGCCTGTCGCCTGAGACCTGTACGTGCCATCAAATGCGACGTGTTTGCCGTCCGAAGACACCGCCATCGCTTGAACGTTAACAACGTTTCCGGGTAGCTGCCTCGATCCCGGTTCATCAAGCATTTCTACGGTAACGGGTGCGGGGCAGGCTGAAAACTCTTTCCCCGGCCACCTGTGGATATCCCATACGACTGTTCTTCCGTCGCCTGAGAACCACGCATTCGAGATCTCCCTAGGATTGGGGACATCTTGCACCTGACCGTCGAACGAGAGCGTGTACATCCAATTGCTTTGGATGCGAATGAGCGCGAGACCCTCTTGCTCGCGTCGACGTTTCAGCTCCTGCAGAAGATCGCCTTGCGGAGTCTGGCAGGCGAGGTTGAGGCTTAAAAACCCTCCCCAGGCTAACGTGACCAGGGGAAGGGCCCTCCGGTTGCCTGCCTGGAACAGGTTTCGCAGCTTAGAACGCGGTAAAACGGTCATTGCGTATTTCCTCCTTGCAGTGCCGACGGTGCGTCTCACGGGTTCGGCGATCAATGTATCAGCCAGTTCCAGCCCCACGAACCAAGCGGTGCGGAGTAGGTTGTGCCCTCGCCGATCGCATCCAAGAGCCAGTGCATGAATGAATTGCTATTCGGCCCCAAGACGCCGTAGTTAGGCGGGTTGGACATGAAGGCCTGCGCGGCGTTCTCCGCCAGCTGAATGTCATCACACGGAATTTCAAACGTGCCATCGTCGATGCTGGTGCTAGGATTGTTGCCGTACCCATATTTCCCTCCATTCAATCCTAATGTGACGACCTCATCCGTGAGCTTCTTTCCCTGGTGAAGTCCGTCGATGGTGACTGTGCTGCTGGAATTACCTACAGTCTCGGTGAGGACTAGGTATGAATGGGTTGCGAAGGTTCCAAGGATGCTCCAAATGCCAGTAAGTCCGCGAGTATACATCGTCATAGTGCAGGTGGGATCGGAGTTGTCGTCCCCATCGTTGCCGTCGTCCACGCAATTATTCGACGTGGTGCTGAAATATTGGCCGACGGGACACGCGCCATTTCCTCCTCCGCCGTCTCCGCCTCCGCATGGGCCGCTGAGGGACGCATCTGTCATCCAATCCACCCCGCAGGTCCCGTCGTCACTTTCATCGTCGTCATCACCGACTCCATAGTACTCAAGCCCCCTGTGATCGACTCGGTTGACGGGATCGCCGCCGACGTAAGCGTACCGGTTCCAGCTTCCTGGGTTCCTTGGGTTATTGGCGCCTTTCGCCTTCGCCATGTAAGGATCAGGCGTCAGAAACCGCCCCGTTCCAGGATTGTGAAAACGCTGGTCGGCGTAGTCCAAGCCCGTTTCCGCATCCCGGAAGTAGCCGGTGAACTTCTCGGTCCCGTTGGTGGTTGCCGAGGGTTTCTCCTGGCCGTAGGGATAGTATTTGCCGACCGAGCCCAGCCGATCCGCCGCAACATAACCGTACGCGGTTGAGTTCTTGATCAGCTTGCGGCCGAAATAATAGTTGGTCCCAGTCTGCGTCGCCGTGAGTGTCCCCGCAAAGCACCACTCCCAATACTGTGGATAGCAAGGCATGTTCACACTGCCGACCGTTAGTCCGTAGGTCGCGAGCTTCTGTCCCGTTATACTCCAGAAGGTGACCCACTCCGTCGTCAGCCCGGAATTCGGATCGGTCACGCTACTCCACACCCGTTTGTTGCCCGGCGCGTAGCCGTAGGAGATGTTCCCATAGCCGACGGATACCAGTCGATTCGACACGTCATAGGTAGCGGGGAGGTTCGTGCCAGAAATATTAATATAACTGGCGTTGCCGTTGGCGTCGGTTGAGCCGACGGCGTTGGTCGACGGATTCGGCGAGGCGGAATAGGACGGGGCCGAACCGTAGGTCACGGTTTGGCCGGTCAAATTTCCGAATCCATCGTAGCTGTAGCTTTGGCCCCAGGCGTAGCTGGTCGCTGTGGCGGTCGCCAGACGGTTCAGCGCGTCGTAGCTGTAAACCACCTGCTCCGCGCTGACGTTGTCGGTCTGCGAAGCAATCTTGCCGTTATTGTTCGACGATGGATAGTTGTAGCTGAAATTGATCGCGCCGTTGTAGACCTGCTTCAACTGCCGCATGGAATTGTAGGTTCGCGTCTCGTTGACGTTGCCGCTCATCGTCAGCATTTCATTCCCCGGACCGTAGGTCGCGCCGCTGATGATGGGGCTTGAGGTCGCTAAATCCATCACCGTGCTCCACCGGCCCATCGTGTCCACAGCATATCCCAGATCCGAAGGTAAAACGGGGACAGGCTACCCTTTCGCTAATTGTTTTGAAACGGACCGGCGAAATCGGCGAGCTGGCTTGACGCACATTAATGTAGCCAACGATTGGCGGCCCCACATCAACGGCCGCGTCTCGAAGAAGTGTCGGCACGAGTGTCGACACGGCACGCGTTGTTGGGATGATGAGGTCCAGATCATTTAGGCCGTTCCCTTGGCGCAAGCGCAGCTTGGTCGCAGCTCGGAAAAAGGGTAACGTGATGAGCAAGAAGCATATGGGTTCAAGCATTGACGATTTCCTCAAGGAAGAGGGCATCTTTGAGGAAGCGCAGGCACAGGCAATCAAGAGGTGGTCGCATGGCAACTCGCGGAGGCAATGAAGAAGCAGAAGATCTCCAAGAACAAGATGGCCGCGATGCTCAAGACGAGCCGCACCCAGGTTGATCGCCTGCTTGATCCCAAAAAACGACATCACGCTTTCCAGCCTTCAGCGGGCGGCGGCGATGGTCGGGCGTCGTGTTTCGATTGAGTTGGTTTAGGGTGGGCGCGGAAGCTCGTCGCGGTCGAGAGCAATGGGCGGGGCGCGGTGGCGTTGGGCGTCGCATTTAAGCGGTTAGCGCTTATGGAATAATGTTTTTGTGGACAACGAACTGAAGCAACACCTGGAAGCGATGGAAGCCCGACTCAATGCTCGGTTCGATACCTGTGCTTCAAGGGACGATCTGGAGCAAGTGGAAACCGCGCTGCTCACCGAGTTCCATAAGTGGGCATCGCCTGCCGAACTGCGAGCGAAAAGCAACGCGCTGGCGACTCGCGCGTTGGATCAGGAATTCGAGTTGCTGAAAGAGCGAGTCGAGAAGTTGGAAGGGAAAAAGGCGTCATAAAGCCTGGCGGGCGGGGCTCAAGCGCTCCATTCTGTCGCGCCTCAAAGAAGCCGGCTTGAAAGTCCGGCTCGCCGGCAGGACTACCGGCCCCACATCAAGTGCCGCCTGAAAGGCGGCTGCAGCCATGATTGGCTGCCCCACATCAAAGGTCGCGGCTCGGAGGAACACACGCGCGCCCTGACGGGCGCGCCTCAATCGGCCAGGGCATGGCCCTGCCCCACGTTGGTATACTGGCTGGTCACGCATGACCTGGGAGGCTTTTCATGAGCATTAAGAATTGTGTGATGGTGGCCGCGATCGCCACGACCCCCATGTTCGCCTGGCAGGCGACTGGATCGCCTGCCCCACCGGCGCAGGGTGAATTGACGCGGGCGCAGCAGAGGGCTAAGGCGAAAGCCCAGAACGTTCCGGAAATCCCTTACGAAGCGGTGCCCGGATTCATCAAGATGCCGCCCAACGTATATCTGGGCGAAGGCATCGGCGTCGCGACCAATTCGAAGGGCCACGTATTCACGTACACGCGCAGCCAGGACACGCGGCTGTTCGAGTTCGACCAGACCGGCAAGTTCCTGCGCGAAATCGGCCAGGGATTGTACGGGTTCCAGTTCGCGCATGCGGTGCGCGTCGACGCGCAGGACAACATCTGGGCGGTGGACGAGGGCACCAACATGGTGATCAAGTTCAACCCGCAGGGCAAGGTGGTGATGGTGCTGGGAAGACGCCCGGAAGCGGTGGAAGGCGTGCTGGTGGGGGGCGGATTCGGCGGACCGGTGCCGCCGCCCGAGCCTTACGTCTTCAATCGGCCGACCGATGTCGCCTGGGACGCGGCGGGCGATATTTTCGTGTCGGACGGCTACGGCAATTCGCGCGTCGTCAAATACGACAAGAACGGCCGCTACATTTCGTCGGTGGGAACGCGAGGGTCGGAACCCGGGCAGCTCAACCTGCCGCACACGCTGGCCGCCGACGCCAAGGGCAACATTTACGTGGGCGACCGCAGCAATAGCCGCGTGCAGGTGTTCGACAACGACCTGAAGTTCAAGGCGATCTACGATCAGGTGGGCGCGCCGTGGGCGGTGTGCATCTCGCCGGGGCCGCATCAGTATTTGTATGTTTCGAATTCCTTTCCCGACAGCAACCCCGCCGAACTGGCCAATGTCACGGGCGAGATTTACAAAATGGAGCTGGACGGAACGATTCTTGGCAAGTTCGGAAAAGCCGGGAAACAGGTGGGTGAATTCAGCACCGTGCATGAGCTGGATTGCCACAGTGAAAACGAGCTGATGACGGCCGAGATCACCATGTGGCGCGTGCAGAAGATCATCCTGCATCCGGCGAAGAAGTAGGGAGGCGAATTCCATGAAACATTTGAAACATTGGAAACAGTCCACTGGAGTATTCTTAACCGTGCTGAGCGCGGCATTCGCGGTGACGGCGAGCGCGCAGCCCGAGATTCCATTCGAATCGGTCCCGAATTTTCTGAAGACTCCGGACAATCTTTATCTGGGCGAAGCGGCGGGCGTCGCCACCACTTCCAAGGGACACCTGTGGGTGTTCACGCGCACCGGCAATGCGTATGCGACCATCGGCACGTCGCGCACGTTCACGCACGGCGGCGCGCGGTTGCTGGAGTTCGACCAGAACGGCGCATACGTGCGCGAGATCGGGCAGGGCCTGTACGGATTTTTGTGGGCGGAATCGGTGAAGGTTGATCCGCAGGACAACATCTGGGTGGTGGATCGCGGGGCGAGCCTGGTGATCAAGTTCGATCCGGAGGGGCGGGTCGCGATGGTGATGGGGAGGAAGCCGGAAGCGATCACGGTGGGCGCGCCGGGTCGCGGAGCAGGGGCTGGAGGCGCTGGGGGCGGTCTTGCAGGGCGCGGGGCGGAAGCGGGCGCGGGACGCGGAAACGACGCGGCGGCAGCGGGACGAGGCGCGGGCGGCGGCGGTCGCGGCGGCGGAGCGCCGGGAGCGGGCCAGCCAGGCGATCTTTTCGGTCAACCGACGGATGTCGCCTGGGACGCCGCGGGAGATATTTTCGTCGCGGACGGGTATCGCAATTCGCGCATCGCCAAGTACGATAAGAACGGGCGCTGGATCAAATCGTGGGGTTCCAAAGGCACGGATCCGGGGCAGTTCGATGTTCCGCATTCGATCGCGGTGGATGCGCAGGGCAACGTGTACGTCGCCGAACTGGGCAACAAGCGGATTCAGGTTTTCGATAACGACGGCACGCCGAAGAAGCAGTTGACCGGCGTGGGGACGCCGCGTGCGATTTGCATTTCGCCGGGCGCGCATCCGTACTTGTACAGTTCCAATTCGAACGATCCGAATTCGATGGATAACGGCGAGATTTACAAGATGGAGCTGGATGGAACGGTGGTGGGGAAGTTTGGTCGCGCGGGGAAGGTGATGAAGGAATTCGGCACGGTGAATGAGATCGATTGCCGGAAGTCGAATGAGCTGATCGTGGGTGAGTTGACGAATTGGCGGGTGCAGAAGCTGACGCTGAGGTAGTCTGAATCGCGCACAATGGCACGAGCGGCCTGTGCGCTTGCGACCAAGTCGATCGAGGATTGACCGCCGCTCCCTGGCGGTCGCGGTTCCGAAGAAATGTCGACATGAATGTCGACACAGCACGCTAAAGCGGTGCGCCAAAGGTTTGGCGGCCCATATCAAGGGTCGCGTCGTTAAGCCGGAACGCGAGCCTTACGGCTGCGCCTCAAGAAACAAGGACGGCAACCATAAGCCAACCCGGTTCGTCTGCTATTCTAGGCATAGGGAGCGCGAGGCGCGCCCGATGAACACGTCGAAGGTCGCGGCGCAGTCCCGCGCGGCTTAGAAGCAGAGAGGGTGGTTTTTGGCCTTATGAACCGTCGTTTTCAATTCGCGGTGGTGGTTTCCTCGACCTGCCTGGTGGGCTTGCTCCTTTTAGGCGCGGTCCGCGGACACAGCGCCGCAGCCGCCGATAATCCGTCCGACAGTCCTTATAATCACCTGCGGGTTTACAGCGAAGTGCTTTCGCGCATCAAGATGGAGTACGTGGAAGAGCCGGACATGAAAGCCGTCACGGCGGGCGCGATCAACGGGATGCTGGAATCGCTGGACCCCTACGCGAGCTATCTGAATGCGGAGCAGTACAAGCAGTATCTGAAATCCAAGGAAAGCGTGAAGGCGGATGTCGGGCTGGGGCTTTCGCGGCGATTCGGGTATCTGACGGTGGTGGACGCGCTGCCTGGTTCGGCCGCGGCCAAGGCGGGCCTGGGAACCGGCGACGTGATTGAATCAATCAACAATATTTCGTCGCGCGATATGCCGCTGGCGTTTTCGGAAATGCTGCTGCAGGGCGACGCGGGGAGCACGATTGAGATCAGCGTATTGCGTACGCGGCGGTCCGAGCCGCAGAACGTCACGCTGACGCGGGCGATGCTGGTTTATCCGCCGATCACCTCGCGCCTGGTGACGGATCAGGGCTCCGACGCGATCGGCGTCATCTCGACGGAATCGCTGGGGCGCGGACGCGCGAAGGAAATCGCGGCGAAGGTCGCCGATCTCCAGAAACAGGGCGCCAAGCGATTCATTTTGGATCTTCGGCACTGCTCGACCGGCGATCTTGCGGAAGGCGTGGCGCTGGCGAATGTGTTTATCGACAAGGGCCTGATCACGTATTCGCAGGGGCAGAAAATCGCGCGCCAGGATTTCCAGGCGGACGCGGCGAAGGCAGTTACTAAAGCACCCCTGGTTCTGATTGTGCATCGGGGAACAGCCGGGCCGGCGGAGATCGCGGCGGCGGCGCTGCTGGATTCCAAACGCGCCGATGTCGTGGGCGAGCGTAGTTTCGGCGACGCGGCCGTGCGTAAAGCCATCACCATGGACGACGGAGCCGCTGTGATTCTTTCGGTGGCGAAGTATTATTCGCCTTCCGGCAAGGCCATTCAGGATACCGGCGTCACGCCCAACATCCTGCAAGGCGATACGGAAGCGGCCCAGACGCCGGATTCGGACGATGACACCACGCCCGATGCGGATGCGCCGAAGGCGACGACCGGTCCCGACCTGATGATGAAGCAGGCGATCGCGACCGTTACCAAGAAATAAGCGGATGCCCATTTACGAGTACCGCTGCTCGAAATGCGGCAAAACTTTTGAGAAGATTCAGAAGTTTGTCGACGCGCCCGTCGAGATCCACGAGGAATGCGGCGGGCCGGTGGAACGCCTGATCTCGACGTCGGCGCTTCAGTTCAAAGGCAGCGGCTTCTACATCACGGACTACAAGGGTGCGTCCAAGGGCAGCGAATCGAAATCGGAGCACTCCGGGCACGACGGCGGCGGCGAGTCGAAGGCGGATTCCAAAAGCGAAGGAAAGTCCGAATCCAAATCCGAAGGCAAGTCCGAGTCGAAGGCTGAGTCGAAATCCGAGTCCAAGTCGGAATCAAGATCGAGCGAGAGCCAGAGTTCGAAATCGAGTGGATCGGGGGATTCGAAGTCCAGCGAGTCTCAGAGTTCGAAGTCGTCCAAGCCGGCCCCGGCGACGAAAACGGATTGACAGAGCCCCACTCTCACGGCTTGAACAATCCCCCACCCTAACGGCGAGAAGAATCCCTCACCCTGACGGCGAGAAGAATCCCCCACCCTGACGGCGAGAAGAATCCCCCACCCTGACGGCGAGAAGAATCCCCCACCCTGACGGCGAGGAGAATCCCCCACCCTGACGGGTGGGGCTGGAGCCATTTAGCGCTGCCGAGTGGAGTCTACGTACTCCGCGCCGGGCGGCGGCGTGAATCGGAACAGCGCGTCGCTCAGCGGCGGATTCTTCTTCTCCCCTTCAAACGTAAATTCCGTGACCGAGCCTTCCTGCCCTTTCACCGCCAGGTAGTGAATCACCGAGTCCGGCGAAACCAGGAAGGTGACTTCGGTGTAGGGCAGCTTGTCGGATTTTGGGATGGCGGTGATGAACAGGTTGCCGCGATCGTCCGACTGCGGGTGGAACTCGCGGAAGTCGTCATGAAAATTGAGGCGGCCGAGCAGGAACGCGAGCGGAGCGCGCATGTCCTCGGTCTCCTTGAAGTTGATCCGCTCGGCGCGATTCTCGCTGGGGATGTAGGAATAAATGTACTTGCCGTCGGAGACGTACAACTTTCCCGCGGGTGTCGAATACTGCCAGCGCATGCGGCCGGGCTTGCGCAGGTAGAGGTCGCCTTTTTCGGTTCGCTTGTGGCCCTGCATGGTGAAACTCTCGGCGAAAGAGACCTGGAGCGTCTGGGTGCGGTTGTAATGCTCCTCGACGCCCTTGAGGATTTTGGAAAGATCGGCGGCGTCCTCAAATGGCGCGCCGCGCAGACTAAGGCGCGAGTTGTTCCATGTTCCAGGACCCATTCCGAAGCCGGCGATAGCGCAGGCGATCGTGAAGGCGATGCTCGCCTTGCTGCCAGAATTCGATTTCCGTGGGACGAACAAGATAGCCTCCCCAATGTTTTGGACGCGGCGGGGCAGCGCCGGGATACTGGGCCTTCAATTTCGCAAGTTTCCGTTCGAGCGCGGCCCGGGATTCGATGACGGAGCTTTGCGGCGAAACGGCGGCGCTGAATCGGCTGCCAGCGGGACGGGAGTTGAAGTACTCATCGGATTCAGCAGCGCTTAGTTTCGATACGCGGCCCGTGATGCGCACCTGCCGGTCAAGCGCGGGCCAATACAGCACCAGCGCCGCGCGAGGATTCGCCGCCAGCTCGCGCCCTTTGCGGCTGAGATAGTTGGTGTAGAAGACGAAGCCGCGCTGGTCGATGCCTTTGAGCAGCACCACGCGCGCGGAGGGGTGGCCCTTGGCCGTGGCGGTGGCGAGCGTCATGGCGGTGGGCTCTTTGACGCCGGCGTCGCGCGCGAGGTCGAGCCATTGCCGGAATTGGCGGATGGGATCTGGCACGGTGGTCTTAGATCGCAATCTCCAGTTTAGGGCTTAAGTGCATCGTCCCGAAAGTCCTTGAGACAACCTAATGCCCCTGGCGCACGCTTCAGCGTGCCGCTGTCGGCCTCATCCGACAGTCTTAAAAGGGAATCACCTCATCGGCGACGCCGGCGAACTGAAGTTCGCCGCTGCACGCATTTTTAAAACGCGCACAACGGCACGATCGGCCTGTGCGCTTAAAAAGCGTGCGCCACGAAAAACGGAACATGGGGTGTAATCTAGAGGTGTTATGACCGACGAAGAACTCAAGAAGAAACTGACGCCCGAACAGTATTACGTGACGCGGCAAAAAGGCACGGAGCCTCCGTTCAGCGGGAAGTATTGCGACCTGCACGACGACGGCACGTATCATTGCGTGTGCTGCGGCGCCAAGCTGTTCAGCTCCGGGACCAAGTTCGAATCCGGTTCGGGATGGCCCAGCTTCTATGCGCCGATGGATGAGAAGAACCTGCGGGTGATCGAGGACGTGAGCCATGGGATGCGCAGGACCGAGGTCGAATGCGCGGCGTGCGGAGCGCACCTGGGGCACGTGTTTCCGGATGGTCCCAAGCCGACGGGATTGCGGTACTGCATGAACTCGGCGTCGTTGGATTTCGAGAAGAGCTAGGGCAGTCTTGTGGGGCAGCCAATTGTGGCTGCGGTCGGCTTTTTAGCCGACGTGCCGATTATCCCGCCGAACCCCGCCTGAAAGGCGGCGGCAGCCATAATTGGCTGCCCCACAAAAAACAAGGCGGCCGGTTTCCCGACCGCCTCGTCATTCAAGACTTCAGAAACGAAGAGCGCGCTGTCGCGCCTTTTTTATAACCGCTCCCTTTGGTCGCGGCTCAGAACGTGAACCTGCCCGTGAGCACCATCAGGCGGCCGGAAACCGAAGCGCCCTGGCCGGTGCCGTAAATGCTGGTGGGCGGTCCAAGAGTGGTCGTGATGGCGCCGAAGGAGCCTGAGGACAGCGACCCCGACGGGTTGGCGAAATTCGCATGGTTGAGCACATTGTACGCTTGCATTCCCAGCGTGAGCACCATCCGCTCTTTGATCCGGACGTCCCGCGAAAGCTGAGCGTCGATATCGAAGTAACCCGGTCCACGGAAGCTGTCCGGCGCGGTGTTGCCCCAGTTGGTCTGGACGGGAGTTGCGACGCCGGAAGTAGTGCTGTACGTCTGAAACTCGGACGTACTCAGGCAGGCGGCGTTCACCGCAACTTTTCCGCAGTTGGCATTGACGGCGCTGGAGCTCAGCAGGTCAGCCAGTGGGGTGAGGACGCCACCGGCCGAGTTTACCTGGGATGGAATCTTGCTGTCGGTCACGCTGAAGGGCGCGCCGCTATACAGGTAAACCTTGCTGCTCAGAATCCAGCCCTTGATCGCCTGGTTCGCCACTTTGTTTTCGAGCTTGTACGGCTGCACCCAAACGAAGTCGCCAGCCATCTGGTGCCGGTTATCGAAGCCCAGGTTGCCGTAACTATTGCTTAAGTTGAACGGATTCTCATAAGCAACGGTCCCGAGCGTGTGGCTCCAGGTGTAATGGAGCTGGGCCGTCAACCCGTAGGTGAAGGTGTGCTTGTACTGGATGGTGAGGCCGTTGTAATTGCTGACGCCGTTGTTGTAATACTGGGTCACGGTGACGAAACGCGGGTCGGGGGCAGCCGTAGGCAGGCCGGCATAACCGCCGCCGTAGCGAGTGATGCCGGAGGCCCCGGTGAACATGTTGTCGTTTACGGTTTCGGCCAAATCGTAGCCGTGATTGCCGACATAGCTCAAGATGAACAAGTTGTGGGCGGTGATGGAATGCTGAATCTCAAAGCTCCACTCGAGGTCATGGGGCGCCAGATAAGTGGACGGTCCCGAGGTTATGCTGGGCGTGCTGAAAGTGGCGGGCTTCACCGCGGTCTGGATCTGCGCCAGGGTCGAGCCGGCTGAAAAACCGTTAAAGAACGCAGTAGCCGACTGCTGCGCGGAGGTGGCCGAACTGGTGGGGTCGGTGGCCAGTCCGACATTACCGAAGTTCAACCCGCCCGGGGCGAACTTGTTGGGGATTTGGTTGGCGAACGTGCCAGCCAAGCCGTCGGTGTAGTTGGTGGAGAACAGCCCGATGCCGCCGCGGATCACGGTCTTGTCGTTATTGAAGGGCTTCCAGGCAATGCCCAAGCGGGGCTGCACGAGCATGGCCTCCGCGTTGTAGAAGAGGCTACTCTTTTTCTCGATGGTGGCGTTATAGGGGACGCTCAGGCCACCCTGATAGCTCGACGAATCGAACGGCACGTTAGTGAGCACAAAGCAGTTCTCGACGCAGGAGGGGTTGAGATCTTTCTCAAGGCGCAGACCGAAGTTGACTTTGAGGTTCTTGCTCACAGCCCATTCATCGGAGACATAAAGATCCACCGCCGGTATGCGGAAATGCAGCCCGCCATACAGCGGATAGGACTGGGTGAAACTGCTACCCAGGCCGGTTCCGGAGAAGTTCAACTTTCCGCTTGCGAAATCCGCCATGTCGCTCAGGTTGTAGCTGCCGATGAAGGCGTTCTGAGCGATGCTCGAGTAGGTGTACCGATCGTAGCGAATGTCGGCGCCGCCTTTGATGGTGTGGCGGCCCTTGGTCCAGGCCAAGTCGTCTTTAATCTGACCATGGCCGACATTACGGCCGACGGGGAACCCATAGGGATACGTCGCGCCACCGATGGTGGGAAAGCCGCCGCCATTGGCGCCGCCATCGTTGATCTGGATCGCCTCCGGCATCAGGGCAGTGGTCTGAGCGAAATTCGCCACGCCGAACAGGGCGGAATACCATAACACCGACCCGACGAAATTGTTCACAAGGGTGGGGGTGATCACGTAGGTGTGGGTGATGCTTCCCTGCCACGACGGCTGGTTGCTGAGGGCATTGTACGCGGGGTTGACCGCGCTGGCGCCGGTGGCCTGAAGGCCATGATCGGCTTCGACGCGCATGGACAACTTCTGCGCGTTGGAGATGTTGTAATCCCCGCGAATGGTGTACTGCCGCTCCGTATTGAGTTGGTTGGCGTTGATGCCCACGGCCAGCGCGCAGGGGACGTTGACGCCGAACGTTCCACCGGTCGTAGCGGTGCCCGTAAAGGTTCCCGTACCGCAGCCAAGGTGGTTATGGCTATCCTGCAACAATCCGCTGCCGTTGGTCACCGGAACCGCGCGGCCGAGTGAGGGAGAAGCGTTGATCAGCGTGAACGCGTCGTTATACAAAGGTAGCGAGGCTGCGGGCACATGGGCCAGCGTGTAGGCCTCGAGCTGGGGCGAAGGCAGCGAAACTACGCCCGACGCAGGCAGCACGTAGCGCAGGCTTTCGTCGTCATAGAAGAAAAAGAACTTGTTCTTGATGACGGGTCCACCGATTCTGCCTCCAAACTGGTGCGCGTCGGATCTGGGCCGCGGTGTGCCGGTGGCGTTGGCGAAGAAGGCGTTCGCATTGAGCTCCTCCCAATTAAAGTTATAAAAGACATTCCCGTGAAACTGGTTGGTTCCGGAGAACCCGATCAGGTTGACCTGGCCTCCGGCCATGCGCCCGTACTCAGCGCCATAGGCGTTGAGCACCACAGCCGCTTCCGCCACTCCATTTTGGCCGAGCAGGTTATTGCTGGCGCCGGAGTTGTTGATGTTGTTGGCAGGGTCATTCTGGTCCATGCCGTTGAGCGTGTAAAGGATGGACGCTCCGGGAATGCCGTTGGCATTCATGTTGCTGGAGCCGCCCGCCACGTTGACGCGGATGCCCGGCACGGTCATGGCCAGCGTGGTGAGATCGCCGCCCGCCATGGGAAGATTCACAACCTGCGCCTGGTTAAAGTTCGTCTCCAGGTTGGCATTCTCGGTCTGCACGATGGCGGCTTCCGAGGTCACCTCGATGATGGTGTTGGTTCCCTGCGGGTTCATGGTGATGTTCACTTCTTGCGCCTGACCGACGAGGAGGGTCAATCTCACGTTGTTGGACTTCAGCCCCGGCGTGCTGGCCGAGACAATGAAATCGCCCGGGGTCAAGAGCGGGAAGCGATACTGGCCCTGGGGATTCGCCGTGTCGGTTCGGGTTTCACCCGTATCGACGGATTTGAGCGCAACCTTCGCGCCCGGCACGACCGCGCCGGAAGTATCGGTAACCACGCCGACAATGTCACCGGTGGTGACGGTCTGGCTAAAGGCCGGCGGCGTCGCGAGGAACACGACGGCTAGAAACAATACCGCAAAAAAAGTGATGCGTGAACGAGTCATGGAAACAGACCTCCCCAAAATGTCTGGACTTCACCCCGGCCCTGGAAATTGGGCCTCATGGATCCTACGTGGACCTTTAAAGATTGCTTTGCCCCAAACGGTACCAGCCCAACGCTGGAACCTCACAACTCTAACCGTTTCGGAAATTATAACACCGTGCGGACGGCTTGTAAACGTACCGCGATAGTTTGGAAACGCCGGAGTAACGCAACCCACACATTCTATTCATAAAACTCGCGTCAAAAAGTAGTCTCCTTGGGGCAAGCCTAGCGCCGCTCTAATGACTTCCGGGGCCCGAAAACGCCGAGCCGGGTACCAGGATCAGGCGCACATCCATCACATTAGTACCGGTGGGACCGGTTTTCACCAGCGCTTCCAGCTTCTCAAAGAAATGATGGGAATCGTTGTTGGCGAGAAATCGACGGGCGTCGAGGCCGATGGAGCGGGCTCGACCCAGGGTCCGCTCATCCGCGATGGCGCCGGCCGCATCGGTGGGTCCGTCGATGCCGTCGGTTCCCGCGCTGAAGATGGTCGTTGTCCCAAATGTGCCTCCGTCTTCTCTCGATCCATATAGCGCGATCGCCGCGGCCAGCACAAACTCCTGGTTGCGGCCGCCGAGTCCTTTGCCGCGCACAGTGACGGTAGTCTCGCCGCCAGACAGTATGCAGACCGGCGGGCGCATGGGACGGCCGGAGGACAGGATTTCTTTGGCGATGGCCGCGTGCATCGAGGCGATATCGCGCGTCTCGCCTTCGATGAAAGTCGAAAGCACCAGCGGGCGATAGCCCAACGCGCGGGCTTGGCGGGCAGCCGCTTGAATCGCCTGGCGGTTGCTGCCCACGATGATGTTTTGGACGCGTTCGAAAGCGGGGTCGCCGGATTTGGGAGTTTCCGCGACGGCTCCACTGACCCCAGATACAGCACCCGATGCGATGCGCCTCGCGACGCCAGCCGGCGCGCGAATCGCGTACTTTTCGAAGACGCGCGCGGCGTCTTCGAAGGTCGAAGAGTCGGGGACGGTGGGGCCGGAGCCGATCACGTCCAGATCGTCGCCGATGACATCGGAAAGAATCAGCGCGATCACGGTTGCGGGCGACGCGAGGCGCGCCAGTTGTCCGCCCTTGAGTTGCGAAATATGTTTCCGGACGGTGTTCAATTCGCGAATGTCGGCGCCGCTCGCGAGAAGCTGTCGCGTAGTGTGCTGGAGCGCCGCGAGCGTAATGGGCGGAGCGGGATCGGGCATCAGCGCGGATGCGCCGCCTGAAATCAGGCACAGCAGGAGGTCGCGCTCGCCGGCATTACGCGCGACTTCGGCAATGCGGCGCGCGCCATTGAGGCCGCGTTGATCGGGAACCGGATGGCCGGATTGGTTCAGCTCAATCCGCCGCAGACGGGTGCGCGTGCCTTCAGGAACGTTCACGAATCCGCCCGAAACGCGGCGTCCCAGCAGGCGCTCGACGGCGGCGGCCATGGCGGCGCTGGCTTTTCCAGCTCCGATCACCTGAATGCGATCGAACTTCGAGAGCGGATACCGGCGGCGCGCGGCAATCAGCGTTCTTCCGTCGAATTTGAGATTCCGGAATACCGCGCGTTGGGGATCCGCGGCATCCAGGGCGGCGCGAAAAATCTGGAGGGCGTGCTTTCGGCTCACACGCTGGCTCTGCTCATTGGCCCCGATGGATTTCCTTTTCGAGATCTGTCAGCCTTCCCATCAACAAATCGAATCGGGTGGTGAAGGTGTTTTCCAGGTGGAGCATGCGCGCCTCCAGCGATGCCATGCGGGCACTCATCGAGGCTTCACGCGCTTCCATCGAGGCTTCGAACGACGTCATCCGCGCGTGGATGGAGGTTTCAAACGAAGTCATCCGCGCATTCAGGGTCGAGCTGAAGTTGATGTACAGCGTGGCGTTGAGCAGAATACCCAGCAGCGAAAGCAGGCCGGGAATCCCGATCACGAGGTACAGCTGTTCATTGGTCATCTAGTTGTACGTCCACGCCCAATTATGACAGAACGCATTCGACTCCAAGAACCGGCTGGATTTCAGAACCACGATACTTACGGCGTAAACAGCGGCAGCGCGAGGATCTGCGCAACTGCGCCGCGGGCGTCGTCATCCACAACTTCGATGCGGAATTCGGCGCGCGAATAACCGGCGCGCCGCTCTTCGAAAAGGATTTTAAGCTGCTCCGGGTCGCGCGCCAGCGGCCGGTGAGTCGCTCCGGCAACCCGCCGCGCGATGGTCGAAAAAGCGCAATCCAGCCAAATCGTCACGCCGTTGTTGATCGCCAGCTCGCAATTCTCGTCGGCCAGAAAGGCGCCCCCGCCCAGCGAAATCACCTGCGGGCGACCCATCTGAACGGTGCGGATGTAGTCGCGAAGGGCGGCGCGCTCGATGTCCCGGAACGCGGCTTCCCCGCGTGTGTCGAAAAGTTCAGCGATACTCACGCCCTGGCGCCGCTCGATTTCTTCGTCCAGATCGACGAAGGTCCAGCCCAGTTCGCCCGCCAGCGCGCGGCCGACGGTCGATTTACCGGATCCCATGAATCCGACCAGGTAGATCGCGGGGGTACGCTTGAGCTTGAGAATCATGCAAACTGCGGCTGCCGAAAGGGATAATAGTAGCATGCAGCCGGTTTTGTTGCCGCTATTTCCGCTCCAGGTGGTGCTGTTGCCCGGCGCGGAGCTGCCGCTGCACATTTTCGAAGAGCGCTATAAGGAGATGATGCGCGAGGTGATTCGCGATCGTCTGGAGTTCGGCGTGGTGCTGGCCAACGAAAAAGGGATCGTCAACACCGGTTGCACCGCCACTGTGGATCAGGTGCTGCGCCAGTATCCCGACGGGCGAATGGACCTTCTCACCCGGGGACGCAGGCGTTTCGAGATCGTGCGGTTGAACGATGACCGCGCTTTCCTGCGCGGGTCGGTGGATTTTTTCGACGATGACGACTCCACTGCGGCCGCGCCCGACATCCAGAAGCGCGCTATCGACGGGTATCGCCAATTGCAGGCACTGTCGGAAAACGCCGCGCCCTCGCCGCAGGCGACGGGTCCACGCGCATCGCCCGAGTCGATCGGCTTGCCCGACCCTAATCAGGGTATGAACTTGCCTGGATCGCCTGGGGCGATCGATAAAACCGACCCCCAGTTGAGCTTTCGCCTGGCCGAACCCGTGCCCGATCTCGGGTTTCGCCAGACGCTGCTCGCGACGCGCAGCGAAGCCGAGCGCCTGCGCCAGCTCGCCGATTTCCTGCCCGCCTATCTGCATCGGCAGCGGCGCATCCAGCACATGAAAGAGGTCGCACCGAAAAATGGTCATGGCGCGGGACACCTGGGTGGACACCCGGGTGGATCTGGCCACACGGGCGGATCGGGTCACGGGCCGTCCGGCATCGAATGAGCCGAGTGCCTCCGCTTCCAACCTCCCGGGTTCAAATCCCCGGCTCCGTGCGCTATGCGCTGATTTTCGATGCGGACGACACCCTGTGGGAAAACAATATCTATTTCGAGCGTGCTTTTGCCGATTTCGTAGAGTTCCTGAGTCATTCGACGCTCACGTCCCAACAAATCCGCGATGTATTAAATGAAATTGAGCTGGTGAATTCCAGGATCCACGGCTACGGCTCGAGGAATTTCGGGCACAACATGCAGCAAGCGTATCGCCACCTGGCCCAGCGCGAAATCCGCGAGGACGACCTGGCGCACGTCATGTCGCTGGCCGAGCGCATTCTGGAACAGCCCATCGAACTCATTGAAGATGTGGAAGATACACTGCGATACCTGGCTCCGCGCCACGATCTGACGCTGTTCACCAAAGGCCATCCCGAAGAGCAGCGCTTGAAGGTCGACCGCAGCGGCCTGGGCGGGTACTTCGCGCACACCGCCATCGTGAAGGAAAAGGATGCGGCGGCTTATGCACGATTGATCGTCCAGCGCGAGCTAGATTCGGCGCGGACCTGGATGATCGGAAATTCACCGAAATCGGACATTAATCCAGCGCTCGAGGCGGGATTAAATGCCGTATTAATCCCGCACCCGCATACCTGGGTCCTGGAGCATCAGGATCTGCTCGAAGCTCCGGAAGGCCGATTCCTGAGAATCGAAAGCTTTGCCGATTTGCGGCGTCATTTCTAGGCGATTGCGTTCGTCAATTCCTTAGCGTAAGCTGCGTTTAGCTACGCTCTCAAGGGGGGAACATGAGAATCCGTCCAGCGGGTTTGATCCTTACTGTCCTGCTTGCCGTTCCGGCGGCATACGCCCAGCAGATTTTCACGAGTACGGCCATGAGAACGACCGACGGCACCGCGACTGTAACCCTGAAGGCGGCTAGACCGATCGCCCCAGCGGCCGTCACTGGCGCGCCTTTCACGGCCGATCGCGTGAGCGAACACACCCAGACGCTCGGGGATGGCACTCACATCCGGCAGCCGCAGAATGTCGAGCATATCGCTCGCGATTCGAAGGGACGAACCCGCACGGAGCGGACTCTGTTCCAAGGCATGATGGGAGATCCGCAAATGAGGGATTTCCGGGTGACTGAGATTTCGGATCCGGTGGGCGGATTCGCCTACGTGCTGGACGATCAGAACAAGGTGGCGCATCGTATGGCGTTGGAGGGGCGGCCTCAACGGCAGCCACCGATCGCGCCGGCGGCGGAGCCCGTGGCTGGAGCCGTAATGATTGGGCAGGCCGTCGGAGGTGTCGGCGTTGGTGGAGGGGGCGCGGGCGGCGCCGTGCGGAAAGCGCCAGCCGATGACCCAATGCAGCCTCAACACGCCACGGAAAAGCTGGCATCGAAGAATATCGAAGGCGTCATCGCCGAAGGGACGCGCAGTACTACCACATGGCCAGTGAACTCGCAAGGCAACGATCGGCCGATTGTGCAGACTAATGAGTTCTGGCGATCGGCAGAGCTGAAGGAGACCGTTCTTTCGACAAACAACGACCCGCGCAACGGCGAGAGTGTCACCAAGCTGATCAACATCAGCCGCGCCGAACCCGATCCCTCGCTGTTTGAGCCGCCCTCGGGCTATACGGTGGTCGACGACAAGGATTCGGTCACGATCACGTTCAAGCGGCAACAAGCGCAATGACGAATCGGCTCGCCGGTATTCTTTGTGCAGGCGCGCTAGCCGGTGTGTCCGCGTCCGCGCAATTCGTCTACAACACGGAGATCAACGGCGACACGGCCACGGTGACCTTCTTGTCCCCAAGAGTGTTCACCGGATCAGGTATCACCGGTGCGCCTTTCACCGCCGATCGCGTGAGCGAGCATACCCAGACGCTTGCCGACGGAACGCGCATCCGCCAGCCTCAGAATGTCGAGCATGTTTTTCGCGATTCGCACGGACGAACCCGTAATGAAGAGCCGATATTCAGAGCGAGGGGCATCGTGCTCGGCGCTCATCCGCCGGAGGAGTTCAAGCTGACCCAGATATCCGATCCCGTGGCGGGATTCGCGTATGTGGTCGACGATCAGAACAAAGTTGCGCATCGCATCACGATGACGCCGCGCCAAGCGGGGGCGCCACGGATCTCCATTCCGGACGGCGCGAGAGCGGCCGCATCGGGCGGGGCCGTGCGGCCAACGCCACCCGATGACTCAGCGCAGCCTCAACACGCCACGGAGAAGCTGGCGCCGAAGAGTATCGAAGGCGTCGTCGCCGAAGGAACGCGCAGCACCACCACTTGGCCCGTGAATTCGCAAGGCAACGATCGGTCGATTGTGCAGACCAATGAGACCTGGCGATCGGCGGAGTTGAAGGAGACCGTTCTTACGACGAACACCGATCCGCGCAATGGCGAGACCGTCACCAAACTGATCAACATCAGCCGCGCCGAGCCCGACCCGGCGCTGTTTCAGCCGCCCGCAAGTTACACCATCGTCGACGAGAAAGATCCGTTCAAGATCACGCTCAAGAGGCAGTAGACCCTTTGCAAAACGAAAATCGGGACGCCGCCCCGCCAAACCCTTCATGACCATGTTAAGATGACTATATGAGTGAAACCGTTGGAGCAGCCGTATTCAAAGCCAAGTGTCTCGCGCTGCTCGATGAAGTGGCTGAGACTGGTAAAGAGATCGTGATCACGAAACGGGGCAAGAAGGTCGCTCGCCTGGTCCGCGTCGAGGACAAGCCCGAAAAGGTCTGGGGACGACTCAAGGGCACGGTAAAAATCCACGGCGACATTTTTTCGACAGGCGAGAAGTGGGAGGCCGATTCATAGGTGTTCCAGCCCCTACTGCTCGATACCCATTGCTGGATTTGGCTGCAGGACGGGCTGAGGGATCGTTTCACAAGAGAAGCCCAACTAGCGATTGACACCGGCATCAAGGAACGTCAACTCCTGGTTTCAGTGATTTCGGCTTGGGAGGTCGGCCTCCTACACTCCAAGGGGCGAATTGAGCTACTTCTGGATTGCGAAGCGTGGGTCAATTTGGCGCTCTCGGCTCCTGGGTTGCGTCTCGCACCGCTGACGCCAGGGATTGCGGTCCAAAGTACCCGTCTGCCGGGCAACTTTCATGGCGATCCGGCGGATCGGATTCTGGTTGCTACAGCGAAAGCCGAAGGAGCACGGCTGTTAACCAAGGATCGGCAGATTCTCGAGTACGGGCGCAAGAACCACGTAAACGTGCTCTCCGCCTGAACGCTACTTCAAGCCGGCCTTCGCCGCGAAGTCCAGCACAAACGACGGGAAGATTCCCAGCAGCAGCGTCCCCACGGCCGATCCGTACACCGCGATTTTCATCGCAGGCCCAGCCGCCGGAAGCGGATCGTCGCCGCCTTCCGGGTCCTTCATGTACATCACCACCAGCACGCGCAGATAGTAGTATGCGGCCACCGCACTGTTCAACAACCCCAGCACAGTCAGCCACACCAGGTTCGAATCGAGCGCGGCTTTGAAGATGTAGAACTTTCCGAAAAACCCTCCGGTCAACGGCACGCCGATCAGCGACAACAGAAAAATGGTGAGCATCGCGGCCATCATGGGCTGGCGCTGCGCCAGGCCCGCGAAATCCTCGATGCGCGTGTACTTTTCGCCCTTGCGCGCCACGTGCGCCACCACTGCGAACGCACCGAAATTGGTGAACGCATACGCAGCCAGATAGAACATCGCCGCGGTCGAACCCAGCTCGGAATTCGCGGTCACGGCGACCAGCACGTACCCGGCGTGCGCGATGGAACTGTACGCCAGCATTCGCTTGATGTTGGTTTGTTGCAGCGCCGCAAAATTACCGACGATCATGGTCGCCAGCGCGCAGCCCCACACGAACGGCACCCAGCGATCGGAGATGGGGGCGAAAGCCGTAAGATACGTGCGCAGCAGGATCGCGAAAGCCGCCGCCTTCGGACCCACGGTGAGAAACGCCGAAACCGGCGAAGGCGCGCCTTGGTATACGTCGGGCGCCCAGATCTGGAATGGCGCCACGGAAATCTTGAATCCGAATCCGACAAACATCAGCGCCGCCGCGGCTCCGGTGATCATCATGGACGGCGCGTCCGGCAGCGTCAGCGCGCGCCGGATCTCCACCAGATTGGTGGTGCCGGTGACCCCGTAAATCCAGGCGATGCCGTACAGCAGAAACGCGGTGGCGAAAGATCCCAGCAAAAAGTATTTGAGCGCCGCTTCGTTGTTGCGGCGATCGTTGCGAAGATATCCGGCCAGGATGTAGGAGGCGATGGAGGAAATCTCCAGGCCGATGAAGATGCTGATCAGCTCATTCGAGGCCGACATGACGCATTGCCCCATGATGCTGAACAGAATCAGCGCGTAGAATTCGCCGCCGGGCGATTGCTCGCGCCGCAGATATTCGGTCGCGCAGAACACGGAGAGCAGCCCGACTCCGATCACCAGAACGCGGAAGAATGTGGCGAATCCGTCCACCACGATCATGTCGTTGAACGACATGCCGGGCTCGCCGTTGGCCGCGATCGCGCCCAGCAGCGCAGCCACCAGTCCCACCACCGATACCGGAGCGAAGACGCGTTTTTGCGCGTCCTTGAGAACGGCTTCCAGAAACATGATCAGGACGCCAGTGATGGTGAGAATGATCTCGGGCGAAATGCGCAGGTAGTCGACGCCGACTGGGATGAAGCTATCGGGCACGGGCCACCTCGGTCTTAACTTGCGCGACGCTTTCTGTCCCCGGCGTCATCCCGAGCGGAGCGACGGATCTGCTTGTCCCCGGACCGCTGTCCCCTGGCTCCTGGTTTCTCACCCGCTCGACTTTCAACTTCTGCGTCTGTTCCAGAATCCGCGCGTTTTGCGCGCTGATCGCGGGCATGAAGCTCTGCGTGAAAGTTCCCATCCACACCATCAGCGCCAGCAGCGGCAGAATGGCGGCCCATTCGCGCCCGGTCAGATCGTACATATGATGCGTGAGGCCTTGCGAAGCCTTCCCGTAAAATACGCGCTGGTACAACCAAAGCATGTAGCACGCCGAAAGAATCACGCCGATGGCGGCGAACACGGTCCAGGAGAAGTTCGCGTACGCGGTTCCCTGTAGCACCAGGTATTCGCCGACGAAATTATTCAGCATCGGCAATCCGATGGAGGCGAGCGTGGTGATCAGAAACACGATCGCCAGTTTCGGCGCAGGAGTCGCCACACCGCCGTACGCCGAGATTTCGAGCGAATGCCGCCGCTCATACATATACCCGACCAGCATGAACAGCGCTCCGGTCGATACGCCATGATTCAGCATCTGATACACCGCGCCGTCGAGACCCATTTGCGTGAACGAGAAAATTCCGAGCACGACGAAACCGAGGTGGCTCACCGAGGAGTACGCCACCAGCTTCTTCATGTTGGGCTGCACCATCGCGACCAGCGCGCCGTAAATAATTCCGACGATGGCAAGCGCGGCGATCCACGGCGCGCAATCGCGGGCCGACTGCGGAAACAGCGGCAGGCAGAATCGAACCAGCCCGTAGGTTCCCATCTTCAGCATCACCGACGCCAGCATCACGGAACCGGCGGTGGGCGCTTCCACGTGCGCGTCGGGCAGCCAGGTGTGCAGTGGAAACAGTGGAACCTTGATCGCGAAGGAAAAGAAAAACGCGAGAAACAGAAGCAACTCCGCTTGCGGCGCGAGCACGAACCGCCCGGTCTCGATCTGGCTGAGGATATCCAGATAATCGAACGTGCCGGTTTGGTTATAGAGATAGATGATCGCGGCCAGCATCAGCATGGACCCGGTCATGGTGTAGACGAAGAACTTCAGCGCGGCGTAGATGCGGCGGTCATGACCCCAGATCCCGATCAGGAAATACATGGGGACCAGCACGATTTCCCAGAACACGAAAAAGAGAAACAGATCCATCGAGACGAAAACGCCGATGAGTCCGAATTCCAGCAGAATCAGGAATGCGAAGAATTCCTTGGCGCGATGTTCGATGGACTTCCACGAGATCAGCACGGAGATCGGCGTCAGCAGCGTGGTCAGCAGCACCAGCCAGAGGCTCAAACCGTCGAGCGCAATGTGATACCGGATGGCCGGAGATTCGATCCATGAAATGTTGGTGGAAAAGGTGTAGCCGGACGGACTCTGAAACCAGTACGGCGCGATCAATCCGAGCGAGACCACGAACACGGCCAAAGAAATAATCAGGGCGACCATGCGCTCCGTCTTTTTCGGAGCGAGCAGCAGCAGAAAGAATCCGGCCAGGGGCAGCAGTAAGACGGCGTCGAGCAGGTTCATCGCGCGCCTCCCGGCCACGTTCCGATCAGCGCCATCGCGATGATGACGGCGATGGAGCCCGCCACCACCCAGGCCGCATAGCTGCGTACAAAACCCGATTGCGGGAGCTTCAATAGTCCGCCGATGGCACGCGCGGTCTTGCCAATTCCGTTCACCGTGCCGTCGATCAGGCGCACATCGGCCGTGCGCCAGAGCAGCGTGCGCGACCCGTCGACTACCGGTTCCACCACGGCGGCGGCGTACAACTCGTCGACGAAATACTTGTTATAGATGAGCGTGTAGACCGGCCGCACAGCGCTCACCAGCACGTCAGGCAATTTCGGAGCGGCAACGTAGAACAGCCACGCGAGCGCGATGCCGCCGAGCCCGGCGGCGATCATCATCCAGCCCAGCCATTCAGGCTCTTGTCCCTCGGCGAGCGGGAACATGGGCTCCAGAAACTTCGGTATGTTGATGAATCCACCGGCCAAACTCAGTACTGCGAGGATCACGAGCGGTCCCCACATGGAGAACGGCGCCTCGTGAATTCCTCCGTGAGAATGCGTGTCGCCATGCGCGTCACGGGCGTCGTGATGGGTGTCGTGATGATTTTCCGCGTGCCCGCCGGCCGCGCCGCGATAAGCGCCAAGGAACGCCAAAAAGAGCGCGCGAAACACGTAAAAAGCCGTCATGAACGCGGTGAATGTTCCCACCCAAAACATCCACGGCGATTGCATGTAGGCCGCGGTCAAAATCGCATCCTTACTATAATGGCCAGAGGTGAACGGGACGCCCGCGATCGCTAAACCCCCGCAAAACAGCGTGATGCACGTAATCGGAACCTTTTTCGCGAGGCCGCCCATCTTCCGCAAATCCTGTTCCCCGCTCAGCGCGTGGATTACGCTGCCAGCTCCTAGAAACAAAAGCGCTTTGAAGAACGCATGAGTCATCAAATGGAAGATTCCCGCGGAAAACGCGCCGGTGCCCAAGCCGAGGAACATGTAGCCCAACTGCGAAACCGTTGAATACGCGAACACTTTCTTGATGTCGTTCTGCGCCAAGCCGATGGTCGCCGCAAAAAACGCGGTGGCGAGGCCGACGTACGCGACGAAATTGAGCGCCACGGTCGAGTGAAGATAGATCGGGGCGCTGCGCGCGATCATGTAGACGCCGGCGGTGACCATGGTCGCGGCGTGGATCAGCGCGCTGACCGGAGTGGGGCCGGCCATCGCGTCGGGCAGCCAGACGTATAAGGGAATCTGCGCGGATTTTCCAGCCGCGCCGACCAGCAGCAGCAGGCAGATGGCGGAGATCCAGCCCGGCGTCACCTCCACTGGTAAAGTCCCAACTTGATGAAACACGCTGCCGAAATCCAGCGTGCCGAAGTGAATCGCGATCAGGAACACGGCGAGCGAAAACCCGAAATCGCCGATGCGGTTCACGATGAAGGCCTTGTTGCCGGCGGTGGTCGCGAATTTTTCCAGGAAATAGAAACCGATCAGAAGATAGCTGCACAGCCCGACGCCTTCCCATCCGACAAACATCACCAGGTAGTTCGCGCCCAGAACCAGAATCAGCATGAAAAACATGAACAGGTTCAGGTACGCGAAAAAACGGTAATAGCCGCCTTCGTGCGCCATGTAGCCGATCGAGTAGATGTGAATCAGGAAGCCGACGCCGGTGACCACCATCAGCATGACGGCGGTGAGGCGGTCGACCGCGAAGTCGATCGAGATGTTGAATGCGCCGGATTGGATCCAGGTGTAATAGTGCTCGAAGTGTGTTCCTTCGAGCGTTCCTGAGAATGCGCCCAACGCGTTGAGCGTCTTCAGCACCCACACAAACGACAGCAGCACCGATCCGCACGCGATTACGTTGATCGCGGACTTCGGAAGCTTTCGCCCGAACAGGCCGTTCAGCAGAAAGCCGATCAGCGGAAAAATAGGGATCAACCAAAGTTGCATTAGTTTTTGAGCGAACTGACCTCGTCGATCTCCAGCGTCCGGCGATTCTTGAACACCGTCAAAATAATTGCGAGCCCTACAGCGGCTTCGGCCGCGGCCACCACCATCACGAAGAAACTGAAAATATGGCCGTCGTTCTTGCCGTTTTTATAGGCGAACGAAATAAAGCTGAGATTCACGGCGTTGAGCATCAGCTCGATGGACATGAACACGGTAATAATATTTCGTCTAAACAGAAACCCGGCGACGCCGAGCGCGAATAGAATCGCGCTGAGCATCAGATACCAGGAGAGCGGGGCGCTTTCGGGAATGGGGAGCTGCGGCACCTACTCGACCTCCTTCTGGGCGAGCACGATGGCTCCCACGATCGCGATCAGCACCAGCACGCTGGTGATTTCGAAAGGCAGCAGGTACTCCTTGAAGAGTTTGGCGCCGATTTCCTGCGCGTTGCCGTGCGTGAAAGCTCCAAAGCGCACTGTCTCGGTTCCGTTATATGCCTGATGCACGATGTACCCGACTACACCCATCAGCCCGAGAAGCAGCGGAGCGCCCGCGTATTTCACCCACAGCTTGCGATGCGCTTTCACCTCAGTGCCCGCGTTGAGAAGCATGATGACGAAAACGAACAGCACCATGATGGCGCCCGCGTAGACGATAAGTTGCGCCATGGCGATGAATTCGCCGCCCAGCAAAAGGTACAGCGCGGCCAGCGCACCCATGACGCCGATCAGCGAGAGAGCGCTCGAAATCGGGTGCCGTTGCAGCACCAGATTGATGGCGCACGCCACAGCGATAAAAGCGAAGACCAGGAACAGGATCGCGTCCATTTTAAATAAGAGCTCCCATACTCTAACTGAGAGCCACAATCAGACCGGTGATGAACAGATTGGCGACCGCAACCGGGAACATGAAGGTCCAGGCGAATCGCATCAACTGATCGTAGCGGAAGCGCGGAAGCGTCCCGCGGACCCATATATAAAGGAAGAGGATGAAACCGACTTTGGAGACGAACCAGAATAAAGGAAGCAGCATGGGCGCGAGAACGGGGACCAGGAATGCCGCGCCCAGCCCAAGGAACACGATCCCGAAAACCGGCAGCGTGATGCGATCGAATGGCCGCGCGGGGTTGGCTCCGTGATACAGGCAGATGAGCCCGGCGATCGCAAAAATAATGGTGGGGATGAAGCGCGATCCGTACTCGGCGGGGAACAGCGGCTGCCATCCGCCCAGGAATAGCAGCGTCGCCACGCAGGAGACGGTAACCATGTTGGCGTATTCGGCCATGAAGAACGCCGCGAACTTCATGCTGGAATACTCGGTGTGAAATCCGGCGACCAGCTCATTTTCGGCTTCGGGCAAATCGAAGGGCACGCGATTGGTTTCGGCGAACGCGGCAATGACGAATAAAATGAAGCTCACGATTTGCGGGAAGGGGCCCTGGAAAATACTCCAGCGCGGGATGAAGTTGAAATAGAATCCGCTCTGCGCGTCCACCAACTGGCGAAAGCTGAGGGTGTTGAGCATCAGCAAGGGCGCGGCGATGGCCATGGCCATAGGCAGCTCATAGCTGATCATTTGCGCCGAGCTGCGCAGTCCGCCCAGCAACGCGTATTTGTTATTCGACGCCCAGCCGGCCAGCGCGACGCCGTAGACGCCCATCCCCGAAAGGCCGAGAATGAACAGGACGCCGATGTTGAGATCGGTGAGCTGCATATAAGTTTTGACGCCAGCGATGTTGATCTCGGGTCCAAAGGGGATCACGGAAATTGCGATCAGCGCGAAGAACACGGCCATGAAGGGCGCAAGAAAATAGAAAAACTTGTTGACGTGCGAAGGGAGAATGTCTTCTTTGGTGAGGAGCTTGATCACGTCGGCGAGAGGCTGTAGGAGCCCGTGCGGTCCAACTCTTCTGGGGCCTACGCGAAGCTGGATGTGCGCGATCACCTTGCGCTCGATCCATTGCAGGTAGGCGAGCGTCGTCATTAGAATAAACGCAACGAGGCCAGCCTTGATGAGGCTCAATATGAAAAAGTTCATGGGTTCTGCTGGCCCTTGACCACCGGCCCCGATGCGCTTTCCTCACGACCGTAAAGCTTGCCAGGCGCTTCCATTACCGAGTTGAGAACTTTGGAATATTTCGACAGCGATCCGGAAGTGAACAGCGTATCGCCGGCGGATTGGATCGACCCCGGCAACGCCGCCACGCGACCATTCAACGGCACCGTAACGGCCGCGCCGCCGGTAGCGATCAGCGGCAGCGGCACGGTGTAGCCATGCACCGTCTTGCGGATCTCTTCGAAAACTTTGTCGGGCAGCCAAATGCCGAGATTCAGTCCCAGCTCTTTGGTGATGAGTCCAAAAATCTCCAGATCCGTTTTCGCGCCCATGACTTTGGCGGCCGGCTTCAAGCGCTGGACTTCGCCGCAGACGTTAGTGACGGTCCCACTCTTTTCGTACGCTGACGCCGCCGGCAAAACGACATCGGCGCGCTTGGCCGTTTCCGTCATGAAAAGATCCTGCACGACGACAAAAGCTTTTGACGATGCGAGGGCAGAACGGCTGAGCGGGTTCGCGCCCACCACCCACAGCGCATCCAGATCCGATGCAGCCAGCATTTGGTCAAGACTCAAACCGCCGTCGCGCGGAACAACGCCCATATCGAACGCGCCGCGCGAGTTGGAATAATCCACCAGGCAAACGTACTTCACGGGAATGCCGAGCGAATCGCCAAACGCTACCAGCTTGCGCACGGCCTCGCCCTGGATCGCATCGCCAAAAGCGATGACCAGCTCGGCCTCGGCCTTCAGCTTGTCGCGAAGCGATTCGACGCCGGCCAGTTCCCCGCCCTTTTCGACCCGCACAGTCGCCGCCGCGTAATGATCCTCGCGCACAGGACCGCTGGTCACCGCGTAAATGTGCGCATCGTGATGGCGGAAACTTGCGCGCGCCTGATAGGCGAGCAGAGGATGCTGCTGCGAAAGATCCGCGCCGGCGATCACGATGGCTTTCGCGTTGTAGAGATCGGCTGTGGTCCCCAAAGCGGATGCTGCCAAAGCATTCGTTTTTCCGCTGAGCGCATCGAACAACGTCGCCAGATCGCCAGTGCGATGATGATCGATATTCTTGGTCCCCAGGCCCTGCCGCGCGAGCTTACCCAGGAAGAAATTCTCTTCGTTGGTGGTGTGATTCGATCCGACGATGCCGAATTTTCCGCCCCGCCCTTTCACGTCCGCGAATTTAGCGACGATCACCTCGATCGCTTTCGACCACGACACCGGCTCAAACGTCTCGCCCGAGCGAATGAGGGGCGATTGCAGCCGCTCGGGATGCTCGACAAAATCGAACGCATAGCGGCCCTTAATGCAGAGGAACTCGCCATTGATGCCGCTGCGATCGCGATTATTTCCGCGAATGATCTGCCCGTTGCGCACACCGAGCGTGGTCTTGCAGCCGTCCGCGCAATGGGTGCAGATGGTGCCGACATGCTCCATCTCCCACGGGCGCGTCTTGTAGCGATAACTGCCGCTGGTCAGCGCGCCGACGGGGCAAATATCGATGCACGCGCCGCACTCATCGCATTCCAGATGGTCGTGATGATTGGGAAGAATTTCCGAAATCGAGCCGCGATCCGATACGCCCAGCGCCCCCACGCCCATGCCTTCGTCGCACACGCGCACGCAGCGGTAACACAGGATGCAGCGCGGCGCGTCAAAAAACACCACCGGCGACCATTGCTTTTCGTCGACGTGCTGTTTGCGCTCGGTAAAGCGGCTCTCGCCCGCGCCGTAGCGGAACACCATGTCTTGAAGCTCGCACTCGCCGCCCTTATCGCAAACCGGACAATCCAGCGGATGATTGGTCAGAAGGAACTCGAGTGTGCCCTTGCGGGCTTCTTTCACCACCGGTGAATCGGTATGAACGATCATGCCGTCGGCAACCGGTAGAGTGCAGCCGACCTGAAGCTTGGGCGTCTTTTCAACTTCGACCAGGCACATGCGGCACGCGGCCTGGAGCGTCAAGCCTTCGTAATAACAGAACGACGGGATTTCGATGCCGGCCTGGCGCGCGGCCTCGATGATCAGCGTGCCTTTTTCAGCCTCGACGGCGCGGCCGTCAATGGTCAGCTTTACTAATTCAGACATTCGTTACCAGCACCGCCTCTGGAACAATATACTTTTCGAAATCTTCCGCGAACTTGTCGACGATCGAAATCGTCGGGAGCGCCGCCGCGTCGCCCAGCGCGCAAAACGTGCGGCCCAGCATATTTTTCGATAACTCGCCCAGCAACGGCACATCTTCGCGGCGTCCGTGGCCTTCCACCATTCGCGTCAGGATCTTTTTCAGCCAGGTGGTGCCTTCTCGGCACGGGATGCACCAGCCGCAGCTTTCGTGCGCGTAAAATCGCATGATTCTCAACGCGACGCGAACCATGTCCGTGGTTTCATCCATCACTACCATGCCGCCGGAGCCGAGCATGCTGCCGACTTTCGCGAGCGTGTCGTAATCCATGGGGATGTCGCACTCGCTGGCCTTGAGAATGGGGCACGACGATCCGCCGGGGACCACGGCCTTCAGCTTACGGCCATGCGAGATGCCGCCGGCGACGTCGTAAATCGCCTTCATCATTGAAAAGCCCAACGGCAATTCATAGACGCCCGGCTTGTTCACATGACCGGAAATGCAGACGAGCCGAGTGCCGCCGTTTTTGGGCGTGCCGAGATCGGCGAAAGCCTGGCCGCCGTCGCGAATGATGGCCGGAATCGCACTGAAAGTTTCGACGTTACTGAGCAGCGTGGGCGACGCCCATGCGCCCGCGACCGCCGGAAACGGGGGCTTCATGCGCGGAATGCCGCGCTTCCCTTCGATGGAATCGAGCAGCGCGGTTTCTTCGCCGCACTCGTAGGCGCCGGCGCCGGAGTGCGTGTGGAGATCGAAATCCCAGCCGGTGCCGGCGATGTTCTTGCCCAGATAACCCTTGGCGTACGCTTCGGCGATGGCGCGCTCCGTCACTTCGATCAGGTAGCGATACTCGCCGCGGATGTAGACGTAGCCCACGTGCGAATCGGCAACCAGACTCGCTATAAGGATGCCTTCGATCATCTGGTGCGGATCGTATTCCATCAACAGCCGATCCTTGCAGGTGCCGGGCTCGCTTTCATCGGCGTTGACGATAATGTATTTCGGCTTGGGCGACGTGCGCGGAACAAAGCTCCACTTGAGACCCGTCGGAAAACCGGCGCCGCCGCGGCCGCGCAGGGCGGAGGTTTTCACTTCCGCGATAATCTGCTCGGGCGTCATCGCATGGGCTTTCCGGAACGCTTCGAATCCGCCGGTGGCGAGATAGGTATCGAGCGAAGCCGAGTTTTCCATGCCGAAGCGCTTGGTCAGAACGCGCGTTTCGAGCGGGCTGGGTTGGTTATAAAGCATCGTTAATCTAAAATAGCCGAACTAGCCGATGACAAACGCAGATCAACGCCGATGAACAAAAATGTCTTATCTTGTCCGCGTCCACCCGCGTGCGCCGATTCTGTGTGGGGCTATTCATTGTTTTTTTCGTAAGTCGTCAATCAGCTTATCCAACTGCTCCGGCGTCACGAAGTGATGAAAATCGTAATTGATCTCGACCGCGGGCGCCCACGAGCATGCGCCCATGCACTCGACTTCTTCGAGCGAAAATTGTCCGTCGGCGGTCCGCTCCTTGTGCCCGACGCCAAGTTTCTTCTTGGCGTGCTCGTACAACTCTTCGCCGCCTACCAGCATGCAACTGATGTTGGTGCACACCTGGATGTGGTATTTGCCCATCGGCTTGCGATGCAGCATCGAGTAATAGCCGACCACTTCGTCCACTTGTAGCGGCGCGACGCCGCAGCGGGCGGCGACTTCCGCGATCAGTTCGGGAGTGATGGAGCCGGTTTCGTCCTGCGCGTAGATCAGCATGGGGACGATGGCGGAGCGCTGCTTGCCTTGCGGGTAGCAGGCCAGCATCCTGGCGAATCGTTCTTCGAGCGCGGGAGAAAAATTCACCGGATCATTGCTCCCACCGCACAACGCTTCGCTGTGCTCTCATCCCATTTTTCAGCACAACGCTTCGCTGTGCTCTCATCGATCCGTATCTCCCAACACGAAATCCATGCTGCCGAGCGCGGCGATCGAATCGGCAATCAGGATGTCCTTCAGCAAGACCCCCAGCGATTGCAGATTTCCGAAACTGGGCGTGCGCATGTGCAGGCGATACGGCTTGGAGGTTCCATCGCTTACGATGTAGTATCCGATTTCGCCGCGCGGCGATTCGATGCACTGGTACACCTCGCCGGCGGGGACGCGGAAGCCTTCGGTCACGATCTTGAAATGATAGATGAGCGCCTCCATCTGCGTCTTCATTTTTTCGCGATCCGGCAGGACCACGTGCGGCGCGTCGGCCTGCCAGTCGCCTTCGGGCATGCCTTCCAGGGCCTGCGTGATGATGCGTGCGCTTTGCCGCATCTCGGAGAGCCGCACGCGGTACCGCGCGTACACGTCGTTATCGGCGGACGTCGGAATCTCAAAATCGAATTCGTCGTAACTCGAATACGGTTCCGATTTGCGGATGTCCCACTTCAGCCCCGCGGCGCGGATCATCGGACCGGTGACGCCGAGGTCGAGCAGGTCTTCGAGCGGAACGAATCCGACGCCTTTGGTGCGGCGCGTCCAGATGGGATTCGAATCGAGAAGGTCCTCGTATTCGTCCACTTTGCTGCCGAACGCGCGGATGAACTTGCCGATCACGTTCTGCCAGCCGCGCGGCGGTTCCAGCGCCAGGCCGCCGATGCGGATATAGCTGGTCATCATGCGCTGGCCCGAAAACATTTCGAAGATGCGCAGGATGTCTTCGCGCTCACGGAAGCAGTAAAAGAATACGCTCATCGCGCCGATGTCTAGCGCGTGCGTGCCCAGCCACACCAGGTGGCTGTTCAGGCGCGAAAGCTCGGTCATCATCACGCGGGTCCACTGCGCGCGCCGGGGAATTTCGATCTGCAACAGCTTCTCGACGGCTAGCGCGTACACCAGATTGTTCGAAAGGTTGGCGAGGTAATCGACGCGATCCGTCAGGGGCACCACCTGCTGCCAGAACAGCGCCTCGCACTGCTTTTCGATGCCGGTGTGCAGAAAGCCGATGTCGGGAACGGCTTTGCGAATGGTCTCGCCTTCCAGTTCGAGCATAATGCGCAGCACGCCGTGCGTGGAGGGATGCTGCGGACCCATGTTGAGCGTCATTAGCCGCGGCGCGTCGGGCGTCGCCGGAACCACGCGCTCGGCGGCGAGTGTCGCTACGGGATCGCGGTCGTCAATTGTTCGCATGGGTCACTCTAGTCACTACTTGTCGCTCGGGTAACTGTACTTGTAGCCGTGAACCGGATAATCTTTTCGCAGCGGATGCCCTTCCCAATCGACAGGCATCAGAATGCGCTGCAAATCCGGATGATTCCGGAAGCGGACGCCGAACATGTCGAAAACTTCGCGCTCATACCAATTGGCCGCTCGCCAGACGCCGGTGGCGGAGTCGATTTCCGGATTCGTACCACTCAGGCGGCACTTCACGCGCATGCGCCGGTTCCGCTCGATCGAGTGCAGATGATAGACCACCTCGAAGCGCGGCTCGGCCGGGTGCCAGTCGACCGCGGTCACAGCGCTCAGGCGGATGAACTGCTGGTCGGATTTCAGGTAGCGGCACAAGTCGACAATGCGTTCCGGGTCGGCGATCAGTGTCAGTTCCCCGAACGCTTCGCGGGTTTCGAGAATCGCCGTGTGCGTAAGGTCGGGCATCACTTGGGCTCCTCGCCTACGACGATCGGGATTTCCACGCCGTCGCGCTCCAACACTTCCAGCGGCGCCGCTTTTTCGCTGGCCCAATTGAGTGCGCCCTTCTTCCAGACGTAAAAGAATCCGACCATGATCAGCGCGACGAACACGAACATCTCGCCGAACGCGAACAGCTTCAGGTCGCGATACACCATCGCCCAAGGGTACAGAAACACGGCTTCGATATCGAACAGGATGAAGATCATCCCCACCAGATAGAACTTTACGCTGAATCGCTCGCGTGCCGACCCGACGGGCGCCATGCCGGATTCGTACGGCGTATCCTTCAGCGGACTTCGCGCCCGCTTCCCCAGCAGCGACGAAGCCCCAATGAGACCGGCCGCGAGCGCAATGGCGATCGCGATCTGCACCAGCACGGGAAAGTAAACTTGCGAGTAGTTTTGGGGCATCGTGAGAGCGCGGCCTAACTATTGAATATAATGATCATCGAAACGAGGTGTCAAACTCTCCGGATGGCAGGTGCTGAAACACAAGCGATCGAAATTGTGGTAAACGGAAATCCGCGCCGCGTCCCGGAAGGGCTGAACGTGGCCGGATTGCTCGCGTTTCTGGAGATCGATCGGGAGCGGGTCGCCGTCGAACTGAACGGCACAATCATGCGAAAGCCCGAATGGGAATCCGCGACGATCGCCGAGGGCGCGCGCGTGGAGGTCGTGTGGTTCGTTGGCGGAGGCTAGACTCTTATGAAGCAGAAAAGAGAGATTGCCGCATCTGAATTGCACTGTTCCTTCTGCGGGAAGTCGCAAGAGACAGTCGGAAAGCTGATCTCCAGTGCTACTCATCTTCCAAGGGCCTACATCTGCGATCAGTGCGTGGATGTGTGCAACTCGATCTTCGTAGATGCTCGCAAGGAAGCAAGACCCTCCACGGCTAGCAATTCAAACGAGGGCTGGCGATTCAAACGAAAGCCCTTAGAAAAATAACGGGCTGCTATCCTGTGGACAGAGAAACTCCATGAGTGCCACCTTAGGAAACAAGGCACGCTTGATCGTTCCACGAGGTATCGTCCGGAAAGCCGGTGTCAAGCCGGGCGACGATGACGACGGTACCCCCGCACAACGCCGCGCCATCCTGGCGGACGCCAAGGCAGGCCTGAAAGAAATTGAACAGGGCAAAGGTTATGGCCCTTTCGAATCCGGCGCGGAGTTACGCAGATTTGTGGAAAGCGCGATCCTCAAAGAGGAAACACGAAGGCCAAAACGTAACCCTAGGTGAGGGTCATACTCAGCCCTCGTGCTTTCGAGGCGACCAAGCGTGCCCCAGCAGATGTGCGAAAGGCATTCTACAAACAGATTGACCTATTGAGTGAAAACCTACGTCACCTGTCGTTACGTGCCAAAAAGTTTGATGAGAAAGCGAACCTCTGGCAGGCCCGCGTGAATCTCGATTGGCGATTTTATTTCGTCATCGCCGAAGACGGGTACCTGGTGACGAATGTCATCCCCCACCCCAAATAACCGCCAACCCGCGACTTTCCCTCCTGCCAATACCCGCAAATCAATACCCGCAAAATGACCATTGACACTGCCCTCCAGTCGAGTACAATCGAAAGGTCGCCCTGAAATCATTCGAAACGGAAGCGCCCCATTATGTTCAAAGCCAAAAAGAGCCGCCCGGACGGTCCAGCTCCGGAACGCACCTACTCCTCGAGCGAAGTAGCGGAGGTGGCCGAGGTCAGTCTCCGGCAGTTGCAGTGGTGGGATGAGAGGAAAGTGGTTTCTCCGCGGCATGAGGGGCATCGCCGTGTGTACTTCCCGGCGGAGGTGATCGAGATCACGGTGATCGCCGAATTGCGCCGCAAAGGATTTTCGCTCCAGAAGATCCGCCGCGTCCTGAGATTCCTGCAACGCGAGATGGGCCGGCGCCTGGCCGACGTGATGGCCGACGAATCGTCGCTGCATCTGGTGACCGACGGGAAGTCGATCTACCTGGAAGATCAGCACGACCGCATCATCGACATCCTCAAGAACGCCCGCCAGCCGATGTTTCTGGTGTGCGTCAGCGACCAGGCGCGCCGGCTTTCGGGCGTCGAACGCAAGCCGGTCCGGATGGAAGCCGGCACGGCGGCGCGGCGCGCGCGCATGGGCTCAGCCTAAACGGCAGCGCCGCGGGCGTGAATCCCGCCCCGCGCGTTTTGACAAATCCCGTTTCCCAAAAACCCGAACACCAAAAAAGAATTAGCTGATATACTAGGCGCAGGTGGAGGCTTGTGGATGCCGTCTCGTCGACGCAATTATATCTTTCCCGTTCTTTTCATAGCACTGTGCTCTATCGGCGCCGGAGTTTTTAGCGGCGGCCGCGTCCGGGCGGCCAGTACGCCCGACGAACCCGTACAGCAAAGCTTCAAGGCGTTCACCAAGGTTTACGACGCCGTGGAGCAGAACTTCGCCGACCCGGTGAAACCCGAAACCGGGATCTATCAGGGCGCGATTCCCGGAATGCTGCGCGAGCTGGATCCGCACTCGACCTTCTTCGATCCGCGCGCCTTCAAGGGCATTAACGAAGAGCAGAGCGGCCACTATTTCGGCATCGGCATGATGGTCCAATCGCGCAACGGCAAGGTCATTGTGAATATGCCTTTCGCCGGATCGCCGGCTTATAAAGCCGGGCTGCATCCCGGCGACGTGATCCTCGAAGTCAACGACAAGAAAACCGACAACCTCGGCGTCGTCGAGGTCGCCGACCTCCTGAAGGGCCCCAAAGGCACTGCGGTGCAGGTGAAGGTGGGACGCGAAGGGTCTGACCAGCCGCTGGTGTTCAACCTGATTCGCGACGAAATTCCGCGCTATAGCGTTCCGGATGCATTCTTTATCAAACCCGGAATCGCGTATATCAAGATCGAGCAGTTTACCGAGACCACCGCCCGCGAACTGGACGAGAAGCTGAAATCGCTCGGCGAAAACAATATCAAAGGCCTGGTGCTCGACCTGCGCGCCAATCCCGGTGGTTTGCTGAATGACGGCATCGAGGTCGCGGGACATTTCCTCAAGCGCAACCAGGTGGTGGTGAGCCTGCGCGGGCTGCATCAGCCGCAGAAAACCTACACCGCACGCGCCGATAACGGCGGCAGGGAGTATCCGCTGGTGGTGCTGGTCAACCGTCTATCGGCCTCGGCCGCGGAGATCGTTTCCGGCGCTCTTCAGGATCACGATCGCGGTTGGATTCTCGGCGAGACCACCTTCGGCAAGGGCCTGGTGCAGCAGGTGTACCGCCTCAGCGACAACACCGGCCTGGCGCTGACCACCGCGCAATACTATACGCCCAGCGGCCGATTCATTCAGCGGCCGTACTCGAATATCTCGTTCCTGGATTACTACTACCACACCAATCTGGACCAGAAGAACGCCCAGGACGTGAAGATGACCGACAGCGGCCGCACGGTTTACGGCGGCGGCGGCATCACGCCGGACGAAAAGTATACGCCGGAGAAGTACAATCTCTTCCAGGTGGAAGTGGTGCTTCGCAAATTCGCGCTGTTTAACTTCTCCGCGTATTACTTCGGCTCGCATCCCAATGTGAAGCTGCCCAAGGGTTGGGAACCCGACGAAAAGGTAGTCGACGAGTTCCACGAATTCCTGCTCAAGAACAAGGTTAAGTTCACCGAGTCCGACTTCACGGCCAATCATCAGTGGATCAAAGAGGAACTGAAGCGCGAGATGTACATCACTGCCTTCAGCGTCGACGATTCGCGGCACGTGGCGGTGGAGCAGGATCCCGAAGTGCAGAAGGGCATCGATTCCCTGCCCAAGGCCAAGGCGCTGGTCGACAACGCCAAGAAGATGATGGTCCAGCGCATCGCCACGCAGGAGCGGGCTCACTAAGAGTATGAGTTTCGAGGAGCGAATGGAAGCGCTCGCGGCCCGCCATGATGCGCTTACAGCCCGCCACGAGGCCCTCGCCATGAATCTGGAACTGATGGGCCACGATCTGGAAACCCAGCGTGCGAAATCGGTAGAAGACGGCGAGAACATCCGGGCGTTGCTCGCTACGGCTCGGCAGGATGGCGAGGACATCCTGCGCTTACGGGCATAGCCGACATGCACGATCGCCGCCTCAGTAGCCTCGAAGGCGACCGCCGATCTTAGCCCGTCCATCGCATTCGAAATCACCTCGGGCCGCCCGTCGTGGCGGCAGGCCTGCTGCGATATCCTGGAAATTGACACCGCAGATCACTGTTCTCGACGCCGGAGGACAGTATTGCCACCTCATCGCCCGCAAGGTTCGTGATTTAGGCGTTTACGCTGACGTCGCGCCCAGCGAAACCCCCGCGTCCTCGCTCGCCGGCCGCAAGGGCGTCATCATTTCGGGTGGCCCGGCCAGCGTTCACGATCCCGGAAGCCCAACCATCGATCCGAATTTGCTCGCCGCGGGCACGCCCGTGCTCGGCATCTGTTACGGCCAACAACTGATGGCGCATCTTCTTGGAGGAAAAGTCCAGAAAGGCGAGCGCGGCGAGTACGGATTCGCTCAGCTCGAAATCGCCTCAAGCGATGTCATTTCAAGCGATGACATCTTACATGGCATCGCAGGACCGCAGCAGGTGTGGATGAGTCACTTCGATACCGTGGTCGCGCCGCCCGCCGGATTCAGCGTGCTCGCAAGCACGGAAACCTGCGCCATCGCCGCCATCGCCGCGCCCGATCGTCGCCTCTACGCGGTGCAGTTTCATCCCGAGGTCGCGCATACTCCCTGCGGTCGCGACCTGCTCTCCAACTTCCTCTTCGACATTTGCCATTGCGAAAAAGATTGGGACCCGGCCGGCCAGATTCGCGCCGTCGAGGATCGCATCGGCGCCGCCGCCGCCGGGCGCAACATCTTTTTCTTCGTAAGCGGCGGCGTCGATTCCACCGTCGCCTACACGCTGTGCCTCCGCGCCGTGGGGGCCGATCGGGTTCACGCGACCTACGTCGATACCGGTTTGATGCGGGAGGGTGAAACGGAATTCGTGCGCGAGAGTTTCGCGCGCCTCCTCAATCCACGCGCGGATCAATCCGATCAAGCCCCGCCCGTCAGGGCGGGGATCGCGGCGGGCGCCAACACCTTCGCCGTCGCCGACGCTCGCGAACAATTCCTCAAAGCGCTCGAGGGCGTAACCGACCCCGAAGCGAAACGCCACATCATCGGGGAGCAGTTCGTCGAGGTGCAGCAAAACATTCTCGAAAGCGAGCACTACCTCGACGGCCAATGGATTCTCGGCCAGGGCACCATCTATCCCGATACCATCGAATCCAAGGGATCGGCCAAAGCCGATCTGATCAAGACGCATCACAACCGCGTGGCGGGGATTCAGAAGCTGATCGAAGCCGGGCGCATCGTCGAACCGCTCGCGTCCTTCTATAAGGATGAGGTTCGCGCCATCGGACGCCAACTGGGCATCGGCGCGGAACTGCTCGACCGGCACCCGTTCCCCGGACCGGGCCTGGCGATCCGGTGCCTGTGCTCGGAACCTTCGAGCCCGGAATCAACCACGTCGGAGTCCAACGCGAAGCCTGTGCGCACAGCCGACGGCTGGATTCTGCCGGTACGATCGGTGGGCGTCCAGGGCGACGCGCGCACCTACCGCGCTGCTCTCGCGCTCGAAGATTTTCCGGGATCGGAAGAGGACGCCGGCCGTTTGGTCAATCGCATTCCGCAGATCAATCGCGTGGTGGTGGCCGTGTGGACCGCGGCGGCGTTGGGCGAGCTTCGCGCGCTTCCCGCGACCCTTACCGCTGCTCGTCTGGATCGCCTGCGCCGCGCCGACGCAATCGTTCGCCGTATCTCGATCGAGCGCGGATTCGACGCGCAGATCTGGCAATTTCCGGTCGTCCTGATTCCGCTGGGGCTCCCCGGCTCCTCAAGCCCCGCCCGTGAGGGCGGGGATGATCCCTCCGGCGGCAAATGTGACTCGATCGTCCTTCGTCCCATCCAATCCGTTGACGGCATGACCGCCAATGCCGTGTGGATGCCGAAGGCTCTGCTGGCCGAAATGGTCGAGGAGCTCCGCGCAATGGGCGACATCGCCGGCGTGTTCTACGATCTCACGCACAAACCGCCCGCGACCATCGAATGGGAATGAGTCCGTCTTTACGAGCCGCGACCAAGCTGCGCTTGCGCCAAGGGAGCGGTTAAGAGGCGCGACAGAATGGAGCGCGTTCCGGTCTTCCAGCCCCACCCGTCAGCGTGGGGCTTCTTCTAAGTAAATCGGTCGAGTACTGGCCCGATTCTTGTCCCGATATCCGGTCATTTCGGGGGCTTGGGTCTCACTTCGGGGGAGGCACCGGTAGTTTCTCTGGCCCCCGCGAGACGGCTACACGGTCGACCATGGTGCAGTTCCAGTCACTGAAAGTTGTCTTGTAGCAGAAGCCAGTGCTGCTAGGCTCCTTGTAAATATTGCAATTCTTGCCGGGAGGAAACCCAACCTCATTGACGTGGCAGACATACCAGTCGTAGCTCCCGCGGATTGGGTACAGCGGCTGCGAGTTATCGATGTCCGGGAAGTTGAGGTCGGTGGCCTGAAAGGGCCGTGACTTGCCGATCTCTACCTGCACGTTCTCCAACAGATAAAGTTTGGGCCCCATGCTCCCCACCACATTCTCGCTGCTGCATTTGACGTAGTCTCTCGCCTGGCTAGGGGAGGGCGCCCCATTGGCCGGTTCCTTTTTCGACTTACAGACAAACGGGTCCCTCGCCCCGAACTTGGCGCCCAGGCCAGCCTGGCCGTAAGCCAATCCGAGCGTGCCCGCCATGATGAGTATCGTCATTAGAAAGTTTTTCATCGTCGTTCTCCTTTTCAATTAAACAAATGAAGTCTCGTGTGACCATCGAACACTGTTCCGCTTGGACCTTGGAACGTTAACCGCCTCCGGCATCGCATCCGCTTATTTCGGAGGAGCGATGTCGGTTTCAACTCCCACCAGTCCATCGCCGGTGACTCTGATCGGGCAGTTACGGAGGGAAACCTGGAAACCTGAGGGAAACCTGGGACGGCCCGCGTATTTCCGGGAACGGGGCTTCCGTCGGCGTTCCACGCGCTAATGCAGATTCAGCCGCGCCAGCCCAAATCTTCCAGCCCCATGCGTAAGCGTGGGGCTTCGAACTCCGCCTCTCTACTCTGGAGGATTCTCGACGACGGCGATTCCAACCCTAGCCGGTGGGATTACCCGCGCCAGCCCAAGTCCTTAAGCTGTCTTTCTAAAAAAGCCAGCCCATCTTCGAGCGTTTGACGATAGCGACCCTCGCCGCACGTTTCCAGCTGACGCATCATGCGGGTCCGCTGGAGCAGGATGCTGTCACACTTGCGTTCATTGTCCATCTGTTCTGGCGTCAATTTCACGCGAGGTCCGACATGCCGCTCTTTGGCAGAAGCAATCTGCTGTTCTACCGACTTACTTTCCCAACCACGCGACACAACTCCATTGTACGCGCTCAGCGACTCGCGTGCCGCACAAAACGTCTCGAAACAGTAATAGAGTAGTGCGTATCGCGGATTGCGCAGTATGTGGGGCGGACGCCCTCGTCCGCGCCGGACCCTGGTCCGGCTTTTCGGGTTGCAACCAAAGGCCGACGAGGGCGTCGGCCGCAAATCTCGTTATAAATAACACCCAGGGGGTCCGCCCCACCTCTCTTTAGACACTTCGAGATGTCTGACGCACCGCACTGGAGGCGGGCGAAGCGCCAATTAAAACAAAAAAAGGGGACTGACCACTCTGTCCCTCTTGCAATTAGTCCAACCCTCAAAAGGTCTCATAGTGGACAGAGCGGTCCCCTTTTTCAACAAGCTCCTAGAGCTTCGGGCCTCGGCGATACGGCATCGATGGCCGGCGAACGCGGCTGTTCCGAAGGTTCGGAGACGAATCCGTCTCACTGCTACAATGGGTATACCGAACGCGTCTTATTGGGATTAGCGCCGGGGGGCTCGGGTTGGCGGGCGATTCCATCAATCACATGAACACAATGAGATGAGTTGGCGATGTATCCCTGCCTTCAATCCCCCGATACGGTTAGGCTGACCCGGAAACCCTGCCGATGTGTTCGGCGGCCAAAGCACCCACACCCGGCATCCACGCCGTCCCGGCCCCGGCTTGGGAAACGCTTGTGTAGCGGCCTGCTGACGATTGCGGCCGTCGCGAGTTCCCTGTTCGCTCAAACCTCCACCACCCGAATCGCATTGGGATCGGGGCAATCCGCGACAACGCGGGCGAATCCGGATTCGCTGAAAGCGAGCCCGGCGCTGGATCTTTCACCGCTCGACATCTTCGGTCCGGGCGTGGTCGCCACGGACGCCCAAGGCAACGTTTACGTCGCGGTGAAAGACGGCGTTTTCAAGATCGACCCCGAGGGAACTCGCTCACGCGTAGCCGGAACACAGCGGAATTGGCGATTCTCGGGCGATGACGGCCCGGCTCTCCGCGCAGGGCTCAATCCTCGTAGTGTGGCAGTTGACGCCGGCAATCTCTATCTTTCCGACACCGCGAACAACCGAATCCGAAAAATGGTCTTAGCCACCGGCATCATCACAACCGTAGCCGGCGATGGCGTCCGAGGTTTCTCCGGTGACGGCGGCCCGGCGACCAGCGCGCACCTGGATGGCCCCACCGGAGTGACAGTGGATACCGCGGGCAACTTATACATAGCGGACGGCATCGGCAACGGCCACATTCGCATTCGCGAGGTGGCGGCGGCCTCGGACGTGATCTCGACCGTCGCCGGGAATGGATCGCAAGGTTATTCGGGCGATGGAGGCCCTGCTACGCTTGCCCAACTCAGCACTCTCGGGGGATTGGCGACGGACCAGGCAGGCAACCTCTTTATTGCGGATAACTTCAACCACCGTATCCGGATGGTATCCGCAGCCACCGGTATCATCGCGACCGTGGCAGGCACCGGTGCCGCCGGGCATTTGGGCGACGGAGGATTGGCAGCCGACGCCGAATTGAACAACCCGCTGAGTGTGGCTGTCGGCCCCGCGGGCAGCCTGTATATCGCGGACTCCGGCAATTACCGTATTCGCAAGGTCACGCTGGCCACTGGCGCCATCGCCACTGCCGGGGATGGCGGCGTCGTTTATCCGGACACTCAGCATGGCTTCCCCTGCGCCCTGTCCGTGGACGCCGCCGGCAACCTGTACGTCGCCGACTCGGGTATTTCGCGGATTCGCAGAGTGCCGGCCGACGTCGCCAGCCAGTCCCTCAACGCGTCCGATACCCCTCCCGCACCCGGCCTCCGGAGTTTCGCGGCGGCCGGTGGTTTCAAAATCAATGTGACCTATGACCCCAGCGTGCCCGCCGCCGCGCAAACCGCGTTCAACAGTGTGGTCAGCACCTACGAGAGCGTTTACACCTCGAACATTACCGTAAATATCGACGTTCTATTCGGAAACACCGGCCTGGGCGAAAGCTCCACACAGCAGACAGGCGCCTCTTATGCTGCGTGGCGGGCGGCGATGGTCTCCAATGCTGCAGCCAATCCGGGCAACACCTACGCGACGGCTGCGGCCGCGACGCTCCCGGGAACAGACCCGATCGGAAACGGCAATCTTTTTGTCAACACCGCCAACGCGAGGGCTCTCGGCTTAACCGCCAATGTCCCCGTTGACAGCACTCTAACCTTCAGCAATGCGATCGCTTTCGAATACAACGGTGTTCCTACTTCAGGCACGGTGGACTTCATGGATGTGGCGGCTCACGAGCTCGACGAGGGTCTGGGTATCGGCTCCGCGCTTACCGGACTCGCCGACAACGCCCCCAATCCATCGGGCGGCTACGCGCCCGAGGATTATTTCCGTTATAGCGGTCCGGGCACGCGTCTGATTACCACCAACCCCAGCGCGGTGGTTTATTTTTCATACGACGGCGGTAAGACCCTTGTAGCTCAGTTCAATCAGAATTACAGCGCCGATGGAGCCAGCGATCTTGACCGCAATGACTGGATTTACGGCAATTTTGGCTGTCCCGCGGCAAACCCGCATGTTCAGGATGCGATCGCATGCTACGGTCAGGCGGTCGCCGTCGGCACCGCGCCGGAGACCACCGTGCTCACCACTCTTGGCTACGATTCGAGTATCTCTCAGACCATTACCTTTGCTGCGCTCGGCAATGTCACCATTGGCGTTGCGCCGTTTGCACTCAATGCGACCGCGAGTTCGGGCCTTCCGGTCACCTTCACCTCGGCAACGCTCTTGGTCTGTACGGTATCCGGAAGCACGCTGACTATCGTCGCGGCCGGCACTTGCTCGATTACCGCGAGTCAGCCGGGCAACACGACTTATTCCGCAGCCCCCTCCGTAACCCGTAGTTTCACTGTGCTGCAAGTAGCACCTCCGGCAGCGCCGATACTGACCGCTCCGGCAAATGGAGCTGTGGGTATTTCGCTGACGCCAGCACTGAGTTGGACCGCTGCGAGCGGCGCTACTTCTTATGACGTTTATCTCGGAACTTCTCCGGCTCCACCACTGGTAGCCAACATAACGGCGACCGTTTACGGCCCTGGAACTCTGAGTGAGGGCACAACCTATTACTGGCAGGTGGCCGCCCGCAATGCTGGTGGTTCGACACGTTCAGCCATTTGGTCGTTTACGACGCAGGTCTTCACAACCGGTCCCGCCAACTTCATCGTGAAGTTCGCGAATGGCAACTCGCTGATCGATTCCGCGATCTACGAGACCAACGGCTTGGTCGGAATCTCGACAACGGTGCCGGCCATCTCGTTGGACGTACGCACCGGGACGCTCCCCCAGATGGGGATCGCGGGGACCACCGACTATTTGACTCTCTTTGCCTCCGATGTCTATGGTCCTGCCATTTATTGGGACCCCTTGAAAGACATGCGCATCGGGAAAGGCGGCTCCGGGCTATATAACCCCTACGGATTTGTAGAGCAATTGAGGATTCAATCCAACACCGGCAACGTAGGAATCGGGACCATGACTCCGGGTTTCAGACTGCACGTGGCTGGCGATACTAACTTCACCGGGATCCTCCGCTATCAGACCAGCCCAGTGTTGCAATTGCCCGGTGGCGGGGCCGGTAACAACCTTGCCCTGGGGCTGGGAGCACTCGCGAACTGGAACGGCGGAACCGACAACACGGCGATCGGATTTAATGCCGCATCTGGCGTCTCGGGCGCCAATAGCAACAATATTCATTTAGGAAGCGCGGGCTTTTCCAGCGATAGCAATACCATCCGCCTTGGAAATCCCGGGACGCAGACCTCTTTCTTTGCGGCAGGAGTGCGTAGCATCCCCACGGGAAACGACAACGCTATTGACCTCATCGTCGATTCCGCCGGACAGTTGGGCACGCTCAGCTCGTCCCGGCGATTCAAGGAGGATATCCGCGACATGGGCGCCTTAAGCTCGGACTTGAGCATGGATCTGTTACGACTCCGTCCAGTTACCTTCCGCTACAAGAAACCCTTCGACGACGGCACGAAACCGATTCAATACGGACTGATCGCCGAGGACGTCGCCAAGGTCTTCCCCGACCTGGTCGCGCATTCGGCGGACGGCCTGATCGAAACGGTGAAGTATCAGTTACTGGCTCCCATGCTGCTGGACGGAGTGCAGCTCCAGCAGGCGGAAATACGCCGGCTGAAACAAGCGGTCGACCGGCAGGCATTGGAAAATGAAAGTCTCCAGCAGCGGCTGGCCAGGATAGAAGCCGCGTTAGCATCGTTATCTGCCGCAAAAAAGACTTCGACCGGCCAATAATGAAACGCCCCCTTTGAGGCGCGCCCGTCAGGGCGCGCGCAAACGCGCACAACATGAGAGAATCCGGCATCCCACAGCACTCTGTAACTGTGACTTACCTAATCACATTCTCAACCTGCGGCTCCCACCTCCATGGCGCCGCGCGCGGCTCCGTCGATCCTAACCATAACCAACCGGGATCACGCACACTCGGCCCGCGGCCGGGACTCGAACGATTCGAACGTAATGCAATGACACAGTCTCCGTACTTGCTCGATGATCGCAGTCGTACAATCGTGTTGGATTCAATTGTACGCGTCTGTGAATTCCGTGGATGGCAACTTCTTGCGGCGCATGCGCGGTCGAATCATGTGCATATCGTCGTCGGCGTTGAATGCCATCCGGACACGGCCGCGGCGGACTTCAAGGGGTACGCCAGCCGATCGTTAAATCAGGCTAGTCTCGATGCGCCAGGACGGAAGCGGTGGACCCGATACTCGAGCGTGCGGCTATTGCCAAGTCCAGCCGCGCGCGAAAGGGCGATTCATTACGTCGCGGCGAAGCAAGGCGACGAAATGGCGTTGTTTGTCGCCGGCGTGCGCGCACCCTGACGGGTGCGCCTCAACTGACGGCCGCCACCCGTCGCGTATTGGATGCACCCTCTTCGTGAGGCGCGCCCGTCAGGGCGCGCGCACGAGCCTTTCGCGGCGCGACCGCACTCGAATCGCGTCTACTCGTAACGTAAAGCCGTCACTGGATCCACCTGCGCGGCGCGCCGAGCGGGAATCAACACGGCGATTGCCGTGATCGCAAGCAATATCGGTGGGACCAGCAGATACGTCGGCAGATCCACTCGATACGCCGCGGGAAACAAAGCCGCCAGCATGCGGCCCGCGATCACGCTTAGAATAAATCCAATGGCGAGCCCGTAGACCACTCGCGTCAGGCCTTGCCGCAGCACCATCCGCAACACGGCGCCGCGCCCCGCGCCGATCGCCATTCGAATTCCAATTTCTCGCGTGCGCCGGGAAACCGCGTAGGAAACCAGGCCGTACAATCCCACCATCGCGAGGCCCAGTCCCATCAAACCCATCGCGGCGATGGTGGCGGAAACCACGTTGGCGATGCTGGTCGCGCGGGCCCAGTAGAAATCCTCCATGGTGCGAACGTCGAACATCGGCTGGCTCACGTCGATCTGGCGCACCAGTTCCCTCAGAGGCGCCACCATCCCCGCGGAATCTCCCAAGGTTTGCGCGACCAGAGTCATCGAAACGCGCGGCTCCTGCAAGGAGCAAAGATATACGAATTCAGTGGGCGGCTCAGCGATGTGGAGGTAACGTCCCGTCTTCGTCACACCAATGATCTCGACCCACGGACCGTTCGCGCCATCCAGGCGGAAGCGCTTGCCGATGGGGTCCTGCCCCGGCCAGTAATGTTGCGCGACATTTTCGTTGACGATCGCGACGCGCGGAGCGTCCTCCGAATCAGTGGAGCGAAACACGCGGCCGCGCACCATCTCGATCGCCATCGTGTCGAAATAACCCTCGCTCACGCGGCTCGAAAAGATGGTCGCGCCGTCCTGGCCCGGAGGAAACCGGAAACCTTCCGGCAGGATCGTCGCGAATTGGGTGTACGCGAGCGGAAGCACCGACGCGAGCGCGGCGGACTTCACGCCCGGCAGAGCTCGCACGCGGAGCATCAGCTGTTCATAAAATCGGCGAGCCTGGCGCGCATCGTATCCAGCCAGGCTCGGATCGAAACTCATCATCACCATATGGTCGGCGCGGAAGCCCATCCCATGCGTCAGCTCCTGATGAAAAGCGCGATTGGCGAAAGTTGCCATGGTAAGCAAGACCAGCGAAATCGCCACTTGGGCGGTCACCAGAACATTTCTGCCCCACAAGCGCCGGCGCGGGTTCGCGGCATCTGCGGATTTCAGCGCGCTCGCCAGATCGGCGCGAGTGGTCTGGATCGCCGGCGCCAGCCCGAACAGAATCGAGCTCATCAGTCCCACCGCGAGGCTGAACAGCATCGCGCGCTGATCCAGAACCATAGGTGGAACAGCCATGCCCTCCTGAGGAAGCTGAATCTGCCGGAATGCGAGAATGCCCGCGTACGCAACCGGAAGGCTCAGCAATTCTCCCGCGGCGGCGATCATCAGGCTTTCGGTAAGCAGTTGACGGATCAGACGAGCGCGGCCGGCGCCGATCGCCAGGCGCAAAGCGATCTCTCTTGCGCGCACCGGAGCGCGGCTGGTCAGCAGGCCCGCGACATTCGCGCACGCGACCAACAGAACCGCCAGCGCCAGCGAGGTCAACAACCCAAGCAGTTCCGTGTCTAGAGGATCGTGGTGGATTCTCTCCTCGAACTCGGTTCGCACCTGGATGCCGCGGCTCCGGTTAGGGACGGGGTACATCCGATCGAGATCGCTGCCGAGCGCGGCCAGCTCGGCTCGCGCCTGCGCGATCGAGACGCCGGGCTTGAGGCGGCCCTTCACCGTCAACGCGCGATATCCACGCGATTCAATCGGATTGAAATCGACCGCGTGAATCAGTTTCGGCCACATCGCCGTGGTCACAAAGAACGCCGGTTTGCGAAATTTATCGAGCGTGGTAAACCGCTCCGGCGAAACGCCGATGATGGTGAACTCGATTCCGCCAATTTGGATTCTCCGCCCCAGAACATCCGGCGTCGATCCGAACTGCCGCGCCCAGGTATCGTGACTCAGCACCACCACCGCATCGCGCCCCGGCGAGCCTTCTTCGTCAGGGCGGAATCCCCGCCCCAGCTCCGGCTCGATTCCCAGCGCACTGAAGAAATTCGCGCTGACCACGGAGCCAATCTTGACGAGCGGCGCCGCGTCGCGATCGAAGGCGACGCCCGCCCGAACGTCCGCGGACGCAACCAGGCCGTCAAAGCTCTGGCTGCGATCGCGAAGATCGATGTAGTCGGGATAGGAAACGTACAGTCCGCTCGCGGCTCCGTAGGCGAAGGCCGACCCAACCGAGACGATCTCATTGGGCCGCACCACCGGCAGGGGCCGTAGCAACAACGCATCCGCCGCGCTGAACATCGCGCAATTCGCACCGATTCCGAAGGCCAGCGAAATCACCGCGACAATCGTGAAGCCGGGATTCTTCGCGAACATGCGGGCGCCGTGACGCAGATCCTGCCACAGCCGTTCGAGCCAGGTCCAGCCCCACACCGCTCGCGTGTCTTCCGAGGCGCGCAGCACCGGACCGAACTTCCGCAGCGCCGCCAGACGCGCCTCTTCCGCCGTCATCCCGTCCGCGATGTTGTCCGCGACTTCGCGGTCCAGATGATCCTGGATCTCCGAGCGCAGGCTCTCCTCGCGGCGGCTCCAGAACTTCATGGCCGGCCTTCTTCGGCCGGCGAAGTCATCACGCGCGCGATCGCCTCCGTGAGGCGTTCCCATTTCGACGATTCCGCAATCAGCCGCTTGCGCCCCTTCGCCGTCAGACTGTAGTACTTCGCGCGGCGGTGATTCTCCGACACGCCTTCCTTGGCCGAAAGCAAGCCCTGCTTTACCAATCGATGCAGCGCGGGATACAACGAGCCGTGTTCCACCTGCAACACCTCGCGCGAGTCCCGCTCAATCGCGTGCGCGATCGCGTGGCCGTGCGCCGGTCCGAACAGGAGCGTGCTCAGGATCAGCATGTCGAGTGTTCCCTGCAACAAATCGATCCGTTGAGAGCCTTCGGTAGACATTCTTCCTAAAGATAAATCGCCTCCGGTAGAATGTCAACTGGAGAGTTGCTGACGCGCGTTGGTTTGCGCCACCATCTCCACCATAGGGGGAGAGCTTCGAGTTGACTCTCCTCCGGCCGCCGTGCTGCTGCCCCTAAGCCATCGCCCGAGCCGCAACGATGCGCGTCCTGATTTCGAGCTTGCCCCGAAGCGTGTGCATCATGATGCAGGACCGATCCGCGATTTCGACCAGTTTCTCCAGCACCTCCGGGTCTGCACCATCGGCGCTGACGCGCAGGTCCACGGTTTCAAAGCGGTCGGGCGACGCTGCCACCTCGGCCGTAACCTCGGTCTCGAGACCGGGGATCTCCAGTCCTCGCGCCTTGATCGCCGCCAGCAGGTTGCTCATGAAACAGCCGCCAATCCCGGCGAGGAACAGTTCACCGCCCATCGGGCCTGCATCGGTGCCTCCCTTCGACTGCGGCCGGTCGATACTGACGCGGTGCCCACGAATGGTGGCCTCCGACGTCGAAGCTGACATCTGGCGAATTCGAACTCGCAGCGTAGTAGCCATACTCAATCATCACTCTACCGCAAGGCATCCGTCGGCAGGGGCCCTCCGTAAGATCGCTGACGCCGGAAATGGACAACGAAAAAGATGACCAAAATCCACCGGTTTGCCATCATAATCTATATTGCTTGTGTTTCTGCTGCTGGGAACCAAGGCGATACATGAACCGTAGAACCTTTCTTGCCACCACGGCGGCGGGTTTGATTGCCCGCGGCGCGGATCCTGATCCTGAAGCCGCCATTCGAGCACGCATCCAGCCGCCCAGCTTCCCCAGTCGCGATTTTGAAGTGACCCGTTACGGCGCCCGCGGCGACGGATCGATGCTCTGCACGGATTCCATCCGCAAAGCCATCGCCGCCTGCTCCCAAGCCGGTGGAGGACGCGTCGTCGTTCCGCCGGGGGTGTTTCTGACCGGAGCGATTCACCTGAAAACCGGCGTCAATCTGCACCTTGCCGATGGCGCGACTCTCCGCTTCAGCCGCGACCCGAAACATTACCTGCCGGTCGTGTTTTCCCGCTGGGAAGGCACCGAATGCATGAATTATTCGCCCTTCCTCTATGCCTTGGAGCAGAATAACATCGCCATCACCGGCGGCGGAATCCTCGACGGCCAGGCCGATTGCGAGCATTGGTGGGGATGGAAAGGCAAAGCCGGCTGCGGATGGGAAAAAGGCCAACCCCATCAGGCCGAGGCCCGCGCCGCGTTGCAGAAGCTCGGCGAATCCTCCACGCCCGTTGCGGATCGCGTGTTCGGCGAAGGTCATTACCTGCGCCCGCAATTCATCCAGCCATATCTCTGCAAGAATGTTTTGATCCAGGGCGTGACCATCCGCAATTCGCCCATGTGGGAAATTCATCCCGTGCTGTGCCGCAACGTGACCGTTCGCGATGTCAGCATCAACAGTCACGGCCCCAACAACGACGGCTGCGATCCGGAATCCTGCGTGGACGTGCTGATTCAAAGTTGCACGTTCTCGACCGGCGACGATTGTATCGCCATTAAATCCGGCCGCAACGGTGACGGGCGAAGGCTGGCCGCGCCGTGCGAGAACCTCATCATCGCCGATTGCACCATGCAGGACGGTCACGGCGGCGTCAGCATCGGCAGTGAAATTTCAGGCGGCGTTCGCAACGTTTTCGTCAGCAATTGCCGCATGAGCAGCCCGCATCTTGAACGCGCCTTGCGCATCAAGACCAATTCCTATCGGGGTGGCGTGATTGAAAATGTCTGGTTTCGCAAAGTCACCATCGGACAAGTCGCGAACGACGCGATACAGATCGATTTTTCCTACGAAGAGGGTGAAGGCGGCCCGTTCCAGCCGGTGGTTCGCAATATCTACATCAGCGGCGTGACCTGCGGAAAATGCGATGACGCACTTTCGTTGCGCGGCTACGCGTCATCTCCCATCCGCAATGTGCAGGTCGCCGACTGTATCTTCGAACACGCCGCGAAGCCCAACACGATCGAGCACGTCGAAGGACTCGATCTGAAGAACGTGCTCATTAACGGCAAACACGCGTAGCCTGGATTAGGCGGAAGGCCGCCCGCGAAATCCCCGCAATGCAAATAAAGCCGCAAATTGTGGCGGGGGTTGGTCGGGCTGCCGGGATTTGAACCCGGGACCTCTTGCACCCCCAGCAAGCCGCCTACAGGTATTCCACCCTGCTCTTCATTTCTTCAGTCGAGAGGGCGGCGTGAAATGAGCACCAGCCGGCGCAGCATCTCGCCAACGCTCCGCGATTGGGCCTGGCAGTATACGATTCCGGCATGCTGCACGCCCTCCGAGTGGAGCCGTAGGAAATCGACATCCTGCGTGACTATAACGCGTCCAGCTGCCGGCTGCGAAGGTGAGGTGATCTCCATCGGCGCCCCCTACCAGGCCAGCGTCTACTGTCGTCGTGACGTCAATGCCTCGATGTCGGAGGGCATCCGCCAGAGCCAGGGAGATGTTCTCGTCCAGATGAAAGGAAACAGCCACCTGTCAGGATGCCTCTTTTAGTGGCTCCTGACCCAGCTTCTCGTCCAGCAGCGATGGGTGACTGCGCCGGAACTCCTCAGCATAATCGCGATCAGCGCGCATCTCGTCCTGGATTTCCTGCACATGATCGAAGTAGTAGGCCAGCGCGACGTGGACGTCAGCAAGGGTAATCGTCGGAATTTGGGCTACGATCTCATCCGGGGTAAGCCCTTGGTGTTCATGCCAAGTCACGATGTCTTGCACGCGCACGCGGTGGCCCGCGATACGGGCTTTACCGCCACAAGTACCCGGCGTCTTGACGATTCGTTCGTTCGGGGCCTGCGCCATGAACTACTCCTGGCGTCCAAATTTGGACGCCAAATGGACTCCAGACCTTGCTGCCACAGCGACTGCCGTCTGCAAGTCTCTGGGTTCTTTGGTCGGGCTGCCGGGATTTGAACCCGGGACCTCTTGCACCCCAAGCAAGCGCGCTAGCCAGGCTGCGCCACAGCCCGAATTTTCTCTATTCTACCGCACGCAAGCCGTCAGCGCCTAAAATCCTCACACTTCCAGAATTACCGGCATGATCAACGGACGCCGCGAAGTCTGCTTGCTCAGATACCGCTTCAGATCCGCGCGGATTTTTTCCTGCATCACGCCCCAATCGCCGCGCTCTTCCGCCGTCGAGGAATCCAGCGTCCGCATCACGATCGTCCGCGCCCCCTGCAACATCTCCGTGCTGTCTTCCATCGACATGAATCCGCGGCTCACGATCTCCGGCAGCCCCTCGCTTTTCCCGGTGTGCTTGTTGATCGCGATGATCGGCAGCACGAATCCGTCCTCGGATAGATGCCGCCGGTCCCGAATCACCATGTCCTCCACCACTTCATCCAGCGTTCCCGAATCGATGCACACGCGCCCCACCGTCACCGGCTCGCCCTTGCGAGCGCCCGCGTTATCGATCTCCAGCGTCTCGCCCGATTCGAGCACGAAGGTGCCTTCCAATCCCCAGTGGCTCAAGTGCTGCGCGAGGCGAGCATGCTGCGCCATCTGCCGGTACTCACCGTGCACCGGAATGAAGAACTTCGGCCGCACCAGGTTCAGCACCAGGCGCAATTCCTCCGCGCTGCCGTGGCCCGATACGTGAATCGGCGGATTCATCGCTCCATACACCACGTCCGCGCCGCGGCGCGAGAGGTGATTGAGCATCCGGTAAATCGCTTTTTCGTTCCCGGGAATGATGCGCGCGCTCAGCGCCACCGTGTCGCCCGGCTCGATCGAAAGCGATTTGTGATTGTCCACCGCCACGCGCGACATCGCCGACATCGGCTCGCCCTGGGTGCCCGAAACCACTACGCACACTTTGCTGGGCGGAAGCTGCATCACGTCCTGCGGCCGAAGCAGAATGCCGTTGGGGACGGTCAGCAATCCCAGGTCGTGCGCGATTTCCGTGGTCGACATCATGCTGCGCCCCAGAAACGCGACCTTACGCCCGTATTCGTCGGCCAGATCCAGAATCTGCTGCAAGCGATGAATGGAGCTGCTGAAGCACGAAATCACCAGCCGCCGCGGCGCGCGCACGAACAGGTCCTCGAGACGCGGACCCACCGCGCGCTCGCTTTCGGTGTACCCCGGCCGGTCGACATTGGTCGAATCCGACATCAGCAGCAGCACGCCGCGTTTTCCATACGCGGCCAGCGTGTGCAGATCGAACAGCTCGTTGTCGGTGGGCGTGGGGTCCACTTTGTAATCGCCGGTATGGATGATGACGCCCAGCGGAGTGGTGATGGCCAGCGCCACGCACTGGACGATAGAGTGCGTCACGTGGATGAACTCGATCGAAAACGGTCCCAGCTTCAGAATTTCGCCGGGCTTGACGACGTTGCGCTTGGCGGTCGCGAGCATCTCATGCTCTTCCAGTCGCCGCTCCACCAGCGCCAAAGTGAACGCGGTCCCGTAAATCGGGACGTTGAGCTGCGCCAGCAGGAACGGCACCGCGCCGATGTGATCCTCGTGGCCGTGCGTGAGGATCAGGCCGCGCACGTGCGCCGCGTTCTGCTCGAGATAAGTGAAATCGGGCGTGACGATATCGACGCCCATCAGTTCCGCGTCCGGGAACATCATGCCTGCGTCGAGGACAATGATGTCGTCGCCGTACCGGACGGCCATCGAGTTCATCCCAAACTCGCCCAGCCCGCCCAGCGGAATAATCTGCAATTTCTGATCTGACATTAGAAGGTAAGTTAAAGGTTAGCAGGCGTGAGTGGCGCACGCATGTGGCGCACGCTTGTGGCGCACGCTTTAGCGTGCTGCTGTCGGCTTCAGCCGACAGTCCCGGTGGCACAGACTTTAGTCTGTGCTTTAGTGGCACAGACTTTAGTCTGTGCTTTAGTGGCACAGACTTTAGTCTGTGTTCTGGACGAACGAGATCTTGACTTTCACCAACCTCTTGCCAAGCGCGTAGCTGCTTGCCAAGACCAATGTCGTATGCCATGTTGAAATGGCATGACGGTGAAAATAGACAAGGCCGGGCGAGTGGTCCTTCCCAAGCCCATACGCGACCGGTTGGGCCTGCGTGAAGGCAGCGATCTGGAAGTCGAGGAAACCCGGGATGGAGTCATCCTCAAGGCGGCAGGGAATCGGCCGGCGATGGTCAAGAAGGACGGCCTTTGGGTTCACACGGGCAAGCTACCGAAGGGTTTCGATATCGTGCAGGCGATCCGGGATGATCGCGAAGACCGCATCCGAGAGTTGACGGGCTTGTGAAGGTCTATCTCGATACCAATATCCTGCTGGCGCTGAACCGTCGGAATGCGACCGTTCTACTGAACGCGGCGCGTTACCCTTCCGTCGGGAACGTCTTCGAGATGTGGTCGTGCCAGGTCAGATTCTCTTCATCCACCAGCGCCCACACCAACCCAAGCCCCGCCGAAATCACGCTGAGCACCCCCGCCACCTGGCGCATGCCGCGCCGCTCGCGATCCGGCACGCGGCCGTCGAAATCCACCAGTCGCAGCCCCGCGAAGCGTAAGCCGGGTGTATCGCCGTTCGCGATGCACCACAGCACCCGGTAGAACAATGCGATCACTCCGGCGGCGCACAGGAACACCACCGCGTTCCCCCCGCTCATCGCGCCCACGCCGCCGCCGATCCCGAAAATCGCCGGAACCGCGATGAAGACCACCAGAAACAACCCGACCCCCAGCAGCACCATGGCCGCGTCGAACACCGCCGCGATACTCCGATGCGCCGGCAGCGCCACCGGCACGTCGCAGTAAATCACCGCTTCGAGGCCCGTGCCTGCCGGCGGCCCGCCATTCCCGCCGTTCCCTCCATAGAAATCCAGCGACGTCTGCGAATCCGCCCGCCGATTCGACCCGCGCGGAGTCGGCTTCGGTCGCGAAGCGCGCTTCCTCTGTGCCGAATCGTCACGCTCCCGGTCCTCCCGCGCCCACTCCGGGTTCGTGCGCGGCCGCACCGGCGTCAACGTAGGAATTGGGATTACCTTAGGGCCGTTGGATACGTCTCGAAAGAGCGATGGTTGATAGCTCACTTGCTCCGCCCGCTTGGCTGCCTCATCCTCCACCAGTTCAGGCGACCGAAGCTGCGCCGCGTCGCGCCCCGGCAGCATCTCCAGCGCCGGAGCCGTCGACGTCGACAGCGGAAATGTGTCCGGCGCGGGCCGCGGGGCCGCCGGGTGCAGACGCCGGCTGCAGCGCACACAGCGCTTCTCGTCCGCTTCATTCCATGCCCGGCAATGTCGGCACTGCATGCTTTCGACGCTCCCGCTTGACTGCGATGACGGCGCTCTGCTACGGTTCTCGGTTGAGCCTCTTCGCTCCCCGCAACCGCTGTTCCCCAATCGTCAGTCCTGCTTCAGGTTCTAGTCCTAGGGTCCCTCCTAGTACTAGCTCCTCCATATTACGTAACATATTCTACGAGTTTTGTCACGAACTTTATTTGCCTCTCACCGTCCTACTACTCCTTACGGCTCTTAACTTACGGGCCCAAATCTTCCAACCTCCTTTAGCTCCTCCGACGCAGGACACGACGCCTAGCCCCAATCCGCAGCACCGCGTTGCCCCGCCCCGGCCGAACATGCCGGATCAGGGCACTTTCGTAGCGGACGCCGTGATCAATGAAGTCGTGGGTCACATCCGACGCATGCGCGGCGCTGCCAGACTCGAAAGCCCGGACGAGGTGCTCAAAGCCGACGAAATCGATTACGACGAGGAAACCTTGAAAGCCGAGGCTCGCGGTCATGTCCATTTCGAGCAATTTGCGCGCGGCGAAAAGGTGGATTGCGATCGCGTCGAATACGATTTCCAGTTGGGAACCGGCAGGTTCTACGGCAACGTGCGCGGATCCTCACCCTCCCAGGTCCAGGCCCGCCCGGGCCTGCTCACCACCACCAATCCCTTTTATTTTCAAGCCAAATGGGCGGAACGGATCGAAGAACGCTACATCCTTTACGACGGTTTCCTCACCGATTGCCTGATCCCTCACCCCTGGTGGATACTCAAGGGGCCCCAGTTCGACGTCATCCCCGGCGATCATGCCATCGCGCGCCATTCCTGGTTCTATCTGCGCGGCATACCGCTGTTCTACACGCCCTATTTCTACAAGTCTCTGAAGAAGCAGCCGCGCAGAAGCGGACTCCTGATCCCCAATGCCGGTAACAGTTCCACGCATGGAAAAATGGTGGGATTCGGATACTTCTGGGCCATCAGCCGCAGCTTCGACCTGACCTATCGCGGCCAGTATTTCAGCGAATCGGGTTTGGCCCACCACGCCGAGCTGCGCGGCAAGATCAACAAGACCACGGACTTCGACCTCTCGGTCTTCGGCATAAAGGACACCCAGAACACCGACCCGCCCGATAGCGGCGTGCGCATCCGCCTGATCGGGAAAACCGAGCTGGGCGACGGATGGGAAGCTCGCGGCTCCCTTGACTACTTGTCAAATTTTGCATTTGTGCAGAATTTCACCCAGACTTTCACCGAAGCTGTCTCCTCCCAGACCGAATCGGTGGGTTTTGTCGACAAGCACTGGTCCGATTTCGGCATCGCCATCGGCGCCACGCGAGACGTCAACTTCCAGAGCACCACTCCCGGCGACACCATAAACATTCACAAGCTGCCCGAAGTGTATTTCACCGGGCACGAACACGAAATCGATGTCGACGGCTGGCCGTTCTGGGTGGGGTTCGAGTCGACCGCCGGTCTGCTGAACCGCAGCCAGGAGCTATTTCAGACGCGCCAGTTTGTCGACCGCATTGACTTTGCGCCCCACGTGACCACCGCATTTCACTTGGGCGATTTCCAACTCATCCCCACCTTCGGCATTCGGGAAACGCAGTACGCCGAATCCGCCGCGCCCGAAACACCCGGCTCCCAGACGCCGGGGGCGGTGACCAGCCAGAATCTGCTGCGCAGCTCGCGCGATCTCACCCTCGACCTGATCCTGCCCGGCCTCGAGCGCACCTTCAAGCCGCCCAAATGGATGGGAGACAAAGTGAAGCACGTGATCGAGCCCCGCATCACCTATAAGTATGTGAACGGCATCGACAATTTCAACGAGATCGTCCGCTTCGACGAGACCGACATCCTCACCAATACCAATCAGATCGAGTTCTCGCTCACCAACCGTCTGCTCTCCAAGAATAAGAACGGCGTTGTGACCGATCTGCTCTCCTGGCAGGTCCGCTACGATCGCTACTTCGACCCGACCTTCGGCGGCGTCGTCGAGAACCCGCTCCCCGGCCAATTGCCGCAGCGATATGTGATCGAAAGCTCGACCGACCTGGACGGGTTCGCCTTCATCGATGGGCCGCGCAATTATTCGCCGGTGGTCAGCGTGCTTCGTCTTCAGCCGGGAACGCTGCCTTTCAATTTCGAATACCGCACGGATTATGACCCGCTGCGCCACCGGATCGTCAATAGCAGCTTTGGCATCGATGGCCGGTACAAAAAATACTTCTGGAACTTCCGCGACACCGATGTGAATACGGACCCGTCTCTCGAGCCGCGAGCCAATCAGATCGGCACCACGCTGGGCTATGGGAATCCCAACAGCCGCGGGTGGAACTATGGGCTCAACCTCAATTACAACGTCCTCACCGCTCAAACGCTGTTCTGGGACGCGCAGGTGACCTATAACTCGGATTGCTGCGGATTCAGCGTTCAGTATCGCCGGATTTCGCTGGGAACCCGGGACGACACGCAGATCGAAGGATCCTTCGCGATTTCCAATATCGGGTCCTTCGGATCGCTGAAGCGCCAGGATCGGATTTTCTAAAATCTTCTAAATGAGGCGTGCCCGTCAGGGCGCGCGTTGCGTTTACGAGCCGCGACCGTAAGGGAGCGCGTTGCGTTTACGAGCCGCGACCGTAAGGGAGCGCGTTGCGTTTACGAGCCGCGACCGCAGGGAGCGGTTATAAAAAGGCGCGAGAGAATGGAGCGCTCGTCTTTCAAGCCCCGCCCGTCGGCGCAGATCACCGACGACCAACTTCGCATCAGCCCGGCCCGAAGGACTACTTCGCGTCGACGATCGTGTCGATCTTCAACACCCCGCCGTCCAGCTTCCCCGTCACCGTCACCTTGTGGCCCAACATCGGCGTGACCTTTTCCATCGAAGCCGCATCGATCTTGATCATCTTGTTGTCGGGCGTCAGGAACACCGCGGGCGAACCCGCCTTCACGCACTGCTTCACGCAGGATTCGAACTGGTCCGGTTTGATCCACTCCGCCGCCGACGAGGCCTTCGAGCTGGCCGCCGCGCACTTGGTGTCGGAGATATAGCCGGTCCATTCCGCGGCCATCGCGGTCATCGAAGAGATCGCCGCAAGCGCGGCCACTGCCATAAGTTTTTTCATTTTCGGAAAGCCCCCTTGGAACGACAATACTCCAACGCGTGGCGCCAATGCAATCCGCTCTCTTCCAACCCCCACCCGTCAAGGGTGGGGAGTCCAAGCGGGGATTGTTCCCGCCATCTGGTTGAAGGCGATGCCGCCTGCCCCTTCATTCCGTCGCGGACTTGATAACCAGATGGAGGCCGGCAGCTTCCGCGAAGGCGATGGAGTCCTGGTCACGCGTGAGCAGCGCAAGCTGATGATCGATACAGCTTTGCGTGATCAGTGCGTCGCGTAAGCGCGCCTTGCGGCGCTCCCTTAACACCTTGGCCCGTAACTCGCCTGCCCGGTGGAAATAACCCGGTTCAATCTCCATCAGCGGCAGATCGGACAGAGTGTTTGCAACCGCCGCAGGAAGCTTCGGGTCGCTGAAAAGCTCGGTGAGGACCACCGGGACCATCACCACTTGCCGGTCCTCCAGAGCCCGGTCGAGCAACCTCGCATCCTCTCCGCGGTCTCCTTCGAGGAATGCAATCCAGGTGCTGGTGTCGACCGCGATCATCGATCGAATTTCAGTTCCCTTGCCGTGCGCGAGAAGCGAACCTTGCCCCGATATTGGCGCAGGCGCGCGTATGCGTGCGATGCCGCCACCAACTCAAGGCCGGCGCGAACCGTCTGGGTGATTCCACTACCGCTGGCCCGCTGTGCCTTCGCGAGTAGATCCCGTGGCACTTCGAGGGTAATCTTGGCGCGTGCTGTTTGCATACCTCAAGATACCATATTCGATACCAGTATCGACTATGGTATCGTAAACGAGCCGCGACCAAAGGGAGCGGCCTCAAATCCGGAATCGGCACCGCTGCGACCAAAGGGAGCGGTAAAAATAAATCGCCCTCCGGGGGCGTCAGCGCCCGAAAATATACCGCCCGCGCCGCGGATCGGACCCGCCGTGCAGCGCGCCCTCTTTGCTGATAATCACCACCGGCGACGAAGCATTGCTCCAATCGCCGCCCATCAGCACCTTGTGCCCCAGTGACTCCATCGCCTTCGCGGTAGCCGCCGGAATCCGCCCTTCCAGGCTCACCCGTCCGGGCGTGAATTCATGGAATGCGAAGGACGCGTAGAAGTGCTCTGTCTGAAACCGGGGCGCCTCCACCGCCTGCTGGGGCGTCATCCCGAATTCGAGAATGTTCAGCAGGACTTGCAACAGCGCCTGGTCCTGATTATCGCCACCGGGAGTCGACATGGTCAGGTACAGCTCGCCGTCTTTGGTGACGATCATGGGGCTCAGCGTCACGCGCGGCCGCTTACCCGGCGCCACCTGATTGGCATGGCCCGGCGTCACCACGAACGAATCCGCGCGGATCGAAAGCGGAATTCCGGTGTCGCCCGCGATCACCGACGGCAGCCATGCACCGCTGGGCGTGGCCGAAAATCCATTGCCCCAATGGTCGATGACGTCGACGCAGGTAGTGTCTTTCGCATCCGCCTTGCCCGATCCGCCGCTGGCCGGAGCCGATGCGCCCAGATTGCCCGGGCGGCTTTCCATCGACGCGTGCGCCGGATCGATCAGCTTACGCCGCTCCGCCGCGTACGATTTCGAGAGCAGCGTCTCTTCCGGAATCTTGCTGAATTTCGGGTCGCCGTAGTACCGGTCGCGATCCGCAAACGCCAGCTTCACTGCTTCGAGCACGGTGTGAAGGTACTGCGGGCTGTTGTGCCCCATCGCCTTCAGATCGAAGCCTTCAAGGATATTCAGGGCTTCCAGCATCACCGGTCCCTGCGTCCAAAATCCGGGCTTGTGGATGGTGTAGCCGCGATACGTGGTCGAACGCGGATCGTCCGTCTCGGCCTTGAAATTCGCCAGATCGGGATAGGTGATGGTGCCGCCATTCGCTTCGTTGAACGCCGCGATGCGCTTCGCGATCGAGCCTTTATAGAAGTAGTCGTGGACCGCTCGAATTTTTGCGGCGCGATCCCCGTGCGCGTTTTTCTCCGCGGCAACCATTTCGTGGAGCGTCCGCGCGAGATCCGGGAAACGCACTACCTGGCCGGGCTTGGGCACGGTCCCGTTCGGAAAATAGAATTTCTGAGAGGTCGGTATAAAGCTTAAAATTCGCTGGTTCGCCGTCAGGATTTGCGAAAAAATCTCCGGAATGGGGAAGCCATTGTCCGCGTCCTCGAGGGCCGGTTCCACGACTTTCGCGAACGGCATGGTGCCGTATTTTTCGAGCGCCAGCAGCAGACCGTCCACCAGACCCGGTGTGATCGCCGCGCGGATTCCCGCGCCCGGAATCGGCGGATAGGTCTTGTCTTCCCACGGTTCCGGCTGGCGATGCGCGAAGAAATCCGGCGTCGCCTTCGCGCCCGCGACCCCCACGCCGCTGATCGCGATCACCGGCTTGCCCGCGAGCTTGATCAGCAGCGGCATTTCGCCGCCCAGTCCGATGTGATCCTGCTCGGTTACCGTTGCCGCGAACACCGCCGCCACACCCGCATCCACCGCGTTGCCGCCCTGTTCCAGAATGCGATAGCCCGCTTCCACCTCGAGCGGATTGCCCGCACCGATCATGTGGTGCATCGCGCGCACCGCCGGAAACATGGTTCGGTCCTGCGGTGCCGCCGGCGCTGCCAGCAACATCAGCAATCCGAAAGGCGCGATTTTGCGCGAGATGGTCATCTCCAATATCCTCGCATTTTTCCCAGCCCCATGCGTAAGCTTGGGGCCTTTTCGTTCGACCCCACTCATCCCGCGACGCCCCACCCGCTCCCCTATCTATTCTTTTTCTTATCCGCGTTCATCTGCGTTCATCCGCGGCCACCAATCTTTCGCGCCCCTCAATTCACCCACGGTCCCTTTCCAGGTCCCTCTTTCTTTCGCAAATACACTTGAAACTTCCTCTTCGCGCGCGCCAGCTTCCACGCGTTGTACGAATTCCGGAGCGACTCGACCGGATCGGCGCCGCGTCCCCGTCTTCGCGGCATTTTCAGGAACAGGTACCCGAACGCCATCCCGCCCAGGTGCGCGAACTCGCTCACGCCGCTGTTGACATTGAACGAATTCAGGAACGCGATCGCGCCGAAGATCATCACGAAATACTTCACCTTCATCGGGATCAGAAAGCTGAACAGAATGATCCGATCCGGCCACAGCACCGCCCACGCTAAAAGAATCCCGTAGATCGCGCCCGAGGCGCCGATGGTAGGGACGTTCGGATTGCCAAAGAGATAGTTGAGCACCACCACGCAGAACCCCGCGCCGATCCCGGTGAAAAAATAAAATTGCAGGAACCGGCGGGTCCCCCACGTGGTCTCGAGCTCAGAACCAAACATCCACAGCGCGAGCATATTGAAGAGGATGTGCCAGATTCCCCCGTGCAGGAACATGTAGGTCGCAAGCTGCCAGATGAAAAAGCGCTTCACCACAAAGCTCGGAATCAGCGCGCAGTAAAAGATGAGGGATTGGTTCAGCGAAGGCACCGCCCATCCCAGCAGGAAGACGGCTACATTGATGATAATCAGCCACTTAATGGCTGGCGGAAGGCCCGGAACATTGAGATAGGGTCGTGCGTAAGTGCGGTCGCTGTATGCCATTCCTGCGGGACTTCCATCGACAGGATAACATTGGTTCTTCTGTTTCCGGGCCGTGACCGTCTCTTCAGAGCCGCGACTGGAAGGAGCGGCACGCGCAACCGTGTACCGACGCTCAACTTTCCAAATCACGATGCTTTGAGTTTTCTCCCGGTAAGCGCCCGCTGCCGGATGCTCAAGCATTGTGAGGGGCGGTGGTCTATGGTGTCAACGAGCGGCACGCTCAACCCTCTGTCTGAACCGCGAGTGTCAACGAGCGGCACGCTCAACTCCCCGCCGACCCTCAACTCGACATCCCCAAACCCCCAATCACCGCAGTAAATAACTTTTTTCCGACTCTATCTCCTCTCGATTCCGCCACTTCGCACTTTGCTCCACACGACTTCGCACAATTTCCGGAGTATCTTGAAACCGAAGAGATCGGTGCTCGACCAGACAGAGAGCCGG
>Ga0182024_10000489_pt1 | contig 101532 bp, 91 predicted proteins | sample P32metaG_FD_120480 | JGI IMG/M metagenome (GOLD analysis project Ga0182024, IMG submission 120480) | Permafrost microbial communities from Stordalen Mire, Sweden - P3-2 metaG (Illumina Assembly) | ecosystem: Environmental > Terrestrial > Soil > Wetlands > Permafrost | place: Sweden: Stordalen... | reverse complement strand
CGGGTTCGTGGTCTGGACTATACCTTCACCATTCCCCACACGAGGTTTAGGTGCTGCCCGTCTAGTCTCTACACCTTCCCGGAAGTGTTTCCGGGCTTGGCTCGGGATTGCCTTTTCAGGTTTCCCCGACTTTGAGCAGTTCTACGCCGTCGGTTTCCCGATGGGCACTCAACCTTGCTTAAGTCCGCTGCGTCTGCCATTTCGCCACGCCCGCGGGAAATTGGCACAGCCCCATCATAAAGCAAGCAGCGATATTCTACGCTTCGTCAGCCAAGCGAACGACTTCCACGCGGCTGGGGCCTTTCTTGGTAATCGTTTTTTTCTTCGGACGTGGCCTCATGATGTTGATAGCTGCGGCATCAAGCTGAGTCTTCAAATGGGCCGCGTAGTATTTCTCGATCATCTCCACACTTGTCCGGCAGTTCTTGGCGATCTGATAGATGTCGGCACCTTCGAGCAGGCGCAGGCAAATGTACGTGTGGCGCAGGCTATAGGCCGTTCGCGGCCTGCCGTCGCGGTCGGTGCGAAGCTTTTCTTCATCGAGAATTGCGTTGAATAAATCGCGTGGCCATTTCGGAAAAAGAAGATCGGTAGGGCTCGGCTCGTGCCACTCCCCGTTGGCCACGGAAGCGGTACGGCTACCTGACCTTCCCGGTCCACCATCGGGTCTGGTGCGCGTCTTCAGCCGCTTGAACGGTCGCACGGCACCCGCTGTACTCTTGCAATAGCCAACGCCTCGCTTGCCACGTACTTCGATTTCTAGGATCGTTTGTCCGCTGCCCTCGTCCTCGATTACAGTGACATCGCGAAACTGAAGACGCATCGCCTCGTCTGGACGGAGGCCAGTATTGGCGGAGAACAGAACGTAGTCGTGAAGTTGTTCCGCTTCCCAACGGAAGCGGGGCTGCTTGGGATCATGCGCGCGTTTTCGCGTCGCCTCGTAAAGATGCTTGTACTCTTCCGGTGAGAACCATGCTCTATGGGAAATCTTTGCGGACGCGCGATATGGCGCTGACAAATCCGGGAGATGATCGATCCATCCGTGCCGCAGAGCCGTTTTGAAGATCTGGCGCAACGTCACGATTTCCTGGTGCATGGTGTTATGCGCCGGAGGCTTGCCGCGCATCGCTTTACATTCCTCAAGGCGATGGATGCGATATTCATTGATCTTGCCAGCCGTGATCTCGGGAAGGACCATGCTGCCGAAGAACGGAATCAAGTGGCCGTTCGTCCTCGCGTGCTGTCCGCGTGCATAGGTCGGGCTGCGCTGTCCCTGCGTCATGATGTCGAATTCGCGCAGGTACAATTTCGCGGCTTCGCGGAACAGTTTGCCGCTTTTCAACTCACCGTCGCGGAGCTTGCCGCGCAATTGCAAATACCAGTCTTCCGCGATCTCCTTCGCTTTCGAGAGACTGTCTTCTTTGGTGGTGGTGCGCCGATTCTTCCCGGCTAGATAGGTTGCGCATTGCCAACTCGAACTGTTCGGACGCTTGTAGACGTGAACTTTGCCACCGAGGATGGTGTGATGCTCTGCCATGCGGCTGCACTCCTGCTTCTCTATAAGAGTCGCAAAAGTGTGCAAGGGTTGCGTAAGGGCTGCGTGTTGCTCGGCATCAATACAAGCTTTTTATCATCAATATTTTATGGAAACATCTCTGTTTGATTAGCCGATTTTAAGTCCGCTGCGTCTGCCAGTTTCGCCATCCGGGCTTGAAGGGCGGATGCCTTCCACATCGTACCCCACGCGGTGTGCGCTTATGGCGAGAAGCAGACTCCTCCACATTCGATTGCGAGTCGAGCGCTGCCGAATGACAAGACAAATGGAAGTGCAAGCTAGCGGACGGGGTAGAGCACGCGATACATCTCGCGGTTGCGCAGGATGGCCTGCACGTAATCGCGGGTCTCGGAGTAGGGGATGGACTCGACGAACTCGGGCACGTCCTTGTAGTCGTTGGAGGCGAGCCACTGGCGGACGGGCGTGTCGCCGGCGTTGTAGGCGGCGAGCGCGTACTCCACCTGGCCGCCGAAGCGGTCGAGCACCAGCTTGAAGTTGGTGGTGCCAAGCTGGAGATTGATGGAGGGATCGAGCAGCGATCGCGTGGTGAAGCGCTTGATGCCATCCTTCTTCGCCACGGATTTTCCGGTGGAAGCGATGAGCTGCATCAAGCCATAGGCGCTTTTGCCGCTCACGGCGCCGGCGTTGAACTCCGACTCCTGGCGGATGAGCGACGCGACGAGATAAGGATCGAGGCCGTTGGCGCCGGCGTCGGCGACCAGCTCCGTCCAGTAGTGCTGGGGAAAGAGCAGATGCCAGTAGACGTCGGGCACTTGCGCGACGGGCTGGGTGAAGAAGGAGATTTTGCTCTGCTTCATGGACTGCAGCGCGCGGGTGTACTCGCCGTAGGAGACGTAGATCTCGGCCTGGGCGAGCGCGCCCCACTGGTCGGAGTTGGCGCCGGCGAGGATCTCCGGACCGATGTACTCGTTCAGCGCGGCGTTGGCCAGCAGGCGCGCCTTGATGAGGTGAGTGTCGTTCTCGGGCAGATCGCCGGTCAGCTCGGGCGTGGGGGCCTTCTGCGCGGCGCTCAGCGCGGGCGCGGGCGGCGCGGCGGACTGCGCGCCCAGCACGGCCAGGCGCTGGCGCGCGAGCAGGGCGTAGTAGTAGTCGGGATAGATCTCGACCAGCTTGCGATAGTAGTTGGCGGCCTGAGGGAAGTTGTGCTCCTCGTCCTCATAGATGCGGCCGCGCCAGTAGAGCGCGTCGGGGACCTCCGCGCCGCCGGCGTAGCGCTCGATCTGCTCGTCCATCAGGCGAGCGGCCTCCGGGTAATTACGCGTGCGGTAGCCCATCCATGCCGCGCGCCAGTGCGAAGAAGGCGCGTAGGTGCTGGACGGAAAAAGTTTGACCAGCATGGAGTAGTGATAGATGGCCTGGGTGGCGTCGTGCTTGAGCAGATACATATTGCCGCCGGAGTAGAGCGCCTCCTCCAACCATCGGCTTGCGGGAAAGCGCGCAACCATCTGCGCGATGATGGCGTCGTGGCCGGTGCGGTCGTCCTCGTCGCGGGAGAGCTCCGCAAGCATGTAGAGCTTCGCGGCGGCGGTGTCATCGCCGGTGTCGGGCAGCTTCTCCACATCGCGGCGGCTGAGGTGCTTCACGCGGAAGTCGCAGACCGCGGCGTAGATGGCGAGCGCGTCGCGGTCCGCAGGGCTGAGCTGCAAGTTGCTCTTTGCGATGGCGTCATATTCCTGGCCGGCCTCGGCGTAGCGCTTGGCGTCAAAGAGCGCGTCGGCGTGCGTCTTGCGCTCGGCGGCGGAGAGCGGCGCGCCCATGGCCTGCAGCTGCGCGGCGGCCTGTGTGGCCTCATATGTGAGCGGCTGCGTGGTGTAGATCTTGCGGAAGAGCGGCGTCGCCTGCGCGGTCTGGCCGGAGAGCTGGTAGGCGCGGCCGAGGGAATAAAGGAAGTCTACGGACTCTGGCTGCGCGTTGGCTGGCATGTTCACGAGCGGTTCGAGGACGGCGAGCGCGCCGCGCGCGTCGGACTGTTGCAGGTGCGCGTTGGCCAGCAACACGGGAGCGGTGGGCGCGAAGATGCTGTCGGGATAATGCTCGGCGAAGCGGTCGAGCAGCGCGTAGGCCTCCTGGCCGTGGCCGGCCTGGAGGGCTGCTTGCGCGCCGAGGTAGTCGGCGTAGTCGGCCAGCGCGCTGCCGGCGCGCTTGGCGAGGGCGAAGTCGGTGACGGCGTCGGCGTAGCGGTGGTCCAGCGCGTAGGCGTGCGCGAGCGCGAGGTAGGCGGCGGAGGCGGGTTCGCCGGGATGGCCCTGCGCGTAGCTGAGCACTCCGGCATAGGCCGCCGCGGAGCGCGTGGAAGCGAGCTGCTGCGCCATGGGGCGAAGCTGCTCAGACGCGTGGAAGGCGCTGGTGAGCTGGATGCTGCGCGCTGTAGGTGCGGGGTGATGTTGAGCGGCGCGAGAGGTGTGTGGGGCGGCGGTCTTCGAGCCGGTCTTGTGTGTGGACGCGGCGTGAGATTTTGCCGATGCGGAGGAGGCGGGTTTCTTTGCGGCGGATTTTTTCTTCGCAGTTGTGGTGGAGGCCGTGCCGGAGGCAGTCTGCGCGGCGAAGCTGCCCGCGGGCCACAACAGCCAGACGAGGCAAATCAGGTACGTCAGATGAGGCAGGATCTTTCTGTCCAGCATTGCTTCACACTCCGGGCGCGCGAGCTGCGGGTGAATCTGGAGCGCGCTCCCGCCAGCCGAAGCCCACAGTTCGACTCTAAAGCCCCGGGCGGCCCTGCGCGTTTGACGAGTGGACACGCGAACCAGCGCAGATACATCCGCTTTCCCGGCGCGACGTAAGTCCGCCCGCCATCGAGGACGTTGCCCACGCCGCGGCAGGCGATTACACTCAAGAGGCAACCCCCGCACGCTTGGCCTGAATTTGGCCGGGAACGACTGCAACCTTTGCCTATGCCAGCCATCCAATCCCCAGAGACCGCGGAGATCCACCCAGACGTTGCACTGGTGGATCGTGCTAAAAAGGGCGACACTGCGGCTTTTGAGCAGTTAGTGCGTCAATATGAGCGGCAGATCTTCCGGGTGGCGCAGCACATTACCCAGAACCGCGAAGACGCCGAGGACATTACGCAGGACGCCTTCCTGAAGGCGTATGAGAAGCTGGAGCAGTTCCAGGGGAATTCGAAGTTTTCCACCTGGCTGGTGCGTATCGCCGTGAATGAGAGCCTGATGCGGCTCAGACGGCGCAAGACAAGCAAGACCGTCTCCATGGACCAGGACGTGCAGACGGAGGACGGCGCTATTCCGCGCGACTTTGCGGAGTGGCGGCCGAACCCGGAGCAGATTTATGGGCAGAACGAACTCGGCGACATACTGCGCAAGACCATCCAGGGATTGCCTCCAGGATTTCGCACAGTATTCACTTTGCGCGACGTGGAGAACCTCTCGACCGAAGAGACGGCGGAGGCACTCGGCTTGAGCGTCCCGGCGGTCAAATCGAGGCTGTTGCGCGCGCGGCTGCAACTGCGCGAGCGGTTGAGCCGCTACTTCAAGCAGAAGGACTCCTCGAAGCAGAACAGCTTCGCGCAGATTAACGGAGGGGCCAGGCCGTGAACTGCACCGACTTCCTAAAGCAACTTACCGACTACTTCGACGGGCGCGTTGAGCCCTCGCTGATGAAAGAGGTGCAGACGCACCTCGCTGAGTGCCACCACTGCGAGGTGGTGCTGGACACCACGCGGCAGACCATCTCCATCTACCGCGAGCATGAGATTTACGAGTTCCCCCCCGAACTCGAGCACCGGCTGCACGACGCCATCATGGCGAAGTGCCGCGGCGCGCGGTAGATCGTAAGCAGCATCCGCGAATTAGAGTTGGCGCATAACTGTCGTGCAGGCGACATTTCATCCATCTCCCGATATTTATCCATATCCCCTTTGCGTGGTATATATTTTGCTCGCTATTTGTTGCGTGCTATTTATACAGTTGAATTGAATTAGCTTTTGACCCTGACATGCGGATATTCACCCTACTACGCAGAAGAGTTGTACGCGCCAGCACGCCCTGTGTTGTATTGAGCTGCTTGCTTGGGACAGCGGCGCTCACCGCCAGCGCGCAGGACCGGAAGCCCGGGGTGTACGAGGTGACGCTGACCACCACCATGGTGACGCCCTCGCCCGCGACCTACCCTCCGCGCACCACGCAGGTCTGCCTGACCCAGCACATGATCGACACCTACGGCGCCATTGTGCCGGACAATCTCTCCAACGTCTGCCAGGTGGTCAACGTGGTGAAGAAGACCGGCGGCATGTCGGCGGACCTGGTCTGCTCCGGCGGGATCAATGGCAAGGGCACGCTCGACGTCAACTGGACCGACAGCGAACACACGAAGGGGGAGATCCATTTCAGCGGCACGCTCCATCCCCAGCAGAACGAGATCAAGATCGAGTGGGAAGCGACGACGGTCTCCGTCTACAAAGGGCCCGACTGCAGCGTGCTGAACAAGCGCGGCCCTGCGCCGGCCACGTCCACTCCGCCCAGCCCTCCGCCGGCGAATTCCACGCCTCCCGCGAAGCCCTAACCTTCCAGCGAAGTAAGAGCAGCCTCTTCGAGCGGCCTGCTCAGCGGCGGAGCTCGCCGATGAAGACGCTGAATGGCGGCAGACTGACTGCGTTCAGGTCCTGTGCGCCCATGCCTGAGTCGGAGCGCGCCAGCGTGCGCAGGAAGAAGCCGTGCAGGTTGAGCTTTTTGACGGTGTCGGCGAGCGAGAGCTGGACCGGCGACGAGGAGAGGTTGCACAGCACGATGACGGGCGGGTTCTGCGGCGTGGGTGTGGCCGGGCGCGCGACCCACACCAGCGCGTTCTGGGCGTCGAAATCGAGGAAGACTTTGCTGCCGGTGCGCAGCGCGGTGTTGCCGTGGTGCAGCGCGGCGAGCTGGCCGTACCAGGCGGCGAGCGGGTCCGGCGGAGGCGGTAGCGGTGCGGGTGCGGCGGCGTGCGGGCGCGGTGGCGGCACGTAAGGCTTGTAGGGCAAGTAAACGCCGGGTGGCGGCTGCGCCGGGATAGGCGCCGGCGCCGGCTTGTCGGTCCCTTGCTCCGGTTCGGGCGCGCGCGGCGCGCTGTCGGGGAGAACGAGTTCCACGGCGGGATCGATCAACGCGGCGGAATTGGTGGTGAGTGCGATGGCGGCGAGCAGCCTGGCGATGTCTGGCTCGGGCGCTTGCGGGCGTGTGTCCAGCAGGAGATTGGGCTGGGTCAATGACTGCGCCAGCAGAGGGCGCAGCGCGGCGGCGCTGGGCGAACTGAGCTGGCCGATATGAGTGTCGAGCTGCAGCAACGGTGCTGCTACAGTGTTGCGGCCGGCGGTTGCGCGGCGGCTGGTTGCAGAGTGCTCGATTGCTGGGCGTAAGGAGTTGTCTGCCACGGCCAGCGAATCCGCCAGCACGATGCGCTCGCCTGCGACTGAGCCGGTGAGCACGCGCACGGCTTGCACGATGGCTGCGCGGTCCTGCAGATCAGTTTCCGGCGGCGTGACGATGCGGAAGCCGGAGACGCCGCGGGTGAGCCAGAAGCGCGTGCGGCCGGCGAGTTCGGCGTCGGCGCGTGCGGCGGAGAGCAGGAGCAGGACGTGGATGCCGCGCGAGGTTGACTGGCGCGTGAAGTTGTCGAATTCGTCGAGCGAGGCTTGCGCGGCGATGGCGTCGTTCACGCTGGCGGCGGACTGAATGGGTAGCGGCGGAGCGGGAACGATTAAAGCGTCGACGCCGATAGATTGCATGGCGTCGAGTTTGGTTGCGACTACTTTGTAGTCGATGGCCGCGGAGTCCGGAATCTGATAGAAGACAGCGCGCTTCCACCAGGGCTCGGCGCTAGAGCCGAAGGCCCTCATGCCGGGGTGGGCCAGCACCTGCGCGGAGGCGGTCGGGGCGGTGGTTGGTGCGATCAACGTCAGGAGCAGAGGCAGAAGAAGGAGCAGGCGTGTCGCGCGATGCCTGCGGGCCGGGAGCGGGGAGAAGATCGGCATAGATGAAATTGTCGCGCTCGACGCGCTCGCCGGGAATGACGGGAATGGTGCGAGAGAAGATGGGGCCGGCGCAGGCGAAGGTGTGGAACTCGCCGCGTTCGCCGCAGGGGTCGACCGAGGGCGGCAGGTCGGAGAGGAGTTGGGCGTCGAAGGCGCGGCCGGCGAAGGAGGCGTTGAGGTGGCGCGGGTCAATGCAGGTGAGATGCGCGCGCAGGCCGGCGGCGATCATCTGCTGTGCGAGTTCAGCGGTCGAGAGGCCAAGGTCCGCGCACCAGACGGGGAAGATGGGCTCAAGGCCGGTGTTGGCGAGACGGGCGATGCGGTAGGCGCGGATGTCCTCGAGGAAAAGGTCGCCGAAGGCGATTCCATGGAGACCTTCGGCGGCGGCGCGGGCGCAGACGGCGGCCATGCGCGACTCGTAGTCGGCGTTGGTGCAGGGGAAGGGAAGGTCAATTTTCCATAGGGGAAGTCCTGTGGCTTCCCCCTGCAGGTCGAGCAGCTCTTCGCGGAAGCCGTGGATGGCAACGCGGCGGAACTTCTCGTTGATCGTCGTGAGCAGCGCGACGACCTCGTAGGCGGGGTTCTGGCGGAGGAGGTGCAGCGCCCAGGCTGAGTCCTTGCCGCCGGACCAGCTGAGCAGAATGGGCTTACGGGGGCGGTTATCCTGGTCTTCCATGTTCTCCATAGGCCTATCCCCTCCCCCTATCTTGAATCTCAAGATCTTCGATACAAAGGACTTAAGCTAGACGATGCCTGTAGGATCATGATTCCACGCAGCTTAAAAACTAAGATAGCTGAAATCTGAGAGATAGGATCGGCTGTGTTGGCCGACGGGGACGGTTTCCCGAAGCGAGTCGCCCTTTTCTCCCACTTCTATTGTACTCCGCTGGGTGGGGGTACTATGCCAAGTCTATCCACAACCGTTTGTGTGGGTTAGGTGGTTTATGGGCTTGACAGCTAGTTGGGGGTGGGCGGCTGGGCGGAGTCGATGACGAGGGTGGTGGTTGGGAGTTTCGTTGGGATGAGCTTGAGGCCGAGCTGCTCTTCGAGCGCGGTGGGCAGCGCGGGGAGACCTGATGGTTCGGAGGCCTCGTTCGCAGCGGGCGTGCGAGCGCCGGGCCCGTCCCATGCCCACTTGAGCTCAAAGGTGTATTTGCCGGTGAGGCCGGTCTGGTCGAGGACGGTCTGTTGGAGATGCTCGGAAAGGAGTTCGGCGAGGGTGGAGATGGGCATCGCTTCGCAGTCGTAGTCGCCGTAGTTGGCGCCGTAACTGGCCTGCTGGCCGGGCTTTGCGGGCTGGAGCTTGGGGCCGTTCTTCGCGATCGTGAGCGTATAGCCGGGGAGCTGTTTGGTGACGGTGTGGGTGACGAGGTGGAAGCGCTCGGTGAGGACGGCCTGGAGCATCCGGTTGCGCTGGTCTTTGGTGAGAGCCTTGTAGGCAGCGAGATCGTCGCCGGCGACCTTGGCGGTGAGGTCATAGTGGTCCGAGTCGAGCCAGCCTGGCCCGCCGGTAATGAGGTCATAGCGGATGCTGAAGGCCTGACCGATGATGGCGCGGATGAGGAAATTCTCGACGGAGTAGCCATCGGGAGGCGTGCGATCGACCATGGCCGGCGAACCGGAGTGGTTGGGCTTGATGGAGACGGCGTCGAAGGCGATAGGCGCGGCGGAGGGTTGCGAGGTTGCGGGTTGTGGGGCGGGCGCTACGGTTTGCGCGAGGGCGTTTGCTGCGAAGAGGAGAGATGCGAGGGAGAGAGCAGCCTTCATGTCTCAGTTCTCCGAGGGGCGCTCAATGTGGTCGATGACGAGGTGTGTCGTGGGGACATTGGCGCGCTCGGCGCGAAGACCGAGGGCGGCGAAGTTCCAGTGGGAGAGCGGATCGGGGTCGTCGAAGGAGAAGGCTCCCTCGTGCTGCTCGTCAGGCCCGGAGGAGAGCCAGGTGAGGGTGAAGTCATAGCGGCCGGTGAGACCGGTACGGTCCACGATGAGGCCACCGCCCATGCCGCGAAGATGGACCGCGAGCTCGGCTAGGGTGACGCCATAGAAGCTGACGTGGGGCACGTCTCCGCGCTGGTAGGGAACTAAATAGCCGCCCTCAGGCATGGGTTGGCCGTGGTCGGGGCGGGGCTCGTCGGGTGCGGCTTCTTTGAGTTTGGCTCCGCGTTTGTCGAGCGCGAGGATGTAGCCGTCCGTCTCCGCAGGGACGCGATGCGCGATGAGCTTGCAGCGGTCGGCGAGCATGGCCTGCAGCATCTGCTGGCCGGGCGAGTCGGCGCCGGTGAAGAAATGCGTGGGGCCCTTCTGGTAGGCGCCGAGGTCTTCCGGCGCGACTTTGGTCTCAATGTCCCATACGTCCTTGGAGACCCAGTCGGGCGCGCCGACCAGTGTGTTCCTGTCTGCGGCGTTGAAGGGGAAGTAAGCGGTGACGATGGCCGCGATGAGGGGGAGGCCGGCGGAGGTGTACCCGGTGGGGCCGAAGCCGACATGCCCGTTTTCGCCGGGCTGTGCGGGTTTGATGGAGACGGCGTCGAAGGCGAGGGGCTTTGGGTCTGTGATTGTCTGCGCGAGTGAGGTGAGAGAGAAGGCGAAGAGCGCTGCGAGCTTTGCTGTGCGCATGGCTTAGTTCTCCGAGGGTTTTTCGATGGAGTCGATGACGAGGATCTGGACGGGGCCCTTGGAGGATTCGAGCTTGAGGCCGAGCTGCTCTTCAATGGCTGTGAAGATCGTTGGGCCGGAGGCGGCATCGTCGGAGGAGGCAGATGAGCCGGCATCGGGGTCCGAGGTGTAGGTGAGGGTGAAGTCGAAGAGGCCGGTGAGGCCGGTCTTATCGATGACGGTGCGGCCGAGAGAGGTAGAGAGCATGGCGGCAACCGTGTCCATGGTGATTCCGTTGGCTTCTATGTGATTCTGGCGGCTTCTGCCCTCTGAGTCGACTGAGCCCTTTTTCGCCGAGTCGGCAGGTGTGGGTGTGAGCTTCGGGCCGGACTTCGCGACGACGAGGTTGTAGACGGGAAGCTCCTTCGTCTCGAAATGGCATTTGAGGTTGAAGTGCTGTGCGAGGACGGCCTGCATGCGTTGGTCCTGGAGACTGCCGCGGGCGTCGTTGCTGAGTGAGTCGTAATTGGTTGGCGGCTGGTCTACCTTGGCGGTGATCTCCCAGGTCGCGGTATTGAGCCAGCCGGGACCGCCGATGACCTGGAAGTCGTGCAGCTTGTATGCGTACGCGATCATGCGGAATGCGGTGCCGCCGGCGGTGAGGGAGTCGGGACGGCCACGGATGGTGGAGCTGCCGCTGGGACGGTCGCTGGGTTTGACGGTGGCGACGTCGAAGGCGGCTGGTGGGGCGGAAGCGCAGGGGTCAGTTGTAGCAGCGGCGGCGGTTGATGCGGGTGCGGTGGGCGTCGGGGTTTGCGCGAGGGGCGCGGCGAGAGTGAGAGATGCGGCGACGATGCAAGCGCAGCGGAGAAGCATGCGGAGACAATCTCCTTCGGAGGGAGGGTTCGTGGCTTGGTCAGTTACGGATGCTAAGTGAGAGACGCGGGACGGTGAGATTCGTTCGCGAGGCGAGGGGAAATTTTGAAGCAGACCCCACCCATGGCCCGGCTGATGCCGAGCCATGAATGGGGCACCCAATGATGCGGTCGTGGCGCCTAGGGGAGTTTGGCGGCCTGGTGGATGGGGTTCCAGTGGTCGGGGCCGGCAGGCGCGTGGAGGCGGAGGCGCGATGGTAAGATGGGTGTGTGCCGGGTCCTACGCGACGTAATCCCGCCAACCCCGCCAGGTCCGGAAGGAAGCAACGGTAACGGGCTCGTACGGGCGCAGTAGGGTGCCCGGTACTTTTTTCAGTTGTCAGTCGGGAAGAGTGGCGAACTGAGTTTGCGACTCAAATACCGACACAAACCAAAACCAATTACAGGGGTTCTTCGCCTTCGACTCGCTCCGCTCGCTCAGGGGCAGGATGATGGCGGAGGCATGTCGCCTTGATTGCTTACGAGCGCGAACACTTGTGGTTCATGCGTGGGTGGGCGAGAATGATCTGCGAACAGCGGAATGAGTTGCGCAGGGACCAGAGTTAATTGAGGTGAGAGCTTGAGTCTGACGTTGCAACCGCGCGTGAGCGTGCGGGCGAAGATCAGTTCGTTAGGGACGTATGTTCCGCCGCGGGTGCTGACCAACGCGGACCTGGAAAAGATGGTGGAGACCAACGACCAGTGGATCATTGAGCGGACAGGGATCCGCGAGCGGCACATTGTGGATGCGGGCGTGGCCACCAGCGACCTGGCGGCGGAGGCGGCGCGGCAGTGCCTCGCGCGGCGTGGGATCGAGGCGAGCGAGGTGGAGGCGATCATCGTGGCGACGGTGACGCCGGACATGCTGTTCCCGGCGACGGCGTGCCTGGTGCAGGAGAAGATTGGCGCGAAGGGTGCGTGGGGGTTCGACCTCTCGGCGGCGTGCTCAGGGTTTCCCTATGCGCTGCAGGTGGGCGCGAAGCTGGTAGAGAGTGGCGCGCTGAAGAAGGTGCTGGTGATTGGCGCGGACGTGATGAGCTCGATTGTGGATTACAAGGACCGGGCTACCTGCATTTTATTCGGGGATGGGGCCGGGGCAGTGCTGATCGAGCCGTGCGCGGAGGGCGAGATTGGGCTGATCGATTTCTTCCACGAGATCGATGGCGCCGGCGCGTGCAGCCTGTATATGCCGGGCGGCGGAAGCCTGCATCCTTCGACCGCGGAGACGGTGGCGAAGAACATGCACGTGGTGCACCAGGATGGGCAGGCGGTGTACAAGTTTGCGGTGCGCAAGATGTCCGAGGCGACGGAGACCTTGCTGAAGCGGGGCGGTGTGGTGGGAAGCGATCTGGCGTGCTTTATCCCGCACCAGGCGAACAAGCGGATTATTTTGTCGACGGCGGAGCGGCTGGGAATGCCGCTGGACCGGGTGGTGATCAACATCGATCGCTATGGGAACACCACGGCGGCGACCATTCCGCTGGCGATGCAGACGGCTCTGGACGAGGGGCGCCTAAAGAAGGGCGGCCTGGTGCTGCTTGCCAGCGTGGGCGCGGGATTTACGGTGGGCGCGACCCTGCTGCAGTGGGAGATGTAAGAGCAGGGATTAGCGGTCAGTGGTCAGTGCGGGTTGCGGCTGCGATGCGGCGCCGCCGCGCACGGAGCGCGAGGTCTTCCAAAGCTTGAAGAAGGCGTAGCCGGCGCTGAGCAGGATCGCGCTCCAGAGGGTGATGAGGATGGGCGTGGACCACTTGCTCATCAGGGCGTTCCACATGCGCACGACGTGCGGGCCGTAGTAGACGCCGAGGGCTGCGGCGGCGGCGTGGCGCGCGAGTCGGCTGAGGGTGAAGGTGGTGAGGAAGGTGTTGCGCGACATCTTCAAAGCGCCGGCGGCGAGTACAAAGGGCGAGAGCGGCATGGGCGGCGGCAGTATGGCGGGCAACGCGACGGCCAGGATGGCGTGCTGCTCCATCCAGCGACAGACGGGCTTGAGGATGCGTGGAGAGACGTGTTTTTCCAGGAAGGCCATGCCGCCGCGCTGGCCGACCTGATAGCTGAAGAGGCCGCCGAGGAAGCTGCCGGCGGTGGCTGCGCCGACCAGCAGGAAGAGTTCAGCGTGGCGCGCGGCGAGCACGATGACCATGATGTCGGTGATGCCGGGGATGGGGAGGGGGACGAAGGAAGAGTCGACGATGGAGACGAGGAAGACGCCGAGAATGCCGAAGGAGAGCATCAGGTGAATGAGCGGGTTGGGATGGCGCGCGGCTGCGGGTGGGGCGGCGGCCGTGGTCTGCAGCACGGCGACCAGAGTGGCGACGAGCGCGAGATGCGCGGCGTGCGGTGTTGCGGTCGCGGCAGCGAGTTGGACGGGGGCGGTCGCGGTCATTGGAGGTTAAGACGCGGGGTGATGCGCGGAAGTCGCGGTGCGTTTAGCAAGTAGAGCATGGATCGGGCGCGGATTAAAAGGCAAATACGATTCTGACCCCGCAGAGCGGAATCAGAATGACCTTTCCCACGCGTTGCTTCTTAGAGGAAGCGGAGGTTGCCAAGCGCGGGGAGGAGTGCGAACTCGGCGGCGAGGGCGCGGAAGTGCGTGATGGCGGCGATGCAGTCTGCGTCGAGTGTGTAGTGGATGTTGCGGGTGAGGTAGTGGCGGATGGCGGCGGGCGGGAGCGCGATGCGCGGGGTCCACTCATCGACCAGCGCATCGATATGGGCGAGGCCGTGGTCGCGGGAGAGCTGAAGGTCGGCGATGAGCTGGGCGGGTGAAAGAGATGCGGCGGCGAGCGATTCAGGGCGGACGGCCCAGACGGCGGCGACCCAGGGCAGATGAGTGCGTGCGCGCCACTGCTCGGCGAGGTCGAGCCAGAGGCAGGGGCCGGCGGCGCGTTCGATCTCGGCGCGGTTTTCAAGGGCGAGCAGCGCAGGGTCGCCGATGAGCAGCGCGGCGTCGGCCGAGGCGAGCATAGTGTAGGGATCGGCTGTGGCTGGAAGAATTGCGGGATCGGTCTGGAGGAACTTGCGGAAGAGGAGCTGCGCGTAGACGAGCGAGCTGCGCGAGGCGGTGTCGGCGGCGACGGTGCGGACGGAGCGGAGGACTTCATCGACGAAGGCGGGGTTGGTGTCGTCATTATCTTCTTTAACCCTGTCCCCACCCATCGTGCGACTGACATCGTGCGATGAATGGGGCACCCGGAGCTCGGGGTCGTTTCCTTTCAGCTTTACGATGAGCTGGATGGAGCGGACGCGATCCAAAGAAGCAATCGCGCATCCAGGGGCGATGGCCAGCGCGGGGGTGAGCGAGGCGATGGGGATGAGGCCGAGGTCGGCGCGGCCGGCGAGCAGCTCGTCGGCGCAGAGGGAGGGGGTGGTGGCGTGGAGCTGGTAGCGCTGGGCGAGCTCGGCGGCGCGGGGCGGGTGGTCGAAGTCCCACATGAGCGGCGCGGGGTTGAGGAAGTCGATGGCGGCGACGCGGAGGCGAGTTGAGGGCAGCGGGGCCAAGAGTCTAGTTTAGGGGATACGATGCGACGCGCGGTGGCGGGGTTCGAGCAGGACGACGAAGGGCATTGGGTGGCGCGGCTGGAGTGCGGACACGGCCAGCATGTGCGGCACGACCCTCCCTGGACAGTGCGCGACTGGGTGACGACCGAAGAAGGCAGAGCCCGTCGGCTGGGCGGCGCGATGGAGTGCAAGCGATGCGATGATGCTGAGACGGTGGACAGAAGAGAGTCGGAGTGAGCTGCTCGTCATGTCTGGTCCTGCTGCATACGAAGCAAAATCTGCGCACACGCTGTGCGCGGTGCGGCTACAATTGTGGCGCAGCGAGAAAATAATGGCGACGAGCAGCGACGCAGAGCAGGACGCGCTGAAGACGAACGAAACGGCGAGGCCGGCGTGGCTGGCGCTGGCGCTGACGCCGGAGATGGGGCCACGGCGGATTGCGCGGGCGATGGCTCGGCTGGGTGCGGCGGAGCGCGTGTTCGAGGCGGGGCTGACGGAGCTGGAAGGTGCGGGACTGCCGGCGCGGGCGGCGCAGTTTGTCTTCGATGGTCGAGCGGCAAAAGCAGCCGAGGACGAGGCCAAGCGCGTGGCGCAGGCGGCCGGATTTTTTCTGACGCGCGAGGATGAGGCTTATCCAGAGCGGCTGAGCGAGATCTACGATCCGCCGGCTGTGCTGTGGATGCGCGGCGACGTGGAGCTGCTAAAGCGGCCGGGGATCGCGGTGGTGGGCACACGACAGCCGACTCCCTACGGCGCGGGCATGGCGGAGATGCTGGCGCGCGACCTGGGACATCGCGGACTGGTGATTCTGAGCGGGATGGCGCGCGGGGTCGACACGGCGGCGCACACGGGCGCGCTTGCGACCTGCGGCAAGACGGTGGCGGTGTGGGGCACGGGCATCGATGTGGTGTACCCCAAGGAGAACAAGAAGCTGGCGGAGAAGATTGTGGAGACGGGCGGCGCGATTGTGAGCGAGTATCCGCTGGGGACGTTTCCTGCGCCGCAGAACTTTCCCATCCGCAACCGTATTTTGAGCGGGATGAGCGTGGGTGTGCTGGTGGTGGAGGCGGGCGAGTACTCGGGCACGCGCATTACGGCGCGCTGCGCAATGGAGCAGAACCGCGACGTGTACGCGGTGCCGGGTAACGTGACCAACAAGAATGCGTGGGGGCCGAATACGCTGATCAAACAGGGGGCGAAGCTGACCGCGACCTGGGAGGATGTGTGGGAGGACCTGCCCTCGCAGGTGCGGCTGCAACTGGAAGAAGAGATGGAGGTTGCGGGACAAGGTGAATCGAAGGCGGGGGGGAGCGCATCTCTATTCACGACCGAGGAGAAGGATGGCAAGCCGCTTCCGGAGCAGGAACGCATGGTGCTGGAGCGGCTGCGGCGCGACGAATCGATGCAGCTGGATGAGCTGATCGAGGGGCTGGAGGCGCAGATGGGTTCGGCGGAGATATTTGCCGCGCTGTTTGAGCTAGAGTTGTGCGGCCGGGTGAGGCAATTGCCGGGAAAGAACTATGTGCGGTGCTTCTAAAAGCGACCGCGGATTTTCACCGATGACCGATGAACGCGGATAAAGCAAATCTGGGATAGAGACTTCCCGGTCCGTGTGAATCTTTCTCGCAACTATATTAAGGATGCGAATCGGCGGCATTCCTCAGTCCGCAAACTGGCCTAAGAATGAGCGCGTTTCAGGCGGCAGGTGCGCATCGACTTCTCAATTCAAACTGAGACGGAATTGAAGAAAACCAGTCTATGGGTGTAGAGTCTCGACTGGCGCTGGAGATTTTTCAGTTGCGGACGGGTTTGAAGTTAGGTTCGCATGGGTTTCATAGGTTGAGCGCATCCGTGATAGGTTGCATGGAAACGATTGCAGAGAGCGGCGGAACCGCTCGCGAGCTGAATGTTGTACAGGAATGAAGGGAACAAATGGCAAGGTCACTGGTGATCGTGGAGTCGCCCGCGAAGGCGAAGACGATCAATAAATATCTCGGCAAGGACTACATTGTGGAGGCCTCGATCGGCCACATCATGGACCTGCCGAAGAACGACATCGGCGTGGAGCTGGCGAACCGGACGTTTGAGCCGACGCTGATCGTGTCTCCGGGCAAGGAAAAAGTGGTTGCGCACCTAAAGAAGGCGGCGGCGAAGGCAGACTATGTGTACCTGGCGCCTGACCCGGACCGCGAGGGCGAGGCGATTGCCGCGCACCTGAAGATGCAGCTGGAGCCGGTGATGAAGGACAAGACCAAGCTGCGGCGGGTGACCTTCAACGAGATTACGCAGAAGGCGGTGAAGGCGGCCTTCGAACATGCGCGCGATGTGGATGAGAACCTGGTGGACGCGCAGCAGACGCGGCGAGTGCTAGACCGGCTGGTGGGCTATCAGATCTCTCCGCTGCTGTGGGACAAGGTGCGGCGCGGACTAAGTGCAGGGCGGGTGCAGACGGTGGCGCTGCGGCTGATCGTGGAGCGCGAGGCGGAGATCAACGCGTTTGGGCCGGTGGAGTATTGGAACCTGGACGCGGAATTGGATGGGGGCGCGAAGCAGAGTTTTACCGCGCGGTTCATCGGCGTGGAAGGAACTCCGGCGCGGGTGGCGAACGGGAAAGACGCCGACGGAAAAGAGCAGTTCATCGCGAATGCGCTGGCGGACAAGGCTGCGGTCGATGAAGTGGTGGGCGATCTGGAGCGCGCGAAGTGGAGCGTAAGGTCGGTCGAGAAGAAGGAGCGGCGCAGCAACCCGCGCGCACCGTACACCACCAGCAAGCTGCAACAGGACGCGTCGGCGCGGCTGGGCTTTAACGTACGACGGACGATGGGTGTGGCGCAGCGGCTGTACGAGGGCGTGGAGATCGGCAGCGAAGGCACGGTGGGCCTGATTACATACATGCGTACCGATTCGACGCGCGTGGCGCCGGACGCGATTGCGGAGGTGCGGGAGTATATCGGTAAGCTGGGCAAGGGATATCTGCCGGATGCGCCGAACACGTACGCGGGCAAGAAGCAGGTGCAGGCGCAGGACGCGCATGAGGCGATCCGGCCGACCGAGGTTGCGCACACGCCAGAGGCGATGCGTCGGTATCTCACCGACGAGCAGTACCGGCTGTACAAGCTAATCTGGCAGCGGTTTGTGGCCAGCCAGATGACGCCGGCGGTCTTCGACCAGACGACGGTGGACATTGTGGCGCAGGCGAAGCGCGCGTATGACTTCCGCGTGACGGGCAGCGTGCTGAAGTTCGACGGACATTTGAAGTTTGAGGAAGAAGAGAAGCAGGCGCGGGCGAAGGCAAAGGAACAGGCCGCGGCGAAGAGCGATTCCGAAGAAGATGAAGATGAAGACCGGCGTCTGCCGGAGCTGCGCGATGGGCAGGGGCTGGAGCTGGTGAAGCTGGATCCGCAGCAGAAGTTTACCCAGCCGCCGCCGCGCTACAACGAGGCCAGCCTGGTAAAGGTGCTGGAGGAGCGCGGGATCGGCAGGCCGTCGACCTACGCGTCCATCATTAATACGATCCAGGACCGCGACTACGTGAAGAAGATCCAGGCGAAGTTTGTGCCCACGGAGATTGGCACGGTGGTGACCAAGCTGCTGGTGAAAAACTTCCCGTACATCTTCGACACGGCGTACACGGCGAAGCTGGAGACCGAGCTGGACGCGGTCGAGGACGGCGAGGAGCGCTGGACCGATCTGCTGAACGGCTTCTACGACCACTTTGAGAAGGAGCTGGTGGTCGCGGGCGCGCGCATGGAAGACATCAAGCGCATGGAGGAGCCGACCAAAGAGATCTGCGACAAGTGCGGCGCACCGCTGGTGCTGAAGTGGGGCAAGTTCGGCAGCTTCTATTCGTGCTCGAACTTCTCGAAGAACAAGCCGGTGACAGTAGGCGCGGCGCCATGGAAGAAGGACGCGAAGGCAGTGACGAAGAAGATCACCAAAGCGCTGAGCTTTCCGATGACGGTGCGCGCGGTGGAAGACGGGAGCCAGGTCTTTACGCGCGAGGTCGCGGACGTGAAGGAGATGACGGCCGCGGTGGGCGAGGCTCTGGAAGACGCGGCGGGCAAGGGACGCAAGGTGACGGTGGAGCAAGTGAGCTGCGACTTTACCAAGGAGAACTTCGCGGCCAAGCCGGACCTGAGCGCGCCGGGCGCGGACGACGTGCCGGAGAAGGAGTTCTGCGACAACTGCGGCAAGGAGATGGTGCTGAAGAATGGGCCGTTTGGGCCGTTTATGAGCTGTCCGGATTACTCGGCCGACCCACCGTGCCGGACCATCCGCAAGCTCACACAAAAAGTGCAGCAGAAGCCGCCGGTGCAGCTGGACGAGGCCTGCCCCAAGTGCGGCAAGCCGCTGCTGCAGCGCGACGGCCAGTACGGCGAGTTTATTGCGTGCTCGGGCTACCCGAAATGCAAGTACGTGAAGCAGGAGCTGCTGGACGTGCCGTGCCCGAAGGACGGCGGCGACATCGCGGTGCGCAAGACGCGGCGCGGAGACACGTTCTATGGATGCACGAATTATCCGAAGTGCGACTTCGCGAGCAACCTGAAGCTGGTGAACCAGACCTGCCCCAAGTGCGACAGTGCTTACCTGCTGGAGCTGACCAACGCCAAGGGGACGTACCTGGTGTGCCCCAACAACCGCGAGACGCTGCCCAAGCGGCGCAAGCGCAAGGGCGCTCCGGAGGAAGATGCGACCAAGCTGCCGCCGGAGTGCAGCTACCAGAAGAAGATCGCGGCGCCGGCCCAGGCACCGGTGCTGACGGTGCCCGATCCGGAGACGACGCGGCCGCTGGTGGAGAGCGTGGCGTAAAGGGCTAACGCTACAAAAATTGCGTCACGGCCGCTGCCTGGAACCTCTAAGAGTGAGACCTTCAACCATCGAAAGGGAACAAGAATGGCGACAGCTGCGGATGCAGAAGTATTACTGCAACTCTATGGACTTCGGCAGGAGGAGACGCTGCGCAAGGCGCGGAAGTTCCTGGCCTCCGACTTCAATCCAAAGAACGCGGAGGAGCTGCGTGCTGTCTCGCGTGCTCCCGGGACGGAAGAGAATGCATACTGGCGGCAGGCGATGAGCTACTGGGAGATGGCTGCTTCGCTCGTTCTGCGCGGAGCGCTCGATGCCGATCTTTTTCTGGATTCGAATGGCGAAGGACTGTTCTTCTACGCTAAGTATCACCACTTCCACAAGGACACCGAGGCGCAGAATGGCCCATTTATGAGAAACACGGCCGCGCTGATCGAGAAGTATCCCCAGGCGAAGAGCCGTTACGAGTTTGCGCTTAAGAATTTTGAGGCGCGCCAGCAGGCGGAAGCTGCCAAGGCGGAGAGTGTGGCTTAGACGGCGGCGGAGTTTGGCCGCGCACGCGGCAGATTCAGTTCGTCATAGTCATCTGGGCGAGCACTCCCACATCTGCACCTAATCTGATACAATCAACTCTGCGTGTGTTGCGGCTGGGCTATTTTGGGCCTTCTTGCCTGGACCGTAAACCATTGAAAAAGTGCAGGTTACTCCTATGGCAAAGGCAATTTGGAACGGTGTCACCCTCGCCGAGAGCGATAAATACGAAACGGTGGAGGGAAATGTCTATTTTCCGGATGAGGCGGTAAAGCGCGAATTCTTCCGGGCGAGCTCGACCACCTCAAGCTGCACCTGGAAGGGCCAGGCGCGCTACTACACCCTGGTGGTGGATGGGCAGGAGAACCCGGATGCGGCGTGGTATTACCCTGATCCCAAGCCCGCGGCGCGCAGCGTGAAGTACCATGTGGCGTTCTGGCGCGGCGTGGAAGTGACGACGGATAAGACGGAGAAGTAGTTCCGGCAGCGGGTCAACGGTCAACAATCGACGATCAAGATGGAGAGGCGGGCCTATGGCCTGCCTTTTTCGTTTGGTCTGACGGATCGGCGCCGCTAGTAGGCGCTGACGCGTTCGATGGGCAGGCGAACCTGGAAGCAGGTGCGGCCGGGCGAGGACTCTACGCCGACGGTGCCGTTGTGCATGGCGACGATGCGGTTGACGGAGTCGAGGCCGAGGCCGAGGCCCTTGCCCACCGGCTTGGTGGTGAAGAAGGGCTCGAAGATGCGCGTGAGGATGTCCTGCGGAATGCCGGGGCCGGAGTTCCATATTTCGATGACGGCCATCTCGCCGAGCTGAGTGGTGTGCAGGCGCAGAGTGCCGGTGGGTGTGCCGTCGGCGCTGGAGAGCGACATGGATTCGAGCGCATTCTGGATGAGCTCGGTCCAGACCTGATTGAGTTCGCTGCCGTAGGCCGAGATCTGGGGCAGGTCGGGCGCGTACTCGCGCACTACCTCGACGTGCTCCAGGCGCGAGGCGAACATGGCGAGCGTGTTGTCGAGCGACTGTGCGATGTCGACCTCCTGCACGGGCGCCTGGTCCATGTAGGAGTAGTCCTTGATGGCGGAGATGAGGTCGAAGATGCGCACGGTGGAGTTGATGACGGTCTCCGCCATGCGCTCCACGCGGAGGGAGCTGGAGAAGGCGGTTGCGGAGACGGAGAGCGCCTCCGGCGCAAGCATGGAAGAGAGCTCGTCCAGATGCGCGAGGGTCATGGGCGATTCCGCCATGATGCCGGCGATGGCCCAGGCCTCGGTGACGCCGTGCTTTTCCAGCCAGGCGCGGAAGAGCTCCTCGCGGTCGGCGAGGTCGAGCGCATTGTCGGGCAGGATGGCGCGGCTGCTGTAGTTGGCCATCTTCTCGCGGGTGCGACGCACCCAATCGAAATACTGCTCAGACTGGCCGGCGCGCTCCAGCGTGGCGCCGAGCTGCTGCTTTAAGTCGCCGAAGCCGCGGATCTCGCCGAAGAGGCTGGCGGCGGAGCGCTGCGCGGCGGACGCGGGGTTGTTGAGCTCATGCGCAAGATTGGCGGCGAGCTTGCCCAGCGCGGTGAGCTTCTCCGCCTGCAGCTCCATACGCGTGACTTCGCGCACGCGGTTGAGCAGAGTGGTGACACAGCGCTGCGCCATGGAGGGGATGGCGGCCAGCATGGCGGGGAAATCTTCCTTGGCGATGTCGAGCGACCAGGCGTCGCCGACGGAGTAGCCGCTGCCGCCGTAACCCTTCATGCGGGAGAAGGGCAGCAGGCCGGAGAGCTGGCCGATGCGCGCGATGAAGAGGGAGATGTTGCCGCTCTGGGTGCGGCGTACGTGGATCTCGCCGGCGAGCAGGATGTTCATGCCGTAGGGCGGGTCGCCCTCGCGGAAGAGCTGCAGGCCGGGGCCGGCCTTGCGCTCGGTGCCGTGGGTGGCGAGCCAGAGATACTCGTCGTAGGTGAGGCCGTCGAGGACCTCGACCGTGCGCAGAGCGGCGACGATCTGCTCTGGCGGGGTGCGGTCGGCGCCGGTGAGGCGGCCGATCTCCTGCAAGACTTCGGGGGTAGTTTGCATCGCAGCGCCTGAGAGTGAGATGGATAGTGCGGCGTCCATCTCCAGTGTAGGCGTGCGCGGCGGCGGCGTCTAATTCAGCCGGAGTAATAACTAATCAATTTAATTTAGCGAGGCAGTGAGTGAGGTGGTCTGTGCGGCGGCCTGTTCCGACTGATCGAGTGAGTCGAGGCGGTCGACGAGCTTGTGGATGTCGACGGGCGCGGCGGAGCGGATCTGCTCGGCGCCGTCCTGGCTGAGCAGGATGACGGCGAAGTCGCCCGGCTGGATATGGAAGCGGATGCGCATGGCGGCCTGTTCCTCGGCGCCCGCGACGGGCAGATTCTCAAAGCTGTACTGGCCGGCGGAGGATGCCGTGGAGCCCGCGGAGACGGGCACGACGACGGTGTTGCGCATGGAGAGCTCGAAGCTATGGCGCTCGATCATCTGCAGCTGGGCGCGGTAGCTGGCGCTGGATGAGTCCGGCGCGAAGACGAGCAGCAGGCGGGCGGTGTACTGCAGCTGTGAGAGCGGCGGGGCGGAGACAGAGGCGCTCTGCGCGACGCAGGCGCTGGGCAGGACAAAGAGAACCAAAGGCAGTGCAAAGAGGAAGTGGTGCAGTTTGAACTTCGACATGGTAGCGCTCCCGGAGAGATGGGTAGCTCGTACGTACATGAGCCTGTAACTCAGCTTTAGGTCGAAGCTAACCCAGAAGGGGGATGTTTGCACCACAAAAGTGGTATGTGGCACTGAGTCTTTGGTAATAAGTAACCGATTACTGCACAAATTGGAAACGATGGGAAGCGGCAGAAAGCCCCATCCAATGAGCCGGATGGGGCTTGGCGTGTTGAGCGCAGCACGCAGTGCAAGAGACCTGCGGGCTGCTGGGCTGAAGAGGAGCTACGCTTTCTGCACCTGGCCGTCGACCACCTTGACGGGATCGAGGAAGGGCATGGCGGCGCGTAGGCCGGCGCCGACGGTCTCAATCGGGTGCGCGGCCTCGGCCTTGCGGATGCGGGTGAACTCATGACGGCCGGTCTCGTTCTCTTCGATGAACTTCTTGGCGAAGCTGCCGTCCTGGATCTCATCGAGCAGCTTGCGCATGGCCTTCTTCACCTCGGGGGTGACGATGCGCGGGCCGGCAACGTAGTCGCCCCACTCGGCGGTGTCCGAGATGGAGTGGCGCATGTAGGCGAGGCCGCCGCGATACATGAGGTCGACGATGAGCTTGAGCTCATGCAGGACCTCGAAGTAGGCAAGCTCCGGCTGATAGCCGGCCTCGGTGAGGGTCTCGAATCCAGCCTTGACCAGCGCCGCGGTGCCGCCGCAGAGCACAGCCTGCTCACCGAAGAGGTCCGTCTCGGTCTCCTCGGTGAAGGTAGTTTCAAGCACACCGGCGCGGGTGCAGCCAATGCCCTTGGCATAGCTGAGCGCGAGCGCGAGCGCGTGGCCCGTGGCGTCCTGCTCCACCGCGACCAGCGCGGGGACGCCGCCGCCTTCGGTGAAGACCTCGCGTACGCGATGGCCGGGGGCCTTTGGAGCGACGAGAGATACGTCGACACCCTTGGGCGGCGTAATGGTGCGGAAGCGGATGTTGAAGCCGTGGGCGAACATCAGAGTTTTGCCGGGGACGAGGTGCGGCTCGATGTCGGCGTGGTAGACCTTGGCGGCGGTCTGGTCCGGCGTGAGGTTCATGATGACGTCAGCCCATTTGCTGACATCGGCGACGCTGCCGACGACGAGGCCGGCCTTGCGCGCGCGGTCGGCGTTGGGAGAGTCGGCGCGCAGGCCGACGCGGACATCGACGCCCGAGTCCTTGAGGTTGAGGGAGTGGGCGTGGCCCTGCGAGCCGTAGCCGATGACGGCGACTTTTTTCGCCTGGATAAGAGAGAGGTCTGCGTCTTGATCGTGGTAGGTCTTTGCCATGGTCTTCCTTCGCAAGTCAGCGGGCCAGCAAGTCAGCGAGTCAGCAGTGGGCTGTTCCGTTTGATTTGTTGCGCTGTGGGTTGATGAAGCGGTGATTGGGTTCGGATTAAGTTTAGCAACTATGTGTGTAGCCCAGCGCGGAGGCTATGTTTCGTCCTCATGGTCGATATCGCCATCTTCGTCGGGAGCGGGGAATTCGCCGGAGATGGTTTCGGCGGGGGTGAGTGAGGGTGGCTCGGGCAGCCGGGTGGAGGGCGCGGGGCCAGCAATATCGTCCGCGGTGCCGAGGGCCTTGAGCACGCGGCTGGTATGCTTGCCGCGGCGCATAGCCATGCGGCCGGTGCGCGAGATCTCGAGGATGGTGTAGCCGGACTCGCGCAGGACCTGAATCAGGCCCTCGATCTTGGAGGAGCTGCCGGTCATCTCGAGCATGATGGACTCGGGCGCGAGATCGACGACCTTGGCGCGGAAGACCTGGGCGAGTTCGAAGATCTGCGAACGCGAATGGAGGCCATTGGGCTCGTTCGGGCCGGCGCCGACCTTGATGAGACAGAGCTCGCGCACGACGGCCTCGGAGCGCGAGACCTCGTCGACCTCGATGGTGATTTCGAGCTTGTAGAGGCTGGCGCGGATGCGGTGCGCGGCGGTCTCGGGCGCCTCGCAGACGATGGTCATGCGCGAGGTGTCGGCGCGCTCGGATTCGCCGACGGTGAGCGAGACGATGTTGAGGTTGAGGCGGCGGAAGAGCGAGGCGACGCGGGTGAGCACGCCGGGCTTGTCCTGAACGAGGGCGACGAAGGTGTGGAGCATAGAGTTCTCAGTCCTGGGTGCAAGTTGCAGAAGCCAAGATCAGTTGCAGAAGTTGACGCCGTTGATGTGGTCCTTGGAGAGCTCGCAGGGCGTGGCGTGGCGGACGTAGAGGACGAGCTCGCCGGGTTTGGGCGCGATGGGCGGGACCTTCGGGCTGCAGGTGTTGGCGGAGACCTGGCCGCGGTCGAGGATGTCGCGGACGGAGTACTGCGCGGGCGCGGCTCCGTCTTTCGATTTCGGGTCAACATCGCAGCGCACGAACTGCTGGGTGACGGTGAAGCTGGCGGCGGACTTGAGATAGACGAGGACGGAGGCGGGGTCGGCCGCGGGGATGAGGTAGCGCGGCTTCTCGGCGGGGGTTGTGGCTACGCGGATGGAGGTGGGTGTAAGCGCCTTGCCGTTCTTGCCGTTGATGAGGCGGACGCGGAGGGTCTGCTGCGCGGAGCAGACGGTGGCGACGCAGAACAGGGCGGCGGCGAGGGAGAGCGTGCGGCGGAGGTTGGTGGCGAGCATGGTGGACCTCTTAAGTAGAGCGAGTCGGCAAATCAGCGAATCAGCAGCAACACAACATTACTTCGTGGCCGGGGTGTAGGGCATGTCGGGGTCCCAGAGCTGGGTGGGGTGGGGGTCGTCGGCAGTGTGCAGCAGGGAGCCTTTGTCCCAGGGCGGTGTGGTGTGGGTGTCGAAGGTGTAGTCGGCGGCGGCGTGGTAGCTGGCGCCGCAGGGAGGTGCTCCAGAGCCATATTTTTCTGAGGCGCATTTTGTGCCGCGGTAGATGTGGAACCAGACGGTCTTGCCGTCGGCGTCGACCTGTTTCTGCGGGAGGTGGATGGCGTCGAAGGAATGAGTGCGGGCGGCGTCGCGCAACTGCCAGACGAGCGCGGCGATCTGGTCGTCGGTGGCTTTGTCGTTCACGACAAGGGTAAAGCTCGAGTTGGCGTGGTGGAAGACCTTGAAGGGCGCGGGCGCGCCGGCGGGGCGCGCAGGATAAACGGCCGCGGGAGTGGGTGCAGGCGCAGCGGCAGGAGTTGCAGGCGCCGGCGCGGATTTGCAGCCGAGGAGGAGTAGCGGCAGAGCGAGAGCGCAGATGCGCAGTCCGGACATTTATTCGTCCTCCGCGGTTTCGAGGAGGGGATTGGGGCGGCGGACCATCTCGTGCAGGGCGGAGCCGGGCGCGATCATGGGGTAGACGCCGTCCTCCTTCTCAACGTGGAAGTCGAAGAGGAAGGCCCGGCCGGAGGTGCGGGCGCGGGTGACGGTGGGGATGACCTCCGCGCGTTTGCGGATGTGTGAGCCGGCGATGCCGTGGGCGGCGGCTAGGGCGACGAAGTCGGGCGAGAGGATGGGCGACTCGGCGTAGTTCTTCTCGTAGAAGGCCTCCTGCCACTGGCGCACCATGCCGAGGAAGCCATTGTTGATGACGGCGATGTTGATGGCGAGATTTTCCTGCACGATGGTGGAGAGCTCGGCGGCGGTCATCTGGAAGCCGCCGTCGCCTGCGATGACCCAGACGTCCTTTTCCGGCTGCGCGCACTTGGCGCCGATGGCGGCGGGCAGCGCGAAGCCCATGGTGCCGAGGCCGCCGGAGGTGATGAGCGAGCGCTCGACCTCGTGACGGAAGTATTGCGCCTCCCACATCTGGTGCTGGCCGACGTCGGTGACGATGATGGTCTGGTCGAGACGGCCGGCGTCGCGCGCCTCGCACCAGATGTCGTGGATGACGTGCGCGGCGTAGAGATGGCCGTTGTCCGGCAGGTTGATGATGTCGCGGACGGACTCGTCGCCCTTCATGCGGGCGATCTCGGCGAGCCAGGGGGTGGATTTGCTTCCCACCTTAGTCTCGCCGGACCTGGGGGTCCGCCGAGCCGAAGATGGGGCACCCGGTTCTGTGGCGATTGGGGGAACTAAGGGCAGGAGAGTTTCGAGGACCTCCTTGAGGTCGCCGATGAGGGCGACGTCGACGCGCACGTTCTTGTTGATCTCGGCGGGGTCGATGTCGACGTGGATCTTTTTAGCGTGGGGCGCGTAGTGGGCGAGGTTGCCGGTGACGCGGTCGTCGAAGCGCATGCCGAAGGCGAGCAGCAGGTCCGCGCCCTGGATGGCGTTGTTGACCCAGGCCTCGCCGTGCATGCCCATCATGCCGAGCGAGAGCGGATGGTCGGTGGGAAAGCTGCCCAGGCCGAGCAGGGTGCTGGCGACGGGGATGCCGCGACGCTCCGCGAAGTCGATGACCTGCTGGCGCGCGCCTGCGTAGGCGATGCCGTGGCCGGCGAGGATGAGCGGCTTTTTGGCGGCGGCGATGAGGGCAACGGCCTCGCGGATGGACGCGGAGTTCGCGTGCGGCGTGTGGGCCATGGGATGCGCGAGCGCGGGCGCGGGCGCGGCGGCGGCGAAGTCAAAGAGCGCGGAGGCCTGCTGCGCGTCCTTGGTAATGTCGACCAGGACTGGGCCGGGACGGCCGGAGGTCGCGATCTGGAAGGCCTCGCGGAGAGTGGGCGCGATGTCCTCGGCGCGGGTGACGAGGAAGTTGTGCTTGGTGATAGGCAGGGTGATGCCGGTGATGTCAATTTCCTGGAACGCATCGGTGCCGAGGACCTTGGAGGAGACCTGGCCGGTGATGGCGACCACGGGGATCGAGTCCAGCATGGCGGTGGCGATGCCGGTGACGAGGTTCGTAGCGCCGGGACCTGAGGTGGCGAGGCAGACGCCGGGACGGCCACTGGCGCGGGCGTAGCCGTCGGCCATGTGCGCGGCGCCCTGCTCATGCCGGACGAGCACGTGGTGGATGGTGGGGAACTTGCGCAGCGCGTCGTAGACGGGCAGGATGGCCCCGCCGGGATAGCCGAAGACGGTGGTGACGCCCTCGCCGGCGAGCGTGGCCCAGAGAATCTCCGAGCCGGTGAGGGTGGGATTGGGTTTGTGGTGGCTCATGGGTGCGGCTCCTATTGTTGCAAAGATCGAGGCGTTTCTCTCCGGTGGGTCAAACGGTCCGGTGGATCAAGTGCCGACTGCGGCAAGGGCTGGGCGGGAGCTGGACGGGCGGCGAAACTTCTTCGTGAGCATCCTGCGGACCGGGGTGTCATAGAACTGCGCGGCGAGCCATGAAGCGATCACGGTAAACAGGGTGAAGGCGAGCATGACCGGTGTGGTGATGGAGGCGTGGCTGACGGCGAGACGCATGGAGGTATTTAGCGTGAGAAACCATAAGAACGGAACGTGAAGGACGTAGACCGGGTAGGAGATAGTGCCGAGGAAGGCGCAGACGCGGTTCCAGCGCGTGCGGAGCGAGAGGCGCGCGCCGAGATAGACGGTGAGCGGGAAGAGCACGCAGATGGTGGCGAACTCAGCGACCGCGGGCTGGGTGAGGGCGGCGGGCGCGCACAGCCAGGCGACAAAGACGGTGGTGAGCAGAAGGGCTGCGAGGCCGGCGGAGCTCCCGGTGAGGCCCTTCGGGGCGCGGTGCTTGTAGAGTCGGTAGACGAGCACTCCGGCGAAGAAGGAGAAGCCGACGCGGGTGAGGGCGACGTGGGTGGTGTCCACGGTGGAGCCGATGTCGAATGTGCCCCAGGCGTGGCGCTCGTGCACGAGCAGGGCAAAAGATGCGGCTGCGAGAAGCGCGATCACGCGGCTGCCGGCGATGCGCAGGCGCACCATGGCGGCGTAGAGGAAGTTGGCGACCAGTTCGACGAAGAGGGTCCAGAGGACGCCGTCGAGCACATAGGTGAGCGCGAGGGGATGGTACGGAGTGAGGTAAGGAACCATCATCAGGCCGAGGACGATCTCGCGGATGAACTTGCCGGTAAAGAGAGTGGTGCTGTGCAGGTTGGGCAGGACTGCTTCGGCGATGCCGATCAGCGTGCCCAGCACGGCGAGCGGATAGAGGCGGGTGAGGCGCATGACGGCGAAGCGGCCGGCGGTGAGGGAGGTTCGGAGGCGCTGCTCATAGGAGAAGGCGATGACGAAGCCGCTGAGGCAGAAGAAGAAATCGACGGCCATGTAGCTGTTGGGAAACTCGAGCGCGTGCGCGAAGGCCGGGGGCGCGTGACGCCAGACCACCAGGATCGCAGCAATGCCGCGCAGCGCATCGAGGAAGTGGAAGCGATGCTGCTCCGGACTGGTGGGCTGTGGCAGCACGTCGGTTCTGGCGGTCACTGACGGCAAGGTTGAGTTACCTCAAAGGCGCTGCGTGGACGGTTGCGGCACAGAGGAAGCCGTGCCGGTTGAGCGAGAACTACGATGTGACGGCTCCGGTGGATGCGCTGGAGACGGTGTTGGCGTATTTGCCAAAGACGCCGCGTGGGTAGCGCGGCGCGGGGGCCTTGAAGTCCTTGAGGCGCGCGGCCAGCTCGGAGTCGGTGATGTTGAGGGTGAGGGTGCGCGCGGGGATGTCGAAGGTGATGGTGTCGCCCTCGCGCACGGCGGCGATGGGTCCGCCGAGTGCAGCCTCGGGCGAGACGTGGCCGGCCATCAAGCCATGCGTGGCGCCGGAGAAACGGCCGTCGGTCAAGAGCGCGACCGTCTTCGTGAGCTCCGGGATGCCTTTGATGGCTGCGGTGACGGCGAGCATCTCCTGCATGCCGGGGCCGCCGCGCGGGCCTTCGTAGCGGATGACGAGCACGTCGCCGGGATTGATCTTGCCGGCCTCGACGGCGTGGAAGCAGAGCTGCTCGGAGTCGAAGACGCGGGCAGTTCCTGTATGTGTCAGGCGCTCGTGGCCGGCGACCTTGATGACGCAGCCCTCGGGTGCGAGGTTGCCGCGCAGGATGACGAGGCCGCCGGTGGGCTTGAGCGGATCGGCCCAGGGGCGGATGACGACCTGGCCGGGCGTCTCGTGCGCGGCCTTCGCCTCTTCGGCCAATGTCTTGCCGGTGACGGTGATGGCGCTGCCGTCGATGAGCTTCTTCTCGACCAGGCGCTGGGCGAGCATGCGCGAGCCGCCGGCCGCCTGGTAATCCTTGGCGACGTACTTGCCGCCGGGGGTCATGTCGACGATGAGCGGCGTGCGGCGCGAGATGCGATCGAAGTCATCGATCGAGATGGGGATCTTGTACTCGTGCGCGATGGCGAGCAGATGCAGCACGGCGTTGGTGGAACCGCCGGAAGCGGCGACGGCGGCGATGGCGTTCTCGATGGCGGTGCGGGTGATGATCTGCGAGGGCTTGAGGCCGCTGCGGACGAGCTGCATGACGATGCGTCCGGCCTCGCGCGAGGCATCGGCCTTGAGCGGATCGGTGGCGGGGACGCCGGTGATCTGGATGGGCGAGATGCCGAGGAACTCGCCGGCCATGGCCATGGTGTTGGCGGTGAACTGGCCGCCGCAGGCGCCGGCGCCGGGACAGGCGTTGGCCTCGAAGTCCTCAAGCTGCGCGTCGGAGATGGAGCCGGCGGCGTGCGCGCCGATGGCCTCGTAGACGTTCTGGATGGTGATGTCGACGAGCCTGGCGTTGGGGTCGGCGGATGGCCTGCCGTCGGCGCCGACCAGCGGCTTGCCGTCCGCACCGACGCGGATGTGGCCGGGGTCGATGGAGCCGCCGTAGAGCATGAGGCCGGGGATATCCAGCCGGCAGAGCGCCATGATGGCGGCGGGCATGTTCTTGTCGCAGCCGGCGATGCAGACGAGGCCGTCGAAGGCGTTGCCGCGCGTGACGAGTTCAATGGAGTCGGCGATGACCTCGCGCGAGATCAGCGAGGCCTTCATGCCTTCGGTGCCCATGGTGATGCCGTCGGAGATGGTGACGGTGTTGAACTCCATGGGCGTGCCGCCGGCCTCGCGCACACCCTGCTTGACCGCCTCGGCCACCTGGCGGAGATGGAAGTTGCAGGGGCCGATCTCGGTCCAGGTGTTGGCGATGCCGATGATGGGCTTGCGCAGGTCTTCCGGCGAGAAGCCGACGGCGCGCAGCATGGAGCGTGCGCCTGCGCGGCTGGGACCTTCAAGGACGGTGGCGGAGTTCTTCTTTGCGGGATCGATGGGCATCTACTCCTCTTTCTAAAAAGCGACCGCGGATTTCGCGGATGATCGCGGATTAGAGACAAAAACCAAAATTAAGAATGCCTTCTAGTTTTATCCGCGTACATCCGCGTTGATCCGCGGTCAGGCATTTGTTGTAGCGGTTTCTAGTTTTGGTGAAGACCAGAATTCTTTGTTGTGGGCGGACTCGAAGGCGTCGAGCTCGGCGGAGTGGCGCAGGGTGAGGCCGATGTCGTCGAGCCCGTTCAGCAGGCAGTACTTGCGGAAGGGGTCGATGTCGAAGTGGGCGGAGAAGCCCTGATCGTCGGTGACGGTCTGGACTTCGAGGTTGATGGTGATCTCGTGCACGGGGTTCGAGGTGCTGCGGGCGAGCAGCGTGGCGACGTCTTCTTCCGACAAACGCACGAGGATGATGCCGTTCTTGCCGGCGTTGGAGAAGAAGATGTCGGCGAAGGTGGGCGCGATGACGGCGAGGAAGCCGTACTGGTTGAGCGCCCAGGCCGCATGCTCACGCGACGATCCGCAGCCGAAGTTCTTTTCCGCGATGAGGATCTGCGAGCCCTTGTAGGCCGGGTTGTTGAGCACGAACGCGGGATCGGGCTTGCCGGCTTCGGGGCCGTCCTGGATGCGGCGCCAGTCGAAGAAGAGGAAGTCGCCGTAGCCGGTACGCTCGATGCGCTTGAGGAACTGCTTGGGGATGATCTGGTCGGTGTCGATGTTGGGCAGCGGCAGCGGCACGGCGGTGGAGGTGAGTTTGTTGATCGGGATCATGGTCTATGCCTTCCAGGTGCGGATGTCGGTGAAGTGGCCGGTGATGGCGGCGGCGGCGGCCATCTGCGGGCTGACGAGGTGAGTGCGTCCGCCGCGGCCCTGGCGGCCCTCGAAGTTGCGGTTGGAGGTGGAGGCGCAGCGCTCGCCGGGCTGCAGGATGTCGGGGTTCATTCCGAGGCACATGCTGCAGCCAGGTTCGCGCCACTCGAAGCCGGCGGATTTAAAGATGGCGTCGAGGCCTTCGGACTCGGCCTGGCGCTTGACCGCCTGCGAGCCGGGGACGACCATGGCGCGAATCTTGGTCGCGATGTGGTGGCCCTTGACGATGGCGGCGGCGGCCCGCAGGTCCTCGATGCGGCCGTTGGTGCAGGAGCCGAGGAATACGGTGTCGATCTTAATGTCCTCGATCTTCGTGCCAGGTTTGAGCCCCATGTACTCGTAGGCGCGCTCGAAGGACTTGCGGTCGGCGTCGGTCTTCGCGTCGGAGAGCATGGGGACGGAGGCATCGATGGTGGTGGTCATGCCGGGCGAGGTGCCCCAGGTGACGGCGGGCGCGAGCGTGGCGGCGTCGATGATGAGCTCGCGGTCGAACTTCGCGCCGGGATCGGAGGGCAGGGTGCGCCAGTGGGCGACGGCCTCATCCCACGCTGCACCCTTGGGCGAGAAGCGGCGGCCCTTGAGGTAGGCGAAGGTGGTCTCGTCGGGGGCGATCATGCCGGCGCGCGCGCCTGCCTCGATGGACATGTTGCAGATGGTCATGCGGCCTTCCATCGACAGCGCGCGGATGGCGGAGCCAGCGTACTCGACGACGCAGCCGGTGGCGCCATCGGTGCCGATCCTGCCGATGATGTCGAGGATGATGTCCTTGGCGGTGACGCCGAAGGGCAGGTCGCCTTCGACCGAGATGCGGAAGGTCTTGGGCTTGGACTGCGGCAGGGTCTGCGTGGCCATGACGTGCTCGACCTCGGAGGTGCCGATGCCGAAGGCCAGCGCGCCGAACGCACCGTGGGTGGAGGTGTGCGAGTCGCCGCAGACGATGGTCATGCCGGGCTTGGTCGCGGCCAGCTCGGGGCCGATCATGTGCACGATGCCCTGGTCGCGATCCTGGACGTCGAAGAACTGGATGCCGAACTCGGCGCAGTTTTTGCGCAGCGCGTTCACTTGTGCGGCGGAAATCTGGTCGGCGATGACGAGGCGGTCCTGCGCGCTGGTGGTGGGCACGTTGTGGTCGACGGTGGCGATGTGGCGAGCTGGACTGCGCAGCTTGCGGCCGGCCAGGCGAAGGCCGTCGAACGCCTGCGGGCTGGTGACCTCATGCACAAGCTGGAGGTCTATATAGAGGATCGAAGGTTCGCCTTTGGGTTCGGCGACGAGGTGGGAGTCCCAGACTTTTTCAAAGAGGGTGCGGGGTGCGGTACTTGGTGCGCTGTTCGGTGTGCTCATAATTGGGTCCAGTTGTCCGTTGTTCGTTCTACGTTGTATGTGCGTGAGTTTCTCGGTTGTCAGTTTCAGTTGCGCGGCTTAAGAATTGGCGTGTTGTCGTTGGTGTCGGGGGTGCTAGTCGCACCCGGGATGGGATTGATGACCGGCACCGTGTGGGTCGGTGGCTGGATGCCGAGGGCCGACGGCGGGACCTCGTGCTGCGTGCCGTCGGGGTCGACGATGAAGGCGTGGGTGATGTTCTGCACAATGCCGGTGCCGGCCAGCGGCTCGGAGGACCAGCGGCCGACGGCCTGGCTGAGCGCGGGCGGGATGCGCGCTGCAGGTGCCGAGCTGGGTGCAGGCGCGGAGGAGGTAAGCGGATCGTTGGAGAAGAGCCACAGGTTGTATTCGGCGGCGGGGTCGCTGGTGGGCGCGCCCTGCTTGGTCCAGTCGATGGCGGCGAAGACCACGAGGTGGTGCGAGCCATTGAGGTCCACCCAGAGCAGGCCGCGCGCAGGACAGAAATGCACGGTGCAGCCGGAGATGGAGAGGTAGCGATTGGCGTCGGCGACGACTTTATCCGGAACGCTGAGGTGGTCGAGCGCGGTGTTGGAGAGCGAGCGATAGCGGCCGGCGATGGGCTGGCCCCAGAAGGTCTGCGGCGCGGTGAGGTACTGCTGCAGCAGCGGGAGGAAGCGGAGATCCTGGACGAGGTCGTTCTCGCGGCCGGCCGGATTGCTGGCGTCGGGCGTGTACTGCCAGAGCCACTCGACGTCCTCGCGCTGCGGTTTAGGCTTGGGCGCGGAGGAGGCGAACGCAGGCGCAAGCGTGGCGGCGAGCGCGAGAATCGCAAACGGCTTAACACAGATGAACACCGATTTCACCGATCTAATCATGAAGGGGCCGCGTGATCGGTTCGTTTGTATCTGCCGGATTGTGTTGATCTGTGTCATCGGTGGGAATCGGTGTTAGGGTGTTGCAGTTGTTTAGACCGCGTGCATGGACTGGCGCTGCTGGATGGATTCGGCGAGCGCCTGGTGGACGAGTTTGCCCATCTCTGTAGTGGAGACGAGGTGCTGGGCGGGCTCTCCTTTTTGTGCGCCGCCGCGTGCGATGTCAGCGGTGCGGTTTCCGTCGGCGAGGACTTTGTTGACCGCCTTCTCGATGGCGGCGGCGTCCTGCTCCAGATGCGCGGAGTGGCGCAGCACCATGGCTGCGGTGAGGATGGCGCCGAGCGGGTTGGCCTTGCCCTGGCCGGCGATGTCGGGCGCAGAGCCATGCACGGGCTCATACAGATTGACCGTGCCGCCGATGGTGGCCGAGGGCAGCATGCCGAGCGAGCCGGTGATGACTGCGGCCTCGTCAGAGAGGATGTCGCCGAAGAGGTTCTCGGTGAGCACAACGTCGAAGTTGCGCGGGATGTTCATCAAGTGCATGGCCATGGAGTCGACCAGCTGGTGCTCGAGCGTGACGCCGGGATACTCCTTGGCCACCTCGGTGACGGTGGCGCGCCAGAGCTGCGAGACCTCGAGCACGTTGGCCTTGTCGACCGAGGTGACCTTCTTGCGGCGCTTCTGGGCAAGCTCGAAGGCAATGCGCGCGACGCGGACCACCTCCGCGCGGGTGTAGACCATGGTGTTGTAGGCGCGCTGCGCCTCCTTGTCCCACGCGCGGGGCTGGCCGAAGTAGAGGCCGCCGAGCAGCTCGCGGACGAAGAGAATGTCGGCGCCTTCGGTGACCTCAGGGCGCAGAGGCGAGTTGCCGCTGAGCGCGGGATAGGCGATGGACGGGCGCAGGTTGGCGAAGCCGCCGAGCGCCTGGCGGATCTGGAGAAGCCCAGCCTCGGGGCGCTTGTCCGGCGGCAGCGCGTTGAACTTGTTGTCGCCGACCGCGCCCATCAGCACGGCGTCGGATTCAAGCGCGGCCTCGAGCGTGGCCTTGGGCAGCGGCGAGCCGGTCTTGTCGATGGCGATGCCGCCGACCAGCAGCGGGACGAAGGTGAAGTCGTGCCCGCCGAACTCGGCGACTGCCTTGAGGATGTTGACGGCCTCGTGGGTGACCTCGGGGCCGATGCCGTCACCGGCGAGGATGGCTATCTTGAGCTTCATGCATTCACTCCAAAAAAGGCGAAAAGCTTAACACCGATGAACACCGATTGAACCGATAAAACGCATTATTTATTTTCAAAAGCAACTACAGGGATTCTTCGCTTCGCTCAGAATGACGGCTTAATTATTTCTGCCTCTAATCCGTGCTTCTATCCGTGTTGATCCGTGTTAAGTTTTTTCGTTCATGCTGTTGCTGCGGTTGCGGACTTCTCCGGCAGCAGCAGGCCGAGGATGTCCTGGTCGTAGATGGTTTTCTTGTGGTCGGCGAGCTCGGTGAAGCGGTGGTAGACGGCGTCGAGCTCGGGCTTGGAGAGCTTCTGGCCGAGTTCGATGAGGCGATGTTCGAGGGCGCGGCGGCCAGAGTGTTTGCCGAGGACCAGCGAGTTGTGCGGCACGCCGACCGATTCCGGCGTCATGATCTCGTAGGTCAGCGGGTTGACCATCACGCCGTGCTGGTGGATGCCGGCGGCGTGGGCGAAGGCGTTGGCGCCGACGATGGCCTTGTTGGGCGCGGCGCCGAAGGTGATGCACTCGGCGAGCATCTGGCTGGTGGGGTAGAGCTTGTTCATCGCGATGTTATGCCGGTAGGGCAGCTTGTCCGGGGAGTAGCGCACGGTGAAGATGGCGGCCAGCTCCTCGAGCGAGGCGTTGCCGGCGCGCTCGCCGATGCCGTTGATGGCGCACTCCACCTGGCGGACGCCGGCCTGCACCGCGGCGAGGGTGTTGGCAACGGCGAGGCCGAGGTCGTCGTGGCAGTGCGCGGAGAGGACGATGTTTTCGATGCCGGGCACGCGGGCGCGCACGTCGAGGAACATCTGCGCGTAATCCTGCGGCAGGCAGTAGCCGACGGTGTCCGGCAGGTTGAGCGTGGTGGCGCCGGCCTGGATGGCGACTTCGCAGACCTTGAAGAGGAAGTCGCGGTCGGTGCGGGTGGCGTCCTCAGGCGAGAACTCGACGTTGTCGCAGTAGCTGCGCGCGAGGGCGACCATCTCGGCGATCTGGTCGATCGCCTGCTCGCGCGTGATCTTCAGCTTGGCGGCGAGGTGCAGGTCGGAGGTGGAAAGAAAGGTGTGGATGCGCGCGCGCGGTGCGGGCTCGATGGAGCGCGCGGCGGCCTCGATGTCCTCGCGCTTGCAGCGGGCGAGTGAGGCGATGATGGGGCCGCCGATCTGCTTGCCAATCTCTCGCGCGATGGTGCGGATGGACTCGAAGTCGCCCTCGGAGGCGATGGCGAAGCCGGCCTCGAGGATGTCGACGCCGAGCGAGGCGAGTTGGTGGGCCATGCGCAGCTTCTCGCCCGAGTGCATGGTGCAGCCGGGGGACTGCTCGCCGTCGCGCAGCGTGGTGTCGAAGAAAAAAATGCGCGGACCCTGCTGCGGGGGCAGGACGGGCGTTCCGTGATTGGAGACGTCAGTATGGGACATAATGCGGCCTCTGCTTTAGCTTATCTAGAATAACGCAGACTTATGGTAGGCTGCACGCGTATCATTATTTCTAATTAGGCTATTCGAGGCTCCGCAGGTGGGCTGAGGAGGGCGGAAGGCGATGGACCTGTTTCAACTGGAGACGTTTCTGGCGGTGGCGGAGGAGCGTAGCTTCTCGCGCGCGGCCACGCGGCTGCACCGCACACAGCCGGCGGTGAGCCAGGCGATCGCCAAGCTGGAGAGCGAACTGGGCGAGGTGCTGCTGGAGCGGTCGTCGCGCGATGGGACGCTGACGGACGCCGGCGAGGTGCTCCGCGAGTACGCGCTGAAGTTGCTGAACCTGCGCAGCGAGGCGACGGGTGCGCTGAGCGAGTTGCGCGAGCTGCACCGCGGGCGGCTGAACCTGGCGGCCAATGAGTACACCTGCCTGTACCTGCTGCCTCTGCTGGATGAGTTCCGGCGCAGGAACCCGCGCATCAAGGTGACGGTGCAGCGCGCACTGGCCAGCCGCATCGCGGACGATGTGCTGATGCACTCGGTGGAGATTGGCGTGCTGAGCTTCCGGCCGGACGATGCGCAGGTGCGTTCGGTCGCGGTGTATCGCGATGAGCTGGACTTTGTGGTGAACCCGAAGAGTCCGCTGGCGAAGAAGGGCGAGGTGTCGATTCGGGAGCTGGGGGCGCAGGACTTTATCGCGCACAATATCTCCTCGCCGCAGAGGCAGAAAGTGATTGAGACCTTCCGGCGGCACAAGACGCCGCTGCGGATGGGTGTGGAGCTGCCGTCGCTGGAGGCGATCAAGCGGTTTGTGGAGATGGGCAATGGGGTGGCGCTGGTGCCCGGGCTGACGGTGAAGACGGAGCTGGCCTCGGGCGCGCTGGTGCGCGTGCGGGTGAAGGAGCTGCAGCTGGAGCGGCGTCTGCGGCTGGTCTACCGGCGGCAGGCGAGCCTGTCGCACGCCGCGGTAGCCTTCCTTAAAATAGTAGAGGCATATGCCGCGGCGCATGGCGATCCTTATTGTTTTCAGCAGGAAAGATAGATCTCACGATCCGTCTGCGGGGTCGGGTGGGAAGGGCTGGCTTTCGGTCTATGATCCTGTGGAAAAGGGGCTTCTGAAAATTGTTAGGCAATCTAAAACAATTCTGGCCCGTTGTCCGTCTGTAGCGGTAGACTTGTCCGCCGGCGAAGATAGGCCGGCATCGACACTGGAGATCAATCAATGAAAATGACGATTCGCAAATTTGCCCTGCGCGCTGGCGCAGTGGCAATGTGTAGCGCCGCGCTCTGCTCGGTGCCGATGATGGCGCAGGGTGGCGGCGGTGGTGGACGTATGCAGATGACCTCGGACCAGCGCGTGGCCATGGTCGACAAGGCTGTGACGCTGACCGACGATCAGAAGGTCAAGATCAAGGCGATTTACGAAGCCGACGCCAAGAAGATGGCGGACTTGCGGGCGGCGCAGGACCCGGACATGCGCACCAAGAACGCGGCGATGCGCGCGGACGAAAACACCCAGATCAAGGCGCTGCTGACCGACGACCAGAAGCCGAAGTTCGATGCGTACCTGGCTGCTCAGCCGCAGCGTGGCGGCGGCGGTGGTGGTGGTGGCAACGGTGGACCTCCTCCTCCCGCTCAGTAGTCGCGGGCGTTCAGGAGTTGATGGGCAGATCGGAAACCATGAGGCCGGGGAGCATAATGCTTCCCGGCCTTATTGCGTGTGGGCGCAGCGGTTAAGCGCCCGAACTTGTTGCTGTGCGGCTCACGATGCGTGCGAGGCCGCGTCCATCAAGAGCAGCAAACGAACCAGAGGCAACAAACGGAGCGGAGTGCCCGCGCCGCAAGGCCCACGAAGGCCGGAGGAGCGGGTACAATGTTGGGAGCGGACGCGAGCGCGGTTTGCCGCGCTGGGTGTTGCCTGCTCTGTCCGAGGAACAGGCCCGCCAGCAACTAGAAGGGGTAGAAGCCAAGAATGAAGAAGACGATGTTGTTGGGCGTGCTGATGCTCTCGGCCGCTGTGGGGTACGGGCAGGAGAGCCGGCAGGATGTGAGCATCAGCGGCACCGGAATCTTCGGTACCACGATCCACGGCGCGGCAGACGTAAAACAGAGCATGACGGGCGCGCTGGGGGCGTTGCTCAGCTACCGGTACATGCTGACCCCACGGAGCGCGCTGGAGATAAATTACAGCTTCGCCCAGGACCAGCAGAAGTACATCACGAGCTTTCAATGCTGCGCGCGCATTCACTCCCGCCAGCAAGAGGTTACCGCGGCGTATATCTTCGGCATGACCTTCAAGCGCTACAACCCGTTCCTGGAGGCCGGGGGGGGGATGATGATCTACACGCCGGTGCTGGACAACAAGACCAACCTGCTGAACACCAAGACCACAAAAGGCGTGGGCGCGCTGTTCGGCGCGGGACTGGCGTACGAGCTGAGCCCGAGCTTCGACGTCCGGGTGGAGTACCGGGGGTTCGTGACCAAGACGCCGGAGTTTGGCGAGCCGGACTTCGATACCAACCGCTACGAGGTCATCTCCATCCCCTCGGTCGGCGTGGCGTACCACTTCTAGGGCCCAAAGGACAAATTTGAAGGGGTAAGGCCCAGGTCCAAGGGACCGGCGAGTGGGGATGTCTGTGCGGCGCTCAGGCTAGCGGCTGCGGAGGCGGCCATCGAAGTGGTAGGCGACGCCGACGGTGACGATCTGCGGAGTGAGTCCGCCGTTGGGGAAGCTGGTCCACTTCTGGAACTCGTACTCGCCGCGCAGATGAATGCGCGTGGTGAGCTTGAGGTCCGCGCCGGCGCCGCCGGCGAACATGGCATAGCCGAGCGTGGTGAGGCCCTGCGGATAGCGCAGGACGCCGATGCCGGCCATCGCCTTGATGTAGGGGACCAGCGCGCCGTAGGTGCACAGGTAGCGGCCGCCGATCTCGTAGGTCTGCTCGCGCATCAAGTTGCCGCTGGTGCTGGCGATCTGGTGGAACTCGGCCTCCACGCCGAGATGCGGGCGGAGGTCGAGGTCGGCGTAGGCGGCGAGTCCGGGAAAGGTCTGCTGCACGTAGTCGGGCCGGCCGGCGGCGTAGCCGAACCCGACCTGGGCGTCGGCCGCGCGCGAGGCGGTGGGGATTGCCTGGGAAGACAGTGGATACGCTGCTCCGAGCAGAACCGTCAGGGCGATTCGTCGGATCAAGAGGGAGACTCCGCGGGGCGGCCAGATCAAACGGCAACTCGGCAACCCAGCGATTATATCGCCGGCATTGCAGCATGATCGCGCTGCGGCGGGCCCAGGAGCAAGGGCAGTTCCACAATGAAACGGGGGTAGAGCAGGGCGTGGCGCTGGTTGCGCGGAAGGTCGACGCGAGGGGTCTTCGTCTCTGGCAATTTCAGGACTGTGCTTAAGAGCGCGGACCGCGAGCGAGGCAGCTAGAAGCGGTAGGCGGCGCCGACCGTCCCAATGGCTGGGCTGAGTCCGTCGTTGGCGAAATTCGGCCATTCTTGGTATTCGAAATCAAATGCGCGGATGGTGAGGTGGTGAGGCAAGTCAATATCGGCACCGCCGCCGACTGAGTACATGAAGGAAGTGGCATTGAACTTGCCGGGGTTGTCCTGAATCTCCTGGACAATGAAGTTGCCATAACCGATGAGGGCCTTGCCGTAGAACGTGAAGCGGCCCTTGCGCCAGTAGACTCGCGGACCCGCCTCATACGTGTTCTCACCCAGGTCCTGGGGGGTATGGAGGGTAAGGATATGAGCGTCGGCTTCCACGCCGATGTGCGACCAGAGGTTGTAATCGGCGAAGGCGGAGATGCCGCCGATCCAGTCCTGGCCGAAGTCGGGCTTGCCCAGCGTCGCGCCGGCGCCGATCTCGAGGTGTCTGACTCCGGTAGCCGTCGGCAGGGCCTGGCCATGCGCGGTGGAGGCGAGGGAAAGCGCTCCTGCAAGGACCCCAAGTCGTATCAGTGTCTTCAGCATTCCGTCTCCTGGAGAAATACCTGCCTTTGCCCTGCGCGGTGAAGTGAATAGGTCCGGGCGGCGTATCGTGTCTCGATCCGCCCGTGACGCGGTTGCGAGAGATTACTGCGGCGGCGCGGCCGGCGGAGCTGCAGGCGCGACCCCTGCATTTGCCGCAGCGGCGGGCGAAGGAACGGCGGGGGCAGGATCGGCCTGTGCCGGGGCAGGAGCGGCGGCGGCTCCGGTGGCCGGCGCAGCAGCCGGTGCAGCCGCGAAGTAGGAGAGCTTCAGGTAGACCGGCTCCACCTCAAAGGGCATCTTGTCGCGTTCATTGATGATGGGCTCAAAGCTGGGGTGGATCTGCACCACCTGGTCGGTCCAGGGATCGAACTTGAGGAAGCTCGCCAGCGGCATCGCCGCCTGCTGCTTGAGGTCCTTCATGTCCAGTTTGATGCCCTTGGGCATCATCGCGGCCATCCAGAAGGTCGGGTCCTTATCGCTTTTCACCAGCGCGTCGCCGATCATCGGCGTGTTGAGCGCGGGCAGCCCCTTCTCCCTGGCCTGCAACTGCTGCAGGTAGAGGCCGAAGTATTGCTGGCCGCCGACGAGCTCCTTGGCGTTCAGCAGCTCCATGGCCTTCTTGGCCGCGGCCGTGTTGTCGGCGTCGGTGTGGTGCATGGGGATGCGCTCAAAGACCGAGGTGGAGGGGAAGAGCAGGCGATCGTTGAACGCGTACTTGGTGTCCAGGCGGTGGTCCAGGATGATGTGCGCCAACTGGAAGGCGAGCAAGGCGTTCAGATCGCCCGTCTGCTGCGCGCCGTCGGTCGAAGGGACGCTGGTGGTGTCGATGAGGCCCTTGGACAGGATGATGGTGTTGCCCACGGCGAGCGACTCCAGCGGCTCCGTAAGCATGGTGCGCACGCGGATGGGGCGGCTGACCTGGATGTTGTTATAGACCAGGATATTGTTGGCCAAGGCTGCGAGCGTGGTGTCGAAGTCGCTGGGCGCGTCCAGCAGACCGGCCTGGAAGAGGCGCTCGATGACGTTGTCCTCGGCCTGCTGCACCCACTCGCGTTGCGCACCGAGCGGGCTCAGGTCGGGCGCGTCATTGGAGACGTCCTGCGCGTTGACCACGCTGAGCGAGGTGTTCTCCGCGTTCTCGTCTGGAACTTTAAGCGCGTAGCCCCAGACATAGCTGATGGCCTTGAAGCGCAGGGAGTTGGTGGGACTCCGGGGATCGGTCTCCTCGACATAGAAGGAGGTGGGCAGCCAGAGGCCGGGCTGCACGTTGGTGCGCCAGCTGTCGAAGTGGTAGAACTCCTTGATCGACTCGATGGAGCCGGCGAAGTCGCCGTTGAAGCGGACCACATTGCCGTCCTGTGTCTCCACCCAGATGCGGCCGAAGAAGCGGCCGAACTCATGCTTGCCATTGAGGGGCGCGACGTCGAAGACCGCGGTGGGGATGTTGCCCAGGAAGTCGTTGCGCACGAAGGTGAAGGCATAGTGCTGGCGATCGAAGTTGTTCGAGTCCATCAGGATCATCTGCACGAAGCCGGAGTCGTGGAAGGTGAGACGCAGGCTGCCGGAGATGCCGCCGAGGGCCTTGAGCGAGCCGAGGAAGGCCATGTGGCCCTTCTTGGCCGCGAAGTTGCCCTTGTTGTTCTTGTACTCGTCGTCGTTGATGACCTTGGAGAAGTCCACGCGCGCCAGGAAATGCTCGTCGGTTTCAGGGACCTCGAACAGAAGCGCATCGGGCTTCATGTTCTGGATATAGGTCTCGACCAGGGGAGCGCGCTCCTTGACGACCTTGATGACCTCTTTCTCGCGAACGATGGCCTTGTCGATCAGCGCATTCTGCGCCGCGGTCGGCTTGCGGCCGGGCAGGCTGTCCTCCTGGACCTTCTTCTTGCCGAAGATGGCGGCCCCGGCGGGGACGGAAGAGGCTGCTGCAAGAAGCAACGCCACAAGTGCGGCGCCGGCGGTGGAACGTACTCGAGAAATCATGGTTTGCGGCTCCCTATTCGTGACCCTTATGTCACGTTCGTAACAAAATACCCTTCAACATGTTGATACAGCGATCGCTCGAAGCAAATCACACAAAAGAGCAAGTGAACCCACCGGTGCGCGAGGCAGCCCGGAACTACCCCGCAAGCTGGAAGGCGACGTTGACGATGCCGTCCCAGGTGACAGGATGGCCGGCTGCATCGGTTGCCGGCTCGAACCGTGTGGCGAGGATGGCGCGCTTGGCGGACTCGTCCAGGCCGTGGCCGAGGCCGCGATCGACGCTGACGATCTCCACGGCGCCGCTGGGCAGCACGCGGATGTGGATGGTGACCACTCCCTCGACGCGGAGCTGCCGGGCCTCCTCGGTATAGTCGGGCTTGGGCTTGAAGATGACCTTGGGCGCGGTGCGCTGGACAGGGGAGGCGAGGGCGGCTTGGCGTACAGCGGGCGGCGGCGCCACCTGGCCGAGATTCACCGCACCGGCGACGCGGCCGGTGGAGTTTAGCGGTCCGGTGCCGCCGGGAACGCCGTGCGGAATGCCTGCGACGGCGACCGCGCCGTTACCCTTGGTGGTGGTGCTCTCGGGGCTGCCGCTGCCCAGCGTGACCTTGGTCGCGGCGGGCCCGTTGCCGGAGTTTGCAGCGTTCATGCCGGGCATGCCGCGCGCCAGATTCACGGACGCGACCGCTGGGCCTTGCAGGTTGGGCACAGGCGAATCAGGATTACCCAGACGCACCGCAGTGGGGTGCGCATCATTATTGGGGACGGAGGCGGCCTGCGGGCGGGCCAGATTGACTACCTTGGGCGCGGCCATGGCGACGACCTGCTTGGGCGGCGCGGGGGCCAGGATCGGCTTGATCGGCTCCAGCTTGACCACAGGCTGCTTGGGCAGGTCCATGGGCTTGATCATCGGCGGGATAATCTTGGGTTCGAGCTTCGCGACCTCAGGCGGCGGAGGCTTGGGCGGGATGATCTTCGGCTTGATCGGCTCGATCTTCTTCTCGGGAAGGGGCGCGACCAGCGTGGTCAGGCGCTGGTGCGTATCGATGGTCTGCCGGGTGGCTGCGCCGATGACGACCACGACGAACGCGATCAGCAGGTTGATCCCCACCGAGCTGAGGGTGGAAGCCTTGCTCTGGCCGCCCACGTCGAGGACGCCGAAGTGGGAGAACTGCATGTTTTTCGCCAACTCGGGATGTGCACTGCGAAGAAGAGGCGCGGCCATCGAACGATCCTTGTTTTTTTGGCCACCCTGCAAGGCGGCTCGATGAGGTTTAAGTATGACGCAATCTGAGACGCCAAAGTAACCGATCGCGCTTACAGCCGACCCATATTAGACCATCTTCCATCGGAGAGTCGTCCCGCAAGTCGCTTCTAAATGCCTGATAAAGACCAAATTAGTACACACTCGCCGAGTCTGCCCGGCAGCCGGTGAGCGCGGTTACCTATGTCATCGGCCGCCGCTGCCGGTGAGTTGAGCCGAGCTTACCATTCGTAAGATGCAATCGCGCCCGAAGAAGTGGTAAATACCGGCCAAATGATGCCCTTTTCGGCACCCTCTCCCTATATCGTCCCCAAGAGCTTCAGTCCAGTTCAGATTGCATCAACCCGGGTTACTTTGGAATCACTCTTTGGCGATGAAATTCCTATACTTTGGTTGTAGAAGCAGGCTGACGCAGATGGGGTAAGGATGAAGATTCTGGTGACGGGTGGGGCGGGGTACATCGGCGGCACGGTGTCGCGGCGGCTGCTGGCTGGTGGGCACTCGGTGACCATCTACGACAACCTTTGCCACAGCCGGCGTGGCGCAGTTGCCGAGGCGGCGGAGTTTGTGGAGGGCGATATCGCTGACCGCGCATTGCTGGAGAAGACGCTGGCAGACGGCGGTTTTGATGGGGTGATGCACTTCGCCGCGCTGATTGAGGCGGGCGAGAGCATGGTGAAGCCGGAGATCTACTTCCGCAACAACACCGCCGGGACGCTGACGCTGCTGGAGGCGATGACGGCGACCGGGCAGAAGCGGCTGGTCTTCAGCTCGACGGCGGCGTGCTATGGCGAGCCGGAGCGGACGCCGATCCTGGAGGATGCGAAGCTTGCGCCCACCAACGCTTATGGCGAGAGCAAGCTGCTGGTGGAGCAGATGCTCATATGGTTCAACCGCATCCACGGGCTGCGCTACGCCAGTCTGCGTTACTTCAACGTGGCGGGCGCAATTGAAGGCTATGGCGAGGCGCATGAGCCGGAATCTCACCTGATCCCGCTGATTCTGGATGTGGCGCTGGGACGGCGGGAGAAGATCAAGATCTTTGGCCAGGACTACCCGACCAAGGACGGCACCTGCATCCGCGACTACATCCACGTGAGCGACCTGGCCGACGCGCATCTGCTGGCGCTGGCCGCGCTCGAAGGGAAGGACCGCGTGATCTACAACATCGGCAACGGGCAGGGCTTTACCGTGCGCGAGGTGATCGAGAGCGCGCGGCGGGTGACCGGCCATGCCATTCCGGTGGAGGAATGTCCGCGGCGCGCGGGCGATCCCGCGGTGCTGGTGGCGAGCTCGGAGAAGATCAAGCGGGAGCTGGGCTGGGCGCCGAAGTTTGCCGAACTGGACGCCATTATGGCCAGCGCGTGGGAGTGGCACCAGAAGAGATACGCGTAGGAGGCCAGCCCCGGCGATCCGGCAGGATCGTCCAAGGTAGCAAGAGGGTCGGGCGATGCGCAGGGAAGGCCAAATAAGAGACCGATGAGACGCCGGCGTCCGATCCTGAATCACCGGCTGGATTACCGGTTCGCATCCCCTGTGTTCCTGGGCATTCTGATCGCCTTCAGTCACGCAGCGGCACAGCAAACGCAACCGCCAATGCTCGACGAGGTCCTCCAGAAGCTCGAAGCGAATCTCGATCATTACGACAGCAGCATCCCCAGCCTGTTCTGCGACGAGCATGTCGCCTCCAAGATCTCCCCCAACCCGCGCAAGCAGGACACCGTCACCGACTCCGTCTTTCGCCTCAAGCGGGTCGTCGAGAGCGACAATACGACCACGCTCGACGAGTCGCGCGAAGTCAAAACCGTCAACGGCAAGCCCGCAACCTCGCAGGACATCGCAGGTCCAACCGTTATCAGCGGGGCATTTGAGGGCGCTCTCGCGGTCGTCTCTCTGAGCCAGAGAGCATGCATGAATTACACCTTAGAGCGAGCCCGACGAAACGGCCCTATCATCGTCCGCTTCAGCAGTCTGCTGACGCCGCAGAACACCGCCGGCTGTCTGCTGCAGGAAGAGGGTAAGGGGAGGGTCTTGATCGACCCTGCCACCATGCAGATCACGCGCATGGAATTGACGACCCCGCATCACGTCATCGTCCCGGAGAGCCGCTTCTATTCGGCGACGATGGGCGACCGTGCGCTCTCCGTCGACTATGCTCCGGTGCTGCTGGAGGGGCAGACCTTCTGGCTGCCTGCCACGATCACCTCAACCGTCACCAGCGGGCGCGGAACGTTTCATGCCATTGTGTGGTCGTTCAAGGCCACCTATCGCAACTTTCACAAGCTGGAGGTCACGTCCCGAGTCGTTCCGGCCGGGGAATCGCCGAAGCCGTAAGTCCGGGCATTGCGATCGCGCGAAAGTAGTGGATGATGAAGACAGCGAGGTTCGTTGCCCATGTACGCAAGCATGTTTCATCTGCCGTTGCCGGTGCTGGAGAAGATCCTGCGGCCGGTGATCGTCTATCTCTTCCTGATCTTCTTTCTGCGGCTGTTCGGCAAGCGCGAGCTGGCGCAGCTGAACCCGTTCGACCTGGTGGTGCTGCTGAGCCTGTCGAACACGGTGCAGAACGCGATGATCGGCGACGACAACTCGGTGACCGGTGGCGTGATTGGCGCGTTCTCGCTGCTGGCCATCAACTGGGCGGTGGTGCGAGCGCTCTTCCGGCACCCCAAGGTCAACCAGGCGCTGGAAGGCGCGGAGACGGTGCTGGTGCGCCGCGGAGTGGTGGATCAGGACGCGCTGAAGCGCGAGACGCTGACCGAGATCGAGCTGCTCTCGGTGGTGCACAAGCAGGGGCTGAGCGATTTCTCCGAGGTGGAGAAGTGCGTGCTGGAGCCGAGCGGGGCGTTTTACGTTGAGGCGATAAAGCCCGGCGTGAGCGAGATACACATCACGGCGTTGCAGGAATCCATCGAACTGCTGACGCGCGAAGTGAAGGAGATGCGCGCGCTGCTGGCGGGGCAGAGTTAGAGTCTGCGTGGGAGAGCCTTGGTGAACGAAAGGGTTTGCCTCTCCGTTTGCCGATGGGCGCGGGCATAGCGTAAGTTTTTCTGTGCGGACTCGGAGAGGGATCTCTGCGCGCTGAAGCGGGAGCGCTCCGTGCGCAGCTGGCAGCCGAGCAAAGAAGTAACAGACGTCAATCAACAAGCGTTAGTCATCAATCAATAAGCGTTAATCGATAGACGGGGGATGTGCGTGCCGACGTTAGCCAGTACCAACATGGACTCGCTTCTGCGGGAGGACCGTGTGTTTCCGCCGCCGGCGGAGTTTGCGGCGAAGGCGCACATCAAGAGCCTCGCCGAATACGAGGCGATGTACCGGCGCAGCGTGGACGATCCCGAAGGCTTCTGGGCGGAGGCGGCGAACGAGCTCGATTGGTTTGCGCCGTGGGAGAAGGTGCTGGACGGCGGGATGGGCTCGGCGCAGTGGTTTGTGGGCGGCAAGCTGAACCTGAGCCACAACTGTGTGGACCGGCACGCCAATGGCGTGCGGCGGAACAAAGTTGCGCTGCTGTGGGAGGGCGAGCCGGGCGAGGTGCGCAGGCTCACGTTTGGCGAATTGCATGCGCAGGTGCAGCGCTTCGCGAACGTGCTCAAGGGGCTCGGCGTGCGCAAGGGCGACCGCGTGGCGATCTACATGGGCATGTGTCCGGAGCTGCCGATTGCGATGCTGGCCTGCGCGCGCATCGGCGCGGTGCATTCGGTGATCTTTGGCGGCTTTGCGGCGCATGCGATTGTGGACCGCGTGAACGACTCGGAGTGCGTGGCCATCCTGACCCAGGACGTGAGCTACCGGCGCGGCGGCGAGGTGAAGCTGAAGGCGATTGTGGACGAGGCGATCGACAAGTGTCCGACTGTGCGGAATGTGGTGGTCTACAAGCGCGACGCGCAGAAGGAATCGACCGTCGCGATGAAGCCGGGCCGCGATATATGGTGGCACGACGCCATGGCCACGGCTGCGCCGGAGTGCGCAGCGGAGTGGATGGACGCCGAGGACCTGCTCTACATCCTGTATACGTCGGGGACGACGGGGAAGCCCAAAGGCCTGGTCCATACCACCGGCGGCTACAGCGTGCAGAGCTACCTGACGACCAAGTATGTCTTCGATCTGCGCGACGACGATGTGTACTGGTGCACGGCGGACTGCGGCTGGGTGACGGGGCACAGCTACGTGGTCTACGGGCCGCTGCAGTGCGGCGCGACGGTGCTGATGTACGAGGGCGCGCCGAACTTCCCGGAGAACGACCGCTTCTGGAAGATCATCGACGAGCACAAGGTGACGGTGTTCTATACCGCGCCGACGGCGATCCGCGCGTTCATCAAGTGGGGCGACGAGTGGGTGCGCAAGCACTCGCTGGCCTCGCTGCGGCTGCTGGGCACGGTGGGCGAGCCGATCAACCCGGAGGCGTGGATGTGGTATCACCGCGAGATTGGCAAGGAGCGCTGCCCCATCGTCGACACGTGGTGGCAGACGGAGACGGGGGCGATCATGATCTCGCCGATTCCCGGCGCAGTGGCGACCAAACCGGGCTCGGCGACGCGGCCGTTCTTCGGCATCGTCCCTGAGGTGGTGACGCGCGAGGGCGAGGCGGTTCCGCTGGGGCAGGGTGGTTTGCTGGTGATCCGTAAGCCGTGGCCGTCCATGGCGCGCACGGTGTGGGGCGACGCGGAGCGCTACAAGCAGACGTATTTCTCGGACATTCCGGGCAGCTACTTTACCGGCGACGGCGCGCGCTGGGACGCGGACGGCTACTACTGGCTGATGGGCCGCGTGGACGATGTGATCAATGTGAGCGGGCACCGGCTGGGCACGATGGAGATCGAGTCGGCGCTGGTGGCGCACCCCAAGGTGGCCGAGGCCGCGGTGGTGGGAAGGCCGGATGAGCTGAAGGGGCAAGCGATCGCCGCGTTCGTCACGCTGGAGCACGAGCAGGAGCCGAGCGAGGCGCTGAGGCAGGAGCTGCGTCAGTGGGTGGCGAAGGAGATTGGCGCGCTGGCGCGGCCTGACGATTTGCGCTTTACCCAGATGCTGCCCAAGACGCGTTCGGGCAAGATCATGCGGCGGCTGCTGCGCGAGCTGGCAACTACCGGCGACGTGAAGGGCGACACCACCACGCTCGAGGACTTCAGCGTGCTGGCGAAGCTGCGCGAGTCAGACGAGTAAGTCGCGGCTGAAGATTCCCGCCAGCCGCGCGCGAGATCGAGAGTTTAAAGACAAAGACCGGCGAACCGGTCCGTGTTGCGCTTTTCTCGATTTGAGTATGCGGCTGTGACAGCTACACAGCGTTGGTCACTGCGTTGCCGACGCCGTTGAAGGTGGTGCTGATGGAGTTGGCGAGGCTCTTCATCGAAGTAATGGCTCCGAGACCGACCAGAGCGGCAACCAGGGCGTATTCAATCAGGTCCTGACCGGAATCGTCAGTCATCAGTGTTTTTGCAAAGTGCTTCATGGGTTTGTCTTTCCTCTTTCGTTGGATTGGTGCAACGCTCCGGGGTTTCAAAAGAGTTGCGATGGCCCCAGCGTAGCCGGGAGACATCGCGGAAAGAATCCCCTGAAGGTATAAGCCGCGGGAAGGATCGGGTGATCCGCCCCCCGGGGTCTGTGTTCCTAGACGGCGTTTGTCAGCGCATTGCCTACGCCGTTGAAGGTCTTGCCGGTGGAGTTCGCAAGGCCTCTCATACCTGCCAGCGTGCCGAGACCCACCAGAGCTGCGACCAAAGCGTACTCAATCAAGTCCTGACCGGACTCGTCTGCAACTAGACTGCGGATGATCTGTGTCATCTTTCCCTTCCTGATGCTTTGAGGTATTGGAATGTGCCGTATGTGACTCGTTTGCGGACAACCCTAGAGTAACGGCGAAGTGCGGCATCCCCTATACCCGAAAGGTGTTAGCCGAAACGGCTTCCTCTGCGGGCGATAAGTCCCACGCTTAGAGCAGGTTGCTGGCGGGCCGGGTGGGGAGGGTGAAGTGGAAGGTTGAGCCCTTGCCCACGGTGGAGGTGGCCCAGATGCGGCCGCCGTGCTGGGCGACGATGGAGCGGCAGATGGCTAGGCCTAGGCCGGTGCCGCCCATGGTGCGCGAGTCGGAGGCGTCGACCTGGTGGAAGCGCTCGAAGATGCTCTCCAGTTTGTCTTCGGGGATGCCGCGTCCCTGGTCGCGCACCTGGATCTCTGCCTCGTTGGCGTCCACTCGGCGCGCACGCAGCTGGATCTCCGTGCCGGCGGGCGAGAACTTAATGGCGTTGGAGATGAGGTTGGCGATGGTCTGCAGCACGCGGTCGGGGTCGGCCCAGACGTTGACGCCCTGCGAGTTGAAGGTGATGCGCAGCTGCCCTTTGGTGGCCTCGGCCTGCTGCAGGCCGGCGGCGCGGCGGAAGAGATCGTCGGCCGAGCACATGGTGGAGCGCAGCTCGGCTTTGCCGGAGCCGATGCGCTCCAGCTCCAGGATGTCGTTGACCAGGCGGACCAGGCGGTCTGTGTTGCCGGTGGCGATGTCCAGCATCTGGCGCAGCTTCTCCGGCCGCGTATTGAGCGAGCCGCCGGTGATGAGGCCGAGCGCGGCACGCAATGAAGTGAGCGGGGTGCGCAACTCATGGGAGACGGTGGAGATGAACTCGTCCTTCATGCGGTCGAGCGCACGTCGCTCCGTGGTGTCGGTGAAAGCGACGACCACGCCGACGGCTTTGCCCGCGGGCTTCGCCTCCATGAACCCAGCGTCGGACCCGGCGTCAGATGGATTGGCGGAGTCGGACTCCCACAGCGTCTCGATCTGCGGGCGCGCAACATACTCCACCGGGAAGCTGGTGCCATCCTTGCGCCAGAAGATCTCTTTGGAGACCCGCACGGTGTCCAGGTCGCGCAGCGTGTTGCGGATGGGCGACTCCTCAGCGGCAAAGGGCGCGCCGTCGGCGCGGGTGTGGTGGATGAGGGCGTGCAGATCGCGGCCCAGCACCTCTTCTGCCTTGAAGCCGAGCATCTGCAGGGCGGCAGGGTTGATGAAGGTGCAGTTGCCGTCGAGGTCGAGGCCGAAGATGCCGTCGCCGACCGACTCCAGGATGGAGTTGGACTGGCGGCTGAGCGCGCGCAGCCTGTCCTCGGCACGGGTCTGCTCGCTGATGTCGACGCCGAAGCCGAGTACGTAAGGGTCGCGGCCGGGGACGTGGATGAGCTTGTTGCGGTAGGCGATGACGCGCACCTCGCCGGAGACGTGGCGCAGATAGAGCAGCCCCTGCACCTCGCCCTTCTCCAGGATCTCCGAGAGGTATTTCACGAAGCCGGCGCGGCGGTTCTCCGGCATGAACTCAGGCAGCGGACGACCGACCATTTCATCGCGGGTGCGACCGATGGACTGCGCGCCGTGGGTGTTGACGGAGAGGATGATGCCGCGCATGTCATGCGTGCAGACCATGCCGAGCGAGCCCTCAACCAGCTGGCGATAGCGCGCCTCGCTCTCGCGCAGGGTGGCCTCGGCGACGCGCTGGATGGTGACGTCGATGCCGGTGGCGATGATGAAGTTGATGTGGCCCTGCTCGTCCAGCAGCGGCGAGGCGGACCAGGCGATGCGGCGCAGCGAGCCGTCGCGGTGCATCCACTGGTTCTCAAAGGCGGCGGGGCGGCCCTCGGCACGCAGGCGCTCGAAGCTCTGGATGGCGGCGGGAATGTCGGAGCGCGGGATGAGCTTGTCCCAGAGATAACGGCCCACCAACGAGGGGAAGTCGTAGCCCGAGGTGGTCTCGCAGGCGCGGTTGAAGCGGACGATGCGGCCGGCGGTGTCGAAGACGGCGACCAGCGCGTCCACCGTGTCAAGCACGGTGGAGACGAAGTTGCGCTCCACGATCAGCGCGGACTCGATGCGCTGGCGGGCGCGCGCGATGCCATCCATCTGGCGCAGCGCATGGTTCAGCTCGATAGCGGTCATGGCCTGGCGGCCGAGCGTGGTCAGCGCCTGGGTCTGGAATGGAGTCAGCCGGCGCACAGAGGGATCGAGCAAGAAGAGCGCGCCCAGGCGCACGCCGGCGGGAGTGACCAGCGGCGCGGAGGCGTAGAAGCGGAAGGCGCGGCCGGAGAGGAGAATGCCTTCGGGAGAGAACTCCGGGTGCTGGCGGGCGTCGGCGATCTCGTAGATGCTCTGCGCGCGGAAGGGCGGCGCGGAGGGCAGGGCGCCGAGCGGCAGCTCGCTCTCGCCGATGCCGTAGCGCGCGTAGACCCAGATGCGGTCGGTCCCGGCGAAGGAGATGCCGGCGGCTGTCGTGCCGCAGATCTTCGCGGCCAGCTCGGCCAGGTCGTCCAGGGCGGGATCGGGCGCGGCGCCGAGCACCTGATAACGCTCGAGCGTCTCCAGGCGCAGGCCATCTCCGCGTGTTGCCTCGCCATTAGCCACGGTAGTGTTCATCTCACCCCTCCATGGTAGGCGACGCGTACTCGATCAGGCACTGGCACTTTCGGGGAAGTGCATGGTACTTCAGGGCTTCGCGTGTGCCCTGCAAGCTGCGGTCTGCGCGCCTCGAATGGCCTGGCTATGTTATCGACCGACGCGTGCCGGACGGTGATTTGCCGGATGGTGCAAGCGGTGGAAACGGACGCCGAGTCCAGCGGAAAAAATACGGGTTAGCAGAGAGATATACTTAGAGACTGTACCTTTTGTGCCGGATTGCACGCTGCAAAAGGTCTGCAGGGTTCGAGGAGCCGAGCAGGCGAGAGCATGGAAGAACTGTTGAGCAGGATTAAGTCTCCGGCGGATGTGAAGCGGCTGAGCATCGCGCAACTCACTCAACTTGCGGAAGAGATTCGCGAGCGGCTGATCCTGGGAGTGGCGAAGACCGGCGGCCACATCGGGCCGAACCTGGGTGTGGTGGAGCTGACGCTGGCGATGCATTATGTCTTCGACACGCCACGCGACAGCTTCGTCTTCGATGTGAGCCATCAGGCCTATGTGCACAAGATGCTGACCGGGCGCAATGAGCGCTTCGAGACCATCCGCCAGCCGGATGGGCTGAACGGCTTCATGCTCCGAACGGAGAGTGAGCACGACAGCTATGGGGCCGGCCACGCCGGCACGGCGCTGAGCGCGGCACTGGGCATGGCCGTAGCGCGCGACATGTCCGGCGGCAAGGAACACATCGTCGCGCTGTGCGGCGACGCTGCGTTTACGAATGGAATCTCCTTTGAGGCGCTGAACAACATTGCCATGCAGACGCGCCGGATGATCGTTGTGCTGAACGACAATGCATGGTCGATCGACAAGAACGTCGGCGCCATTGCGGAGTATTTGCACAGGATCGTCACCAACCCGACCATCGCAGGACTGCATGACCGCGCGGCCGGACTGCTGGAGCGCTTCGGCGGCAAGACGGTGCGCCATGTGGCGCACAAGGCGGAAGAGGCGGCCAAAGGGCTGATCGGGCCGGGCATGCTGTTTGAAGAGTTCGGGCTGAGCTATTACGGGCCGGTGGACGGCCACAACCTGCCGCTGCTGATTGAGACTTTCAAGTTTCTTAAGCGGCTGAACAAGCCGGTGGTGCTGCACGCGATCACGCAGAAGGGGCGCGGCTTTGAGCCGGCGATCAAGAAGCAGAAGAAGTTCCACGGGCTGGGACCGTATAACCCGGAGACCGGCGAGACCAAGCCCATCGGGCAGAAGACTTACTCGGAGGTCTTCGCCGAGACGCTGGCGAAGCTGGCCGACGCGAACGACAAGGTGGTTGCGATTACGGCGGCCATGCCCAACGGAACCGCGCTCGACCTCTTCCGGCCGCGCCATCCCAAGCGCTACTTCGATGTGGGCATCGCGGAGGAGCATGCGGTGATCTTCGCCGCCGGCATTGCGACCAAAGGCTACAAGCCCTTCTGCGCGATTTACTCGACGTTCCTGCAGCGCGCGTTCGACCAGGTCGTGCATGACGTCTGCCTGCAGAACCTGCCGGTGGTCTTCTGCATGGACCGAGGCGGTCTCTCAGGCGACGATGGACCCACGCACCACGGACTCTTCGACATTAGCTATCTGCGCGGCATTCCGAACATCGTGCACATGGTGCCGAAGGACGAGGACGAGCTGGCCGACATGATGTATACCGCCATGTTGCACGACGGGCCGTCGGCGATCCGCTATCCGCGCGGCGCGGGGCCGGGCGTGAAGATCAAAGAGCAGCCGCGGAGGCTCGAGATCGGCGTGGCCGAGGTGGTGCAGGACGGCCACGACGTGGCGATCTTCGGGCTGGGCGCGATGCTGCCCGAGGCACAGCGCCTGGCGGCGATGCTGGAGCGCGAGGGTCTGTCGGCGGCGGTGATCAACCCGCGCTTCGCCAAGCCGATCGACCGCGAGTGCGTGGCGGAGTACGCGCGCCGCTGCGGGCTGCTGATTACGCTCGAGGACCATGTGCTGGCCGGAGGCTTCGGCTCGGCCGTGCTGGAGGCGCTGAACGAGATGGAGCTGAGCGTGCCGGTAGTGCGCGTCGGCTGGCCGGACGCCTTCATCGAGCACGGCAAGGTGGAGGCCCTGCGCGAGCGGTACGGCCTGACGGCGGAGGCTGCGCTGGAAAAGGCGCGGCCGTATCTTGCCGCGATGGAGTCGCGCCGCATGGCGCTGCGTTAGAAGCGGCTCTTTCTACGTGCACTTTGCGTATCTGCGTCCGGACGACCGTTCCCGGCGCGGAATGGTATGCTGGCCGCCATGCCGGGAACGCAAGAGCAGGAGGCGCAACGTGGCGGAGTTCTGCGCGGCCTGCTTCGCGGCAATGCTCACTGCTGGGCGCTATTGGCCGCAGGCTTGCTGCTGCGGCTGTGGTTCCTCGCGCACCCGATGATCCCGGACGATGACACCGACGTCTACGCGGAGCTTGCGCGCAATCTTTTTCATCATGGCGTGTATGGGCTCGCGAACGATGGAGTCATCGACCCCACGCTGATCCGGCTGCCCGGCTATCCCATCTTTCTCGGCCTCATACTCGCCGTCTTCGATCAGGGCAACTTCGCCGCTGTGCTGCTGGTCCAGATAGGCTTCGACCTGCTGGGCTTCTGGCTCATCGCGAGCTTCGTGCGTGAGAACGCCGGAGAGCGAGCCGGACTCGTCGCGCTGGCGCTCGCTGCGCTTTGCCCGTTCACTGCTGCGTATGCGGCACAAGCGCTTACCGAGTGCCTGAGCATCTTTGCTGTCTCGCTAGCGCTCTGGTCGACCGGCCGCGTGCTGCGCGCGCAGTCTGCAGGACGCAAAGATCGTCCGGCGCTGTTCTTTGCCGCGTTGGCCATGGCGCTGGCTATGCTGCTGCGTCCCGATGGCGCATTACTCGCGGCCGCAGTTGTGATCTCGATCGTCTGGTACGCGGGTAGCGAGCACAGGCTGCGCGAAGGGTTGAAGACCGCGCTGGTCTGCCTGCTGCTCGCGATCGTTCCCCTGGCGCCGTGGACCGCGCGCAACTGGCGCACCTTCCACGTCGTCCAGCCGCTGGCGCCACGGCGAGTGAACAATCCAGGCGACTATGTCACCTACGGCTTCTATCGCTGGATGGGAACGTGGTCGGTGGATATTGTCTCCACCGGCGCTTTCTTCTGGGTCAACACGGGCACCATGGACGTGAACGATTTGCCTGCGCGCGCCTTCGATTCGCCCGCGCAATATGCGCAGACCGCGGCGCTGCTAACCGAGTACAACGCGACGAAATCGATCCCGCCGGAGCTGGATGCGAAGTTCGCTGCGCTGGCCGCGGAGCGCATTCAGGATCATCCCTTCCTTTGCCGCGTGTGGGTACCAACCCTGCGCGTTACGGACATGCTGCTGCGCCCGCGCACGGAGACGCTGGACCTCGATCCAGTATGGTGGCGATTTCCTCCGCCGTGGACGCAGCGCATGGAGACGGCGGTGCTGGGGCTGTTGAACGTGGCGCTGGTGGTTGCGGGGTTGGTGGGCCTGATTCGCCGCCGCGTGCCCTGGGCCGCGCTGCCGGTAGTCTACCTTGCGCTGCGCTGCGCGCTGCTGAGCACCATCGAAAACTCCGAGCCGCGCTACACGCTGGAGATGCTGCCGCTGCTGATGGCCTGCGCGGCGTGCGCGATTGCAGGGAGCACGCGGCCTGTCCGTGGACCCACAAAAGATGCGGCAGGACGCCTGAGCTAAGACGTCCTGCCGCGCAGGGTCGGGGAGGGAACAGGTTAGCTGGGCATCAGCACCGTGTCGATGACGTCGATGACGCCGTTCGACTGGAAGACGTTGGCCGTGGTGATGGTGGCCATGCCGCCTTTCTCGTCGGTGAGCATGATCTTCTTGCCGGACATGGTTGCGGTGAGCTTGCCGCCCTCGACGGTCTTCATCTCATACTTGCCGCCGCCCGCTTTGATGCCGGCCGCGATGTCCCGTGCGCTGATTCGGCCCGCGACCACGTGGTAGGTGAGGATTTTTGTGAGGGTGGCCTTGTTCTCCGGCTGCACCAGCGTCTCCACCGTGCCGGCGGGCAGCTTGGCGAAGGCGTCGTTGGTGGGCGCGAAGACGGTGAAGGGGCCGGGCGAGTTGAGCGTGTCCACCAGGCCAGCGGCCTTGACCGCGGTGACCAGCGTGGTGTGGATGGGCGAGTTGACGGCGTTGTCGACGATGGTCTTCGACGGGTACATGGCTGCGCCGCCTACCATGGGGTCCTTCATGTCGCCCATCTGTGCAGTTGCGCCGAGGGTCGTGAGGGCCAATGCGGCCGCGGCGACGGATGCGAGGAGAGTTTTCTTCATGATCTTGGTCCTTTCAAGGTGGTGAGGAATTTTTCTGTGTGTGTTCCGTTGAGCGCTCACTTACCTCTACGCGGCAGCGCGCGCAGTGGATTGCCGGATTGTGTGCGGAGAAAGGATTATTTTCCGCAGCGCGGTGAGCGTGGGATGAAATGAAGGCGTGTACGGCCGTGACCGCCGTACTCAGTTGGACAGAGTGCGCATTGACAACCGCGCGTGCGGCCCGTCAACTGAAGGTAGCGCTTGGTGTGAAGGTGCGGGCAAAGGGGACCTTGAGGCCGGGAGCAGCGGGCACGCGAGCGATGGGCGGCGGAACCAAAACGGAAGAGCGAAAGACGCGGCTCATAGACCGGCTGCGAAGGCACCACGATGGCGGCCTGCTGGCGATCGGCCTGTTCAAGCTGGTGGAGGCGGTGTTCTTCTTTCTGGTCGGGCTGGGAGTGATTCACTTCATCCATCGCGACCTGGGCGAGGCCGCGCTGCGCCTGGCTGAGCGGCTGCGCATGGATCCCGACGGGCGCTTTGTTCCGTGGGTGATCGACCATCTGGACGAGATCACGGCGCGCCGGTTGCGCCAGATCGGAGTGGCGACCTTCTTCTACGCGAGCCTGCGCGTGACTGAAGGGATTGGCCTGGTGCTGGAAAAGGTGTGGGCCGAGTACCTTACGGTGGGCGTGACGTTCGCGTTCCTGCCCTGGGAGCTGTATGAGATCGCACGCCGGCCGGACTGGGTCCGCGTCTGTCTTCTGCTAGCGAATATCGTGGTGTTGGCGTACTTGCTGTGGTGGCTGCGCCGCACCGGGCGGATAAAGCCTCTGGCGTAGCGGCGACTGCTTCGTCTCTCAGCGTGTTGGGGGCGGAGTTCGCCGGGCTCCCGGGCTATCTTCGCCTTTATTTCGCCTATCAAATCCTGTCGCCGTCGGCAATAGCCAGTTCCGAATTGAACCATCGGATTAAACACTACATATAGAGGTTCTTGAAAATCCTCATCTACAGGTAGGGTTTTCCACATTTCGACTCAAAAATGTGGATCGAACCCTGAATTTTAGGCTTGCCAAGTCTGATTCCCTCGGTCAGGATGACGAAGTAGAAAAAAGTGGTGAAAAGTGGAATCCAGCGGAATAAACCAACCGTCTGAACCCAACTTTACCCTACGGACGCCGCTTCCGGGCTGGCAAGCCAGGTTCGCGGCAAGAGGCTGGAATGTTTCGAGGCAATCAACCTGCGCGGATCGACGAGAAGGGCCGGCTGAAGCTGCCGGAGAAGTTCAAGCGCATGGTGGAGGAGATGTACGGGCCGCAGTTTTACATCACCAGCAAGGATGGCGAGCGGGCCGAGCTTTGGCCGCTGAAGGAGTGGGAAAAGATCGAGGAATCGCTGGCCAAGGCGCCCTCGAGTGCTGCGAAGCAGAGGTTGCTGGACGTGACCAACTACTACGGCCAGCAGGTGGAGATGGATGCGCAGGGCCGGCTGCTGATGCCGCTGCTGCTGCGGGAGAAGGCGGCGCTGAAGGGCGATGTCGCCGTACTGGGCCAGCAGAGCAAGCTGGTGGTGATCAACGATGAGCGGGCGCAGGCCAAGATTGCCGCAGCTCCGCTGACGGGAGAAGACCTGGACTCGCTGGCGATTCCAGGGCTGTAAGGATTCGGCCCCTAGGGGCAGCACTGAGGCGGAGGAATGGACAAGCCGCAGCATGTGCCGGTTCTTTTCGATGAAGTTTTGCAGTACCTCAATGTGTGGCCGGGCGGCGTTATCGCCGATCTGACCGTTGGGCTCGCCGGGCATTCCGCAGCGATCGCACGCAGGCTGGGCGGGCAAGGCAGGCTGATCTGCTTCGACCGCGACCCGCAGGCGCTCGAGTTGGCCAGGGCGCGGATGGCCGCAGTCGCCGAAGAGCTGGGCGATGCGATGCCGGTGGTTGAGTTTGTGCCGCGAGCATTCTCAGAAGCGGCGGAAGTGATCGAGGCCGGCAGCCTCGATGGATTGCTGGCGGACTTCGGAGTCAGCAGCCTGCAGTTGGACGAGGCGCACAGAGGTTTCAGTTTCCGGCAAGAAGGGCCGCTGGATATGCGGATGGATCCGCGCAGCGGACAGACGGCCGGGCAAGTGGTAAATCAGGCAGACGAAAACGAACTCGCCGACCTGATTTACGAATTCGGAGAGGAAAGGAGATCGCGGAGAATCGCCAGAGCCATTGTGAGGGCCCGGCCGATATCAACCACGGCGGAGTTGGCCAAAGTTATATCGGCCGCGGCCCCTTCAATGAAAGGCGACAAGATCCATCCCGCGACGCGGACCTTTCAGGCGCTTCGAATTCGAGTGAACGATGAGCTGGGAGAGATTGGGACGCTGCTTGGAAGCGCGCCCGCTCTGCTTCGGCCGGGAGGAAGGCTGGTACTGATCAGCTTCCACTCGCTGGAGGACCGGCTGGTGAAGGATGCACTGCGCGACGGTGCGCACGATGGGACGTACGAGGTGTTGACCAGGAAGCCGGTGACGGCCGATGAAGAGCAACAGATGCGCAACCCGCGATCGAGAAGCGCGAAGCTGCGGGCAGCGGAGAGATTGATTCAGGCAACGGGATCAGGGAATAGGGAACAGGGAAAAAATAAGTACAGGCGAAGAGGCCAGGCGTAAGGAGGGCGACGAAGATGGCGACGACAGCGATGGCAGGGCAGTTCGGCATGGAGATGGGCGCAGGCACGGCAGGCATGGGCCACGCCGCACAGGCCCGTGCGCAGCGCAACCGTGAGCTCTTTGACCTGCAGCGCCGCGCACGCCGCGGCCCCACGCCGGAGGTTTTTTTCGCTAAGCACATCGACAACAGCCGCATCGTGAAGGCTGACGACCCCGAGCGCCGTCGCGAGATGCGCAGCTTCGCCGCGACTATGGGCCTGCTGTTTGTGCTGGTGATGGTGTACGTATGGCAGCACTTCTCGGCCATCGAGGTCGGCTACCAGATCGAGTCGCAGAAGACCGCAGTGGAGCAACTGCGCGAGCAGAACCGCCAGCTTCGCCTCAGCGAGGCGCAACTGAGCGATCCCGGTCGCATCAGCGTGATCGCCGAGCAGCTGGGCCTGGGTGCGCCGGAGCCCGGCCAGGTGGTCCGGCCCGATGGCTCGCTCTCCAATGCTCCCGTGCTGGCGCAGGCCAGTGCGCCCGCGCTGCCTATTCGCTGAGGTTCGCGGTAGCCAGTTTCTCAATTGCCAGTTATGCATACGCAGTATCCGTTTGAGACCAGCGCTCCCGATCTGAGAGTCCGATAACTGTGAACTGAAAGCTGCAACCCTGAGAGCTCCCCGATGAACCGAGCCCCGCGCCAGCCCTCCCGCAGGACCCTTACCGCGCCCATCCGCAAGATCCGTTTCGCGTGGGTGGCGATGTTCTTCTGCGGCTGGGTCGTGCTGATCGGCGGGCGGCTGGTGTGGCTGCAAGTGGTCCAGCACTCGCAATGGGAGGAGAAGGCGCAGCGCCAGCAGCAGCGCACCTTCGACGTGGCGCCACAGCGGGGCGTTTTGTACGACCGCAACCTGCGCGAGCTGGCCATGACGGTGTCGGTCGACTCGATCTATGCCGTGCCATCGGAGCTGGGCGACAACCGCGAGGCTGTAGCGCAGATGCTGGCCAAGGTGGTGCACACCGATGCCAGCGACAACTTTACCTCCGAGCCGCAGATGCTGGCGCGCTTCGACGAGTCGCGCAACTTCGCATGGGTCGCGCGCCGCGTGGATGCAGCGACCGCACAGCGGGTGCGCGAGCTGAACCTTAAGGGTGTGGGATTCCAGCAGGAGTTCAAGCGCTTCTACCCGAACAATGATCTTGCCGCGCAGGTGCTGGGCTACGTGGGCACCGACGACACTGGCCTGGGCGGCCTGGAGCGGGAGTTCGACGACGAGATGCACGGTGAGCCCGGCCACATGCTGACCGCAGTGGACGCGAAGCGCCATGTGATGAGCAGCGTGGAGAGCGAGCCGATGCCGGGCGAGAATCTGGTGCTCTCTATCGACGCCAACATCCAGTACATGGCGGAGCGCGCGCTGGACGCGCAGATGGCGAAGATGAAGGCGCTGCACGGCACGGTGGTGGTGCAAGACCCGCACACCGGGCAGATCCTGGCGCTGGCCATCTCGCCGCGCTTCAATCCCAACGACTCACGCCACATGCAGCCGGGCTCGCTGACGGACCTTGCGGTGAGCGATGTGTATGAGCCGGGCTCGACCTTCAAGCTGGTGACCTACGCCACCGCACTGGACGCAGCAGGAGTGCAGCCCACCGACATCGTGGACTGCCAGGGCGGTTCGATGACCATGTACGGTCGCACGCTGCACGACGACAACCACGAGAAGCACTTCGGCGCCGTGACGGTACAGTATGCGCTGGAGCACTCGAGCGATGTGGGCGCGGCCAAGATGGCGCTCAAGGTGGGTCCGGAGACGTTCTACAAATACATTCGCGGCTTCGGCTTCGGTGACCGCTCCGGCATCGAGCTGCCCAGCGAGACGCGCGGCCTGCTGCGCAGCCCCCGTAACTGGGGCTCGACCAGCATTCTCTCGCTCGCCATCGGGCAGGAGGTCGGCGTCACGCCGGTGCAGCTGGTCTCCATGGTCAGCACCCTCGCCAACGGCGGCGTCTACATGCCGCCGCATGTGCTGCTGCAATCCACCGACGAGATGAAGGGCGATGCGCGGCTGCAACCCGTGGCCTTCCACCCGGAGAACGAACTACCGGCAAAGCTGCCCGACGGCGCGCACCGCGTGGTTACCGAGATGACCGCGGCGAAGATGCGCAGCATGATGGAGGGCATCGTCACCGAAGGCACGGGGCGGAACGCCGCGCTAAATGGATACAGCGCGGGCGGCAAGACGGGCACGGCGCAGAAGGTCGATCCGGTGACGCACACGTATTCACACACGAACCTGGTGGCGAGCTTCGCGGGATTTGCGCCGGTGAGCTCGCCCGTGGTGTCGATCGCGGTGGTGATTGACAATCCGACGGTCGGCTCGCGATATGGCGCGGAGACCTCGGCGCCGGTCTTTCGCACCGTCGCGCAGCAGGTGCTGGAATACCTGGGCGTGCCGCACGACCAGCCGCTGAAGTCGCCCAAGGAGCTGCTGGCTTCGACGCCGAAGGAGCAGCCGGACGACGGGCCCAGCGAGGGTATCGGCGACCTGAATGCGATGTTCGACCAGATCAACAGCCTGCCCGCGGACGATCCGTTGCGCGCTGCGGCAAGTGCCAATGCAAGCGTAGCCGCAACATCTGGCACCATTGAGCAGAGCGCGGAGACGGGAGCCGCGCCGGCCCATCCCGCGAAGCCCGCGCGCGTCGTGGGGCTTCTCCCGCAGAAGGTGCTGGCCGCGTTTAGAGCCAATAGTGGCGTGGACCCCCCGAACTCTAGTGCTACGGCGGCACTGCATGCTCCTGTGGTTGCGCCGGCGGTCGAGTCGCGCAGCAAGGGTTCCGTGGTGGTCGACTCCGGACAGCGTGTCGCGGTCCCCGCATTCTCTGGCAACGCCCTCCGCGACGTGGTAGAGACCGCATCGGGCCTTGGCTTGCGCGTGCAGCCGCTGGGCAGCGGTATCGCGCGCGATCAGGCCCCTGCCGCCGGGACGATGGTTCCGCTGGGGACTGAGGTCGTGGTGCGCTTCGCACGCTAGCTGGCGTGCCGCTGTTCTTCGGCGAGACATAGAATCGAACCTATGCAGTGGGCGGACGCGCTGAAAGAAATCACGGCGATGGAGAGTGCAGGCACGGCCGGCGAGATCGTCCGCGTCGAGTATGACTCGCGGCGCGTCGGCCCCGGTGCGGCCTTCGTCGCCATGCGCGGCGGCACAACAGACGGCAATCGCTACATCGAAGCCGCCATCACACAGGGCGCCGTGGCCATTGTCACGGATTCTGCGGATGCATACGCGAAGCTACGCCAAGCGCGGCCGGGTTTTGCTGTCGCACGCGTAGAGCATGGCCGCCGTGCACTGGCCGAACTTGCTGCTGCGGTGCTCGGCCATCCCGAACGGAAGCTGAAGGTCAGCGCCATCACCGGCACCAACGGCAAGACGACCACCGCGTATCTGCTGGAGCAGTTGCTGCGCAGCGCTGGTCGCACCTGCGTATTGATTGGGACTATCGAGACGCGCATCGGCGACGAGGTGCGCCCGAGCGAGCACACCACGCCCGAGGCCAGCGACCTGCTGCAGATCTTCGCCGATGGAGTGCGCGCGGGCGCGACCGAGGCCGTGATGGAGATGAGTTCGCACGCGCTCGATCAGGAACGCGTCTGGGGCATCCCTGTTGATGTCGCGATCTTCACCAACCTGACGCAGGACCACCTCGACTACCACGGGACGATGGAGAAGTATGCCAATGCAAAGGCGCGGCTGTTTGAGGGCATTGGCGCGCCGCCGCCGCGCGCTGCTGTTCTCAATGCCGACGATCCTGCGTGGAGGCAGATGGAGAATGCGTTTCGCGGCGCGGAGCTGTTCACATATGGGACCGGACCGGAGCCACTTTATCGCGCGCAGAGCGTGCGGCAGACGCCCGAGGGTACGCGCTTCGACTTCGAGACGCCCGGCGACAACGTCCCCATTGTTTCGCCTCTGCACGGTCGCATCAACGTCTCGAATCTGCTGGCGGCGATGTGCGCTGCACTGGCGCGAGGACTCACGCTGGACGATGTCGCCGCGGCGACGCCACATCTTAAGCCTGCGCCGGGCCGCTTCGAGATCGTGCCGGGATCGGCCGAGGCCGGCTTCACCGTCGTGGTGGACTACGCGCACACGGATGATGCCCTGCGCAACCTGATCGTGCTCGCGCGGGAACTCGTCACACCAAATCATGGCCGTGTTATCACGCTCTTCGGCTGTGGCGGTGACCGTGACCGCAGCAAGCGCCCGAAGATGGGGCGCGCGGCGAGGCAGGGCAGCGACCTTGTCGTTCTGACCAGCGACAACCCGCGCAGCGAAGATCCCCTTGTGATAATCGAGGAAGCTCTCGCCGGCGTACGCGAGACGACAACCGAGTGCATCGTCGAGCCCGACCGCGCGGCTGCTATCGTGCTCGCCATTCGTGCCGCGCGCAAAGGAGACATTGTGCTGCTTGCCGGCAAGGGGCACGAGAAGGTACAGGTCCTCCGCGATCGCACCGTTCCCTTCGACGATGTGCAGGTCGCGGTGGAGATTTTGCGGGGGATGCAATGAAGCTGACGCTCGGCCAGATCGCCGATTGGATCCACGCTGAGGGGGACTTTGCGGACGACACGGAGGCGCAGGGCTATTCCATCGACTCGCGGACGATTGCAGCGGGGGAACTGTTCTTCGCCGTCAAGGGCGAACGGCTCGACGGACACGACTATGTCGAAGCTGCGCTGGCCGATGGCGCGGTCGCCGCAGTGGTCAGTCAGCGCTGGCTCGCGCCGGCGACCGTCGATGCATCCCGCCTGCTGCGCGTCCCTGACCATGATGGCTGCGGCGTGCTGGACAGCCTGCAGCAGCTCGCCCGCGCGGTGCGGCGGCACTGGGGTGGGCGCGTCATCGGCATCACCGGTTCAGCCGGCAAGACGACGACCAAGGAGGCCGTGGCGCAGGTGCTGGGCGCGCGCTTTCGCGTGTTGAAGTCGCAGGGCAACCTGAACAACGCCTTCGGCCTTCCGCTGCAACTGCTCCGTCTCGAAGCAGAACATGAGGTCGCCGTGATCGAGATGGGCATGAACCACGCGGGCGAGATCGCCGCGCTGGCACGCATCGCAGAGCCCGACTGGGCGGTCGTCACCAACGTTGCGCCGGTGCACCTGGAACATTTCGCCGACGGCATAGAAGGCATCGCGCGCGCGAAATATGAGCTGGTCCAGGCGCTCCCCGTTGGTGGCATCGCGATCCTGAACTGCGACGACCAGCGCGTGGCGCGCTTCGGCGAAGGGATGGGCGAGCGCGCCATCTTCTATGGCGTGGGCGAATGCGCCGCTGTGCGCGCGTCCGACATTGTGGATCTCGGCGCGGAGGGAACGGAATTTGTGGTCAGCCAGATCGTGCGCGATGCCGGCGGATTTACCGTCGTCAGCAAAGGCGTACATCTGCATCTGCTCGGCCGCCACAACGTGCACAATGCTTTGGCGGCGATCGCCGTTGGCCTGCGCAGCGGCACTTCGCTGGCAGAATGCGCGGCGGCGCTGGGTGAGCTGCGCGCGAGCGATAAGCGCGGCGAGCTGATCGAATGGCGCGGCGCAACGCTGATCAACGATTGCTACAACTCCAACCCGCGCGCGTTGGACGCGATGGTGGATGCGCTGCTCGCCATGCCTGTGGATTCTGACGCCCGGCACATCGTGGTTGCCGGCGAGATGCTGGAGCTCGGCCCCGACGGAGAGGCGCTGCATCGGGCCTGCGGCGAGCGCATGGCGGAGCGCGGCGTCGATGTAGTGCTCGGCGTGCGCGGGCTGGCGCAGGCGCTGGTGCAGGGAGCCGCGAAGGAGGGTACGCAGGCGATCTTTCTTACTGCACCGGAAGAGGCGGGGGCGTGGCTGCGCGCTAACCTGCGCACGGGTGACGCCGTGCTGCTGAAGGCCTCACGTGGCGTCCGCCTGGAGCGCGCGCTGGCCTCGCTGGCGGATTGATGTCAACGACCTGTGCGCAAAAAAATCCAGCGGCTAGTGGGTGCGGTCGACGAGGTATCGTGCCAGCGACTTGAGCGGAGCGGCCGCCTCGCCAAACGGCTCCAACGCGGCAAACGCATCGGCGATCAGCTCCGCGGCATCGTGGCGCGACTGCTCGATGCCGTAGACGGCGGGCCAGGTGGCCTTCACGCTGGCGGTGTCCTTGCCGGCGGTCTTGCCCAGCTCCGCCGAGGTCTGCGTCATGTCCAGAATGTCGTCGACGATCTGGAAGGCGAGGCCGGCCTTCTCGCCGAAGGTGCGGACACGGGAGATGGCGTCTTCGCGCTCGAAGCGCATGGCCTCTGTTTGACCGCCTAATTTGCGAAATGCTTGAGCTGCATGTTCTCCGGGAACGAAGTCAAGGGCCGGGTCTTTGGGCAGGCGGTCTGCGCGCTTGAGGGAGCCTAGCGCATACAGGGCGCCGGAGACAACGGCGGTGGTGATGAGCGCGCCGGTTTTTGCGCGGTGGATGGTCTCGACGAGATCGGCGGTGGGCGTTGCGCCTTCGGACTCGACGTCCACCACCTGGCCGCCAATCATGCCGGGAGGAAGGCCAGTGTCGATCCCGCCGCTGCGGCCAACGCCGGTGCCGACGGCGACTGAGACTTCGCGCAGGATGGCGACCACGGTGTGCGGCGGCGCGGGCAATCCCGCGATGGTGTGGAAGGCGAGCGTCTGTAGCGCGTCGCCGGCCAGGATGGCGATGGCTTCGCCGAAGGCGACGTGGCAGGTGGGCTGGCCGCGGCGCAGGTCGTCATTGTCCAGTGCAGGCAGGTCGTCGTGGATCAGCGAGTAGGTGTGCAGCATCTCGATGGCCGCGCCCAGGTCGGCGACGCCCGCAGGCAACTCGCCCGTGCCGGCCACCATGCGCGCGGCCTCCATGCATAGGATGGGGCGCAGCCGCTTGCCGCCGGCAAAGACGCTGTGGCGCATGGCGCGGTGGATGGAGTGCGGCAGGGTGTCGGGCAGGGGAAGCAGCCGTTCCAGTGCGGCGTCGGTGAGCGTGACGCCAGAGGTGAGCAGCGATCGTACGGAGGATTCCATCCACCTTCGATGATAAATGACGCGGCGCAGATGAAGCGCTCGCAGGAAGCCGTTCGCGCCAGACCCATACGCACGATTCGTGCGATGCTGGTGGAGGCAGTTTTCAAGAGGAGCGGCGTTGGCGGACATTGCAACATTTCTGGCGGGATTCGAGCGCTTTCAGGAGCGCTACTTCGCAGGCGACGGCAGCACCTTCGCGCGACTGCGCCAGGGGCAGAGCCCGCACGCGCTTGTGATCTCCTGCTGCGACTCGCGCGCCGACCCGGGCATGTTGATGGGCGCGGGCCCGGGCGACATCTTCGTGGTGCGCAACGTCGCAAATCTGGTCCCGCCCTACCGCAACGGCGCGGAGATGCCGGGCATCCGCGCGGACATCGAGTTCGCGGTGAAGAGCCTGAACGTCGAGCACATTATTATCCTTGGCCACTCGGGCTGCGGCGGCATCGGCGCGCTGATGAATGGAGAAGGTGTAACCGCGCACGACTACGAATTCATCGGCACATGGGTCTCGATTGCCCGGACGGTGCGCGAGCGCGTGTTGCGCGAGCTGGCGCAGGAGCCGCGGCCGGTGCAGGTGCGCGCGTGCGAGCAGGGGGCCATTGCGCTCTCGCTTGAAAACCTCATGTCGTTTCCGTGGATTCGCGAGCGCGTGGAGCGCGGCGAACTGGCGCTGCACGGATGGTACTTCGACCTCGATGCGGGCGAACTGCTGGGCTATTCGCCGCAGGCGAAGAGCTTCGCGCCGCTGGTGGCAAAGCCGGCGCCGGATGTTGAGGGCGCGGCAAAGCGCTAGAGTTTCATTGCCACATACAACGTGGATGTGGTGTAGTGCGAGAGTCATCCACAGAAGAATAGAAGAAGAAGCGCCACTAGGGTGAGGGCGTCGCCCGCGAACTGGTCCGGCGTGTGCGCGTAGTGGATGTCGATACTGGATGCCCCTGCCGGAACGGGGACGGCGATGAGGCCGTCGTTGCGCTGAGCGCGCGCCTGGACAAGCTGGCGGTTGCGTACGATCCGCCACGCGGGGTAGTCGCGCAGGTTGAGGATAAGGAACTCTGCGTGGGGAGCGGTGAGAGTGATGCGCATAGGCGCTGGGCCGGACTGGGCCGCGGCGGGTGCTGCCGTACTGGGAGAATCCGCGAGCCAATATGGAGGATCGCCCGGCTGCAGCGCGTCGTTGTCGGCGGCGATTGGGGTGTACTCGTCGGTGGGGTCGGTGCCGGCGCTGGAGTGGAAGAGCGCGAGACGAGCGGACGCGGTGTCCTCCGGGTCGCAGGGCTGATGGAAGAGATGATACGCAGGCAGGGCCAGCGCGGCAGCTAGCAGGAGCGTGATAGCCGGTGTTGCGAAGCCGTTGCCACGATTTTTTTCTCTGGCATCGGCGTGGCTGGTGGCTGATACTGTCCCGGATTGAGCTGTGGACGAAGGAGCCGCTTTCGTGTGCGTCACCGCCGCAGCCACAGCCAGCGCCAGGACTGGCGCGACTACTGCCAGCAGCCGCCAGGGGAATTGGAGGAACGCGGCCTCGGGCGCGTGTCTCCAGATCGGCGCGCTGAGCGGCGTCAGTAGGGAGGCGATAGCAGCGGTGAGCAGGGTGAGCGGGCCGATAGGGGGCGAGGGCCATAAGCCTACAAGAGAAGAGGCTGCACGCTTGCGGCGGAGATAGACTGCGGCGAGTGCGGCGAAGGTTGCCGCGAGCAGAACGACGGCGATCAGCGATGCGGTGTGCAGCACCTGGTCGTGCAGCAACTCGTCGGGCGTCGTGCCGGTGTGCTCGAAGAGAAAGTTTTCATCGATCCTCATGCCGGTGATGGTGGCCATTGCAATTTGTACGAAGCGCCGCTCGTACTCTGCGGGAACGATGTAGAAGCCGGCGAGTGCAAGGCCCAGCGCCGTGCCGACGATAGCCTTCAGCGCAAGCGCGATTGTTGAGGGGCCTCGCGCTTCGAGGTGGGAGATTGCCGCGTTTGAATCTGTAACGATGCGGACCACCGCCAGCAGGGCCAGCGTGTAGCAGCCCATCACTGCGGCGGGCGCGTTGGTGAGCCAGAGCAGTGCGACGGGCAAGGCAATCCCTGCAATGGTGATGCGACCCTTCCCGGTAGAAGGGCGCAGGATTGCGCCGAGCAGCAGCGGCATCCACGCCGCGGCCAGCAGCTCCGCATAAGCCGTGCGCTCATACGCGGTAAAGAGCATGTACGGGTTGGCGAGGTAGAGGGCCGCAGCGAACAGCGCGGCGTTCGCCCCGGCATACGTACGCGCGAGCCGGTGCATGGTCAGGCCGGAGAGCGTGAGTGCGATCCACGTGAAGACGATGGGCGCGGCGGTCCAGCCCGCGGCCTCGCCCACTCCGGGTAGATGCGTCAGCAGCAGGCCAAGCAGCGCGCCTAGCGTCCAGGAGAGCGGCGGGTAGAAGACGAAGCGCGGCTCGCCCGCGTTGAAGGCCGGTGTGAAGGCCCAGTGCGGACGGAGGTTGCCATGCGCGAATTGATTCGCGGCCTCCATCCAGCTCAGCAGGTGGAAGTCAAAGTCATGGCCGCAGGAGCAGCCGTGCACGACGAGCGGAAGCACCGCGACCAACGCAGCGAGGGGAAGAACGATGAGATGACCACGGCCGATTGCGGCGGACATCGCGCCCCCCGGCGCAGGGCCGGTTCCACAGTCCGCGCGCAGCCGTCTCATCTTGGGTTCAGCGTCAGCGTGTGCGTAATCGCGGGTTGTGTTGCATCATGCGTGAAGGGCAGCACGTAGGTACGGCCGTTCAGCCAGTCCGGGAACTGGTCCATGAACCACTCGCTCACCGGGTTACCGGATTGGCCGAGCACGACGTTCAGCGCGGTGTGGTCGGGGTCGCTCAGGTCCGCGGTGAAGCGGTCCGACGGGCCGAAGGCGCGCTCCACCATCTTCACGGTGCTGCCGTCGCCGCTCTGCGCGTGCAGGCCTGTGCCTGTGGGCACCGCGATGAGCAGGCGCGCCAGCGCGAAGCGAGAGAAGATGGGGTGCTCAATGTCCAGCGGGAAGGCGTCGCCTTGCTGCCATGTGCTCAGGTCGCGCGGCGCCTTGGCATCGCGCAGCCCGCGCTGGACGACGGTGGCGAGAAAATCGTCCCAGTTGGCATAGCCCGTGGGCAGCCAGCGCGCGGGCCGGTCGGTCATCAGCTGCTCTTCCACGGGGCCTTTCTCGCCCCAGATGTAGGCCTGCCACAGATTGCCGGTGAGCGCTTCGTCCGGCTGCAGCTTCAGCTTGTTCAGGTCCGCCCCCTGCGCCAGCTGCGTGGCCACCTGGGGAACCAGCCGGGGGACCAGCAGCAGTGGCCAGAAGGCGCTGCGCGCGGCGTTGACGATGGCGGGCGCGGCGGCGTTGGCGTCGACGCGGCCGTTCCAGTTGCGCATCAGGTCGGCGGCCTGGTGCAACCGGGCGTCGTTCTTCAGCGACCCGCCGGCGTTATCGATGGCATAGGTCAGTCGCTGCGCAATCACATGGTCGAGCTCCGAGTAGACATCTGTCTGCAGAGCGAGCATGTCGGCGGAAGCGAGCGGGTGGCTCGACGAAGAGGCAGGAGCGGCATCGGAAGATTTTCCGCCGGTCGCAGGAGTCTTCACCGCGCTCGCCTCCAGCAGCTTATAGATGCGCTCGGTGCGGTAGGGCGCCATCCAGTCCAGCGTGATAGGGAAGCGATAGCCGTCGAGGGTGACGCGCGAATTGGCGGTTGCCAGCACGCCGTCCGGCGGGTCAAAGGCCTGGGGAAGCTGGTCGAAGGGAATATAGCCGGCCCACTCGTGCGTCGCGGCGTCGGGCGCGGTCGCGCCGGTGGGCACGGGCGAGAGTGGGCTGGGGTTGTTCACGTCTCCGCGGACGGGCACGCGGCCGACCGCGTGGTAGCCGATGTGCCCCTGGTCGTCGGCATACATCAGGTTCTGCGGCGGGCCGCCCCATGTAGAGAACGCGTTCAACATGGAGGGCCAGTCGGCGGCGGCATTGACGGAGAAGAACGGCGCGGTCACGCTGCCCGGGTCGTAGATGCTCCAGCGGAGGCTGAGCGTACGCCTCTCGCCGGGAAAGAGGCTGGAGATCACGGGCGTATCCGCGCTGCCATGGCGGGTGAGCGGGACATCGACCACCACGTCCGAGCCGCCGCGCACGTGGATGGTCTCGACGCGATATCGCACCGGCAGCCACTCGCCGCTGGCGGTCTGGAACTCGGCGCCGGAGGGCGTGCCGCGCGTGTGTTCGATGTAGAGGTCCTGGACGTCCGCGCCAACGTTGGTGAATCCCCAGGCTACGTGGCCGTTGTGGCCGGCGATGATGAAGGGCGTGCCGGGCAGCGTGACCCCCGCGGCATGGAACGCGAGCAGCGGCGCGGGCAGCGGCGCCTCCAGGTCGGCTTCGTACCATATCCCCGGCACCTGCAGGTTCAGGTGCATATCGTTCGAGAGCATCGGGCTGCCGGAGGCGGTGCGCGAGCCGGCGACGGCCCATCCGTTGGAGCCTGCGACGCAGGAGTCGCAGTGCCGGTCGAAGAGCGCGAGCGTCTGGTTGAGCGTTGTCAGGTCCACAGGCGACGCAGCGTCCATGTGTGGCGACGGGCGCGGCGCAGCATCCGGCCGCATCAGCCTCGATTGCGATTCATCCAGCGGGACGTCTTTGATCTCCGGCTGCGGCGCGGTCATGTCTGGGATGGGCGCGCCCGGCGGATGGTCGCGCCAGTTGCCGACGGGGTAGAGGTCGGCCATCAGCTCCGGCGGAAGATGCGCTGCCAGTGCCTCGCGTCCACGCTTCTCCGGGAAGCTGGTGGTGAGGTCCTGGAACATGGCCAGCTCCACCAGAATGGAGTCGCGCGGCGTCCACGCGGCGGGTTGATAGCCCAGCACGCGGAACTCGATGGGCAGATGCCCGTGCTGCGCGGCGATGGAAGCGTTCACTCCGCGCGCATAGACAAGCAGCCAATGCTGCTGGTCGGGCGGCAGCTCGGTGAGGGCGCGGTCGGCGGAGGCGCGCAGCTGCAGCGTGCGCTGCACGCGGTCGTGCTCAATCATGGGCCGGCCGAGGATGGCGGCGAGCTCACCCGACGCGTGGCGGCGCAGCAACTCCATCTGCCACAGGCGGTCCTGGGCGGTGACGTAGCCCTGTGCGAAGACCAGGTCGTCGATCGAACCTGCGCTGATGTGCGGGACGCCGTGCGCGTCGCGCGCGACCGTCACCGGCGCAGACAGGCCATAGACCACCTGCGCTCCATCGAGCTGCGGCAGGTCTGCGCGCATGGCCCGTGCGAAGTACACGCGCGCGAAGAGGAACGCGCCCGCCGCAAAAATAAGCAGCAGCACCACCACCAGGCCGAGGACGCGCAGCATGCGACTGGAGCGCGGGCGAGTTGAGGCAGGTTCAGCGCCGCTCTCGCTTCCGTTCGGGCCGGATTCGCTCTGGCCGGCGCGGTCTGAATCTGGATCTGGGTTCGGAGGGTTTACGTCGTCGCGGCTCATGGGCTTCACGGCCAGTCTACTTCAGCCTTGTCCAATTGGATGCTCAGCGGGGATGTAGCCCAGGTGAGTGCGCGGCAGCGTCAGCAGCACCACACCCGCGCCCAGCAGGACCACCGGCAGGAAGAGCAGGCTGCCCTCCGGCCCGGTGAGTCCGCCGGAGAGCCATGCGCCGCCCACTGCATGGGTCGCAAACAGAGGGCCCTTCGCCATCAGGCCGCTGTCGGCCACGCCGTAGAGGAAGGACTGCGCCCAGTCCCACGATGTGTGGAAGCCGACGGCCCACCACAGCGAGCCGGTGCGCCATAGGCTGAGGCAGAAGAGAAAACCAGCCAGGCCGGCGGAGAGCAGTCCCAGCGGCGACTCGCCGGGATTGCTGCCGTGTCCTGCCCCGAAGATAAAGGAGAGCGCGAAGGCAGCGGTCCAGAAGCCGAGCGCGTTGGCATGCGCCGCGCCAAACAGCCAGCGATAGACCGCGCTCAGGCCGCGCGTCAGCGTGAACTGCAGATAGCCGCGGCTGAAGAGCTCCTCTAGCACAGCCACCAGCAGGAAGCCAGCCAGCCAGATGAGCGCATAATGCATCACCGCGCCGCCGAAGAGCAGCCGCGCGTCGAAGACCAGCAGCCCGCAGCTGCGGAGCAGAAAGACCAGCAGCGAGAGCAGCGCGACGCCCCATGCGAGGCCGGCGCAGAAATTGCGCAGGGCGCGTTGCGGCCCAAAGCCGTAGGCCGTGACCGTGCGGCGCTCGATCCGCGCCATCAGCCATGTGGCCAGCGTGATGCAGAACAGGCCGCCGCCCTCGGAGATGAAGACCGTGCGCGGCAGAATGAGCGCGCCCTTGCCGGCAGACGGGGGAAGAAAGCGATGGACCAGGGGATAGATGCTGTAGCGTAGCACCTCGCATATTGCGAGGAAGAGCAACACTCCCCAGAGCGCACGCAGGCCCTCCGCGCCGAAGAAGATGCGGGCTGGATTGTTGTCCGCGCCGCCAGGCTGCTTCAGCGTGTGGGGCCTATCGGATGCGGAAGGTTCCATTGCGCTCCAGTGTATCCGGCGGTCGAGCGAAGATGCGCGGCTTGACATGCGCGCGCGCACCATCAATGCTAAGAACTTCGCATGCAAGTCGCCGGGCCGCTGAGTTGAAGCGCGGGCGAAGGTGCGAATCGGAGTAAAGACGGAGGGTCTGCCGCTTTGAAGTGCCGGGTTTTTTATCACGATCATTGTTTTGACGGCGCGTGTTCAGCCTCGCTGTTTACGCGCTTCCATCGCGAATGCATCGGCATGGCGCAGGACTACTCCTACTTCGGCCTGATGCATCGTGCCGGCACGCTCTTCGAGGAGGAGGCGTTCGTCGACGGCGAGAATGCGATCGTCGACTTCAAGTACTCCGCCTCGCCGCGCGTCACGTGGTGGTTCGATCACCATCAGAGCGCCTTCCTCACTCCGCAGGACCAGCAGGAGTTCCTCGCCTGGCAGGCGCGCGCCGAGGCCGCGAACGCCGTGGATCCGGCAAACATCCGCCGCGGCGGCAAGTTCTACGATCCCGACTACGTTTCCTGCACCAGCCTGATCGCCGATGTCGCGCGCGAGAGGTTCGGCTTCGACACCAAGCCGCTGGCCGAGCTGATCCACTGGGCGGACATCGTGGACGGTGCGCGCTATGAGAGCGCCGAGGCCGCGGTCGGCATGGCCGCGCCCGCCATGAAGCTGACCATGGTGATCGAGAGCTCTGGCGACGGCTTCGTGCCGCGCATCATCCCGCTGCTGACGGAGATGAGTTTGCAGCAGGTGCTCGACCAGCCGTTCATCCAGAGTGAGCTCGGCCCGCTGATGGAGCGCCATCTCGCCGGCATCGAGCTGCTGCGCGAGCGCGCCGTGCTCGACCGCGGCGTCATCACCTTCGACATCACCGACCGGCTCACCGAGGGCTACAACAAGTTCATCCCTTACTACCTCTATCCCGCCGCGACCTACAACGTAGGACTAAGCCGATCGAGCTTCCGCACCAAGGTCGCCGTGGGGACGAACCCGTGGACCAAGGTCCCAGTCGCCCAGCTCGCCAATCTGGCCGCCATCTGCGAGCGCTATGGCGGCGGAGGCCACGCACGTGTCGGCGCGGTCAGCTTCCCGCCCGACCGCGAGGACGAGGCACGCAAGGCCGCCGCCGAGATTGCCGCAGAGCTGCGCGCTCGCGCGTAGGTCTTCTCCCGTAAGACTGAAGCTTGGATGGGCTTAAGGCTGGAAGACCAGCCGCGTCGCCGATTCGCGGCTGTTCCACAGCGCCTCGACATTGCGCAGCGGCACGGTCTTGATCTGCGTCTCGAAGGGATTAGCTGCAGCCATCGCGAAGAACTCTGCGATCGCCGTGGCGATCTGGTCCAGCGATGCGCTGCCGAAGCCGCTGCCCAATAGCTCCAGGCCAGAGCTGCGCAGTGTCGCCGCATCCAGCGGGATGGTCGCGCCTGCCATGGACCCGATCTGCACGTAACGCACGCGCGGCGCAGCCTTGCTCAGTCCCTTCTGCGCAAGGGCCGCGAGGGCGGCTTGGGCGGGCGTGCCCCACACATAGTCCAAAACAATGTCCACGCCGCCCGCAGCAATCTCGCTGCGTAGCGCGGAGATCAGCGCATCCTGTGTCTGGTCGAGCGAGATGATCGCATCTGCCCCCAGGGCCTTCAGCTCCTCGAGCGCCTGCGGATTGCGTCCCGCCGCGATGACGCGACGAGCGCCCAGCCGCTTGGCGATCTGCACCGCCAACTGCCCGGCCACCCCCGTCGCGCCCAGGATCAGCACGCTCTCACCGGCGACGAACTTTGCGCGCGCGGTCAACGCCACCCAGGAGGACATCGCCGGATTGGCCGTACCCGCTGCAGTCGCGTCATCGAGCCCTGCGGGCAGCGGGACGCACATCCTAGCCGTTGCCAGGCCAAGCTCGGCAAAGGTCCCGAAGGGCGCGCGCGAGAGGCCGAAGAAGATGCGCGTGCCGTCCTTCAGCCGCCCCACGCCGTCCACTCCTGGGATGAAGGGCAACGCGCTGTCGGCGCCATAGTGCGTGCCCGCGGCCAGCCCCTTCACGATGTTGTGCAGTCCCGCCGCGGTGACAGTGACCAGCTGCTCGCCATCCTGCGGGATAGGGTCTTCAAATGCCGCATAGCGCGGCGGCGCATCGTAGGCATGGACGATGGCTGCATTCATGTGTGGCTCCTCGCAGGCTGCGGAGCACCGCGCAGCCGCGAAGCCAGCATACAGCGCAAGGCTGAGAGTCGCGCGCGCTCGCGCTTACGACTTCAGCCGGGCGATGAAGGGCAGTTTGGAGATGTCGTTGAAGATCACCATCGCCGCGAACAGCAGGATGCAGACGAAGGCCACCTGGTAGATGCGCTCCTTGATGGGCATGGGCAGGTCGCGCCGGAAGGCGCTCTCCACCAGCAGCAGGAAGATCATGCCGCCATCCAGAATGGGGAAGGGCAGCAGATTGAACATGCCCAAGTTGATCGAGATCATGGAGATGGTGCCGATCAGCGGCATCCAACCCGGCGCCTCGGCGGCCTCGTGCACCACCTGGCCGATGCCGATCGGCCCGGAGAGCTGCTTGACGGAGATGTGCCGCTCGAACATGCCCTTCAGCACGTCGACGATCAGCAGCGCGTTCTTCCTGCTGTACGCCCAGGAGGCGGCGACCGACTTGGTGAAGGTGAGCTGTTCCACGCGCGCCGGCGGGTCGTAGGCCTGGAAGCCCAGGTGGTAGGCCTTGGCGCCGGAGCCGTCGCCGGAGTCGGCGAGCTCGGGCGTCACGGTGAGGCTGATGTGTTTGCCGTCGCGCAGTAGGTCCAGCACGGCGGGCTTGCCCTTCTGGTCCGACAGATACCAGAGCAGCGCCGGCACGGAGCGAATGGCGAGGCCGTTGACGCTGGCGATCTGGTCGTTGGGTTGTAGTCCTGCGCGGTCGGCCGGCCCGCCCGCGGTCGGCTTGTCCACCTTGATCGGCGTGTCCTGCATCTTGGGCACAAGGCCCAGCGCGATCGCCGATTCGAGGGAGAACTTGTCGGAGCTCTCCTTGAACGGCATGTAGAACGTTGTGCTGGTGCGCTTGCCGTCGTGAATGTAGGCGAAGGAGACGGTCTGGTTCGCGTTCAGCTGGGCGTGCTGGAAGATGTCGTCCCAGGTCGGCTTCTCCACGCTGTCGAAGTGCACGATGGTGTCGCCGGAGACGATGCCGGTCGCGGCGATCGCGGTGCTGGGCGAGATATAGTCGGTCACCGCCGGGCCGGACTCGTATTCGCTCACCTCGTTGTGCAGCATGTAGACGCCGGTCATCAGGCCAAAGGCCAGCAGGAAATTGGCCGCAGGGCCGGCCAGCGCGATCAGCATGCGCTGCCAGCGGGGATGGTTGTTCAGGTCGCCGGGGTCGTCGGAGGTCTCTTCGCCGGGAATTTCGCCGGCCATCTTTACGTATCCGCCGAAGGGCAGTGCATTGATGCGGTAGTCGGTGCCGTTGTGAAAGAAGCCGACCAGGCGCTTGCCGAAGCCGATGGCGAAGGCTTCCACGCGCACACCGCACCACTTGGCCAGGGCAAAGTGGCCCAGCTCATGGATCAGCACCATCAGGCCGAGCACCAGCAAAAGTTGAACAATGGTCATCATGGAAGGGTAAGGTCCTCTTGTCCGGGTTCCGGCTGGTTCGTTGCCGTTCAGTTCTGGTTAGTTAGTTGCCGTTCTGTGTATTGTCCAGCGGGCAGATGAATTTCATAGGCTCCATCGCAGGCGGCGCACCTCGAACGACACGTCTGTATTGTTACGGCTGCGGTTCAGGCGCGGATTGCGTGCGCGGCATGGCGCAGGATCAGTTCGCGGGCACACTCCCTGGCCGCTTCATCGGCCGCAAGCACGTCTTCAATAGACGCAGGAGCATGCGACGGCGTTGCGGCAAGCACTTCCTCAATTGTATGTGGGATGCCCGGAAACGGAATGCGACCTTCGAGGAATGCCGCAACCGCAATCTCATCCGCGGCATTCAGCGCGATGCAGGCCGCCGGGCCGGCCTCGGCCGCCTCATACGCCAGGCGCAGGCAAGGGAAGCGTGCGGGATCGGGCGGCGCGAAGTCCAATTGGCTCAGCGCGGCCAGGTCGAAACCGAGCTGCGGCGCCGCAGGCCGCTCCGGATAGGCCAGCGCATAAAGGATCGGCAGACGCATGTCGGTTACCGAAATCTGCGCCAAAATCGAGCCATCCACAAACTCCACCATCGAGTGCACGGTCGACTGCGGATGGATGGTCACACGCACCTTCTCCGGCGGCAGGTTGAAGAGCCGGCAGGCCTCGATGATCTCGAAGCCCTTGTTCATCATGGTGGCCGAGTCGATGGTGATGCGCTTGCCCATTACCCACGTCGGGTGCTTCAGCGCCTGCGCCGGGGTAATGTGCTCGAACTCGCTCAGCGGCGTGGCGCGGAACGGCCCGCCCGAGGCGGTCAGCCAGATCTGCTTCACCTCGTCCGTCCGCCCGCCGCGCAGGCACTGGTGCACCGCGTTGTGCTCGGAGTCGATGGGCAGCAGCGTGGCCTCGTGCTGGCGTGCGGCCTCGAGGATCAGCTCGCCCGCGGCCACCAGGCACTCCTTGTTGGCCAGGCCGATGGTCTTGCCCGCGCGAACCGCCGCGTAGGTGGCTTCCAGGCCGGCTACGCCGACGATCGCCGAGACCACGAAGTCGACCTCCGCCAGCGTGGCCACGCGCACCGTACCCAGCGTGCCCCACACAACTTCGGTCTGTGTGCAGCCGGCCTCGGCCAGCCGCTCGCTCAACTCGCCGGCCAGCTCCTCGGTGGCCACAGAGACTACCTTTGGCTGCCAGCGCAGGCACTGGGCGAAGACCTCGTCCAGATTGTGCCCGCCGGCCAGGGAGACGACCTGATAGCGGTCGGGAAAGTCTTCGCAGATCGAGAGGGTGCTCTGGCCGATGGAGCCGGTCGAGCCAAGGATGGCAAGCTTCTTCACCTGTCTATTTTCGCAGATGGGCGAAGTTCGAAGCCCTAAAATCTCCCCAGGCTGAACGCGTCCTTCAGCAGCAGAACGCACCACAGCACCGGCGCGGCTAGCAGCAGCGCGTCGATGCGGTCGAGAATTCCACCGTGGCCAGGCAGCATGGAGCCTGAGTCCTTGACCCCCGCGCCGCGCTTGATCGCCGACTCCAGCAGATCGCCCAGCTGCGCGGCGATATTGATGATCACCGCCAGCACCGCCGACTGCCAGACCGGCTCCAGGATGTGCAGCACCGTGTTGCCGCGCGCGGAGAGCGCATCGCCTGCATAAACCACGGCCAGCCCCGCCACTACGGTGCCCGCCACCGACGCGATTGAGCCCTCCCAGGTCTTATTCGGGCTCAGCCGAGTGAGCTTGTGCCGGCCCAGGCTGCGGCCCACGTAGTATGCCGCGATGTCCCCGGCCCACACGCACACCAGCAGGAAGAGCAGCAGCGGCCTACCATCGTCGCGGTTCCAGATCATGGGCAGAAGCAGCAGAGGGTACGCGACATACACCAGGCCGAAGAGTCCCAGCGCGGCGTCCGGCAGCACCCGGTCCAGCGCGCCGCGGAAGCCGGTCCAGGCCAGCAGCGCCAGCGCCAGCAGGCTCAATACCGGGAGCTGCGCCTCGATGGGGCGGTAGTAGGTGAAATAAAAGAGAAGCGCCACCGCTCCGGCCATCCACCACGCGGGGACGTGGGCACCGCCGGTGTTGGCCAGGGTGAGGTACTCGTAGGCCGCCAGCTCGGCGACCAGGCCCGCGGCCAGAGTCAGCATCCAGGGCTGGCCCTTGAAGATCAGGGCGACCACAATCAGGATCAGCAGGATGGCGGTGAGGATTCGTTTCATGGGCCTCCAGCAGGATACATGCTGAAGCAGCCCAGAAAGAACGCCGCCAGGCTCGGGCGGTATGTCCGTTAGGCCACGCACTTAGCGCGAAGTAACCATTATTGTTCCCTTCAGGTCACCTATCCAGAAAACCATCTGGCCCGTGGGACGCGTCGAAGTGAATCAGGCCCGGAGTAGTCCGGGTCAGCCAACAGCAAGGAGAGTACTCAATTGGCGCAATACAGGGGTACCGTCAAGTGGTTCAATAACGCGAAAGGCTACGGCTTTCTCGGACGTGAAGGCGGCGCAGACGTCTTCGTGCATTACAGCTCGATCCAGGCCGACGGATACAAGAGCCTGAAAGAAGGCGATGAGGTCGAGTTCGACATTATCGAGGGCAGCAAGGGGCCGCAGGCGGACCAGGTGGTGCGCGTGCACGACGTGGCGAGAAGAGACGACGCTGCAAGAGACGACGCTGCCGCCTGATGACGTGCCGCTGCTGCGCGCGATGCTTCGGGCGTAGCATAGTTGAGTTGGGCCTCCGCGAAGTTGTCGGCGGGGTCCCCCACTCTTCGCGTCTATGGAAAACATCACCATCGCCCGGCTGCTGGACGAGACCGCGGCGCTGCTGGAGATCGATGCGGCGGATCCGTTCCGCATCCGCTCCTACCGGCGCGCGGCCGAGGCTGTGGAGCAGCAGACCACGCAGCTCGCTCTGCTTGCCACCTCCGATCCCAAGCTGCTGCTCGCCATCCCCGGCATCGGCAAGGGCATGGCCGCTAATATTTGTGAGCTGGTCGCCACCGGTACCATGCCTATTCGTGCCGAACTGCTCACCAAGTACAAGCCCACGATGCTGGATATGCTGCGCCTTCCCGGCATGGGCCCCAAGACGGTCGCGCTGGTCTGGTCGGCGCTGGGCGTCAGCGATATCGACGCGCTTGAAATTGCCGCGCGCGAAGGCAAACTCGCCGAACTGCCGCGCATGGGCGAGAAGTTCGCCACCAAGCTGTTGAAGGGCATCGAGGATTATCGCCGCAACTCCGGCCGCTTCCGCATCGATCAGGCCCGCGAGCAGGCAGAGCGCATCTCCGCGCTTATCTTCAAGTTCCCCGGCATCGAGGAGATCACGCCTGCCGGCTCGCTGCGCCGCGGCCGCGAGACCGTGGGCGACCTCGACCTGCTGGTCACCGGCCCCGCCTGCGAGGCGGATGTCGTCGCCGCCGCGGTCGAGCACGTTGCTACGCTGCCACTGATCGACAAGCTGCTCGCGCGCGGGCAGAACAAGGTCAGCTTTACACTGCGCAGCAACCTGCAGGTAGATGTACGCCTGCTGCCGCGTGCCAGCTACGGCGCTGCGCTCCAGTACTTCACCGGTTCCAAGCACCACAATGTTGCCCTGCGCCAACGCGCGCTCAAGCGTGGCCTGACGCTGAATGAGTACGCCTTGCTGCGCCTGGACGACAACTCCATCGTCGCCGCCGCCACCGAAGAAGAGATCTATCACGCGCTGGACCTGGCTTTCATCCCTCCCGAGCTGCGCGAGAATGCGGGCGAGATCGAGGCCGCCGCCGCGAGCTTTGCCAAGGCCGAATCCGACGGCCTGCCTTCGCTCATCCACCTCGCCGACATCCGCGGCGACCTGCACATGCACACCGGGGAGACCGACGGCCGGGACACCATCCGCCAGATGGCCGAGGCGGCCATGGCGCGCGGCCTCGCCTACATCGCCATCACTGACCACTCCAAGAACCTCGCCATGGCCAACGGCCTGGATGACACGTGCGCTCGGGCCCATGTGAAGCGCATCCGTGAGGTGGACCGCGAGCTGAGGAAGGAACAGAAGGGCCGCATCCGCGTCCTCGCCGGCATTGAGGTCGACATCCTCGCCGACGGCTCGCTCGACCTCGCCGACTCCACGCTTGCCGAGATGGACATCGTCATCGCCAGCGTGCACTCGCACTTCAGCCAGCCCGCCGACGAGATGACTGCCCGCATTCTGCGCGCGATGGAGAATCCCTACGTCCGCATCCTCGGCCACCCCACCGGCCGTAAGGTGCTCAGCCGCGAGGCCTACGCGCTGGACATCGAGCGCATTCTGCAACGCGCAGCGGAACTCGGCGTTGCGGTCGAGCATAACTCCAGCCCCAGCCGCGCGGACTTGAGCGACCTGCACCTGCGCCGCGCCCGTGAGCTCGGCTGCAAGATCGTCGTCAACACCGACGCGCACTCCACCGAAGAGCTGGACCAGATGCGCTACGGCATCACCCAGCTTCGCCGCGCCTGGCTCACCGCCGCCGATGTCGTCAACACCGCGGCCACGGCCGAGGCGCTGCTCGCAAGACTCCGCCCCAAGCCGTGAGAGGCGGCAACTCCAGGTTCGCGCTATCCTTGAGGTCTGTGGCCCTCACCGCGACATCTGACACCGCGACCGATATTCGGCCCGAGCTGCGCGCACGCGTTGTCGCACACTCCAATCTCGTCCGCGATTACGTCGAGCTCTTCAAGGTGCGCGTCTCTACCATGGTGCTCATCACCTCGGCCGCCGGCTTCTATCTCGGCTGCCTGCGCAGCGGCATCAGCCCGTTCAACCTCGGCGCGGTCAAGGCGCTGGCTGGCATCACGGCCGTCACCTGCGGCTCCAGCGCGCTCAATCAGGTGCTGGAGCGCAAGACCGACCGCCTGATGCACCGCACCCAGGACCGGCCCATGGCGGCCGGGCGCATCAGCCTCGTGCACGGCCTCATCATCGGATTCCTGGCGACCTTCGCCGGCTCGCTTTACCTTGCGCGCGCGTGCAATCCGCTCACGGGCACGCTCACCCTGCTCACCGCGGTCGCGTACGTCGCCATCTATACGCCGCTCAAGCGCGTCAGCCCCATCAATACATTCATCGGCGCCTTCCCGGGAGCGCTGCCGCCGTTGATCGGCTGGACGGCCGCGCGCGGCATCATCGAGTGGCCCGCCGTCGCGCTCTTCGCGATCCTCTTCGTCTGGCAGTTCCCCCACTTCATGGCCATCGGCTGGATGTACCGCACCGACTACGCCCGCGCCGGCATTCGCCTTACCGCCACGCTACCTGACGCGCGCTACGGCGCCCGCTCCAGCGGCGTGCAGGCCGTCTTCTACGCCGTGCTGATGGTCGCGGCTGCACGGTGGCCGTTCTCCCTTGGCATCACTGGACACGCGTACGCTATTGCCGCAACTGTCCTCTCGGTGGGCTATCTCTGGTTCGCTATCCGCTTCGCGCGCAGCGCCTTCGCTGTGGATGGATATGCGCGCAGCGCGTCTTCTGGTCCGCAGCTTGTGCCTGCCGCAACGCCGGAAGAATCCCACGACGCTGCCTTTCTGCCTGCGCGCCATCTCCTGCGCGCCTCGGTAATTTATCTGCCACTGCTGCTCGCCGCTATGATGCTCGACGCTCGCGGCCGTCTGCTGTTTTAAGAGCAAACCATGTCCTCTCCCGCCAAACCTGCCGCGCATCCCCTCCGTACGCCGCCCGGTGTCATCGCCGGCATCCTGCTTGTCTCGGCCGCGGCCAGCGCATTCATCTGCTGGCTGGTCTACTTCCACGCGCCCATCGACGTTGCCGGCAACCAACTGCGTTCGCTCCCGCTGGTCAACGCCATCCTCAACGCGCTGGCCACCGTCGCGCTGGTTACCGGCTTCCATGAGATTCGCCAGCGCCGCGTGCTGCACCACCGCGCGTCCATGGTCTTCGCGTTCTTTTTCTCGTCGATTTTCCTCGTCTGCTATCTGGTCAACTTCGCCCTGCACGGCGAGACCCACTTGCCCATCCCGCACCACGGCGCGCTCTGGAACACCTATGCCTTCGTGCTCTTCGCCACGCACATCCCGCTGGCCATCGTCGCGCTGCCTCTGATCCTAATTACCTTCTTCCTCTCGCTCACTGGCCGCTTCCACGCGCACAAACGCATCGCCCGCTGGACCTTCCCCATCTGGCTCTACGTCTCGGTCAGCGGCGTCTTCGTCTACTTCCTGCAAGCCGTGATCCACAAATAATGCAGCGCGACACCCGCCAGCTCCTGCGCACCGGCCTCGCCCTCTTCCTCACCGGAGCGGTCGCGGCGCTACTCGCGCTCACCGTCTTCGGAGGCATCACCCGCCAGGGCCCGCACACCAACTCCGGCTGGCTCGCCCTGATGGTCGCCATGGGCTGCCTGCCCACCGGCACCCTCACCCTCGCGCTGGCCATCGCCAAGCTCATCGGCGACCGCAAAAAGAGCTAGTCATGCTGAGAGATTCAGAAGCGCTTTCCTTCGTGCCCATCCGATTGACATACGAATATGATCGTACTAACGTGGCAGGATGGCTCTTCGTCATCCGGCACGGCGCGCAGTCTGGGTGCGGAGTCTCTCGGCTGCTTTGCTCGTGTTCAGCCTGCAGCCCGTTCCCGCGCAAAGCGTTGCCCAGCCGCCAGCGAATCAGCCGCCTCCGCCTCCGACTCAGCCGCTTCCAGGCTCGCCGCCTCAAGCACAATCGCCGCCGCTGCTCTCTCCCCAGGCCGCCTTCGATCAGGCCAGCCTTCCCGTCGACATCACGCGCCGCGATTCGCAGAACTGGTCCGCCATTGAGCTCGCCGCGCTGGACGTCGCTGTGGCCCAGGCCAAGGACGCATGTCTCGCCCGCGCCACCGAACCCTACACCGGCAGCGACCAGATTGCCTTCGCTCATCTCTGCGCCTTCGGCAAACAGTGGCTGCACGCGCAGAGCGCCGCAACTGCTTACATCGAAGACAAGATCGACGCGCGCCCGCAGCTCACCGAGGCCTACTCCTATCTGATTCAGGCTGAGTTTCAGCTCGGGGAAGAGGACCGGGGCCTCGCCACGTGCCTCGCCATGCTGCGCGCCGTCCCCTACGATCCGCTCGCCGACGCCATCACCACGGCCGCGGTGCACTATATGCAGTTCGCTTACACTACCGACGCCATCACGCTCATGGCCGAGCGCCAGCCCTCGATCCTGGCCCTTCTGCGTGCGGCGCAGTCGGCACAGAACCCTGCACCCGCGATCCCGCTGCACACCCTCTTTGAGCACGCGCTCGATCTCCCCGCGCTGGAGCAGTATGACGACGAGCAGGGCGCGGCCCCCATCAATCTCTCGGACCTCAACGCCGCTATGCCCGCAACCGTCTCTAGCGACGAAGCCATCCTCATCGCCGCCGACCGCAGCCAATACGCTCTGCTCGGCACCCATTTTCCTGACCTGCCGGGAGCCGTCTCACTTCTCTCCGCTACGCACACGTCGCCGGCGCAGCCGAAGTACGGCTCGGTAACGATCTTTCTGCTCTTCCCGCCCTGGTGCATGCAGTGTGTGAATCAGGCGCAGAAGATCGCGCCCACGCTCGCGCGCAGGTCGCAGCTCGAGGGACCGGCAGGCCAGGCCCGCATCTATGCGCTGCTCGCCGATACGCCGCAGCCGCCGGCCAAACCCGCCGCGCACACTGCCCCGGCCGCCCGGAAGGCCGCCAAACCCACAGCGACGATCATTCTGGGCGGCGCGGAGCTGCCCAGCGCGCAGGAGGCGCTGCGTGGGACGCCGTCCTTCGTCGTTGCACCCTCCACCCTGGCGGACTTCAACGCCTCCGACTTCCCCTTCCTCATCGCCGTCGATCACGATGGCATCATTCGCCTCATGGCCCCAGCTGCACCGGACAACGCGCTCCAGGAGCACGGCCCCGCCGACCAGATCGCCGGCTTTATCCTCGACCGCTGGCCTTCACCATCCAAAGCCCCATAGCCCGCCTTCTCCACACGGCCCGATCTGCTATCCTCATCCTTCGCGCAAACCCCACACCGGAGCAGAACGACCATGGCTAAAGGCGTCAACAAAGTCTTCCTCCTCGGCAACGTCGGCAAAGACCCCGAGATTCGCGCCACGCAGAGCGGCATGACCATCGCCAGCTTCACCCTGGCCACCGCCGACCGCCAGAAGGACTCGGCAGGCAACTGGGCCGACAAGACCGAGTGGCACAACCTGGTCGCCTTCCAGCGCACCGCGGAGATCGTGCGCGACTACGTGAAGAAGGGCACGCAGCTCTTCATCGAGGGCAAGATCCAGACCCGCTCCTGGGACGACAAGGAGTCGGGCCAGAAGCGCTACAAGACGGAGATCCTGGTCAACGAACTCTCCCTGCTGGGCAAGCCCGGCGGCGGCGGCGAAGGTGGCGGCTACTCGCGATCTTCTTCGTCCTCTTCCAGCAGCGCCGCTGCACCCGCAGCAGCCCCCGACTACGCCGACCAGGGCATCACCGACGACGACATCCCCTTCTAGTGCGCCGATGAGACATCGACCGCATCGCGTCAGACGCGCCGCACTGTGGCTGGTGTACGCCGCGCCCGTCGTCCTCGGCCTCCTGCTGCTGCGTTTTCTTCCCAGCCATAGGCTCGCCGGCGGAATCGCCGTCGGCTTCATTGCGCTGATGGTTCTCAAGCATCTCGGCCTGCTGCTGATCGTTGCGCCTCTACTGGCGGGTTTGCGCCGCTCGGTAAGGCTGCGGACGCAGGCGTTTTTGCGCCGGTACGTCTGCCATGTCGGCTGAGCGCGCCAGACCCGCTAAACTATCTTCATGCTGGATGAAGCGCAGTTCCGCCGCGAGTCCGACCGCGCCCTCGAAGCCCTGAAGCAGGCGCTCATCGCCGCCGAGGACGCCGCGGATGGCTCCGGCGGCTTCGAGTTCGAGGACAACAACGGCGTGATGAACATCATCTTTGAGGATGGCTCCAGCAAGTTTGTGGTCACGCCCAACACGCCCGTCCGGCAGGTCTGGATCTCCGCGCAGGCCACCAGCTTCAAGCTGGAATGGTCGGATGCGCAATCCGCCTTCGTGCTGCCGAAGACCGGCGAGCCGCTCATCCCGCTCACCCAGCGCCTGCTGCGCGAGCACCTCGACGACCCCTCCATCACCCTCATCTGATACTCCCGTCTGAGCTGGCGCTCGCGCCAGCCGGCTTGTTCCGCCGTTGCGAATCGCATTCCTCCCGCCACTTTCCCGCGCACATCCGATACACTGTCAGCAATTGCCTTGCATGGCGCGAGGCGAGGCCCGGACCCCTGAAAGCCGACGCATTGCTTGTCCGCGATCATCGAAGAGCCAGCGTACTTCCTCCTTGAAGAGATTGAGCGCCAGATTTGTGATAACGCATGGGCCGGATGCGGGTCTGCCCCGACCTCCTCTTGGCCTCACCTCCGCTGAGCTGCACCTGAGCAAACGGGATGGGATCTGTGACCGACCTGCCGCCGCACACGCTCTCCGTCGCCATCATCACCAAGAATGAGGAGGGGAACCTCGCGCGCACGCTGGCCAGCGTTCAATTCGCCGACGAGATCATTGTGCTCGACTCGGCCTCCACCGATCGCACGGTCGAGATCGCGCGCTCCTTCAACGCCAAGGTCTACGACGAGCCGTGGAAGGGCTTCGCCGGCTCCAAGAACTCCGCCATCGCCAAGTGCACCGGCACGTGGGTGCTTTCGCTCGACGCCGATGAGGAGCTCAGCCCCGAGCTGCAGCGCCAGATCCGCACCCTGCTGCCCACCAACCCGCCCACCGACGCCTACTATCTCCGCCGCCGCAACCTCTTCCTCGGCCGCTGGATCAAGCATGGCGGCTTTTATCCCGACCCCAAGCTGCGCCTCTTTCGCCGCAAGGCCGCCAACTTCGCCGCGCCGCCGCAGTTTGAAGAGCGCCCCGTGCATGAGACCATCGCCTTCGACGGCGAGGCCGACACGCTGGACTACGACCTCATCCACCACGCCTATCCCACGCTCGAAACCTACATCGAGCACATGGACCGCTACAGCAGCCTGGGCTGCGAACTGCTGGTCAGCTCCGGCCGCGTCAGCCGCTCACTGCCCGCGTTCGTCGCCAACGTATTCTTTATCCCGCAGCTCACCTTCGTGTGGAACTACATCTTCCGCCTTGGTTTCCTCGACGGCCGCGAAGGTCTGCTGCTGCACCTCTACCACGCCACCTACACCAGCTGGAAGTACGCCAAGGCCTGGCAGACCGCGCGCACCGCGACCGCGCAGCCCGCGCCCGCGGCTGAAACCGTGAACACCTAGCCGACCGGGGAGACCTGGCAGCCCAGCGTATACTTGCCGCCATGTCCGCCCCGCCCATCCGCGTCCTCGTCGCCAAGCCCGGCCTCGACGGCCACGATCGCGGCGCCAAGGTCATCGCCCGCGCCCTGCGCGACGCCGGCATGGAGGTCATCTACACCGGCCTGCGCCAGACGCCTGAGGCCATCGTCTCCGCCGCCATTCAGGAGGACGTCGACTGCATCGGCCTCTCCATCCTCTCCGGCGCGCACAATGCCATTGTGCCGCGCATCGCCGCGCTGCTCGCGGAAAAAGGCGCCACAGACATCCTGCTCGTCCTCGGCGGCACCATCCCCGACGACGACCAGCCGCGGCTGAAGGAGCTGGGCGTCGCCGCCGTCTTCGGTCCGGGCACGCCGCTCGCCTCGGTGGTCGACTTCATCCGAGCCAATGCCAAGCCGCGCACCCTCGCGCTTTAAGACCTTGCACGGACACTCTGAGCTCGCAGCGCACGTCGCGCGCATCAGCCGCGACGGTCTTATTTGTGCCCATGTGTGTTCGGATGCGCATGCACCGCCGCGCTCAGAATATCCGCATACTTCTTTGGAATCGCACGCTTCTTCATGTCCCGCCCCAGCACCACGTGCACCGTCTCGCCCTCGCACAGCAGCAGCCGTGCATCACCCTCAACCCGAAAGATGCGGTACGCAAAGCGGATCAGCGGTCCGCGCACCAGCGTCACGCGCGTCTCCACAATCAGCTCGTCGTCGTAGCGCGCCGGAGCCTTGTAGCGCGCCGTAGCCTCTACCACCGCGATCCAGCAGCCCTCTTCGATCTCCAGCCGCTTGTAGTCCATCCCGCGCTGGCGCATCAGCTCAACGCGCCCCACCTCGAACCACACCAGATAGTTCGCGTGGTACACCACGCCCATCTGGTCGGTCTCCGCATAACGCACGCGCACCCGTGCCTCGCCCGCTGCGTGCTCCTTCGCATGTCCGCTCATGCAGATGAGTCTACTCAATTGGGCAGCGCCCGCGGCGCAGGGCCCGCTTATTGCATTCTGCGCCGCCGTCGCATCGCCAGCCAGCCGCGCGTGTCCTGCAGTGCATTCATCAGGAAGACCACCCCCAGCGCCGCGTCCGCGATGCACAGTATCTGTGTGCCCAGCGGTTGGCGCATCCACCAGTCGCCGCACGGCACCTCGATCTCGGGCGTCCCCGACACCACCATCTCCGTCGCCGGGGCCCTGCCGCCCGGCGGGTAGCTGGTGCAATCGTCGCGTTCACTCTGCGACCGGGCGTAGATGCCCACGCCCAGCATCAGCCCCAGCAGCAGCGAGAAGATCGTCACCCGCGAGATCATCGTGCAAAGGCCTCCGGCCCTCCATCCTCGCATATCATCTGCTCAACAAGCCTCGCGCATCGCGCAGAAGCAATCCACCTCGCGCCATGCCAAACTGATGTATATGGACCTGAACCTCGCCACTGACGCCCTGCTCATCATCGACCTTCAGAACGACTTCTGCCCCGCCCATGATGGAATTGGCGGCGCGCTGGCCGTCCCCGGCGGCGACCAGATCATCCCCGCCGTCAACGCGCTCGCGCGCAGGTTCGCCCACGTCATCCTCACCCAGGACTGGCACCCGCGCGGCCACATCTCCTTTGCCAGCGCCCATCCCGGCACGCAGCCTTACCAGACCATCGAAGTTGCTTATGGCGAACAGACCCTCTGGCCCGATCACTGCGTGCAGAACACCCCCGGTGCCGACTTTTATCCCACGCTCAATGTCCCCCACGCCGAGCTGATTGTGCGCAAGGGCTGCCGCAAGCAGATCGACTCCTACTCGGCCTTCCTTGAGAACGACCACACCACCCCCACCGGCCTCGCCGGCTATCTGCGCGAGCACGGCATCCGCCGCCTCTTCTTCTGCGGTCTCGCCTACGACTTCTGTGTCCGCCACTCCGCCATCGACGGCATCGCCCTCGACTTCGAGTGCTTCGTCATCGAGGATGCCACGCGCGCCGTCCGCCTGCCGGATTCGGTCGAGTCCACCGACATCGCCTTCGCCGAATCCGGCGTGCAGCGCATCGGCTCCTCCGATCTCGCGGATTAAAATCCGCCTGCCGATGCACGAACCGGGCCAGAGATGTTTACTCCCTTGGTTCCACCTTCGGCTTTCTTCGGGTTTCTTTGGCAATTTTCGGCGTTTCCTCTTGACTCTCCGGCTACCCGGTGTCACTCTAGGCACATCACGCGATCGAAGTTATCGGACGTGTGCCGCGGTCCTTGCTCTGGATCCGCCCGCAAACACAACCTATGGCAACCATGATGGCGTCTGTCGAACAGCGGGAGGTTCTCCGTTGCGACCACTGCAGTCTGGTGCAATTTCGCACATCCAGCGCTCTGTGCCGGCGCTGCCACAAGTGTCTTGAGGTAGAGCTGCCCGAGCCGGCTGCTCCGGCGCTGGCGCTGGTTCCCGCAGCGGAGGCGCAGGAGGGTCTGCAGGTCGCCACCGCGGTGCGCGATCTGCGCCACGTGCGCAACCTCTCGCAGCGCCAGCTGGCCGCCCGCATGGGCGTGCCTCGCACCTATATCTCCAAGATCGAGAACGGCAAGGCCATGCCTACGTTGAGCTCGCTCGACCGCCTGGCCCGCGCGCTCCGTGTGGACATCGCCGCGCTGTTGCGCGATGCCAACACACGCCACTCCGACGAGGCCGCGGTGCTTACCGCGGACCCCTTCCTCGCCGAGATCGCCGCCTACACCTCGCAGCTGGACGCGCTGCAGCGGTCGATCTTCCTCAACCATGTCCGCGAGCTCGCCGCCGGTCGTCGCCGCACCGCATAGTCTCACGCGGTTGCAGCGGCCGCGCACAAGCGGTTGCAGCAGGGCAGGGAACACACAGGCCACATCGGACGGCGCGACTCTCTCCCTCGCGCCTCCGGTGTGGCTTCTTTCTTTCCTTCCGATCTGCTTCCCAGCTACGTCCGTACGGCGTTGGGAAATCCCCACAACCTCCGCGAACCGGAACCTGCGGCCACGCGTAAAATCAATGTTGACCCCGCAAATGCCTTCAGCCGCCAAGTCCGCACCGCCTGAACCCATCGCCGCCGCGCCAGCCCCCGAATCCCCCGCGCACGAATCTCACGTCCACGAATCCTTCGAGGGCGACTACCGCCCCGCGCAGGCCGGTCTGCCCGCTGTGCCCGATCCCACTCTACCTGTGCCTGCGATCTATCCCGCGATCTCGCCCAACATCCGGCTTGAGCCTCTGCAGGTTGACTTCCTGCTGCGCTTCGCCGACGCGCTGAACACCACGCTCGACCTCAACACCCTGATGCACCGCGTCGCCGACCTCGTCCGCGCGGTCATCGACTACCGCATCTTCGCCATCCTGCTGGTCAACGACCGCACCGGCGACCTGCGCATGCGCTTCCAGACCGGCCACTCGCCTGACGTGGAGCGCCTGCGCATCAAGCTGGGCCGCGGCGTCGTGGGCGAGGCCGCCGCTCAACGCAAATCCATTCTCGTCGAAGACGTCACCAAGATCGAGAACTACATCAACGCCAATCCGGATGTGCGCTCCGAGCTGGCCGTGCCGCTCATCCATAAGAACCGCGTCATCGGCGTCATCGATCTGCAGTCTGAGCAGGTGGGTTACTTCACGCAGGAGCACCAGCGGCTGCTCGAACTCACTGCCTCGCGCATGGCCATCGCAGTGGAGAATGCGCGCCTCTACACCCGCGTCGCGCGCCAGGCGCAGACTCTTACCGTGCTCAACGAGATTTCGCGCGAGATCACCAGCATCCTCGACCTCGACGACCTGTTGGAGCGCATCGGCCTGCTGCTCAAGAACGTCATCGACTTCCAGATGTTCACCATCCTGCTCTGGAATGACCGCACGGAGCGGCTGGAACATCGCTTCAGCTCCCGCTTCGGCGAGCGCGTCAGCCGTGAGCATAACGTCCGCCTCGGCGAAGGCATCATCGGCCACGCTGCCGAGTCGCGCACACCCGTCCTCGTGCCTGACGTGCGCAAGGACCCACGGTACATCGTCGCCAACCCCGAGGTGCGCTCCGAGCTCTCCGTGCCGCTGATCTACAAGGGCCGCGTCATCGGCGTGATGGACCTTGAGCACACGCGCGTCAACTACTACAACGAGGACCACCAGACCACGCTCACCACGCTGGCCGCGCAGGTGGCTGTCTCCATCGCTAATGCGCGCCTCTACCAGCGCATCTCCGAGGAGGAGCAGCGCCTGGAGCGCGATTTATCGATGGCCCGCGAAGTCCAGTTGCGCCTGCTGCCCGGCTCGCCGCCGCAGCTGCGCCACGCGGAGATCGCCACAGCGTTTCTCCCTGCGCGCTCCATCGGCGGCGACATCTACGACTTCATCGACTACGGCGCGTCCGGCAAAAAGCTCTACAAGACCTCCCAGCCGGAGCGCATTGCCATCATGCTCGGGGACGTCTCCGGCAAGGCCGCGCCCGCCGCGCTCTACGCCGCGCTAGTCTCCGGCATTCTGCGCTCGCTGGCCGCGCGCCACCTGCCGCCCGCCGATCTGCTGCAGGAGCTCAACGGCCAGCTGCAGGAGCGCAAGATGGACGCGCAGTACGTCACCATGCTGATGGCCGTGTGGAACGACGACAAGCGCACCCTGCAGGTGGCCAACGCCGGCTCCGTGCAGCCGCTGCATGTAACCAAAGAAGTTGCAGAAGCGCCTGCGGCCTCTCTTACGTCCGCCGCATCTTCAGCGCCTGCTGTAGCGCCCGCTCCTGCCGTTGCTGCAATTGAAGCGCCCGCCGCTGCGGCAGCCAAGCGCGTGAGCAAGCCACGCACCGTACCTGTCGTCTCACCTGGAGCAGACTGCCCCCTGCCGCCCGAGGGACTGCGCATCACCACTCTGCGCGCCGAAGGTTTCCCCCTCGGCCTCTTCCCCCAGGCCGCGTACGAGGAACTCACCCTCCAGACCAAACCCGGTGACCTGCTGGTCTTCTTCTCCGATGGCATCGTCGATGCGGAGAACGCCGAGCACGAGATGTTCGGCGCCGACCGTCTCGCTCAGGTGCTGCGCGACCATCCCTCGGCCTGCAACTCGGCGCAAGCCACCGTGGACGCCATCCTCGCCGCGGTCAGCGCCTTCCAATCCGGCACCGCCCACTTCGACGACGAGACTCTCGTCGTCCTCCGCGTACTGTAGCGCTACTTCTTGCCTGGTGTGCCTGCGCATGTGAGAGAGCGACGCGCCCGCATTCCTCTTTATCGTTTCCACAAACGCTTGTACCTTGCTCTCAGGAGAGCAACAACTATGAAGAAGATTGGAGCGGTCCTGGTTCTCGTGCTTGGTTGCTGGCCTGCCGGCGGGCAACAGGTGGTTACCGTGCCGGGAGAACCCACCAACCTGGGCGTTGCCAAGCAGCAGTTGATCCACTACCACTCCTGCGGGGAGAGCGATTGCTACCTCCCGCAGATGGAGCGCCAGAGCGACCTCGCGATCAAGTTTCTCCAGCAGAGTGTGGCGACCGCGAAGCCGGGAGAGAAGCTCGCCCTCGTGCTCGATATCGACGAGACGTCGCTCTCCAACTGGGCCGTCGAGGTCCATGACGATTTCGGTTATATTCCCACTGACTCGAACTGGTGCGTCGCGCTGCACTGCGGAAAGGCCATTATGGGCACGCTGCGCCTCTTTCGCGAGGCAGAGAAGGACCATGTCACCGTCTTCTTCATCACCGGCCGGCCCGAGAATCAGCGCGCGGATACCGAGGCGAATCTCAGGGCCGAGGGCTTCGATCACTGGGAACAGCTCTACCTTCGCCCTGAAGACCACGCCAAGGACCAGACGACAGCGGAGTACAAATCAGGCGACCGCAGGCTGATCGTCGAAAAGGGTTTCCGCATTGTCCTCAACGTGGGCGACCAGATGAGCGATCTTGCCGGGGACCCGCAGGCCGATCACTCCGTGAAGCTTCCCAATCCGTTCTACTTCATCCCGTAGCCGGAAGCCCACTCCCATCGCCCTTCCGCAGCAATGGCTCAATAGCCGTTGGTGGTTGCCGGCGAGGCTGCGTGTCCCGCCAGCTCGGCCAGGATCTTCACGCTCGCCGATGCGCCGATGCGCGTTGCTCCCGCGTGCAGCATGGCGCTGGCATCGGCCAATGAGCGGATGCCGCCCGAGGCCTTCACCCCGGCGCGCGTCCCCGCAACCGAGCGCATTAGCGTAATGTCGTCCACCGTCGCGCCGCCGGTTGAGAAGCCCGTGCTCGTCTTGATGAAGTCCGCGCCCGCGGCCAGCGCCAGCTCCGATGCGCGGTGCTTCTCTTCAAACGTCAGCAGGCACGTCTCCAGGATCACCTTCACGATCGCGCCCGCGCCGTGCGCCAGCTCCACCACGCCGCGGATGTCCTGCTTCACCGCCTCGTAATCTTCCTTCGCGCCCGACTTCAGCAGCCCGATGTTCAGCACCATGTCCACGTCGTGCGCGCCCAGCTTCACCACACGCTTGGTCTCGTCGCACTTGCTGGCCGGCAGGCTCGCGCCCAGCGGGAACCCTACCACCACCCCGACCGGCACGCCTGTGCCCGCCAGTGACTCCACTGCCACGCTCACCCAGGCCGGATTCACCATGGCGCAGGCAAAGCGGTGCTCCGCCGCCTCATGGCATAGCCGGATCACCTGCGCCCGCGTGGCCTCCGGCTTCAGCAGCGTGTGGTCCAGCACCGCAGCCAGCGCGGCCTGCGAGGAGAGCGCCTGTGCGGCGAAGGCGGCCGCGTCGAAGGTGGCCGGTTCTGCAATCGAGACTGTCTGCATCGTATTCATCCTGCTTCCTGCATGTTGGTCGTAGCCCCTGTGGCTCCTGCGCGTCTTGCTGTGGATCGTATGCTCCCGCTTATCCGGGATGCACGGCCCGCTACTTTCTATCATAGGTCGGTTGCGTTTGGCTCAATCGCCGCTGCGCCTCCGGCAGCGGAGGCTCGATCATAGGCAACGTCAGCGCAATCGTCGTGCCTCGGTCGGCGCCGCTGGTTGAGCTCGTCACTGTGATCGTGCCACCTTGTTTCTCCACGATGCCCTTAGTCACCCACAGCCCCAGGCCGGTGCCCACGTCGGTCTTGGTGGTAAAGAACGGCTCGAAGACATGCGGCAGATGCGCATCGTCGATGCCGGAGCCATTGTCGGCGACCGCAAGAATAGCCTGGTCGCCGCTGCGCCGCAGCGAGACGCGGATACGTCCGCCTACATCGGTGGCGTCCACCGCGTTGGAGATCAGGTTCGCCACCACCTGCTTCAGTTCGCCGGGCACCACGTAGGCGAAGAGGCCCGGCTCCAGCTCCACCACGCACTGCAGCGCGCGCGACTGCATGCGCGAGCGGTACACCTCCACCGTCTCGTCCGCGATTACGGCCAGGTCGCTCGCACGCGGGTCCACTGACTCGCGGTAGAAGCCCAGTGTCTGGCGCACGATCTGCGCGAGGCGCGTCAGCTCCTCGTCGGCCGTCTCCAGATACTTCGCTGCGCTCTGCGGCAGCCCCGGCGCGTTGCGGCTCAGGTAGATCAGGTTGACGATCGACTCCAGCGGGTTGTTGATCTCGTGCGCCACGGTCGCGGCCAGCCGGCCTGCCGCGGCCAGCTTCTCCGTCTTGCGCAGCGCCTCTTCGGTCTGGCGCCGCTCGCTGATGTCCATGGCGATGCCCACCACGCCCGTCGCGCTGCCGTCGCCGTCGCGTTCGATGCGCCCGCGCGAGTGCACCCAGAAGACGCGCCCGTCGCCCGCCACCGCGCGATGCTCCAGCGAGAGGAACTCCGCGCCCGACGCGAACGCCTCGTCCATCTCGCGCAGCACCTGCTCATGGTCGTCCGGGTGGATCAGCCCCGTCCCCGCGCCCGCGGTGGAGGCGCTATTGTGCTTGAGGCCGTGCAGCTCCCTGAACTCATCCGACCACGTCATACGCTGGTTTACGATGTCCCAGCTCCACGCGCCCATGCGCGCCGCGGCGTGTGCCAGGCGCAGCCGGCTGTCCTGGACCAGCACCGCGCGGTGCAGTTGCGCGTTCTCAATGGCTGAGGCGGCACGGCGCGCCAGCTCCTCGGCCAACAGCACGTCGTCGCGGTGGAAGCTGCGCGGCGCCGACGCAATCAGCCGGATCGCGCCCAGCACTCTGCCGTGCGAGGTGAGCGGCAGCAGAATGCTGGAGGAAATCTTCAGCCGTTGCACCATCGCCAGTTGCTCGGCGTCCGTAATGGCTGCGGCAATCATCTCGTCCGTGATGTGGGGAATTAACTCTGCCTCGCCGGTGCGCAGCACCTTGCCCATGCCGCGGTCCTCGCGCAGTTGCTCGGGATAGCGCGCGCTGTACTCGAGGGCGAACTCCACCATCGCCGGGTCTGCGTGCGCCACCGTCAGCCGCGCCGGCGCTCCGTCCTCCACCACATGCACCGTGCACCAGTCTGCGATGTTGGACACCGCCAGCTGCGCCACACGCTGCAGCGTGTCCTCGTAGTCCAGCGAGGAGACCAGCACCGCGCTGGCCTCGGCCAGGAACTTCAGCCGTGCCTTCTCCCGCTGGTTCTGCTCGTGCAGCTCGCTGATGTTGAGCGCCGCTGACGAGAGGTTGGCCAGTGCCGACGCGTAGAAGATGTCCAGGTCGGAGGGTGTGCGCGGCGTCCGCCAGTAGAACGTGATGGTCCCCGCGTTCGGCCCCTCCGGCAGCGGCTCCGCCAGTTGCAGCGGTACCACTAGCATGCTGCGGATTCCCTCCTCCTGGTAGATGCGCCCATAGCGGCCCACCAGCTCGTCCTGCATCACATCTGGAATCGCCTGGAACACCGGCGCATTGCGGTCCTCGCTAATGAGCTCCGTGCGGTAGGACGCGGAGAGCCCGCTCGAGGCCAGCACGCGCCAGTGCAGCGCGTCGTAGGTGCGCCACACCGCGTAGGCATCCGCCTTGATGAGCTGCTGCGCGAGATCGACGATGCCGGAGACCACCGGCTCCACGCTCATGTGCGTCAGCAGCATCGCCGACGCATCCAGCAGCGCCTGCACCCCCTCGGAAGCAGGTACGGAGCCTGGGGCGGAGCCGGGCACGGAGGCAGGTCGTCCCCGGTCCTCGACAAAAGTGGATGCGAGAGTCATCGACCATCCCCTCTGATTCCTGGCTCGACCTCAGTGGCCTGCGTCGTTCGGGAACAGGCGGATGTCCGGGACGTTGCGGTAGATCTCCGCGTAGTCCATCCCGTAGCCGATCACGAACTGGTTGGGAATCTTGAACCCCACGTAGTCGGCCTCGATAGGCACCAGACGCCGGTCGGGCTTGTCCAGGCAGGTGGCAATCTTCAAGCTTGCAGGCTTGTGCTGCAGCATCAGGCCGCGCAGGTAGCTCAGCGTCAACCCCGTGTCCAGAATGTCCTCCACCAGGATCACGTGCCGTCCCTCGATCGGGTTGTCGATGTCTTTGATCAGCTTCACCGCGCCGGAGGAGACGCGCGCTCGCCCGTAGCTGGACACCGCCACAAAGTCGAAGGTGTTGTCGATGGTGATCGCGCGCGCCAGGTCGGAGAGAAAGATCGCCGCGCCCTTCAGCACGCCGACCAGCACCAGCGGATGGCCCGTCGTCTGGCCGTCGTAGTCGGCTGTGATCTCCCGGCCCAGCTCCGCCACACGGTCGGCAATCTGCTGGGTGGAGAAGAGGACATCCATATCGACGGCGGGCGGGAAGGCGGGGAGGCTGGTTGTCGGCATGGGGATTAGGGTAGCGTATGCGCCCCGCTCAGTCGAGAGCGTCCGGGCAATTCCGGGTAAGTCCTTCGCGGATATACTTTAAGCAGAAGCGAGGTTTATGTATCCCTACCTGCCCACCATCGGGCCCTTCCATCTCTTTCACCTCTTCACCCTCGGGCCCTTTCAGCCCGGCACCTTCGGCCTTATGTTGTGGCTCGCCGCCGTGGTGGCGACGGTCGTGCTTCACCGCAACCTCACCCGCAACGGCGTAGACGCCGATGCCCTGAACATCGTCGCCCTCGTCGTGGTCGCCGGCGTGATCGGCGCCAAGACCTGGCACGAGCTCCAGAACCTGCGCGAGCTCCAGTTCTCTCTCAACATCATCTTCCGCCCCGGCTGGCACCACCCGCTCGACGTCCTGGTCGGCTTCCTCGCCTGGTTCCGCGACGGCTTCGCCTGGTTTGGCGGCCTCTGCGCCGGCATCGTCGTGCTCATGCTTGAGGGCCATCGCGCGCGCTTCAAAGGCCCCGGCTGGAAGTCCTATGAGGACCCCGGCCCCAGGCCCGGCCCGCGCGTCGGCGCCATCCGCATGCTCGACCTCGCCTCGCCCGCAGCCGCCATCGGCTACGGCGTCGGCCGCATCGGCTGCCTGCTCTCCGGCGATGGCGATTACGGCATCAACACCACGCTGCCCTGGGGCGTGCACATGGCGAAGAATGCTCTCGTCCCGCCCAATCCGCCCAATGCGCTGGTGCAGCCCACGCCTATCTATGAGCTGCTTTTCTCGCTCGCCCTCTGCTGGCTGCTCTGGCAGCTCGGCAAGCAGCCCCATGCCGTTGGCTGGCTGACCGGCGTCTACCTGACACTCTCCGGCGTCGGCCGCTTTCTGGTGGAGTTCGTGCGCATCAACCCCAGGCTCTACTTCCACCACACTATGAGCAATGCGCAGGTGGCCGCCGGGATCAGCTCACTGGTCGGCCTCGCCGTGCTCCTGCTCGCACAATCGCGCGCCGTCCCGTGGTCGGCTGTCGCCAAATCTCACGACACTAAATCCGCCACTGCGCATGGCGCCCCCGCCTCCCCCTGAAGCGCCGGGTGCGATGGTAGTGCGAGCAGTCTTTGCTGGCTGGAGTGAGCAGGCGAAGAATCCCCGCATGCGATTCCTTCAATGGGCCGCGAAATCTTGCAAATTCCCCTTGACAGAATTAACTCTATAATGCAGAGTACTCCGTAGAAGGAGAACGCTCATGTCCCCCGACCCCGAACCCACGCCAACACAAGCCGACCTCGTCGCCCGCCTCGACCTGATGGAGACCATGATCGCCGAGGGTCGCCGCGCCACCGGCCGCTGTGGTTGGATCTTTGTCCTTTGGGGTCTCGTCGACCTCGCCGGCATGGCCCTCCAGTGGGAGCATCCCTACCACGCCTGGAACTGGCCGGTTGTGATCACCATCGGCATGGTGCTTCAGTCCGCCGGCTTCGCGCTGTACTGCCGTGGCGGCCGCATCTGCGGTCCCAACATCAAGGGGCGCGCCGTCTCCGCCATCTGGAGCATGATGGGCCTCACCCTTGCCCTGTACTGCTTCACCGCCATCTTCACGCACCACGCATGGGGCTCGGGCTATCTCGCCGCGATCTTCATGATCATCGGCCTCGCACATGCCACCAGCGCCATCATCCTGCGCTGGGGCGTGCAGGGAGCCGTCGCGGCGCTCTTCTGGGCCGGAGGAATCGCCTGTTTCTTCGTCTCCGGTAACTGGTTCCTCGCCATCTTCTGCGTCGAGATGCTCTTCGGCATGGTCTTCTTCGGCCTGTACGCCATGTGGCTGGAGCGCGGCGGCCCGGGCTCGCCCACGGTCCCCGCCCATGCCTGATCTGCCTGAGCTCGATCCCGTGGTCCACGGCAAGCTGCGCCTCGCCGTGCTCTCGCTGATGGTCGCCGTCGACGAAGCCGACTTCACATGGCTGCGCCAGAAGACCGGCTCCACCGACGGCAACCTCGGCGCGCAGATGCTCAAGCTGGAGGAAGCGGGCTATGTCTCCGTCGAAAAGCGATTCGTCGCGCGCAAGCCGCAGACCCTCTACCGCATGACACCCGCCGGTCGCGACGCCCTTACCAACTACGTCGCCGCGCTCAAACAGATCCTCGGCGTCGCGCTGTAGTCGTGCATGCCAAATGAAAGTGCCACGCGGATGCATTCGCGTGGCACAGGTAAATCGACGGCAGATAGAGAAGACCTGTTCCTACATCGCTACTTCGTCATGGAGCCCTCGACACGCTCCTGCGGCGCGGCAAAGAACACGTTGGAGATGATCGCCCCGGCAATCGCGCCCACAATCGGCGCCACCATAAACATCCATACCTGGCTCATCGCCCAGCCGCGCTGGAAGATTGCGGTTGCCAGCGAGCGCGCCGGGTTCAGCGAAGTGTTGGTCACCGGGATCGAGATCAGGTGCATGGCGGTCAGCACCAGGCCGATGGCGATCGGCGCAAAGCCCTTGGGCGCACGCTCGTCGGTCGAGCCCAGGATCACCAGCAGGAAGAACGCCGTGCATACCGCTTCGATAATGAAGCACGCGGCCAGCGAGTAGCCGCCCGGCGAGTGTGCGCCATAGCCGTTCGACGCGAAGTCGCCCGGTATCCAGCCCGGCTTGCCCAGCGCGACCTGGTACAGCGTTCCCGCGGCGACGATTGCGCCCAGCACCTGCGCGCTGATGTAGGAGATCAGCTCCTTGGCAGGAAAGCGCTTGGCCACCACCAGCCCGATGGAGACCGCAGGATTCAGATGACAGCCGGAGATGTGGCCGATGGCGAAGGCCATGGTCAGCAGGGCCAGCCCGAAGGCCAGTCCGACGCCGATATAGCCGATGCCGACGTTAGGAATTCCGGCGGCAATCACGGCTGCGCCGCAACCCAGGAAGACCAGCCAGAAGGTGCCGAACATCTCTGCGACCGTGCGTTTCAGTAGCGACATAGGCGTTACCTGTCTCTTTCCGAATATGAGATCGCTCCGCACGCGCTTGCGGGCAGGAACGTGCTGCGGGGCCATCCTATCTCAATTAGGCGCGCGCGCACCATGGTTGCGCGGTTACTCCGGCGGCACCGGCGGCAGCCCCCGCTGCACCCGGCTGTGCTTCTTCCCGTAGCTGAAGTAAATCACCAGCCCAACCAGCAGCCACACTACCAGCCGAATCCATGTGATCAATGGCAGAGATGCCATCATCAGCAACGCAAACCCGATGCCCAGAATCGGCGTCAGCGGCATCCATGGAGCGCGGAACGGCCGCACCAGCTCCGGACTGCGCTTGCGCAGCACCCATACCCCGGCGCTCACAATGACGAATGCCAACAGCGTGCCGATGCTGGTCATCTCGCCCAGGCTCGCCAACGGAATCAGCGACGCAAACGTCGCCACCACCAGCCCCACCGTCAGGGACGAGATCCACGGCGTGCGGAACTTCGGGTGCACATGCGCGAAGGCCTCCGGCAGCAGCCCATCCTTCGACATGGAAAAGAACACCCGGCTCTGGCCCAGCAGCATCACGATCATGGTGCTGGTCAGCCCTCCCAGCGCGCCGATCTTCACCAGCAGGCTGCCCCACCGGAACCCGGTCGCATCCATTCCAACCGCCAACGAGTCGGGCACGCCCAGGTTCCTGTAGTTCACCAGCCCTGTCAATACGAGTCCCACCAGGATGTACAGCACGGTGCAGATCGCCAGCGAGCCGAGAATGCCGATCGGCATGTCCTTCTTCGGGTTCTTCGATTCCTGCGCCGCCGTCGACACCGCATCGAACCCGATATACGCAAAGAAAATCACGGCTGCGCCCCGGCACACGCCCGACCATCCAAACTGCCCGAAGCTCCCCAGGTTCGGCGGCACAAACGGGTGCCAGTTCGCCTTCAGCAGCTCCGGACGCGTGAACAGCGTATACCCGCCCACGCCGATGAACACCAGCAGCACAGCCACCTTCACCACTACGATGAAGCTGTTGAAGTTCGCCGATTCCTTGATGCCGATGATCAGCACCGTCGTCGCAAACATGATGCCGAGGAACGCGACCAGATTGAACAGGCCATGCTGCTGCGGCAGCGTCGCCGGGTCGATGTGCGCCAGCGCCAGCTTCTCCCTCAGCGCGTTATTCAGCAGCTCCCAGTGCCCGTGCCACTGCACAAACGTTGAGCCCGGAACGCCCGCCAGCGCCGGCGGCAGGCGTATGCCGAAGTCCTGCCCCAGGCTCAGCACATAGCCGCTCCAGCCGGAGCACACCGTCGCCGCGCCAAACGCGTATTCCAGCACCAGGTCCCAGCCGATGATCCACGCAAAGATCTCGCCCAGCGTGGCGTAACCGTAGGTATAGGCCGAGCCCGCCACCGGAATCATCGCCGCGAACTCCGCATAGCAAAGTCCGGCAAACACGCAGCAGATCGCCGCGATGATAAACGTGAACACCACGCCCGGCCCGGAGTAGCCCGACGCGACTACGCCGGTTAATACGAAGATGCCCGTCCCGATGATCGCGCCGATGCCCAGCGTGACCAGGTTCAGTGCGCCCAGTGAGCGCTTCAGTGTGTGTTCGCCGGTCTCGGAGGCCTCGTGCAGGATGGTCTCGATCGGCTTCGTCACCAACAGATTCGCCATGCGCGCAGTCGTCTCCCGTAGTGATGAGCGATGATCGCTTCAGTCGTTCGCTTCCGTCGCCGTGTTTCTCCGTCGCCACACCGCGTACACCGGCGCACCCAGCAGCACCAGGATCAATCCCGGCCATGTGTACTGTGGCTTGTACCGCAAGAGTACAACACAAATCCACGCCGCCATCGCAATATAAAGCGCGGGCAGCACCGGATAGCCGAAGGCCTTGTAAGGACGTGGCGCATTCGGCCGCGTGCGCCGCAGCACGAACAGCCCGCCGATGGTCAGAATGTAAAAAATCAGTACCGCGAAGATCACGTAGTCCAGCAGATTGCCGTACTGTCCGCTCAGGCACAGCACGCAGGTCCACGCGCACTGCATCCATAGCGAGTTCGCGGGCACGCCATGCTGGTTCAGCCTTCCCGCGTTTTGGAAGAACAGGCCATCGCGGCTCATCGCGTAGTAGGCGCGCGCCCCGGCCAGAATGATCCCGTTGGCGCAGCCGAAGGTCGACACCAGGATCGCGCCCGCCATCAGCTTTGCCCCGATCGAGCCGAACGCGCTTTCCATCACCGCTGTCGCCACGCGGTCCTGCGCGGCGCCGGAGATGCCGCGGGCAAACACGGTCTGCGCGGCCGCATCGCCCATCATCGGCAGCACGCTGAGGTAGACGAAGTTGCATGCGATGTAGAGCAGCAGCACCACGCCTGTGCCGATGGCGAGACTCAGCGGCAGGTTGCGACGCGGGTTCTCGATCTCGCCCGCCGTAAATGTCACGTTGTTCCACGCATCCGCGCTGAACAGGCTGCCCACCTGGACCACCGCG